>Ga0214471_10001760_pt1 | contig 17119 bp, 23 predicted proteins | sample RVTome_5_FD_207665 | JGI IMG/M metagenome (GOLD analysis project Ga0214471, IMG submission 207665) | Soil microbial communities from uranium-contaminated site in the Upper Colorado River Basin, Wyoming, United States - RVT142D155 | ecosystem: Environmental > Terrestrial > Soil > Contaminated >... | reverse complement strand
CACGAGCGCGTGCCCGAGCCCGGGCGCGGCCGGCACGGGCAACCCCAGCAGCAGGCGCGCCTCGACCACGGGCAGGACGTTGCCGCGCAGGTTCATGACACCCAGCACCGACGCCGGAGCGCCGGGCACCGGAGTCGTCGCGTCGAGGACGACGACCTCGCGCGCATCCGCCACGTCGACCGCGAACGCCCGACCGCCGAGCTGGACCACGCAGGCCCGGCGGACGGGTGTCGGCTCCGGGTCCGGCGCCTCGAGATCGGGGACGGGCGTCTCAGCGGACAAGGCGTCCCACCGCGGTGAGCAGCTGGTCGGAGGTGAAGGGCTTGCCCAGATAGTCGTCGGCGCCCTGCCGCTTGCCCCAGGCGCGATCGCTCTCCTGGTTCTTGGAGGACACCAGCACGACCGGCGTGGCCCGGGTGTCCGCGTTCCGCTTGAGCGCGCGCAGCAGATCGTAGCCGTTGCGCCTGGGCATGACGATGTCGAGCAGGAGCACGTCGGGGCGCTCGGCGGTCACCTTGTCCTCCAGCGCGTCGCCGTCGAGGAGCGTCACGACCTCGTGCCCGACGCCGCGAAGGATCGATTCCATCAGCTTCAGCTCGGAGTAGGCGTCGTCGACCACCATCACCTTCGCCATCGGCTCCTCCGGGTTCGGGTTGGCGGTGCGCGGACGACGGGTGCAACGCCACTGCCAAGCGGCACGATGCCGGTGTGTTCGGAAGGCGGACATGACGCCCCCTGACACTGTCGGGTGGGCATCATCCGCGCCGTCGGGACACGGCGTCGTGCCGCCCCGTGACACGCCCGCGTCAAGCCGTCAGCGCCGGCCGCGAGGGAGGGACGGACTGACATATGATGAGGCCATGACGGCACGGACCTCGCCCACCGAACGCGAGACGCTCGAGCGCTACGAGAAGCGGGGCGGACTCCTGCGCGGGCACTTCCGGCTCACGTCGGGGCTGCACTCCGACGTCTATCTGCAGTCAGCGCTCGTGCTCCAGCATCCCGAGGACGCCGCCGCCCTCGGCGAGGCGCTGGCGGCGCCGTTCCGCGGCGACCACGTGCAGACGGTGCTGGCGCCGGCGATCGGCGGGATCCTCGTCGCCCACGAGGTCGCGCGGGCTCTCGGCGTCCGCGCGCTCTTCACCGAGCGCGAGGGCGGGACGATGCGGCTGCGGCGCGGCTTCACGCTGACGGCCGGCGAGCGCTGCCTCGTGGTGGAGGACGTCATCACCACCGGCGGCTCGACACGCGAGGTCGTGCAGTGCGTGGAGGCGCACGGGGGCGTCGTGGTGGGCATCGGGTCGCTGATCGACCGCAGCGGCGGCGCCGCCGCGTTCCCGGTGAAGCGCGTGGCGCTGGCCACGCTGACGGCGACGACCTACCCGCCGGAATCCTGCCCGCTGTGCCGGAGCGGCAGCCCGGCCGTCAAGCCCGGCAGCCGAAGCTGACGACCGGCCGCGCGGGCCTCCGCCGAACCCGTGACGCGGGGCGACCGGCTCGAGTACGAGAAGCGGGTCAACCGCGTCATCGACCACATCCGTGCGCACCTCGCCGACGAGCTGTCGCTGGCGGCGTTGGCGCGGGTGGCGGCGTTTTCGCCGTTTCACTTCCATCGCGTCTTCAAGGCCATCACCGGGGAAACGCTCTTCGGCTTCATCCAGCGGCTCCGGATCGAGAGGGCGGCCGGCGCACTCCACGGTCACCGCGATCAGCCGGTGCTCGACGTCGCGCTGGACCACGGATTCGCCTCCGCCGCCACGTTCGCCCGGGCGTTCCGCGCCCACGTCGGCATGAGCGCGACCCAGTGGCGCGCCGGCGGGGCCGAGCGCTGGCGGGCGCGGCGCAAGCCGGGCAAACAGGATCGCAAGCCGGGCAAAGCCGCCGGAGCCCGCCGCCGCCATACTCCTGGCAGGCGTCGCGAGGAGGAAGCCATGAGCGTCGAGGTGCGAGACCTGCCCGCCCACCACGTCGCCGCGATGCGCTACGTCGGGCCCTACGGGGCTCGTGGCATCCCCGAGCTCTGGGCGCGGTTCCGGACGTGGATGGCGGCGCCCGGCCTCACCTCCCCACTCTCGGTGACACTCGGCGTGGCCCACGACGATCCCAGCATCACGGCGCCGGACAAGTGCCGGTACGAGGCCGGCGTGGTCGTGCCGCCGGACCATGCCCCTCATCCTGCGCCACGTGCTCGAGACGTGCCGCCGGGTCGACGAGGCCGTCGCCAGGCTCACGCACGTTCCGGTGTCGATGGCCCTTCTCCCACGTCCGCTCCTGGCGACCGGGCGCCGCCGGCTGCTGCGCGCGCTGCGGGCACGCTACCGCGAGCAGCACCGGGGCTGATCTCATGGTGACATGGAGCCAGTTCGCGTCCGCCGAGCCGGAGCTCGCCGCCGCCGGGCGGTCGCTGCTCCAGCAGTTCAGCGTTGGCCTGGCGTTCCTGGCCACGGTGCGCCGGGATGGCGCCCCGCGTCTGCATCCCGTGTGCCCGGTGCTCTCGAACGACCGTCTCTTCGTGCTGATCACCGCGGCCTCCCCGAAACGCCGCGACCTGGAACGGGACGGCCGGTACGCGCTCCAGACCTTCCCCCAGCCCAAGCCGGGCAGCGACGAGTTCTACGTCGCCGGCAAGGCCGTGCTCGTCGACGCGGCCGCGACCCGCGCGGCCGTCGTGCGGGACGCCAGGCACATGACCGATCCGACGGAGGTCCTCTTCGAGCTGTTGATCGACCGGGTCATGCACACGCACTGGGAAAACGTGCTGACGCCGCAGCTGCGGCCCGTGCAGCGGAAGTGGCTCGCCCCGTGAGCCTCCTAGTATTCGGGGGGCGCGTAGACCGTCAGGAAGAAGAGGGGCACCGGCCCGAGGTTGCCGACGTGGTGGCGGACGCCGGCCGGGATCGTGATGAGGGTGCCAGCCTCCGCGCGGTGCTCGCCGCCCTCGATCCGCACCACCGCCTCGCCCTCGAGCACGTGGACGATCTGGTCGCCGCCGTGCGTCTCTTCGGGGCCGCCGTCGGCGCCGGGCCCGATGGTCATCACCGCGCTCTGCGTGCGCGAGGTCTGCTGCAGCACGCGGAAGAACTCGCCCCGATGGCTGGGGACGGAGGTCACCTGCGCGCCCTCGGGGGTCCTCAGCGGAGCAGCACGCCGTTCTGCCACAGCACCACCCCTAGCCACAGGAGCTGACCGGCCACGAAGACCGCCAGCCCTTGCTGGCGACCCTGCCGTATCTGCGTGCGATACTGCCAGACGCCGCCGGCCACGGCGAGCGCCGTGAAGAGCGTGGTGTCGTACGTCGCCAGCACACCGTAACGGGCGGCCAGCCCGCCGGCGAAGCCCCACAGCACCCAGGCGCCGAGCCAGGCGATCACCACCGACACCAGCGTGGCCGGCCGCGAGCCCCGCCGCCCCGCCGCCCGGGCCGCCCCCACCGCGACGAGACCGCCGAGCACCACGATCCCCGCCGCCAGCCACCCCCACCGGTTCACGCGCGCCCGCGGTACTCCGGCCGCCTGCGGACCAGCCGGAACTCGACCCGCTCGACGCCGGGCGCCATCACAATGCCGAGCGCGCCGAGCGGGATTCGACCCCGCGGGCGCCCCGGAACGCTTTGAAGAACACGATCGTCCATTCCTCGAGTCGATGACGAACGAGCTGAGTCTATGGCGCCCGTACGCGTCGTGTCAATCGCAACATATTGACACTACAGAGAATTTCAGCCATCCTGGGACACTCGATGGTCCGGAGCATGACCGGATTCGGGCGCGCGGAGGTGCGCGGCGACACCATCGTCGTCGCCGTGGAGGCGCGCTCGGTCAACCACCGCCACCTCGACGTGGCCCTGCGGCTGCCGCGCGCGCTGGCCTCGCTCGAGCTCGAGGCGCGGCGTACGATCGCCGCACGCCTGGAGCGCGGCCGGGTGGACGTCGCCGTCCAGGTCACCGCCGTGGCGGGCCCGCCGACCCAGCGAATCGTCACCGACGCGGCGCTGGCGCGCGAGTACGTCGCGCGCGCCCGTGCACTGGGCGCCGACCTCGGCGACCTCGGCGTCGGCGGTGGCATCACACTGCAGTGGGTGCTCGAGCGACCGGGGGTCGTTCGCATGGAGGAGCCCGAGGCGGCCGACGCCGTCGTGCCGTGGGCCGTGCTCGAGCAGGCGCTCGGCCGGGCGCTCGACGAGCTGGTCGATCGGCGCGCCGCCGAGGGCGAGCACCTGGCCCGCGAGCTGCGCAGCCTGCACGCCGAGCTGATCGGGATCGTTGCGACGATGGCGACGCGGGCGCCGGCCGCCATGCAGCGCCGCGAGGAGCGGCTGCGTGAGCGGCTGCGCGCGCTGCTGGGGTCGGCCGGCGTGGACGAAGGGCGGATCCTGACCGAGGCGGCGGTGTGGGCCGACAAGGCCGACATCGCCGAGGAACTGGCCCGCCTGCGGGCGCACCTGGCCGAGCTGGCGCTGGTGCTCGACAAGGGCGGCCCGATGGGACGGCCGCTCGATTTCCTGCTGCAGGAGCTGGGGCGCGAGGTGAACACGGTGGCCAGCAAGTCCGACGACCTGGAGCTGAGCCAGGCGGCGCTGGCCGGCAAGGGCGTGCTGGAGAAGATGCGCGAGCAGGTCCAGAATCTTGAGTAACCGGAACGGCGCCGCCGTGCACCTGATGAACGTCGGGCACGGCAACGTGATGGTGGCCGAGCAGATCGTGGCGATCGTGGCGCTCGACTCGCTGCCGGTCAAGCGGCTGATCGAGAGCGCCAAGGGCAGCACCAAGCTGATCGACGCGACGAACGGCCGCCGCACCCGCGCCGTCATCGTGACGGAGAGCGACCACCTGATCCTCTCCTCGCTGGAGCCGGCCACCCTGGCCCAGCGGCTGGCCACGGATCGGAGCCCGGCCGAGTGATCAGGCGCCGCGGCACGCTCTTCGTCGTCTCGGCGCCGTCGGGCGCCGGCAAGACGACGCTGTGTCGCGAGATGCGCCTGCGCCTGCACGACCTCGCGTACTCGGTGTCGGTGACCACGCGCCCGCCCCGGCCCGGCGAGATCGACGGCACCGACTTCCGCTTCGTGAGCGAGGGCGAGTTCCAGGCGAGGCTGGACCGGGGCGAGATGGCGGAGTGGGCCATCGTGCACGGCAACCTGTACGGCACGCCGGCCGCGCCGCTGGAGGCGGCGCTGCACGACGGCCGCGACGTCCTGCTCGACATCGACACCCAGGGCGCCGCCCAGTTGCGCGCCCGCTACCGGGAGGCGGTGCTGGTCTTCATCGTGGCGCCGTCGATGGTCGAGCTGGAGCAGCGCCTGCGCGAGCGGCGCTCGGACCGCGAGAGCGAGATCGCCCGGCGACTGCAGCGGGCCCGCGACGAGGTGGCCCTGTGGCGGCGCTACGACTACCTGATCGTGAACCGCGACGTGAAGGAGGCGATGGAGCAGCTGGAGTCGATCATCCAGGCCGAGCGCTGCCGGGTGGCGCGCCTGGCCCTCACCTTCCCTGACCTGGAGGTACCGAACTGATGGCGTTCCCTTCGCTGGAAGACGCGCTCAACAAGGTCTCGAACCGCTACCTGCTCGTCGTGCTCTCGGCCAAGCGGGCTCGACAGCTCAACCGCGGCGCCCAGACCCGGGTGGACTCCAAGCACAAGAAGCCGACCAGCTCGGCGCTGGAAGAGATCGCCGCCGCCAAGGTCGAGTACCGGGTGAAGGAGGAGGGCGAGACGAAAGGATGACCGCGACCCTCGACGGCCGGGAGCTCATTCTGGGCGTCACCGGCTCCATCGCCGCCTACAAGGCGGTCTACCTGCTGCGCGATCTGACCCGGCGGGGGGCGCGCGTGAGCGTGTGCCTGAGCGAGCACGCTCGGGAGTTCGTGGGGCCGCTCACGTTCCGCACGCTCTCGGGGCGGCCGGTCCTCACCGATCTGTTCGACCCGCAGAGCGACGCGGCCGTCGAGCACGTCGCCCTGGCCGAGCGGGCCGCCGCCGTGGTGGTGGCGCCGGCCACCGCCAATCTGCTCGCCAAGGCCGCCCACGGCATCGCCGACGACTTCCTCACGACGGTGCTGCTGGCCGCGCGCTGCCCGGTCGTGGTGGCGCCGGCCATGGACGGCGGGATGTGGCTGCACCCGGCCGTCGCCGCCAACGTCGCCGCGCTTCGCGCCCGCGGCGTGACGGTGCTGGAGCCCGACACCGGCGCGCTGGCCTCGGGGCTGAGCGCCCGCGGGCGGCTGCCGGAAGTGGACGTGATCGTCGAGGCCGTGCTCGGCGCGCTCACCCCCGCCCGCGATCTGGCCGGCGAGCGGGTGCTCGTCACGGCGGGGCCCACCCGCGAGCCGATCGATCCTGTCCGCTACATCTCCAACCGCTCGTCGGGCCGCATGGGGTACGCGCTGGCCGCCGCCGCCAGCCGCCGCGGGGCCGAGGTCACGCTGGTCTCGGGGCCGACGGCGCTGACGCCGCCGCCCGCGGCGACGTTCGTCCCGGTGCAGACGGCCGAGGAAATGCGCGAGGCGGTGCTCCAGCACGCCGGGCGCGCGAGCGTCGTGATCAAGGCGGCAGCCGTCGCCGACTACCGGGTACGGCACGCCGCCGACCAGAAGATCAAGGGCAAGCAGGATCTCACGCTCGAGCTCACGCCCAACCCCGACATCCTGGCCGAGGTGGCCGCCCGCGCCGGAGACGTGTTCATCGTCGGCTTCGCCGCCGAGACGACCGACGTGGTCGCCAACGCGCGGGCCAAGCTCACCGCCAAGGGCATCGACCTGCTCGTCGCCAACGACGTGAGCCGACGCGACATCGGGTTCGACGCCGAGGACAACGAGGTGCTGCTGATCGACCGCTGGGGCGGCAGCCGCGCGCTGCCGCGGATGCCCAAGGCGGCGGTGGCCGACGCCATCCTCGATGAGCTCGTGGCGCTGCGCAGGGCCCACCCGGCGCGCAAGGCCGTGCGCTGAGCGAGGATCCCCGCGCCGTCCTGGCCGACGCTCTCGGCGCGCTGGCCGCCACCCTCCGGTTCCATCGCGATCTCGGAGTCGAGACGCTCGCGCTTGCCGGCGACATCCTGCCGTCCCCGGCCGAGGCGCTGCGCGCGCAGGAGCAGGCGCTGCAGGGCTGCCGCCGCTGCAAGCTCGGCGAAGGCCGCCACACGATCGTGTTCGGCGCGGGCAACCCCGCGGCCGACCTCGTGGTCATCGGCGAGGGGCCGGGCGCCGACGAGGACGCGCAGGGCCTGCCGTTCGTCGGCCGCGCCGGTCAGCTGCTCACGAAGATGCTGGAGGCGGTGAAGCTCTCGCGCGACGACGTCTATATCCTGAACGCGGTCAAGTGTCGACCGCCCGGCAACCGGAATCCCGAGGCGGACGAGCTGGCGGCCTGCGCGCCGTTCCTCGCGGAGCAATTCGGCGTCGTCCAGCCGAAGGTGATCCTTTCGCTCGGCAGCGTGGCGACGCAGGCGCTGCTCCGCACCAGGGAGCCGATCGGCAAGCTGCGCGGGCGCATCCACCCGTACGGCAACGCGGTCCTGATCCCCACCTTCCATCCCGCCTTCCTGCTGCGCAACCCCGGCCAGGACTATAAGCGAATGGCCTGGGAGGACCTCAAGCTCGCCCGACGGGAGTACGACGCGCGCCGCACGCGATGAGGCGGGTGTGATCGCCGAGGTGGCGTTCGACGCGCCGGTCGACCACCCGTTCTCGTACCGGGTCCCTTCGGGGCTCCCGGTCGCGGCCGGGCAGCGCGTGCTGGCCCCGCTGCGGGGTGCCCGGCGGGTGGGCATGGTCATCCGGCTGCGCGAGGGCGACGAGGGCGGGCTCAAGGCGCTCCTCGGTGCGGCCGATCGGGCGCCCGTCCTCACGCCCGCCCGGCTCGCGCTGGTGGAGTGGATCGCCCGCGAGTCGCTGTCCTCCGTCGGCTCGACGTGCGCCGCCCTCCTGCCGCCGCCCGGTCCGGGTGCGCCGCCCCGGGCGGCGACCGGACCGGAGCCGACGACGGCGTCGTCCGTGGAGGTGCTCGTCGGCGCCGGGCGCGAGCGCCGGCTGCTCGATCGGGCGGCCGAGGCCCGCCGGGCGCTGGTGATCGTCCCCGACGTGGAGGCGGCCGCGCGGTGGGCCCAGCGTCTGGCCCGGCTGGGGCCCGTGCTGCGGCTGGATTCCGGCATCGACGGCGCCGAGCGCACCGAAGGGTGGACGCGGTTCGGCGAGGGTGCCGCCCGCCTGGCCGTCGGCACGCGCTCGGCGCTGCTGGCGCCGCTGCCGGCGCCGGGGCTGCTGGCGCTGGTCGACGAGCACGAGGCCGCGCACAGGCCGCCGGGGTCCCCACGCATCCATTCGCGCGAGGTCGTGCTGGAGCGCGCCCGCCGTGAGCGGCTGGCCGCGGTCATGACGTCGGCCACGCCGAGCGTCGAGACCTGGTGGCGGGCCACGGACCGCGGCGGCATGGCGATGGCGCCGCCGGTGCCGGGCCCGTGGCCGGCGGCGACGGTCGCCGACACGCGCGGCATCCTGCGCCGCGAGCCGCTCACGCCGCCGCTGGCCCGGGCCGTGCGTGAGACGCTGGCGGCGGGCCGGCGCGTGCTGCTGGTGGTCAGCCGCCTGGCCTCGGCGCTGGCCTGCGACGAGTGCGGCGAGATCGTCCGCTGCCCGGAGTGTGCGCTGGCCCTGGCCTACTCGCGCACGGGCGCGACGCTGGCATGCCGTCTGTGCGGGATCGCGGTGCCGCTGATGGAGGCCTGCGGCACCTGCCGGGGGCGGCGGCTCTCGCCCTTCGGCTGGGGACTGGAACGCGTCGAGCACGCCGTTCGCCGGCGCTTCGCCAGGGCGCGGGTGGCGCGCTGGGACCCCGAGGCGTCGCGCGGGGCCCGCGGCGAGGCGCAGCGGGCGGCGGCGGCCGCTGCCGAGATCGTCATCGGCACCCGCGGGGCGCTGCGGCTCTTCGGCCCCGCCTCCCTCGGGCTGGCCGGCTTCGTCGCGCTCGACCAGCTGCTCCGCCTGCCCGACTTCCGGGCCGGCGAGCGGATGTTCGCGCTGCTGTGGGCGGCGGCCGAGCGCGTGGGCGGGCACGGCGCGCTGGTGATCCAGTCGCAGAACCCCACCCACTACGCGCTGGACGCGGTCGTGCGCCAGGACCTGGCCGCCTTCTACCGCCCCGAGGTGAAGTTCCGCGCCGAGCTGGGCTACCCGCCCTTCCGGCGGCTCGCGGTGGTCACCGTGACCGGCGGCGCCGACCCCCGCGCGCTCGCCGACGAGGTGGCGGCCGCGCTGCGCGCCTCGCCGCGGCTCACCGTGTATCCGCCCGTCGCCGAGCGCCGCGCGCGAGCGCGGCGGATCGTCGTGAAGGGCGATGCCGATCTGCCGGTCGTCCTGGCCGGAGCGCTGGAGGACTTCCGCGGACCGCGCCCGAAGGGCCGCGGTATCATGAGCGTGGAGGTGGATCCGGTCGAATGGCCGTCCTGAGCGTCCGTCGCTACGGTGATCCCGTGCTGCGGCGTCGCGCCCGTGACGTCGAGGCGGTGACCCCCGAGATCCGTCGTCTCGTCGACGACATGGTCGACACGATGTACGACGAGGTCGGCATCGGCCTGGCGGCGCCGCAGGTCGGCGTGTCGCTGCGGCTGATGGTGGTCGGCGACGAGGAGGGCCGCGGGGTCCAGGCCCTTGTCAACCCCGCGATCACCGAACAGGGTGGCGAGGTGAAGGCCGAGGAGGGCTGCCTGTCGCTGCCCGGGATCTTCGCCTCCGTCACGCGAGCCGAGTGGGTGACGCTGGAGGCGCAGGACCTCGAGGGCCGGCCGGTGTCGATCACGGCCCGGGGGCTGCGCGCTCGCGTGTTTCAGCACGAGATCGACCACCTCGACGGCGTGCTGTTCATCGACCGGCTGGAGCCCGTCGTGCGCGACCGCGTCAAGCGGCGGATCAAGAAGGAAGGCTTCTCGGAGGACGCCGGCCACCGCGCCTTCGTGCTGTAGTCCGCTGAACGTCCTCTTTTACGGCACGCCGGCCTTTGCGCTCCCCGCGTTCGAGGCGCTTCGCCGTCACCACACGATCGTCACCGTCGTCACCCAGCCCGACCGGCCGGCCCACCGCGGCCAGCGGCTGACGCCGCCCCCGGTCAAGGTGGCGGCCCTCGAGGCCGGCCTGCCGGTCGTACAGCCTGCGCGGCTGCGCGACCCCGAGTGGCCGGAGCGGCTGCAGGTGCTGGGGGCCGACGTGGCGGTGGTGGTCGCGTTCGGGCAGATCCTGCCGCAGGCCGTGCTGGACGCGCCCGCCCGCGGGTCCATCAACATCCACGGCTCGCTGCTGCCGAAGTACCGGGGGGCGGCGCCGATCCAGTGGGCGATCATCCGCGGCGAGACGGTGACCGGGATCACCACGTTCCAGATGGACGCCGGCATGGACACCGGTCCAGTGCTGCTCACCGCCGACACACCGATCGGGGCCGACGAGACCGCCGGCGAGCTGGCCGAGCGGCTGGCCCACCTGGGCGCCCAGGTGATCCTCGACACGCTCGCCCGGCTCGACACGCTCACCCCGGTGCCCCAGCGGCACCAGGACGCCACCCTGGCCCCGCGCTTGAAGAAGACCGACGGCGTGCTCGACTGCCGGCGCCCGGCGCGCGAGCTCGTGAACCTGGTGCGCGGCTGCAATCCGTGGCCGGGCGCCACCATCGCGGTTCCCGGCGGCACGCTGACGCTCTGGCGGGCGCGGGCCGTCGCCGGCGAGGCGCCGCCCGGGACCCTCGTCCCCCACGGGCGGACGCTCGCCGTGGCCGCCGGGACGGGCGCGGTGCTGCCGCTGGAAGTCCAGCCCGAGAGCCGGCGCGCCGTCGGCTGGGACGAGTACCTGCGCGGCGCCCGTCTGGCCGCGGGCCAGCGGCTCGCGACGCCATGAGCGGAGCGGCCGGCCGGCGGCCGGACGCACGCGACGCTCGGGCGCCGCGGCCGTCGCCGGCCCGGGCGGTCGCGGCGCGCGTGCTGGAGCGCGTGGAGACCGACGCGGCGTTCGCCGACCTGGCGCTCGACGCCGAGCTGTCGCGGCGTGGACTGCCACCGCGCGACGTCGCGCTGGCCACCGAGGTGATCTACGGCACGCTCCGCTGGCAGCGCTATCTCGACTGGATCCTGGCGCCCCATTCCCGGCGGCGGCTGCCCGCGCTGGACCCGCGCGTGCGCGTGCTGCTCCGGATGACCGCCTACCAGATCGCCTTCCTCGAACGCGTTCCGGCCTTCGCGGCCGTGAACGACGCCGTCACGCTGGTCCGCGGCGCGCCGGGGATCGCCGCCTACGTCAACGCCGTCCTTCGCGCCTTCACCCGCCGTGGCGTCGCCGAGCGCGAGCCGCCGCTGCCGCGCGACCCGCTGGAAGCGCTGGCCACGCGCTGCTCGTTCCCGACGTGGCTGGCCGGGCGGTGGGTCGCGCGCTACGGCGCCACGGAGGCGGAGGCGCTGATGCGCGCCCTCAACGAGCGCCCGCCACTGACTGTCCGCGCCAACACGCTGCGCACCAGCCGGGAGGCGTTGGCCGCGCGGCTGCGCGCGGACCACCTCGAAGCCCGCGCCACCGCCCTGGCGCCGGAGGGCGTTGTGGTCGAGGGCGGCGGCGACCCCGGCGGCTGGCGGGCGTTCGCCGAGGGCCTGTGCGCCATCCAGGACGAGGGCTCGATGCTCGTGGCGCGACTGCTCGAGCCCGAGGCAGGGGCCACGGTCGCCGACGTGTGCGCGGCGCCGGGCACGAAGACGACCCACCTCGCCCAGCTGATGGACAACCGCGGCCGCGTGCTGGCGTTCGATCCCCAGCCGGCGCGCCTGGGTCGGATCGGCGAGGCCGCCGAGCGGCTGGGCGTGACGATCGTGCAAGCGGTTCAGGGGGAGGTGGAAACGCTGGCGCCGGCGTGGGCCGGCGCGTGCGACGGCGTGCTCGTCGACGCGCCCTGCACGAACCTCGGCGTGCTGCGGCGCAACCCCGAGGTGAAGTGGCGCCGGCGGCCGGCCGACCTGGCGGCCGCCGCCGACCGCCAGCGCGGCATCCTGGCGGCGGCGAGCGCGCTCGTGCGGCCGGGCGGCCGCCTCGTCTATGCGACCTGCTCCCTGGAGCCGGAGGAAAACGACGACGTCGCGCGCGACTTCCTGGTCTCCCGTCCCGACTTCGTGGTGGATTCGCCGGCGCAGTTCCCCGTCGCGCCCGACGCCGCCGGCTTCGTGCGCTGCCTGCCGCACCGGCACGGCACCGACGGGTTCACCGCCGTCCGCTGGCGCCGGCGCTGAGCCGTTTGGGGTATAACAGGGGCGTGATCAAGATCGCGCCATCGATCCTCTCCGCCGACTTCGGGATCCTCGCCGAGGAGATCGCGAAGGTGGAGGCGGCCGGCGCCGACCAGCTGCACATCGACGTGATGGACGGCCGCTTCGTGCCGAACATCTCGATGGGCTTCCCGATCCTCGACGCCATCCGCAAGCGCACCCGGCTGCCGCTCGACCTGCACCTGATGATCGTCGAGCCCGAGAAATACCTGGCCGAGTTCGCCGCGCGCGGCGCCGACCTGCTGACCGTCCACGTGGAGACCTGCCCGCACCTGCAGCGCACGCTCGTCAGCATCCGTGAGCTGGCCGGCAAGCGCGGCGCGCCGGTGAAGGCCGGCGCCGCGCTCAACCCCTCCACGCACCCCTCGGCGCTCGACTACGTGGTCGACGACCTCGACCTGGTGCTGGTGATGTCGGTGAACCCCGGCTTCGGCGGCCAGACGCTCATCCCCGCGGTCTATCCGAAGATCCGCCAGGTCCGCTCGCTGCTGGCCACGCGTCCCGTCGACGTCTCCATCGACGGCGGCGTCAAGGTCGAGCACGCCCGTCCCCTCGCCGAGCACGGTGCCTCGATCCTGGTGGCCGGCTCGGCCGTCTTCGAGGCCGCCGACCCGGTCGCGGTCATCAAGCAGATGCGCGGCGCCGCGGGCTGAGCCCACGCCTCGGACCGCGCAAGATCCGCGCGCCCCACGCGAACAATCGGCCAGGCCCGACGCCGGCGTGTGCCTGGCGGTTGCTCGAAGTCCTCGATTCTGCGGGGCTCGGCCCCTGGCACTCGCCTTGCCCTGACTCCCCCGGCGGAGGCCAAACGTGAGACTGCTCAGAGCGCTCGGAATCCGACGGTGGGACTGGCGGACGTGCTGGCGTACCTACGACTTCTGGCGTTTCGTGGCGGTGTGGTTCGTGCCGTTCGGGTTCCTGCTCCTCGTGCTCGAGTGGCAGCCGGTCCGAGCACGCGTTCGTCCCCGTCGCTGACACCGGCCCTTCTTGCCCTCTGACTCGCGGAGTTGAAATCTTCCGCGTAGTTGCGTAGACTCACACTCTTTCCATGCTTGAATCCCTCGGCACGCGACTCCAATCCATCTTCGACCGCCTGGGCAGCCGGGGCCGGCTGACCGAGGACAACATCCAGGAGGCCCTGCGCGAGGTGCGGGTGGCCCTGCTGGAGGCGGACGTCAACTTCAAGGTCGTGCGCGGTTTCCTGGAGCGCGTGCGCGAGAAGGCCGTCGGCCAGGACGTGCTCAGGTCGTTGACGCCGGCCCAGCAGGTCGTCAAGGTCGTGCACGACGAGCTGGTCGACCTGCTCGGGGGCAGCGATCACCGGCTGGCGGCCGCGCCCCATCCCCCGACGGTGATCATGCTGATCGGCCTGCAGGGCTCGGGCAAGACCACGACGGCCGCCAAGCTGGCGCGCCGCTACGGCCAGCAGGGCCAGCACCCGATCCTGGCCGCCGCCGACATCTACCGGCCCGCCGCCCAGGACCAGCTGCGCACGCTGGGCGGCCAGCTCGGCGTGCCCGTCGTGGGCGGCGCCGGGCAGACGCCGCTCGACATCTGCCGCGCCGCCCGCGAGGAGGCGGCAGCCCGGGGGCTGACCCCGCTCATCCTGGACACCGCCGGCCGCCTGCACATCGACGAGCCGATGCTCGACGAGCTGAAGGCGATCAAGCGCGAGGTGGCGCCCCATCACATCCTCCTCGTCGTGGACGCCATGACCGGGCAGGACGCCGTCACCGTCGCCGAGCGCTTCAACCAGGCCGTCGGCATCGACGCGGTGATCCTCACGAAGATGGACGGCGACTCACGCGGCGGCGCCGCGCTGTCGGTGCGGCACGTCACCGGGCGGCCCATCGCCTTCGTGGGGATGGGCGAGAAGGTTGACGCGCTGGAGCCCTTCCATCCCGACCGCCTGGCCTCGCGCATCCTGGGCATGGGCGACGTGCTCTCGCTGGTGGAGAAGGCCCAGCAGACGGTCGACCAGGAGAAGGCCCAGGCGCTGGTGCGCAAGCTGCGCGAGGACAGCTTCTCGCTGGAGGACTTCCGCGAGCAGCTCCAGCAGCTGCGCAAGATGGGGCCGCTCGACCAGATCATGGGGATGCTGCCGCTCGGCAAGATGTTCAAGGGCGCGGCGCCGGCCGAGCTGGACGGTGAGCAGGCCGACCTCGGCCGGTTCGACGCGATCATCTCGTCGATGACGCCGGGCGAGCGGCGCCATCCCGAGGTCATCAACGGCAGCCGGCGCCAGCGCATCGCGCGCGGCAGCGGCACCACCGTGCAGGACGTGAACCGGCTGCTCAAGCAGTACGCGCAGCTGCGCAAGATGATGAAGCAGTTCAAAGGCATGGAGGGCAAGCTCGGCCGGCTGAAGAACCTGCCCGGCTTCCCGATGCCGAGGGGGTGACGACGTGTCGGTCACGATTCGACTCCGACGTGAAGGCTCGAGCAAGCGGCCGCGCTACCGGGTGGTGGTGGCGGACTCCCGCGCTCCGCGCGACGGCCGTTTCATCGAGATCATCGGGCATTACAACCCGGTGACGCAGCCGCCGACGGTCTCCATCGACCGGGAGAAGGCCACGGCGTGGATCAGCAAGGGCGCCCAGCCCTCCAACACCGTGAAGAAGCTGATCGCGGTGGCCGCCAAGGCAGGAGCGTAGCGAGGCAGCACGGTCGCTGACCTGAAGGAAGCAGCAGTCATGCGGGAGCTGGTGGAGTACATCGCGAAGGCGCTGGTCGATGAGCCGGGCGAGGTGAACGTGGCCGAGGTCGAGGGCGACCGCGTGACGGTGATCGAGCTGCGGGTCGCCCAGAGCGACCTCGGCAAGGTCATCGGCAAGCAGGGCCGCACCGCGCGGGCCATGCGCACGATCCTCAACGCGAACGCGACGAAGCTCAAGAAGCGCGCGGTCCTGGAGATCGTCGAGTAGCCGTGCGAAGCCGAGCGCGCCCGGTGTTGCCGTGCGAGTGCCAGCCTGAGTAGCGCAGGCCCGCCGGAGGCGAGCCCGTGACGATCGAGGGCGACCTCGTCGTCATCGGCGAGGTGACCCGTCCGCACGGGCTGCGCGGGGAGCTGCGGGTGACGCCGCACACCGACCGGCCGGAACGGTTCGACGCGCTGCAGGAGTGTGTGCTGTGGGACCCGGCCACCGACGGCCGCACGCGGCAGCGCATTTCCGGCGTGCGACGGCACGCCGGCGCGGTGCTGCTCTCGCTCGCGGGGTGCGACTCCCCCGAGGCGGCGAAGGCGCTGGTCGGCCGGCTGGTGGCGCTGCCGCGCGCGCAGGCGCTGCCACCGCCGCCCGGCCACCTGTACCCGTGGCAGCTGGTCGGCTGCCGGGTGGTGACCGAGGACGGCGCCGTCGTGGGCGAGATGAGCGGCATCGAGTCCTCGCCCGCCCAGGACCTGTGGGTCGTGCGCGGCACCGGGCGCGAGCATCTGATCCCGGCTGTGCCGGAGATCGTGCAGGAGGTGGACCTGGACGCGCGCCGGGTCGTGATCCGGCCGCCGGAGGGATTGCTCGAGCTGTAGGGCGTGGCCCCATGCGCATCGACATCGTGACGCTGTTCCCGGGCATGGTGGAGCCGGTGGTCTCGGAGTCGATCCTGGGGCGCGCGCGGGCGCGCGGGCTCGTTGACATCCGGGTGGTCAATCTCCGAGACTACGCGGAGGGCAGGCACCGCGTCACCGACGACTACCAGTTCGGCGGCGGCGGCGGGATGGTCCTGAAGCCGGAGCCCCTCTTCGCGGCGGTCGACGCGTTACGGACGGCCGAGGCCCGGGTGATCCTGATGGACCCGCGGGGCCGGCGGTTCACCCAGGAGGTCGCGGCCGGGCTGGCGCGCGCGCCGCACCTGATCTTGCTCTGCGGGCGCTACGAGGGCGTGGACGAGCGCGTGGCCGCCGGCCTCGCCGACGAGATGATCTCGATCGGCGACTACGTGCTGACCGGTGGTGAACTGCCGGCGCTGGTCGTCACCGACGCGGTGACCCGGCTGCTGCCGGGGGCGCTGGGCGGCGAGGGGGCGGCCGAGCAGGAGTCCTTCGCGAGCGGCCTGCTGGAGCCGCCGCAGTACACGCGGCCGGAGGAGTTTCGCGGCGCCCGGGTGCCGGCGGTCCTGCTGTCCGGCGACCACGCGCGCATCGCGCGCTGGCGGCGGGTGCAGGCGCTGTGGCTGACTTGGCGCCGGCGGCCCGATCTGCTCGGGCAGGCGAGGCTGGAGGCGGACGACCGCCGCTGGATCGAGCGATTCGAGCGTGGACAATCGCCGTCGGACGACGACGTGCACTGACGCCGAGAAAAGGAAGAGGGAGCCTACGGTCATGGATGCGATTCGACTGGTGGAAGCGGCACAGCTGAAGAAGGACCGCCAGGGTTTTCAGCCCGGCGACCAGGTGCGCGTGCACGTGAGAGTCATCGAGGGCGAGAAGGAGCGAACCCAGGTGTTCGAGGGCACCGTCATCCGCCGCCGCGGCGAGGGGGCGCGGGCGTCGTTCACCGTGCGCCGGATCTCCTACGGCGTGGGCGTCGAGCGGACCTTCCCGGTGCACTCGCCCCGCATCGAGCGGGTGGACGTCGTGCGGCGGGGCCTGGTGCGCCGCTCGAAGCTCTATTACCTGCGCGCCCTGGCGGGCAAGGCCGCACGGCTGAAGGAGAAGCGCGCCGGCGCGGTGCCGGCCACCGCCCCCGCCCCCGAGGAATAGCGCGCCCCCCGCCCGGCGTGACGCCCCCCGCGGCGCCCTACCGATTCGAAGGTCAGGCCTGGAGAACGGGTCTGACGCGCATCGCCGGCGTGGACGAGGCCGGGCGGGGGCCGCTGGCGGGGCCGGTGGTGGCGGCC
>Ga0214471_10001759_pt1 | contig 17121 bp, 18 predicted proteins | sample RVTome_5_FD_207665 | JGI IMG/M metagenome (GOLD analysis project Ga0214471, IMG submission 207665) | Soil microbial communities from uranium-contaminated site in the Upper Colorado River Basin, Wyoming, United States - RVT142D155 | ecosystem: Environmental > Terrestrial > Soil > Contaminated >... | reverse complement strand
GGCCGGCGCCACGTCCCGGCGCCGCTCACTCGAGCCTGCGTGCTATCGGGTCACCGTGGCAGAGATAAGGATTTGTGCCAATTGCGATTTCCAGCCGGGAGGCCGAGGGCCGGCGATGCTTCTGCGAGATCGAACCTGGCGACGGGGGGCGCGCGGGTGGGTCGAGGGTCAGGTGGTGGTTCGCGAAATTTGATTCGCCCCGGAGCTGAAGTCGGCTTGAGTCGCGCTTGCGCCGGTCTGGGACACGATGGCATTCGTTCGGGACATTTAATATAGTGGCATCCGCCCGCCAGCAACGTCATGCTCCTGCATTGGAGTTGGCGGGAAGCGTAGCCGATTCGAATCAGGACTATTCAGGAGGGTGGACAATGAAAAGAATCTTCCCAGAACCGTTCCTTGTGCGGGGGTTTGCGGTGGCCGTTTCGGCACTGGCCTTCGCCTTCATGCCTGCGATGGGCGGCGCCGCTGCCGATACCCCGAAGGGCGCCGCAAGCGGCGCGAGCTCGGAAGGGGCCAACAGCCAACTCCAAAGCTGCGAATCGTCCTTCGGCACGCTGGCGGTGCACGAGGATCAGGCCGCCCCATGGTGGCGCGAGTATTACAGCCGCTATCCCAGCCTCGGCAGCACGACGCCGGTACTGCGCATGATGATCCAGCAGTCGAATTGCTTCGTGGTCGTCGAGCGCGGCCAGGCGATGAGCAACATCATGCAGGAACGCGCGCTGGAGCAGTCCGGCGAACTGCGTCAGGGCAGCAGTTTCGGCAAGGGGCAGATGGTCTCCGCGGACTACACCATGAATCCGAGCATCCAGTTCTCCGCCAAGGGGACGAGCGGCCTCGGTGGTGCCATCGGTGGCCTGTTCGGCAGCGTCGCCGGGGCCATCGCCGGCAGTGTGAAGAGCAACGAGGCGGCCACCACGTTGCTGCTGATCGACAACCGATCCGGGGTGCAGATCTCCGCGTCGGTCGGCAGCGCCAAGAACTTCGATTTCGCCCTCTTCGGCGGCGCCTTCGGCGGCGGGGCGGGCGGCGGAGCCGGAGCCTTCACCAATACCCCTGAAGGCAAGGTACTGACCGCTGCCTTCGCCGACTCCTACAACCAGATGGTCAATTCCCTGCGCAACTACAAGGCGCAGAGTGTCAAGGGCGGCCTGGGCAAGGGCGGCAACCTCAAGATCGGCGATTAGGTCGGGCGTTTTCGCCCGACAGGAATCCGCAAAGGCGGGCGCGGCGCTGGCGTGAGATTCGCTAGACGCTGACGTGGAAATCCCGAATCCCGGCGATCACCGGATCGATAGCGAGCCGCCCCGCCGCGACGAAAATCGCCGCTACAGTCCGAGCGTGGTCGGCGCCACCGCCGGATACGACGCGCTCCAGATCTCCTGGAAGCGCCCGAGCATCGCCAGCGCCTCGGTCTCGTCGTTCAGGCCGATCGCGCCGCGGGAAAAGTGCGCGACCGGCCGGCGTACGTAGTGGCGCGCATCGAGCACCATAAAGGCGTCCTGCACGTTGCGGATCTCTTGATGCGTGCGCTGTACCTGGATCGCGTGCGCGAACTGCGCCAAGAGGTGCATGGTGCGCGGGCTGTACTTGGTCAGGTAATCGGTGTCGTGCACCGCGATGTACACGCGGCGCGTGCGGCTCACGGCCAGGAAGGCGCGCAGCCGCTCGATGCGCCCGGGCGCCTCGAAGCGCAGCGCGACAAGGTCCGGGTCGAAAATGCGCAGCTCGCGGCCGTCCTCGGCGAGAAGCCGATCAAGCGCGGCGAGGAACTCGGCCGTGGTCTCGAATCGCTCGTAGCGCTCCTGTGGGGCCTGCTCGTTTTGGGAATCGCTCACGTCGCTCGCTCCAGGTGCAAATAGCCGAGCCGATACCACTCGTAGAGTAGTGCGCCGAGGCCGGCGCGCGCAAGCGGGCGCCCCGCGGCGCGGCGCGCATCGGCGAGCGCTTCGAGCGCGCGGCGCGAGGCGGCAGACCGGTTGAAGGCCTCGCCGTTGATATAGAAGCGCGCGCCGCGGTAAAGAAGCTGCGTTTTCAGGTCGAGCACCGCGGCTGCGCGCGTCAGGCGCTGCGCGAACGCGGCACGCGCGAGCGGCCGGCGCGGACGGGTGAACACAAGCTGCGGCTTGGGCGTAGTCAGGTACTCGCCGAGAAACTCAGCCGCTTCGCGTTCGGTCCAGCGCAGCCGCGCGAGCACCGCACCCGCCGCGGCCGCGAGGCGCGGCGGGATGCGCGCGCCGCGCGCAGTCGGCGCGAGCCCCGGATCGCGGTAGCGTGCATCGGGTAGCCCGCGCGCATGCAGCCAGTCGAGGAAGGCCGCAGCCAGCTCGGTGCCCTGCGGCGCGCGAAAGCCGATCGAATAGGTGAACGACGGCTCGAGTGCCACGCCCTCATGACCCCAGCCCGGCGGCAGGTAGAGCAGGTCGCCGGACTCGACCAGAAGCTCGTCCTCGGCACGAAAGCCTTCGATCAGCTTCAGCGGCGCATCCGGCTCGAAGGCCCAGCCGCGCGGTCGCGCCAGTCGCCAGATGCGCCGGCCCGCGCCCTGCAGCAGGAACACGTCGTATGAGTCGGCGTGCGGACCAACCCCGCCGCCACGCGCCGCGTAGCTCACCATCACGTCGTCCAGGCGCGCCTGCGGCAGGAAATCGAAGCGCCGCAGCAGCCGGTTGGCTGCCTCGAGGTGGAGGTTCAGGCCCTGCACGAGCAGCGTCCAGTCCCGTGCGCGGGCGCGTGCAAGGCGCGCGCGCGGCAGCGGGCCGTGCGTGACCCGCCAGCGGCCGCGCGAGCGCTCCACGAGGCGTGATTCCACGTCGTCGCGCGCGGCGAGCCGCTCGAGCGCACGCCGCTCGATCACGCCACGGAATCCGGGCAGCGCGCGACGCACCAGGAGTGGGCGCTTCTGCCAATGGGTGCGCATGAAGGCGCGAGGCGTCAACCCGCCCAGCATGGCGTATCGCATAACGCGATTATATTGTCAGCACGGATCTGACTGATGCGCGACAATCGCGCGAAGATTACTTGTCAAACCAAAAAAGGATTGGGCTAGAATCGCCGCACATGTTGCAACCGGGACAGACCGCGCCGGCGTTCTCACTTCCTGACGCCGACATGCAGACAGTGAGCCTCGCGGAATTCAGGGGTAAGAAGCACGTCGTGCTCTATTTCTATCCGCGCGATGGCACACCGGGCTGCGTGCTCGAGGCAACCGACTTCTCGGACCACGACGATCAGTTCGTACGCCACGACTGCGTGATCATCGGCGTGTCGCGGGACGATTGCCTGACGCACGCCGAATTCCGCGACCAGCACGGTCTGTCGATTGGCCTCCTTTCCGACACCGAGGGCGAGGTGTGCCGCAAGTACGGTGTGCTGCAGGAAAAGGAGATCGACGGGGTGAGGCGCGAATGCCTGGTGCGCTCCACCTTCGTGATCGACAAGAAGGGCGTGATCCGCCACGCCGAGTACGGAGTCAGCCCGCGCGGCCACGCTACAGAGGTGTTCGACGTCGTCAAGACACTGTAGCAACTTGACCGTGATCGCCAAGGACAGCGTGGTCTCGCTCACCATCGAGCTCTACGATGGCGAGGGCGCGCTGATTGAGTCGACCGGGGACCCGCTCACCTACCTGCACGGAGGCTACGGCGGGCTGCTCGCCGCGCTCGAGCGCGCGCTCGAGTGCCACAGCGCAGGCGAAGCCGTGAACGTCCATCTCGAGCCCGAGCACGCCTTCGGTGAGTACGACGCGGCGCTTCTGCGCGTCGAGCCGCGCGGCCGCTACGGCGACGGGCTCGAACTCGGCATGGAGGTTGAAGACGCTTTCGACGGCGCCGATCCGCGCATCTATATCGTCACCGGTCTCGCCGAGGACAAGGTGGTGCTGGACGGCAACCATCCGCTCGCCGGCATGGCGCTCAACTTCAGCTGCACGGTGCTTTCGGTGCGCGCGGCGAGCCCGGCCGAAGTCGAGCGCGGCGACGCCGAGCGGTAGAGACGTTCCGCAAGCGTTGCGCGCATGCGCCCGCCGTCGGCGCTATGATAGGCACCGTCCGCCCCGGCAATGCGCGGGACGGACCGCATGGCGTTGTGCTCGACTGCGATTTGCCGAGGAGGCACGAGATGCTCCAGCTGCGGCCCACTTGCGAATGTTGCAACCGCGACCTGCCCCCCGACTCCCGGGAGGCGCTCATCTGCTCGTTCGAATGCACGTTCTGCCGCAAATGCTCGGACACCGTGCTCGACGGCAAATGCCCAAACTGCCACGGCGAGCTGGTCACGCGCCCGCGCCGGCCGCCGGAGCAGCTCAAGGAGTTTCCCGCCTCGACGCAACGAATCTACAAGCCCGATGGCTGCAAGAGGCGGTCCTGACGCAGGCCTGGCCGGGCCTTCCCGCTGACAGAATGTCATGACCGGCGCGCCGACCCACGCCCGCGGCATGCTCGCGTACGCGCGCACCATGGCGGCCTACAACCGCTGGATGAACGAGCGGCTCTACGAGTGCTGCGCGCGCCTCGACGATGAGGAGCGAAAGCGCGACGTCGGGGCGTTCTTTCGCTCGATTCACGGCACGCTGAATCACATCCTCGTCGGGGACCGCATCTGGCTCGGGCGGTTCACCGGCGTGCCGTTCGCGGTCAAGTCGCTCGGCGAGGAGCTCTACGCCGAATTCGGCGAGCTGCGCGTCGAGCGCACGAAGACCGACGCGGCAACCGAGGGGTGGCTCGCGGATCTGACTGAGAGCGATCTCGCCGCGGAGCTCGCCTACACCAGCCTGATGAATCCGCAGCCCCGGCGCTATCCGCTGTGGCTCGCGGTGGCGCATTTCTTCAATCACCAAACGCATCATCGCGGCCAGCTCACGACGCTGCTCACCCAGCGCGGCATCGATCCAGGCGTGACCGATCTGATCTGGCTGCCGCAGGCGCAGCCGGGAGCGTAGCCTTGCGCGTCTCGCGCCGGCTCGAGCTACTGCCGCGAGGGGCGAAGGCCCGCTATGATATGCGCCCGTCACCGCGAATCCGGACCGGCCGGTTCGGCGGGACCGGACACGCGAAACGCGATCCGAGGCGACGGCGATAAGGCGCGACAACCAGAGACTTCTGCACCATGACGGTACGCAATGTGCGCAGCGACGAGTGGGCCCTGTGGCGCGACCTGCGTTACGAGGCGCTGGCCGATTCGCCGGACGCTTTCGTCGAGACCCTCGCGATCGCCAAGAGCCGGCCGGATGACTCATGGAGCGAGTACACGGGCAGCGCCGGGACGCAGTTGCGCCAGCTCCTGTTTGCCGAGGAGAACAACATGCCGGTAGGCATGATGGCGGTGATCCAGTCGGCGACCGAGCGTTCGCAGGTCAACCTCATCTCGATGTGGGTCAAGCCCGCGGCGCGCGGGCGTGGTCATGCGCGCGCGCTGGTCGAGTCGGCGATCGCCTGGGCGGCAGGGCGCGGCGCGAAAAAGCTGGTGCTGCGCGTGACCGAGACCTGCGGTGCGGCGATCCGCCTTTACACCGGCATGGGCTTCTCCGATACCGGCGAGCGCGCGCCGCTGCGCGTTGGCGCCGATCTGCGCACGCAGCGCATGGAGATCCGGCTGCGCGATTGACCGAGGCGGCGCAACTGCGCCAGGCAACACTCGCGAACATTCGCGCAGGCCGGCTGCACCAACGTATCGCTGCAGCTCGCGCGTGCCAACGACACCGCGCGCGCGTTTTACCGCAGCCGCGGCTATGCCGAGCGCTCCGGATTCGAGCTGCTCGACAAGATGCTGCGCAAGGGCTGAAAATCGGACCGGCGCGAAGCAGGTTCCCGCGCCGCATTCCGATCGCATGCGCGGCGCGCGGATTCGGGCCAAACGGAGGTTCAAGTGAGCCAGGCACCAAGCATCGAGTGCAGGAAAGACGGTCCCTACCGCGTTACGGATCTCGAGGTGTTGCGCGACGCTCAGGGCGAGCGCATCGCGGTTGAGGGCGTGGTGGCGCTGTGCCGCTGCGGCGGATCGAAAAAGAAGCCCTTTTGCGACGGCACGCACAAGACGAACGGCTTTTCCGGGGCGCGCATCGCTGAGGGCAGCGAGGACCGGCGGGAAAGCTACCGCGGACGGCGCATCACCATCCACGACAACCGTGCGATCTGCTCGCATGCCGGCTTGTGCAGCGACAAGCTCGCAGCGGTGTTCAAGTATGGCAACGAGCCCTGGATCGATCCGGACGGCGCTGAAGTGGAGGCGATCGTGGCGAAGGACACGCAGCGCGCGCCGTCGATCACCGTTACCCGGGACGGACCCTACGCGGTCGAGGGCGGCGTGCGCCTCCCCGACCAGCGCCCGGGCGAAGGCGCCTCGAGCGAGCATTACACGCTGTGCCGCTGCGGCGGATCGAAGAACAAACCGTTCTGCGACGGGTCGCACTCGAGCATCGGCTTCAAGGGCTGACGCCGGACGGTTTTTCGGGGAGCGGCGCGCAATGGCGATCGCGGTCAGGAGAGTTTACGAGGCACCTGCCGCGTCGGACGGCCGGCGCAAGCCCGCGGCGAAACGCAACACCTCACCACGCGCCAGGCGGCGCGCCTGAGAGGATAAACACATGGCACTGCTGGCATCGACGCTCGCAGCACCGATCGACCTGCGCTCGGACACGGTCACACGGCCATCGCCCGGAATGCGCGAGGCGATCGCCGCGGCGCCGGTGGGCGACGATCAGTACGGCGAAGACCCGACCATGAACCTGCTGCAGGAGCACGTTGCGGTGCTCCTCGGCAAGGAGGCGGCGCTGTGGCTGCCGAGCGGCACCATGGCGAACCAGGTCGCGCTGCGCGTCCTGACTCAGCGCGGCGACGACGTGATCGTCAGCCGCGAGAGCCACGCGGTGTGGCACGAGACCGGCGGCTCGGCGGCCAATGCGGGCGTGCAGTTCACCGAGATCGGCGCGCGCGGGGTGTTCAGCGCCGAGGAATTCCTCGCCGCGGTGAAGCCGCGCGGTCATGTCATCTATCCGCCCACCACGCTCGTCGAAATCGAGAACACACATAATCGATCGGGTGGCGTGGTATTTCCGCAGCGCGAGGCCGAGCGCATCTGCGCCGGCGCGCGCGAGCGCGGCATCGCGAGCTACCTCGACGGCGCGCGACTGTGGAACGCGGCGGCGGCGAGCGGCGATTCGGTCGCCGAGCTGGCCGCGCCGTTCGACCTCGCTGCGGTGGCGCTTTCCAAAGGGCTCGGCGCGCCGGGCGGCACGCTGCTCGCGGGCCGGCGCGAGCTGATCGAGCGCGCCGTGCGCCAGCGCCGCATGCTCGGCGGCGCGATGCGCCAGGTCGGCCATTACGCCGCTGCCGGTCTGTACGCGTTCGACCACAACCTCGCGCGGCTCGCCGAGGATCACGCCAACGCGCGCGAGTTCGCGACGCGGCTCGCGAAATGCCCGCGCATCGCGCTCGATCTGGCGAGTGTGCAGAGCAATATCGTGGTGTTTCACCTGAAGGAAGGCGCGCCGGATGCCAACGCGGTGGTGGCTAAGGCGCGCGAGAACGGTCTGCTGCTGTTCGCCTTCGGAGCGCGTACCATCCGCGCGGTGACGCATCTGGATGTGACGCGCGAGCAGTGCCTGCGTGCGGCGCAGATCCTCGCCGAGATCGTCGAGGCATCGGCCGCCTCTGCGGCCCGGGCGAACGCCGCCTGAGATGATCTACACCGGAGGCTGCCACTGCGGCGCGGTGCGCTTCGAGATCGAAGCCGACGAGCGTCCGGTGGTCCTGGACTGCAACTGCTCGATCTGCCGCATGACCGGCTACCTGCACCTGATCGTGCCAAAGTCGCGCTTCCGGCCGTTGCAGGGCGAAGACCGGCTCGCGACCTACACCTTCGGCAGCGGCGTCGCAAAGCATTATTTCTGCCGCACCTGCGGCATCAAGCCGTACTACATCCCGCGCTCGAACCCCGACGGCTACGACGTCAACCTGCGCTGCCTCACGCCGCAGCCGAAGGAGCTGGTGATCGAGTCTTTCGACGGCGACAACTGGGATGCGCACGGCGCATCGCTCGCCCACCTGAGCAAGGATCCCCAAGCGAAGAAAGGAACACCATGATCCGCGGCAGTTGTCTATGCGGCAGCGTGCGTTACGAAATCCGCGGCCCGCTTGGCCGCGCAAGCAACTGCTACTGCTCGAAGTGCCGCAAGGCGCACGGCGCCGCGTTCGGCACCTACACCCGGGTGCAGCGATCCGACTTCCGGCTGCTCTCGGGCGAGGACCAGATCGGCAGCTATGCTTCCTCGCCGGGCGTAACGCGCACCTTTTGCAAGCGCTGCGGCTCGACGCTGCAATGCGTCAGCGCGGACCGGCCGGCAAGCTTCGCACTCGCGCTCGGCACGCTCGATGACGATCCCGGCATTCGCCCGGAGTTGCATATCTTTGTTGGCTCGAAGGCGCCGTGGGTCGAAATCGCCGACGACCTGCCGCAGCTCAAGGCCTACGAATGAGGGATCGTCGGGCACCGTGCGCGAGCCGATGAGCGCCGCGCCGCGCCCGATTGCGCTTGCGCTCGGCGGCCTGATCGCGCTCGCCGCGGGCATGGGCATCGGGCGCTTTCTCTACACGCCGATCCTGCCCTGGATGGTGGAGGCGCTCGGCCTCACCAAGGCGCAGGCAGGCCTCATCGCCTCGGCCAACTACGGCGGCTATCTCGCGGGCGCGCTGCTTGCGGCGACACCGCTCGTCGCCGGATCGCGGCGCGCGTGGTTCGTCGGCGCGCTTGCCGCGAGCGCGCTCAGCACCGCCGCGATGGCGCTTGCCTCGTCGATGGCGGCGTTCCTGCTGCTGCGCTTTGCAGGCGGCGTGGCGAGCGCGTTTGTGCTGGTGTTCGCCTCCGCGCTGGTGCTCGATCGGCTCGCGGGAGAGGCGCGTCCCTGGCTCTCGTCGCTCTATTTCGGCGGCGTGGGCGTCGGCATCGCGTTCTCGGCGCTGATGGTCGCGGGCCTCGCCGCGCTCGGGCAGGACTGGCGCGCGCTGTGGCTCGGCGGCGGCATCGCGGCGCTTGTGGCGCTCGCGCTCGTGCCTGGGCTGGTGCCGAACCGCGTTGAGCTGCCGCTGCCGCCCCCGCGCGAGCGCGGCGCGCTCGACCGCGCGCTGGTCGCGCTGGTCATCGCCTACGGCCTGTTCGGCTTCGGCTACGTCATCACCGCGACCTTCGTCATCGACATCGTGCGCGCCTCGCCCGAATCACGCATGCTCGAAACAATGGTCTGGCTGGTGGTGGGTCTTGCCGGCATTCCGTCGGTGTGGGGCTGGACGCGCGCGGCGCAGCGCATCGGCATCTACCGCGCATTCGCGATTGCCTGCTGGACGCTCGCCGCGGGCGTGGGCGCAAGCGTGCTGTGGCACACGAGCGCCGGACTGCTGCTGGCCGGCGCGTTGCTCGGTGGCACCATCATGGGCATCACCGCGCTCGGGCTGATGGGCGCGCGGCGCCTCGCGCGCGGCGATCCGCGGCGCATGCTCGCCCTGATCACCGCCTCTTTCGGCCTGGGACAGATCGCCGGGCCGTATTTCGCGGGCGCAATGCACGATGCGAGCGGGAGCTTTCTCGCGCCCTCGCTGATCGCTGCGGGCGCTCTGATCTTCGGCGGGCTGATGGTGCTTCTCACGGCAGGTCGTAGCTAGAAACGTTCCGCATCCATTGCGCGCATGCGCGCAATTTGTTCAGAGGTTGCCTAGCCCCTGGGCCACCTCGGGCGGTTGAGCCAGCCGTTCCAGATGCGGCGCGCCGGTTTGATCAGCTCGCCGGCGGCGAGGCCCACGGGCCCGTCGCCGCGCTTCACCAGCTCGTCGGCGGCGGCGCCGTGCAGGTGCACGCCAAGCACGAGTGCGGTCTCGCCGGTGTAGCGCTGCGCGAGCAGCGCGCCGAGGAAGCCCGAGAGCACATCGCCCATGCCGGCGCTCGCCATGCCCGGATTGCCCGATGTGTTGACGAAAAAATGCCCATCGCGCGCCACGATCACGCTGCCGTTGCCTTTGAGCACCACGTGCGCGTGCAGGTTCTCCGAGATCTTGCGCGCTGCCGCAAGACGGTTCGCCTGCACTTCGCCGGTCTTGGACACCAGCAGCCGCGCGCCTTCGGCGGGATGGGGCGTGACCAGCGTCTCGGCGCTGCGGCGCGCGCAGGAGCGGCGCAGGTCCTCGTTCTCGGCGATGAGGTTGAGCGCGTCGGCATCGAGCACACAGGCGATGTCGCTCGCGAGCACGGCGCCGAGCAGCGTCTCGGCGCGCTCACCCTGGCCCAGACCCGGGCCGACGACGAAGGCGTCGAGATCGAGCCCCAGGGTCTCGTCCGGGTGGCGCAGCATCAACTCGAGCGCTCCGCCGTCCACGCCGGGCGCTCCGGCATCGAGCAGGCCGACGTAAACTCGGCCCGCGCCGAGCATGAGCGCCGCGCGCCCGGCAAGCAGCGCGGCACCGGTCATGCCGGCCGCGCCGCCGATAATCGCGAGCGAGCCCGCCATGCCCTTGTGGAAGTCGCGCTGGCGCGGCCGCAGAACCTCCCGGAACGGCCCTGGCCCTGCGACCCAGCCCTGCGGCGCGACCAGCTCGCGCGCCGCGACGCCGAGCTCGGCAAGCCGCACCTCGCCGCAGTGATCCGGCCCCTCGAGCGTGAGCAAGCCGGGCTTGAACGCGATGAAGGTGATGGTGTGCGTGGCACGCACCGCGTGCTCCATCACGCGCCCGGTATCGGACTCGAGCCCGCTCGGAATGTCGAGCGCGAGCACCGGGCAGGGCTGCGCGTTCGCGTACTCGATCAGCGCGGCGTACTCGCCTTGCGGCGCGCGCGCGAGGCCGATGCCGAACAGGCCGTCGACCACTAGCGCCCAGCGCACCTCGGCAGGCGGCTCGCGCAGCACTTCGCCACCCGCCGCGAGCCACTTGCCGTGCGCGCGCGCCGCGTCCCGGGGCAGTTTCGCCGGGTCCGCCGGCGAAACCACGCGCACGCGAAAGAACTGCGCCTTGAGGATCGCGGCAAGCTCGAATGCGTCGCCCCCGTTGTTGCCCGGGCCGGCGAGCACCAGCACGTCCTTGCCGCCCTCGGGCACGAGCGTCGCGGCGAACTCCGCGGCGGCGGCACCGGCGCGCACCATGAGCGCATCGGTTCCCGCCGCCTGTTCGATCCTGCGGAGTTCGGCCGTGAGATAGATCGGCTCGGACATGATAGGGGCCAGACCCCGTTTTCGGTTTATAGAGTCTAGCTTACTGATTGCCGGTCACCGAAAACGGGGTCTATCCTCTATTTTTCTCAGGCGAAAACGGAGTCTGACTTCGGTTTTTCGCAAGCATGGTCTAACCTAACCTCGATTTACTTCTTGGTCGCACCCAGAACCGCGTCGGGCAGCCAGACGGCGATCTGGGGGAAGACGGACACCACCAGGATTGCGAGCACCATCATGAGGAAAAACGGGATCGCGGCGCGCGCGACGTAGTTCGCTTCGCGCTTGGCCATGGTCTGCAGCACGAACAGGTTGAAGCCCACCGGCGGCGTGATCTGCGCGATCTCGACCAGCAGCACGATGAAGATGCCGAACCAGATGAGATCAAACCCCGCCGCCTCGATCATCGGCAGCACGATGGACGTGGTAAGTACGATCATCGAGATGCCGTCGATCGCCATGCCGAGCAGCAGGTAGATGAGCGCCAGCACCATGATCAGCGCATAGGGGCTGAACTGCGATTGCGCGACCCACTCGGCCAGCGCGCGCGGAATGCCGGTGAATGCCATGGCCGAGCTCAACATCGAGGCGCCGGCGAGGATGAAGAGAATCATGCAGGAGAGCCGCGTCGCGCCCATCAGGCTGGTGGTGAAGCTCGCGCGCGTGAGCGAGCCGCTCCACCAGGCGATCGTGAGGGAGCCGAGCACGCCGAAGGCCGCCGCCTCGGTGGCGGTGGCCACGCCGGTGAACATCACCCCCATGACGAAGCCGATCAGCACCAGGCAGGGAATCAGATTCCGCGCGCGGCGCATGCGCTCGCCGAAGCTCATCTTCTCGACCGCGGTCGGCGTCTTGCCGGGATTGAGCAACGCCCAGACGACGATGTAGCCGGAAAAGAGCGACACCAGCAGCACGCCGGGGAACACTCCGGCGAGGAACATCTTCAGGATCGAGACCTCGGCGGCTACCGCGTACACGATCATGATGATCGAGGGCGGGATCAGCAGACCGAGGGTGCCCGCACCGCACAGCGAGCCGAGCGAGGTGCGTTCGTCGTAACCGCGCTTGGCAAGCTCGGGCAGCGCCACTTTGCCGATGGTGGCGCAGGTCGCGGCCGAGGAGCCGCACACGGCGGCGAAAATCGCGCAGCCGAAGACATTCACGTGCATCAGGCGCCCGGGCAACCAGCCGAGCCAGGGCGACAGGCCCTTGAACATCTCCTCGGAAAGCTTGGTACGAAACAGGATTTCGCCCATCCACACGAACATCGGCAGCGCGGCGAGGGTCCACGAGGCGCTCGAGCCCCAGTAGGCCTGGAACAGGTTGACGTCGGGCGGGCTGGTGGTGAAGAACTGCAGCCCGAACCAGGCCACCACGCTCATCGCCATGGCGATCCACAGGCCGCCGGCGAGCAGCACCAGCAGCAGCACCAGCAGGACGAGCGCGATGGTAACGGTGCTCATCAAAGTGCCTCGTTCGCATCGACGCCGCTGCGGTGCTGCTCTTCGGCGCGGCGATACGCGGGTGTGCCGCCGTTCGCCAGCACCACGAACTCATCGAGCACCGCGACCAGGAATACCAGCGCACCGAGCACGAAGCTCATCTGCGGGATCCAGATTGGAATCTGGATCAGGCCCTGCGCCACCTCCTCGAACTTCCAGCTCTGGTAGACGAAATTGGCCGCCGCCCAGAAGATGTAGCCGACCACCAGCACCGCTGCGCCCAGCGCCAGCAGCTCCACCCGGCGCCGCCCGCCAGGCGGCAGGCGGTCGATCAACAGGCCCACGCGCACCAGCTCGCCATGGCGGAAGGTGTAGCCGAGCGCGAAGAAGGCGCTGGCTGCACACAGCCAGGCGACGATGTCGTCGGCGCCGCGCAACAACAGCCCGATCTCGCGCATGCCGGCCTGCGCGAGCATCACCAGGGCGATGCTCGCAAGGCAGATGGCCCCAAGCACGCCGCTCGCGGCGTAAACGAAGTCGAGCGTCCGCCTCACGCTGCGGGCGTCAGAAAAAGGAGAGGGTGCGGAGGCAAGTTGCCGTTGCCCCCGCGTCCCGGCATTACTTCCGGTAGGCCTTGATAATCGCTTCGCCGTCGGCGCCGGCGACCTTCTTCCAGTCCTCGAGCATCTGGTCGCCGACCTTGCCGTAGGCAGCCTTCATCGCCGCGTCGGGCTCGATGAAGTTCATGCCGTTCTTGATCAGCAGGTCGTTGGCTTCCTTCTCGCGCACCTTGGACATCGCCCAGCCGCGCGGCTCGGCACCGTTGGCGGCATCAACCAGCGCTTTTTGTTGCGCCGCCGGCAGGCGGGCGAAGGCGCGCTGGTTCACCACGACCACGTTCTTCGGATGGAACGCGGCGGTGTCGTAGTAGTTCTTGACGAATTCCCAGGCCTTGGTCGAGGTGCCGGTGGCCGAGGAGGTGATCATCGCGTGCACCGCGCCGGTGGCGAACATCTGCGGAATCTCGGGCACCTGGATCACCGTCGGGCTTGCACCAAGCAGCTCGGCGAGGCGCGCGGTCATCGGCGAATAGGTGCGGAACTTGGTGCCCTTCAGGTCATCGACCGACTTGAGCGGTTCCTTGGTGTAAATGCCCTGTCCCGGCCAAGGCACCGAGTACAGCAGCTTTAGGCCGCGTCCCTGGAGTTTTTGCTCGAGCGTCGCTTTCTGCGCCTGATAGAACTTCCACGCGGCGTCGTATCCGGCAGCGACGAACGGAATGTTGTCGGCGGCGAACACCGGGTCCTCGTTGCTGTACTGCCCGAGCAGGAATTCCGCGATGTTCACCTGGCCCGTCGAGACCGCGCGCAGGATGTCCGGGTGCTTGATGAGCGAGCCGTTCGAGTGCACCTTGATCTCGAGGCTGCCGTTGGTCGCCTTTTTGACTTCGTCGACGAACATGACGACGTTGCGGGTGTGGAACTCGTTGTCGCTGTAGGGCGTGGGCATGTCCCACTTGGTCTGCGCCTGCGCGGCGCCGGCGCCGAGCCCGAAGGCGGCGAGCACAGCGGCGGCGATAAAATTCCTGCGTACGTTCATGGCTTTCTCCTCTGGGATCGTTGGTGTCCTAGGCGCGGGCGGGTGAGCCCGCACGGCACTGCACAGTTTCGGCTAGGCGCTCGCGTGCGTCAACTCAGCGCGGCGAGCACGTCTTCGCCGAGCGCGAGGCTCGCGGTGAGCCCCGGGGATTCGATGCCGAACAGGTGCACCAGGCCCGGCACGCCGTGCTCGCGCGGTCCCTGCACGACGAAGTCGGGCGCCGGCTCGCCCGGGCCGGCGATTTTCGGCCGGATACCCGAGTAGCCCGGCGCGAGCGAGCCGTCGGGCAGTCCCGGCCAGTAGCGCCGGATCGCGGCGTAGAAACGATCGGCGCGACTCGGATCGACGTCGTAGGCGATGCTCTGCACCCACTCGACGTCCGGGCCGAAGCGCGCCTGGCCGCCCTGATCGACTGTCACGTGAACCCCCAGACCGCCTGGCTCGGGCACCGGGTAGATCAGGCGTGAGAAGGGCGCCTTGCGGGTCAGCGAGTAGTAGTTGCCCTTGGCGTAGAGCTCGCGCGGCGCGAACTTTTCCGCATAACCCTCGAAGCGCCGCGCGAGGCTCGGCGCGGTAAGCCCGGCGCTGTTGACCACGCAGCGCGCCGCGAGCTGCATCGGCTCGGTGCCGCCCACCTCGAGCTCGATCACGCCGCCGCGGATGCGCGCGCGCTCGAGCGGGCTCTGCAGCGCGAGCATCGCGCCCGCGGCCCCGGCGTCGCCCAGGTAGCCGAGCATCAGCGCGTGGCTGTCGATCATGCCGGTCGAAGGCGAATAGAGCGCCGCCACGCAGTGGAGCTCGGGCTCGAGCGCGAGCGCCTGCTCGCGCGTAAAACGCACCACGTCGGTGACGCCGTTGGCGTATGCCTTGGCCTGGATCGACTCGAGCTCGGGGAGTTGCGCCTCGTCGGTGGCGACGATGAGCTTGCCGCAGCGCAGGTGCGGTACGCCGTGCGAGACGCAATACTCGTAGAGCAGCGCCTTGCCGCGCACGCAGGCGCGCGCCTTGAGCGTGCCCTTGGGGTAGTAGATGCCGGCGTGGATGACTTCGGAGTTGCGCGAGCTGGTGTGGCTGCCGATCGCCTCCTCGGCTTCGAGGATCACCACCTCGCGGCCCTGCAGCGCGAGCGCGCGCGCCACCGCGAGACCGACGACGCCGGCACCGATTACGACTGCGTCGATTTGTTCCACTGGGCGACGATGGCGGCGAGCGACATATTGCGCAAAGGTGAATTCCGCAGCATGGTGCCGCGCACCGCGAGCGAGTCTAGCACGCGAGCGCTAGAATGCCGTTCCCATGTCGAGCGCTCATGCCTGCGGTCGGTGGCAGTTCTGGATCGATCGCGGCGGCACCTTCACCGACGTCGTCGCGCTCAAGCCCGACGGCACGCTCGCCACGCACAAGCTGCTCTCGGAGAACCCCGAGCGGTACCCGGATGCGGCGCTTGCCGGCATTCGCGCGCTCCTCGGCGTGGCGCCGGGCGCGCCGATCCCGGCCGAGAAAATCGAAGCGGTGAAGATGGGCACGACGGTCGCGACCAACGCGCTGCTCGAGCGCAAAGGCGAGCGCACGGTGCTGTTTATCACGCGCGGCTTTCGCGACGCGCTGAGAATCGCCTACCAGAACCGGCCGCGGCTGTTCGACCGGCATATCGTTTTGCCGGAAATGCTCTATTCGAAGGTGATCGAGGTCGACGAGCGCGTCGGCGCGCATGGCGACGTGCTGGCGGCGCTCGACGAGGCCAGGGCGCGCGCCGATCTCGCGGCGGCCTTTGCCGAGGGCTTCCGCTCGGTGGCCATCGTGTTCATGCACGGCTACCGCTATACAGCGCACGAGGCGCGCGTCGCGGCGCTGGCGCGCGAACTCGGCTTCACCCAGGTCTCGGTTTCGCACGAAGTGAGCCCGCTGATGAAGCTCATCGGCCGCGGCGACACCACCGTGGTCGACGCCTACCTGTCGCCGATTTTGCGTCGCTACGTCGAGCGCGTCGCTTCCGAGCTGGGCGATGCGCGGCTCCTGTTCATGCAGTCGAACGGCGGGCTTGCCGACGCGCACCGCTTCCAGGGCAAGGACTCGATCCTCTCGGGGCCGGCGGGCGGCATCGTCGGCGCAGTGCGCACCTCGCTGGCCGCGGGCTTTGACCACATCATCGCCTTTGACATGGGCGGCACGTCGACGGATGTGTCGCACTTCGCGGGCGCGCAGCTATCTGAGCTGGAGCGCGAGTTCGACACCGAGGTCGCGGGCGTGCGCATGCGCGCGCCGATGATGAGCATTCATACCGTCGCGGCGGGCGGCGGCAGCATTCTTTTCTTCGACGGGGCGCGCTACCGCGTCGGGCCGGATTCCGCCGGCGCCAATCCGGGGCCGGCGAGCTATCGGCGCGGCGGACCGCTTGCGGTGACCGACGCCAACGTGATGCTCGGCAAGATCCACCCGTCGTATTTCCCGTGCGTCTTCGGCCCGGATGGCGACCAGCCGCTCGATGCCGGGGTGGTGCGCGAAAAGTTCGCCGCGCTTGCCGAGGAGATTCGCGCCGCGACCGGCGATGTGCGCAAGCCCGAGGAAGTGGCCGAGGGCTTCGTGAGCATCGCGGTGGGCAACATGGCGAACGCGATCAAGCACATTTCCGTGCAGCGCGGCCACGACGTCACCGCCTACACCTTGTGCTGCTTCGGCGGCGCGGCGGGACAGCACGCCTGCCTGGTGGCGGATGCGCTGGCGATGAGCCGCGTGTTCATCCATCCGCTCGCCGGGGTGCTTTCGGCCTACGGCATGGGCCTCGCCGATCAGAGCACGATGCGCGAAAAGGCGATCGAGGCGCGCCTCGAGGAAGCGAATCGCTGCCTGCTCGAGGACGAGCTCGAGGCGCTCGCGATCGCCGCGCGCGCG
>Ga0214471_10001758_pt1 | contig 17135 bp, 18 predicted proteins | sample RVTome_5_FD_207665 | JGI IMG/M metagenome (GOLD analysis project Ga0214471, IMG submission 207665) | Soil microbial communities from uranium-contaminated site in the Upper Colorado River Basin, Wyoming, United States - RVT142D155 | ecosystem: Environmental > Terrestrial > Soil > Contaminated >... | reverse complement strand
CTCGAGGAGAACCTCGAGGACCTGCGGATGCACGCGGCGCACTTCGCAGCGCGCGAGGGCTTCACCTAAACGGTGCTCGAGCCGGTGACCGATGAGGTGATCGGCTGTGTCTATATCTACCCGGACGAGGATCCCGCCTTCGACGCGCACGTGCGGTCCTGGGTGAGCGCGGACCGGGCGCATCTCGATGAGCTGCTCGCCGAAACGGTCGCGCGCTGGCTGGCCGAGGTGTGGCTATTCGGACGCGTCCGGTACCGCTCGTGACCCGCCGCCGCCGCCGCCGTTCTCGTCGGTAACGGTGCGAGTATGACCTGGAGAGAGCCGACGAGAACGGCTCCAAGCCGCTCGACATCCCCTACGACGACCCGTCCCCGCAGGTCGTGAGGTTTCCGTGCGCGCGCTCGTGGGGCGATGGTAGGCACTCCTGCGTCCCGAAGTTGAAGCGGTTGATCCGGATGTGGTCCTGCAGGGGCGGATCGCTGACGGCGAACACGTCGAAGCCGCGCTCGGCGACATCCAGCGCGCGCGCCGAAACGGCGACTCGATCCCGATCCACGGCGGGTCCGAGCACGGCATCTTCAACTACATCAACAGCCCGTACAGCGCATCGGGCGGGGGATATCCGGACACCATCTACGGCTCGAGCTTCGTGATCACCGCGACGTTCGACGGGATCGGGCAGCCGCGCGCGGAGTCGATCCTGACGTACTCGCTGTCGACGGACCCGACCTCGCCGTGGTTCGGCGACCAGACCTGGCTGTACTCGGCGAAGCAGTGGGTGCCGATGCACATGACGCAGGCCGACGTCGCCGCCAACGTCGTGATACCGCCGTACACCGTCAGCGGCTAAGTCCCGGCGCTTAGCGTAAGCGCGGGGAGGAGATGACGGAACGAACGTGCGCGTAAGGACTGGGGCGAACCATCCCTCGAAGCGGCGGGCTAGGGCGGGCGAACCGTCGATCGAGAAACGGCCCTCCTCTTTCGCGCGCGAGGTTGACGTCGTCCTGAGGTTGATCTCCGAGAGACATCGCGAATCGGTTCTGACGACGAGATCCTCCTCGAACCCGGGCGGCGACGAGCACACCCCCGGACGGTCCTGCCGGTCGCTGTTTACCGACCGAACAACTCCACAACCGCCTTATGGCCCGGCGCCGTCGCCACGCGAGCGTCGCAGGTGACAAGCGGCACGCCGAGGGCCTCGCTGAGGGCAACGAAAGCTGCGTCGTACGCGGTGAGGTTGTGCCGCAGGGCCCACATCCGGTCCACGAGCGGATGGTGTGCATACCGAGTGATCGCGAGGTCGGCGTAATCGGTGCGGATCTCCTCGGCTCGATCGTGCGAGATCGCGCCTGTCCGAACGAGGCGTCTCAAGGAGTGGACGAGCTCGACGTCGATCAGGTGGGGGGCGTGGAGATCTCCGTCTCCGCTCAAGCGAGCTATCAACTCCTCGTCGGATGGACGAGCAGCGAGCGCCGCCAAGGCTGCCGACGTGTCGACGACGAGCACGTCAGTTGCGGTCTCGACCGGAGCGGACCGCGGAAACGATGCGACGAGATGGCGTGCCTCCGGCTCGCGTCGCCGCGCGCGCCAGGACATCGGCGATCGGGGGCTTGTCGGCGACGCGCTCGAGTTCGGCCAGGAGGTAGTCGGAAAGAGACTCGCCGACCGCCGCCGCGCGCGCACGCAGGGTCCGGTGGATCCGGTCGGGGACGTTGCGTATCTGGATCGTCTTCATGATCGGGTGATTCTACACCCAACTTGCATGTCCTGCATGCAGATTGGGTGCGGGGGGCAGGGCGGAGAAGCTCGACCCCGGTCGGCTCAACGAGCTGTTCGAGATCGGGCCCGGTCCCTTGTCAGCATCCCGTCGCATCGTTCAGAGTGCGACACGCCCGAGACATCAGTGCCGGCGTTAGGGTCGCGATCCGGCGGCGGAACAGCGCCCGGGGGAGAGTGTGGATGTTGTCGAAGTTGACGACGCATGCAGTCGGCACCCCATCTCGCTCCGGCGTCAGCTCTAGCTCGGACACGAGATCGCGCCGCGTCCGCGTTAGGGCGGCCACGACGACAGAGCCGATCCGAGCGGCCACGGGGTCCCGCGTCAGGATCAGCACTGGTCTGTCGCCGCCAGGAGTTGCGGCGAACCAGATCTCACCCCGCTGCATCCGCCCAGTCGGACCAATCCTCGGCTGGACCCCAGTCGGCGACGGCGGCGAGGGACATCTCCGCTTCAGATGCGGGCAAGCGGGTCCAGGTCTCGGCGTCGGTCTCGCTTCGCAGGCGGACGAGGTGACGTCGGAGAGCTTCCCTGAGCAGTTCGGATCGCTCCACACCGAGCCGTTCCGCCCAGCGCTGCACCTCGTTCGCCAAGGCATCTTCGAGCCGGAAGCTCAGCATCGTCATACGACTATGCTAGAGCGTATGACAGTCCCCGTCAATGCTGCCCTTGTTGGCCCCCGGGTCGTGCCAAGAGCCGTCCCCGGAGAAGGGCTCGGCAGCGCTCACAAACCCCGCGCCCGCTCCCGGTGCACGTTCACGGACGACCCGACACCGGCGAGGTGCTTCCCGTTCACCGTACGTGGCTTCCCCCTCTCGATCCGGCCCCCGAGCCCTTCAAAGGGTATGACGTATCTGTCATAACCCACGGGTGCTACGTTGGCGCGTGGAGTTCTTCCGGTTGATCTCCGCCGACCCCCGCCGGCTCCGCGAGGTCGTCTTGAACCTCGTGGACAACGCCGTGAAGTACACGCCACCCAGCGGGCACGTTCGCTTGGACGCCCGGGAGCACGACGGAGTGGTCGAGCTCCGCGTCTCGGATACGGGCGTCGGGATCCCCGACGGCGTGGGGGAGCGGATATTCGAACCGTTCTACGCGCTCGGCAGGACGCAGCGCGGTGAGGCATCGAGCGGCCTCGGCCTCGCGCTCACGAAGCGTCTCGTCGAGGCGCAGGGAGGGACGCTGCGGTTCTCGAACAACGGCGACATCGGAACGACCTTCACGGTCACCTTCGAGGTCGCGGATGGGACCGCAGCCCGGCGCGGGCGTGGTTCCGCCCCGTCGCGCCGGCGGGCCCGCGCTCAGGACGCCGAGCGCAGATAGGCGAGCACTGCCAGCACGCGGCGGTGGTCGTCCGCGGTCGGCTCGAGACCGAGCTTCACGAAGATGCTCCGCACGTGGGCCTCGACCGTCTTCGGCGTGAGGAACAGCGCCTGGCCGACCGCCGCGTTCGTGCGCCCCTCCGCCATCAGCTCGAGCACCTCGCGCTCCCGGTCGGTCAGGACGGCGAGACTCCGATCCTTGCGCCGCTCGGCGACGAGGCTGCCGACGACGTCGGTATCGACGGTGGACTCGCCATCGACCAGCCGGATGATCGCGATGGTGAGCTGCTGCACATCGGTGACGTGGTCCTTCAGCAAGTAGGCGAAAGCCTCGGTCGCCTCCGACAGCGCCTCGATCAACTCCGTGTCCACCTCATCGGAGAGCAGGAGGAATCGCACGTCGGGGTGTCGTTCCAGCGCGGTCAACGCATCGTCGGCGGTCGCGAACATCTGCGTCGCGACGACCGCGACGGCAGGCGCCTGCTCGGTGATGAGTTGTTCTAGGCCTCGCGGGTCGCGCGCGGCGCCGACCGTGTCGAAGCCGGCGTCGCGCAGCACGCGCACCAAGCCCTCTCGTGAGAGCGCGGCAGCCTCCCCGAGGACGACGGTGATCTCGCGCGCGCGCGTGCGTTCTTCACCCTCCCGCAGCTCGCGCAGAACGACGTCGGCGAGCGCCGGCGGCAGCACGATCTCGCCCTGCTGGACGCGCACGACCGCGTCGGCGACCTCGCTCGGGCCGGCGGTCTTCAGCAGGTAGCCGCGCGCGCCCGCGCGCATCGCTGCGATGACGTCGCCTTCATCATCCGACGCAGACAGGACGAGGACCTTGAGATCCGGATCGTGCTCGAGCAGCTGTCGGGTCGCCTCCGCGCCGTCGACGCCGGGGAGGCCCATGTCCATGATGACGAAGTCCGCCGGTTGCTCTTCCGCGCGCTTCAGCATCTCGTTGGCATCATTCGCCTCGGCGACCACGCGGCCGATCTTGCGACGTGACAGCATCTGCGCGACCGTCTGCCGCCACATCGGATGATCGTCGACGAGCATCACCCGCAGGCCTGTCTGCCCGCGCGCGCGCCGCTTCTTCTGTTCGGTCGTCGCTACGCCTCCACCGCGGATAGTGCCCGAGGGGTCCCCCGCGGGCCAGTCGTCGGCTCGATCGTCGCAGCGTCACCCGGGCCGCGTCATGGGGGCGGGCACGTGGCCGAGCGCGGGTCATCCCTCCTTTGTGGAAGGCATCGCCCGCCATTCCTCCGCCCAGGATTGACTCCCGTATGCGTATGCTGCATACTCATACTCCATGGCGGAGAGAGCAGATGCAGCGCAGCCGGTCGAGCGTACGACCGTCTCCTTGCCGCGCGCGCTGGCGCGCAAAGTCGACTACGAGGCCCGGCGAACCGGTGTGTCCCGGTCTGCGATCGTTCGCGACGCGCTCGAACGGTACTGGGCCGATGAGCCGGAACGGCCGCTCCCCGACTGGGTGGGCTCCGGCGACAGCGGTCGGCACGATGTTGCGAAGCGAGCCGAGCAGGAGCTCGCTGAGATCGTCGACGAGCGCTTCGACCGGACGATGGGCCGGTGATCGTCGACACCGGGATCCTGTACGCGGCGGCGGATCGGGGTGATGACGCCCACGAGGACGCGAGGCGCGTGCTCGCGGACCCTGAGCCGCAGATCGCACCGGAAGCGGTCATCGTGGAAGCCGACTGGCTGATCCTGACACGCCTGGGTGTCGACGCCGAGGCAGCATTCCTCCGCGGTGTCGAGGAGACCGTGGCGATCGAGCCGTCGACACGCTCGGACCGCGCGCGCGCGGCAGAACTCGTCGAGCAGTATCGCGACGCTGCTCTTGGTTACGTGGATGCGATCACCGTGGCCATCGCGGAGCGGCTCGGCGAGACGCGCATCGCGACGCTGGATCGACGCGACTTCAGCCTCGTCCAGCCACGTCACGTCGCGGCGTTCGAGATCGTTCCGTAGCTCCCGGCCTCAGCTCGTACCGCTGGGTCCGTGGCTCTGTTGAGGGATGCCACGGCCCTCCTCACGCTTGGATCTCTTCGAGCCAGAAGTGCTCATCGGAAGGGCGCCACGTCACGACGGCCGTTCCTCCACCCGCGGTGCGGGTCACGGTTGGGTGGGTCGCGTCCTCGATGGAGAAGGGATCCTCGACGGCACCGCTGGGATCTACGTGGACGCCGTGGACCTGCGGCGGATCTGCCGCGGGGGACGTCCACGCGACGGCGAAGCGTTCGCCCATCCAGGCCACCGCAGGGTGTGTCCCTTCCCCGAGTTCCGACGGCAGCGGATCCACCAGCAGGCCCTCAGAGCTGATCCGCGCGGCTCGGATCCGTGACGATTCCGACCAGACAACCAGGAAGCCGCTGGGCCCGGCTGCTACGACCGGACGCACGGATCCGCTTTCGAACAGTCGAGCGCCGGCCGCGACCAACCATCCGCCTGCCGGGGGACCGCATTCGGTCCAACTGATACTCGCGCACCGCCCGACCGCGGCCGCGGTCGCGACCGGCACGGGGCTGAGGACGGAGCCGTCCGGCAGGACGCGGACCGCGACGATGTGCGCGCTCGTCGAGAGCCAGGTCGAGGCTGGGACGCACGGCCCGAGGTAGGTGCAGGAGGATGCCGAGGCGCGGGCCTTCCCGACCACGGTTGCGACGACCAAGTAGGAGTTTCCGTCCCAGGCCACGCTCGGCGCCGAACCGCCATCCAAGATGACGAAGTCCTCGCCCCCACCGAACGATCCAACGATCCTGCTGGAGATACCCCCGACATGGCGAACGAGGAGGAACGATCGATCGACGCAACGCCCTCGGTTGCATGTCCTACCGCCGGCCACGGCGGGATCATCCCCCGTTCGAGCGCCCACAGGACCGACGCTGCCGTCCGTTCCCACTCTGGCGAAGCGCACCGCGAGCAAGTAGTCCGGAGCGTCCCCCCAGGCAACGATGAAGTCTCCATCGCCCGAGGCCGCCACGGGCGGTGCGCCGTACCACCCCTCGTACGCCGCGATCTGGAAGGTGCTATCCCATGGGATGCGTCCAGTGTCCTCGACCAACGCGCCCACGACCTCAGCGTCGTGCGTTGTGATCGCCACGAAAGTGCCGGCATCGGTCGATGCGGCGTAAGGATGCGCCTCTCCTTGCCCGGGGACGAGTCCGACCATGGCGAACAGAAGGCCAAGCATCGCCGTCCGGCCTCGCGATGAGATCCGATCGCTCGCCCTCCGCATGACTCCAGGGTTCGCTGTCATCCGTCGCCTTCCTGCCGCATGCTCCCTCACAGCATCAGCACCTGGGTCTCGCGGGTCGCGGTGTGGCCCACCTGATCGGTGGCCCGTGCGGTGATCGTGTGCACGCCTGTGTCGCGGTAGGTGAACGAGTAGACGCGTCTAGCTGAGTCGTAGCGCACGTCGGCTGGGGAGACCGGGGTGCCGTCGACGAGGAACTGGAAGCTTGCGATCCCGGTCCTGATGTCGTTCGCGTAGGTCTCCACGTTGATCGCTCCGATGACCACAGGGATCACAGAGAAGTTCGTGAGCTGACCGTCTCCGAGCCAGACGCCGGGCGTTGGCCTCAAGAAGCGCACGAGTGGAGCCGTCGTGTCGATCTGCCACGCCCACGACGCCGGGGTCGGATCGGTGGCCCCGGATGGCGCGGCGGCGCGGACACGGAAGACATGCGAGCCGTCGCGCAGGCTGTCGTAGGTCTTCGGGGATGTACATGGAGTGAACGAAGCGTCGTCCAGCGAGCAGGAGAATCGCGCGTCAGGATCGGTCGCATGGAACTCGAAGCGCGCGGTCGCTTGCGATGAGCTGCTCGGAGGTGCGGCATCGATGATCGTGTCCGGCGCGTCGAGGGATATCGTCCAGGTGCGCGCGGCCGGCGACGGGTCGGTCTTGCCGGCGAGATCGGTCGCTCTCACCTTGAACTCGTGTGTCCCATCGGCGAGGTCCTCATAGGACCACGGCGAGACGCAGGAGGAGAACGCGGCTCCGTCCAGAGAGCAATTGAACGACGCCGGCTCTGAGGCGCGGAACCGGAACGACGCCGATCGTGTGGCCACGGTTCCCGACGGGCCGGCATCGATGAACGTCTCCGGGAACGCCGTCTCGACCGTCCAGGTGCGAGAGGCCGGCGATGGATCCGTGTTGCCCTCCGGATCGGTCGCGCGAACCCTGAACGTGTGTTGACCGTCCGTCAGGTCCGTGTAGGTCGTAGGGGAGGCGCACGACGCGAAGCTGCCGCCATCCAGCGAGCACGCGAACGTCGCCCCCGCCTCGGAGGCTTCGAACTCGAAAGACGCCGAGGACGATCCCACCGTTCCCGATGGGCCTGCGATGACCGTGGTGTCCGGAGCCTCGGTCGCCGTATGATCCACCGTCCAGGTGCGAGAGGCCGGCGTCGGATCGGCGTTGCCCGCGAGGTCGATCGCGTAGACCGCGAACGTATGGGTCCCGTCTTCGAGCCCACCGTAGAGCTTGGGGGACGAACACTCCTCGTACGGGGCGTCGTCCAGCGAGCACGCGAAGCTCGAACCCTCTTCCGATGACGCGAATTCCAACCTGGCTGAGATAGATGCCGTCGTCCCGGAAGGCCCACTCGTGATCGTGGTCTGCGGCGGAGACCTATCCACGATCCACTCGTGGGACGCCGGCGACGGATCGGTATTGCCGGCCGAGTCGGTGGCTCGAACCTCGAACACGTGAGCACCTTCAGACAGGCCCGCGTATTCCGTCGGCGAGGAGCACGCCGAGAACGCAGTTCCATCCAGACGGCACTCGAACGTGACCGCTGACTCGCTGGCGTCGAAGAAGAATGTAGCGGTCGATGAGGATGTCTGTGGAGGCGGGCCACTGACCCACGTGTCCGGAGGGATGGTGTCCTCATGCGTGATCACCGTGTAGGAGACCGAATGCAACGTGGCGCTGATCGACGCCTCACCAGCTCCTCGTGCGATCGCCTGGATGACCGCGCGGGCAGTCACCTCCGTGGGAAGCGAATCCCCTGGAGCGACCGTGAACTCATAGTGCGTCGCTTCAGGAGTACAAGGCGCTCGGCCGCCCTCCACCCAGCTGATGTACACGAGGCAGCCCCAATCGCCCCCATCGGTCGTGTACACGGACACGGTGATGTCGAACTCGAACCTGACCTCGTACGAGTGTTCTGGCATGGGGATCTCTGCCCAAACCTGTGCGCTTGCGCCGGAGGATTGCAGGGGAAAGCCTCCCGGCGGCGTGGCGGTGGCCTCCATGAAGCCCGTCTCCTCGTCCGCGGCAGCCGTCCCTCCGCCCGGGTAGCACCGGGTGTCATCGCACACGCTTGCTGCGGCGTCCGAGCCATCGAACGGCGCGCTCTGCGTGCCCGCGTGATCCGCGATCGCGTTTCGTGGGGAAAGGCTCACGAGCGCAACCAGCGCTAGCAGAACGGCGTATCGACGAGCGAGCAGCGAACGACGACCGGCATGGTGCGCGTGCATGTTCCCCCCTCAATCGTGTCGCGCGAACACGAAGGCCCCGTCTAAACCGCCTCCGCTCGCGGGCGCTTGACAAGGCGCTGAACCTGGATCCTCTCCCGCGCGCACGTATCCGAGGCCCGGTGTCGTTGCGTGGACGGTGATGTACCAGCGACCTTGGCTGCTTTGACCCGCCGCCCACATCGTCTGCGCCCCCGTCGACCTCGGGTGAGAACAGCAGGCAATCCAAGGCGACTTCGGCTCGGTATCCACCAGTGCTGAGGCACCCGAGAGTGAAGTAGTTGGGATCGCAATGCCACGTCTGGAGGAGGATCCACGCAGTGCCCCCGCTGCCCACACACCTGTCGACGCATCCGCTAGCGCTCACTGTGATCGATACTGCTCCCGTGCCGAAGTACATGAAGCAGGTTTCGCCCGCGGTGCAGCGGACCGCCGAGCCTTCGACCGAGAACATCTCTGGAGTGCCCGCTTCGGTCATGCCAGAACTCGCGAGCATCCCGAGGCTCATCGGGATCACCGCTGCACGAACTCGCTTCGACCCACCGTTTCGACCGGGCATGGTCATCGCCACCGATCGCTCCATACCGCTCTCCCTTCGGAGGCTTGGGTGCCCCTGGGGGTGGCGGATGACCGAGCGGTCAGTCGGATCCGCGCGAAGAACGCATCGGTTTCTCCGTCTTCCGCGAGTGGTTGGGACATCACGAAGGCGGCTGCGAAGCCGTCGTGGACAGCCGTGATGCCTTGGTAGTCACCGAGGAAACCGGCCGAACGTGCGTCGAATGGTCCCGCGACGTGGCTCTCCTCCCATGTATCCGAGCCTGGTGCCAGCGACGCGAACCAGACGTCGGTGGTCAAGGGCTCATCGGACGCGTCGCCGTCTACGTTCGCTTCGTCGTTGCGGAAGTCGTAGAAGACGATCCCCAGCGTGCCGTCCGGCGCAGCGGCGAGCGTCGGGAAGAAGACCCCATTGGGCTGATGGACGGCCGTCGTTGGGGTCGTCCACGTCTCGCCGGTGTCGCCGCTCTGCGATATCAGCAGCCGTCCGTCCATGTCAGGCCAGACCACGTATACGGTGCCATCCGGCAGCACGACGGATGAGTGGAAGGTCGTTGCACCGGTGACGGTACGACCATCGGGGTCGAGCAGGACGGTCCGCGCTGCACGCCCGATCTCAACGGGGTCAGACCAGCTGAGACCGCCGTCCTTCGATCGCTGGACCATGATCGAGGCGGGTCGCGCGTCCTGAGCCACACCGTAGTACTCAGAGAGGTAGGCGGCGCGCTCGGATGCTGTGAAGACATGCAAAAGGTCCCCGCCCGGAGGGGCCAGGATCCGACTCCTTAGGGGAGACCTACCGATGACCGCGGGAAGAACGGTTCGTGGCCCTGACCAGGAATCTCCGCAGTCCCGTGTCTCGGCGAACCGGACCGCCTCTTGGACCCACGTCGGTGCCCGCCAAACCAGATGCGCGCGGCAGGGGACAGTGGGATGGGGTGTAACGTCGGCGAGATCCGGGAACTCGAGCTTCACCTGATCGCTGACCACGCGAGGTTCGGACCAGGTCTGCCCATCGTCCCGGGAGGTGAGCACCAACACATCCTGGTCCAAGCTAGCGTCGGCGTAGTGCAACGCGAGATATGCGATAGATCCTCCGTCGTCGGCCAATCCGTAGGCCAGCGACGGATCGACGAACCCAACGCTCGGGACGTCGACTTCGATGTGACACGTGTCGATGCCGTCGATGTTCACGGTCGACCACGACGCGCCGCCATCGGTGCTGCGGGCGACGACGACGGCGGTATTGCTGTCTTGAACCCAGGCCGCCAACACGATGTCGGGCTGTGTCGGATCGACCGCCACCTGTGCTTCGAACTCATCATGCGGAGCACTACAGAGGTCGCCGAGCGCTGCCTCGTTCTGGATCCGAACCAGCGCAACATCGGCCGTGGCGGCATTGCCGTGTTGCATCGTCAGCATGGTTGCAAGAACGACCGATAGCGCGACGAGGACCGCCGCGGGGCGTCGATCTGCACGCAACGGCATCTCCTTTCAATCTGTTGAGAGGTGGGCCCTCAGGTAGGTCCGTGTGAACATGCCGGGATGCATCATGACGCCCCGTCACCTATGAATTCGGCGGTGACGATCTCGAGGTCGTAACCAGCTTCGGCAAGAACGCGAAGGATGCGCGGCAGCGAGGAACCGTTGTGGAAGCCGTGCACGTGTCCCAGTGCCTTGCCGGTGGCCGCGTGGATGACGGGACTGCCGCTGTCGCCGCCGCTGACCGGCATCGCGAACTCGAACATCTCCTCGTCGTGATCGATCAGCACACCTTGCCGCGCCTGCAGCGGCGTATCGCGGATGCCATGCCCCTGACCGAACTGGAGGATCAGCTGCCCAGCTTCGGTCTCAGAGGGTTCGGCAACGCCGGTGGGTCCTCCCCATCCTCGAACGGCAGGACTGACCTCCGAGTACCGCTCTGGGTCGATCGCGATCAGCGCGAAATCGATGTCGTTCGTCACGTATCCCGCCCACCCCACTGGGTCCATGAGGACCTCGAGATCACTTGCGTATGCCCCGGTCTCCCGGAAGGTGACCTCACCGATCGTGCTTCCATCCCCGACGAGAACGATCTGCTGCCCAACGTGAGTCGTGCAATGACCGGCGGTTCCGATGAAGAGCCGGTCCGCAGCGTCGCTGAAGACGAAGTTGAGGGTGCACCCGATGCAGACGTTCGGATCGATGCAGCTCTGGGGCGAGAAATCGCCGATGTTTGCGCCTGGCTGGATGGGAGCCACGACAGCCGCGCCGACAGGCCCGCCGCCGCCCACCACCGCCGCTACCAGAGCCCATGTGACAGCGATGCGAGCGATCCATCCGACTCGATTCCCCAACACGGCGACCTCCTCCTGTCCGTTGCTGATCGGTCGGAACGATCGTCGTTCTCGGCGCGTACGAGGTCATCGGGAGGCACCCGGGAGTTAAGCCCAGGGCAGGCCCTGGAACAGGCCCAGGGCCAGGCCTGAGGATGGGCGGATCGTCGCCCGGGACGATGAGGACCGTCGGCGGAGAGGGTTCAGGAGGCCGGTGCCGAAGGGTGTGATGGGAACGTGCAGAGCATGGGAGTGAGGGGGTCACTGGCCGGCGCCGCTCTTACGGCGGTGTGGTCCTTGGTGCTCGTCACCGTGGGGCCCAACATCTCCTCGAGGGAAGCACTTGAGGAGATCTCGGGGCAGGCAGGCCTGGACTACGGCCCAACGATCGGGGGCCGGTTCGAGCCGCTCAGCGATGAGTTCATCGCGCGCGTGCTGGGGCTGGGGGGCGCCGACGAACGACTCGGAACCATCGGTGGGTCAGTCACACAGACGGGTGGTTTCCCATCGGTACCTGCGCGCACGGTCGTCGAGCACGCCCTGACCAACGACGACATGGAGGACGCGTACCCGATCCCATCGACGCGCTTCACAGCGCGCGCCGATGCGACGGGCGCGAGCCGCGACCCGGAGGAACCCTCCGCGAGCTGCGCGCCGACCGGCGACACCATCTGGTTCAAGTACGTACCGGCGGCCGACGAGGGATTGATCGCCAACACCTTCGGCACGCAACGACCCGTCGGACTGGCCGTGTTCGCGGACGGCGATGTCGTCCGCTGCCATTCGAACGTCGACGGGAACGCCCAGGTAGCGTTCCCCGCCGACGCAGACGTGCCCTACCTCTTCCAGATCGTGATGCCCACGGGAGGTGGACCGGTCGTCTTCAATCTCGATCCGCTCGGCACCACGGAGCGCGTCTCGGTCAACTCCCGCGGCGAGGAGGCGCGCTACTCGGCCGTGGACTCCCTCGGCATCGAGAGCTCCCTCGGTGCCATGTCCGCCGACGGCCGGTGGATCGTCTTCCGTTCGACAGCGTCGAACCTGGTCGACGGTGACACGAACGGCGTCTCGGACGTGTTCGTCCACGACCGTGTTATGCGGGAGACGACGCGGGTGTCGATCGCCTCCGACCGGACGCAGGGTAACGGCCCGAGCGGAGGCATCTTCCACGATGCCATCAGTGCCGACGGGAGGTACGTGGCCTTCTCCTCCCTGGCCTCTAATCTCGTCGACGAGAACGGCGACGGCAACTTCGACAACGACGACACCAACGAGGCCTACGATGTGTTCGTCCACGACCGCGTGAAGAAAGAGACCACGCGCGTGTCGTTGTCGTCGCAAGGCGAACAGGGTGAACGGCCACCGATCAACGTGAATGACGCGTCCGGGGGGTGCTCCTGCGGCTCCACGGCCATCTCTGCCGACGGGCGGTTCGTCGCCTTCCATTCACCGCTGGGAGGCCTCGTCACGGGCGATGGCCCGGAGTTCGACCGGCGTCTGGACTCGATAGACGTCACCCATCGGATCGCCGAACCGGGTGTGGACACGTTCGTGCATGACCGGCAGACGGGGGAGACGACGATCGTCTCGGTTCACTCCGACGGGACCTACGCGAACGGCAACAGTGGCCTTCCCCGGATCACGCCCGACGGAAGATACGTGGCGTTCGTGTCGATCGCCGACAACCTCGTGGACCACGATACGAACGGCGCGATCGACGTGTTCGTGCACGATCGGCTGACGGGAGGGACGAGACGCGTGTCGGTCGACTCCGAAGGTCGCGAGGGCCGGGGCAACAGCGGTGGCCCTGCCGATATCTCGGCATCTGGCCGCTACGTTGCCTTCGGATCCTGGGCCGACCTCGTTCCGGACGATGAGAACGGGTCTCTCGATGTGTTCGTTCATGACCTCCAGACGGGGGACACGCGCCGCGTCTCGGTCACATCGGACGGGGAGGAGCAGCAAGGAGTGCACGACCCCTCCAGCGTCGAGCAGGCCGAGTTCATCTGGGTCGCCATCAGCGGGGACGGCCGGTTCGTCGCGTTCCCCTCTGGGGCGCCGAACCTGTCCCCGGGGAGAGACGACGCGCCTCTTGCCTCGTGGCAAGGGATCTTCGTCCACGATCGGCTGATCGGGACGACCATCGAACTTACCCTCGACTCGCATGGCGATGAGGGCCGGCCCTGGTCGTCCAACCCGATCCTCTCCGCAGACGGTCGGGTCGTCGCGTTCCAATCCCAGGACGCCGGCTTGGTCGAGGACGACGGCAACGCGAATCTGTGGCCGGGCAGCGGCGACGACGTCTTCGTTCACACGTTCCCGGTGTTGAGATGAGGAGACCCTGATGCCGCGATTCCGTAACCTGCCGCTGTTCTGGAAGCTCCTCATCCCCTCGCTCGCGCTCATCGTCGTCGCGGGCTCGCTCGGCGCGGTGCTGATCGTGCGCGACCTGTCGGCGCGCGCGCGCGCCACGCTCAACGAAGACCTCTTGCAGGCGTCGCTGCGCGCGCGCGCGGTGCTCGCCGATCGGGAGCTGTACATCCTCGAGTCGGCGAACTTCGCCGCGAACCTGCGGGGCATGGCGGATTCGGTCCGGGAACGCGACCGCGACGAGGCGGGACGGTTGCTCGAGTCGGCGCTGGCGCTGAAGACCGACCTCACGTTCCTCGCTGCCACCAACGCGAACGGTGTCGGGCTCGTCGAGTTCACGCGTGCCGAGCCCGCGGGTGACCTCTCGCGCGCGCGCGGCGTGGATCTGTCGGGCGTGCGTTTCGTCTCGCAGACGCTGGACGATGTCGAGGGGTCGAAAGCCGCCGGCATCCTCGAGGTCGCCGACGAGGTGCTCGCGATCGCCAGCCCGATCTGCTCGGGCACCTCGCCGTGCGCGCAGGTCGGCGTCGTCGTCGCCGGCATCGGGCTCGAGCGGCTCGCCGCCGACGTGGCCGCGCAGCAGGAAACCGGTGCGAGCGAGCTGTCGGTGTCGCTCTTCGACGCGCAGGGCGGGGTGCTCGCCGCCCGCGGCCCCACGCCCAGCCCCGCGAGTGTCGAGTTCGAAGAAGGGCAGGTGCTGCGGCACACCGAGACCATCAACGGGGTCGAGGTCGCGACGCTGACCGCACCGCTTCGCGTGCAGGATCGGCGGATCGGGGAGGTCGCCGTTACGCTGCCGACGGCCCCGGCGCTCGCGGCCGCGAGCGGCGCGGGCTTGCGGCTCGCCGCAGTGATCCTCGCGGCGATGGCCGGCATCATCGCGATCGGCGGGATCCTGTCGCGCTCGATCCTGCGGCAGGTCCGGCCGCTCGTCGAGACCAACCGCGCGCTCGGACGCGGCGACCTCGCGGCGCGCGCGCCGGTCGTTGCCGACGACGAGCTCGGTGAGCTCGCGCGCGGCGTCAACCAGATGGCCGAGCAGCTCCAAGCGAGTCGTGACACCCTCGAGCTGCAGGTCGCGCAACGCACCGAGGAGATCGAGCGCCTGCTCGCCGAACGCACGCAGTTCTTCGCGTCGATCAGCCACGAACTCCGCACGCCGCTCGCGATCATCCTGTCGCAGGCCGACCGGTTGCAGAAGAAGGCGGCGTCGCGGCGCGCGCCGTGGGCCGCCGAGCCCGCGGACGTCATCAAGGGATCGGGCAAGGAAGTGCTCGCGCTCGTCAACGACATACTCGAGCTGGCGCGCGCGGAGACCGGCCGCTTGGAGATCAACGTGGAGGACGTGTCGCTGGGCGAGGTGCTCGCCGATGTGGAACCCACCCTGCGTGGGCTCACGAGCGCTGCCGAGCTGGATCTAACCCTGGACGTCCCGACTGGTCTGCCGCCGGCGCGCGCCGATCGGCGGCGTCTCCGCGAGATCCTTCTCAACCTCGTGGACAACGCGGTGAAGTACACGCCACCCGGCGGCAGCGTCGCGGTCGGCGCGGCTGCGCGCGGCGAGCGCGTCCAGCTGACCGTCGCCGACACGGGCATCGGCATCCCCGAGACGGTGGGGGAGCGCATCTTCGAGCCCTTCTACCGTGTGCCCGATGCGCCGACCCAACGCGGCGAGGCCGCGACCGGCATCGGCCTCGCGCTCGCGCGCCGCCTCGTCGAAGCTCAAGGCGGCGAGATCAACTACACCAGCGACCCGGACCGAGGGGTGACGTTCACGGTCACACTGTTTGCCGCTGAGGAGTCGCCGCCGTCTACAGCGAACGGAGGTAGGCGAGCACGGCCATCACGCGACGATGGTCGTCGGCGGTCGGCTCCAACCCGAGCTTCATGAAGATGCTGCGCACGTGCGTCTCGACCGTCTTGGGCGTCAGGTAGAGCCGCTCGCAGATCGCCTGGTTCGACCGGCCCTCCGCCATCATCCCGAGCACCTCGCGCTCGCGGCGGGTCAGCTTGTCCAGCGTCTGCCGGTCCCGGTCGGACGCGAGGAGCCCCGCGACCACCTCCGGGTCCACAGCCGATCCGCCGCGCGCGACGCGGCGGATCATCTCGCCCAGTTCGGCGACGTCGGTGACGCGGTCGCGCAGCAGGTAGCCCAGTCCTTTCGTCCCGTCGGCGAGCAGCTCGACCGCCGACGCGTCCGGCGCTTGCGACAGCACGAGCACGCCCGTTCCCGGATGCGCGCGGCGCAGCGCGCGCGCGAACGGGACCCCGTCGTGGAGCTGCTCGGCGAGGCGAAGGTCGAGGATCACGACCTCGGGCGGGTCGTCGGTGATCAGTTCGATCAGCGCATCGGTGTCGGCGGCGATCCCCGTGACCTCGAAGCCGGCGCCGGCGAGCACGCGTGCGATGCCCTCGCGCGACAGCATCGACGGATCGGCGACCGCCACCCGGTGCACCGTCGCGGCGCTGCGACCTCGTAGCTCGCCGAGCACGACGCCGGCCAACTCCGGCGGGAACACCATCTCGCCGCGGCTGACGCGTCGCACCGCGTCCACCACGTCGTCGGGCTCGGCGGTCTTCAGCAGGTAGCCGGCCGCGCCCGCGTCGACCGCTGCCACGACGTCGGCCTTGGCATCGGATGCCGAGAGCACGAGCACTTTCGATCCCGGCAGCGCCGCGAGGAGCCGGCGGGTCGCCTCGGTGCCGTCGAGCGACGGCAGGCCGAGGTCCATGACGACAACGTCGGGCTTCGCGTCGCGCGCCAGCTCGACGACCTGAGCCCCGTCTGCCGCCTCGGCCACGACGGTACCCACGCGCGCTTCGGTGAGCACCTTATGCAACGTCGCGCGCCACATCGGATGATCGTCGACGATCATGACCGCGATGCCGCGCCGTGCAGGCGCGCGCCGCTCGCCCGGGGTGGTCTGCTTCCCGCGAGCAGCGCGCGACGGCGCGCGCCGCTCCCCAGCGCTGCCCCCTCGGGACTTCGCGCCTCGTCCCCCCGTCATCACCTCAGAGTCTCCCCCAACCGGCACCCCCGCGTCGATCCAGCGTCGCCGCTGCGCGCGCGAAGGGTCATCGGGGCGCGCCCGGGTCTTCGGCTCAGGGTGGGCATCCGGTAGGCTCGCCATCCGTCATGGGTGAGCAGCATCCCTTCGTGCCGGACTTCGAACTACCGTCTGGGCTGGACAGGGAGCGGTTCCGGTTGCGGCCGCTCGGCACCGAGCACAACGAGGCCGATCACGCGGCGTGGACCTCCAGCATCGAGCACATCCGCGCCACGCCGGGCTTCGAAGGCCGGAGCTGGCC
>Ga0214471_10001757_pt1 | contig 17145 bp, 13 predicted proteins | sample RVTome_5_FD_207665 | JGI IMG/M metagenome (GOLD analysis project Ga0214471, IMG submission 207665) | Soil microbial communities from uranium-contaminated site in the Upper Colorado River Basin, Wyoming, United States - RVT142D155 | ecosystem: Environmental > Terrestrial > Soil > Contaminated >... | reverse complement strand
TGCCGAGCGACCGCATGCTGGCGCTGGCGCTGCCGTCCACCAGGGCGCGCAGCTCGGCGGTGAGCCCCTCGAAATCGAGGTACTCCGTAGACTGGGCGCGGACTCCGCCGACCCACAGGAGCAACGCCGCAACGGCGACGGCTCCCCGCATCATTCCTTTCCGCACAAGCAACTCCTCCGGTACGTGGTTGAGCTCGCAGGGTAGCGCGCGGGCCGCTTTCCGCCAAAGTCGGGTGCCCCGCGAGCAGTGGGCGAGCTCAAGCTGCCCGTTACCGCCCAGCGAGGAGCAAGCCGGACGGCCATGATGCCACCGCACCCAGCACCTTCGGACTTTGAACGAGCCGTATCCCGTACAGTCTCCTAGCCCGAGCTTCTCGACGGGTCGCGAAGCGAATCGTCGCCTTCGCGGAGCAGCTCCTCGATATCCAGGCGGCGCGTGTCCATGTGCAGGTTGCCGGCGTCGTCGCGCGGCCAGCGCTCGCGGGGGCGGTCCCAGTACAGCTCGATCCCGTTGCCGTCGGGGTCGCGCAGATAGAGGGCCTCGCTGACGCCGTGGTCGCTGGCGCCTTCGAGGGGGACCTCGGCGGCGATCAAGCGGCGAAGGGCGGCGGCGAGCGCGGCGCGGCTCGGGTAGAGGATCGCGAGATGGTAGAGCCCGGTCGTCCCGGAGGGCGGCGGCTTGCCGCCGCGGCTCTCCCAGGTGTTCAGGCCGATATGGTGGTGATAGCCGCCGGCCGAGACGAAGGCCGCCTCGGCGCCATAGCGCTGCGTGAGCTCGAAGCCGAGCACGCCGCAGTAGAAGCCCAGCGACCGCTCGAGGTCGGCGACCTTCAGGTGCACGTGGCCGATCCGCACACCGGGGTCGATGGGAGCGCCGGTGGCCACCGGGGCCGGTCGTTGCTGATTCATCGGCGACAACTCCAGGGGCCTCGCTGAGGCCGGGTTATGCATTTCCAGCGCTTCGTCCGCAGCATCCCTGCGGGGCGCGGGGTAATCAGCTTGATTTGCGCATACCATCATATTTTCTCGCCAAGTAAGCGAGGGGCGGATTCGTGGATGGATCACAGGAAGCTCGCGATCGACGGTCCAGGCCGGCGGTGCGCGACGGCGGACCGGAGCTGCGCGAAGGCGGACCGGCCGTGCGCGACGGCGGACCGGCGGTCTTGAGCGAGCCTTCCGCCGCCGGCGAGATGCTCGAAGCCACCCGCGAGACGCTCGCGGCCACCGCCGAGGCACTGCTCGACGCCCGCGTCGAGGGCGGTTTCTGGGAGGGCCGGCTCTCGACCAGCGCCCTATCGACGGCCACGGCGGTGGTGGCGCTGGGGCTCGCGGCGCGGGCCGGACGCGGCTCCGGACGCCTGGCGCCGCTGGTCGACGGCGGCATCGGCTGGCTGATCGGCCATCAGAACGACGACGGCGGCTGGGGCGATACCACCGACAGCCCCAGCAACATCAGCACGACCATCCTCTGCTGGGCGGCCCTGGGAATCGACGGCGGGGCCGCCGCCCGCGCCGAGGGTTCGGCGGGCGATTCCATCGGCTCTGGCGATTCCATCGGCTCTATGGATCGGGCGGGCCCCGTGGATCATCGCGTTGCCTCTGCGGATCGGGTAGGCGTCGCGGACCATCGCGCCGGCGATCCGCCCGCTGCCGTCGCGCGCGCCGAAGCCTGGCTGCGGCGCGAGGCCGGCGAGCTGACGCCGGAGCGGCTGGGACGAGCGATCGAGGCCCGCTACGGCAGCGATCGCACGTTCTCGGTGCCAATCCTGACGCTGTACGCGCTCGCCGGGCGATTCGGCGACGGCCCGCGGGCCTGGCGGGCCGTCCCAACGGTCCCCTTCGAGCTGGCGGCCTGCCCCCGCAAGCTCTTCGAGTGGGTCGGCCTGCCGATGGTCAGCTACGCGCTGCCGGCGCTGATCGCCACGGGCCAGGCGATCCACCATCACCGGCCGACGCGCAATCCGGTGGCGCGCCTGGCGCGAAACCTGCTGCGCGGCCGCACCCTCCGCATCCTCGACGCCGTGCAGCCGCCCTCGGGCGGCTTCATCGAGGCGATCCCGCTGACCAGCTTCGTGGTGATGAGCCTGGTGGGGTCCGGGCAGGCGAGCCATCCGGTGGTCGACCGCGGCCTCGACTTCCTGTGCCGCAGCGTCCGCGACGACGGCAGCTGGCCGATCGACTCGAACCTGGCCACCTGGGTGACGACGTTGTCGATCAACGCCCTGGCAGCGGCCGGCGAGCTCGATCGGCTGGACGAAGCCGAGGTGGAGAAGCTGTGCCGCTGGCTGCTCGACCAGCAGTACCGCGACGTGCATCCATACACCAACGCGCCACCCGGGGGCTGGGCCTGGACGCCGTTGAGCGGCGGCGTCCCCGACGCCGACGATACGCCGGGCGCCCTGCTGGCCCTCGCCAACCTGGCCGCGCGAGGTAACGAAGCGACACGCCACGCGGCCGCAGACGGGAGCGACGAAGCCCCGCGCCACGCAGCCGCGGACGGGAGCGACGAAGCCCCGCTCCACGCAGCCGCAGATGGGAGCGACGAAGCAACGCTCCGCGCGGCCATAGATGGGCGCGACGAAGCGACGCTCCACGCAGCCACGGCGGCTGTCACCTGGCTGCTCGACATCCAGAACCGCGACGGCGGCATCCCGACCTTCTGCCGCGGCTGGAGCAAGCTGCCCTTCGATCGCTCGAGCCCCGACCTGACCGCCCACGCCCTGCGGGCCTGGGGCGCCTGGAGGGAAGCGCTGCCGCCGGCACTCGGCCGGCGGATCCAGCGGGCCGTTCCCGAGGCAACCCGCTACCTGGTCGCGTCGCAGCGCGCCGACGGCGCCTGGGTGCCGCTGTGGTTCGGCAACCAGGCACAAGCCGAGCAGGAGAACCCCGTGTACGGCACCAGCCGGGTGCTCCGCGCCCACCGTTTCGTCGGCGGCCCGCCGTCGTTGCGGAGCGCCTGGGCGAGCGCCGAGCGACGGGCCGTCGACTGGCTGCTGGCCGCCCAGCAGCCCGACGGGGGGTTCGGCGCCGACGGCTCGGTGGCGGCGACGATCGAGGAGACGGCGCTGGCGGTGGAGGCGCTCAGCGAGATCGCTCTGTCGTTGCCACCACGTCGCGGAGGGCCTGCCGGGGCCGTCAACCGTGGCGGGTCAGGCCCCGCCAACGCCCGTTCAGACCGCGGCGCCGCCGCTTCAGACGCCGGCGCCGGCGGATCTGAACCGAACGCAACCCTGGCGGGCCCCGCCGCCGTCGCTGCCAACGGCGAAGGGCTCGACCGCGAGCGGATCCTCGACGCCATCGCCCGCGGCAGCTCGTGGCTCATCGAGGCCACGGAGCGCGGGCGGCGCTTCCCGGCGGCGCCCATCGGCCTGTACTTCGCCAAGCTCTGGTACGCTGAGCGCCTCTACCCGCTGATCTTCACGGCGTCCGCCCTGGGGCTGGCGACCCGGGCGTCGGGTCCCGGCGCTGGCGAGCCGGCGCCGGAGCCCCCGGCCCATGGCTGACCGCGAGCCGATCTACCTCGACTACAACGCCACCACGCCGGTCGACCCGCGGGTCCTGGAGGTGATGCTCCCCTACTTCGGCGAGCGCTTCGGCAATGCCGCCAGCCGCCACCACCGGGCGGGTCGCGAGGCAGCGGAAGCGGTCGAGCGGGCCCGCCGGCAGGTGGCCAATCTGATCGGCGCCGATCCCCGCGAGATCGTCTGGGTCAGCGGCGCCACCGAGGCCGACAACCTGGCGATCAAGGGAGTGGCCGCCTCGCCGGTGGCGACGGCCCGTGGCAAGCACATCGTCACCGTGGCCACCGAGCACCGGGCGGTGCTCGACCCCTGCGAGCGGCTCGAGGGGCGCGGCTACCCGGTCACCTATCTCGGCGTCGATGGCGCCGGTCGCCTGGACCTCGACGAGCTCGCCGGCGCGATCACCGAGCAGACCTTCCTGGTCTCGGTCATGCACGCCAACAACGAGACCGGCGTCATCCATCCCATCGGCGAGATCGGCGCGATCTGCCGCGACAAGGGGGCGCTGTTCCATACAGACGCCACCCAGTCGGCCGGCAAGGAGCCGATCGACGTCGAGCAGAGGAAGATCGACCTGCTGAGCCTGTCGGCCCACAAGCTCTACGGCCCGAAGGGGGTCGGGGCGCTGTTCATTCGCCGGCGCCGGCCGCGGGTCCGCTGCGAGCCGCTGCTGGACGGCGGCGGCCACGAGCGCGGGCTGCGCTCCGGCACGCTCAACGTCCCCGGGATCGTCGGCCTGGGCGCCGCGGTCGAGATCTGCGGCGAGGAGATGGCCGTCGAGCAGCCCCGCATCCGCGCCCTGCGCGACCGGCTCGAGGCCCGGCTCCTCGCCGCGGTGCCCGAGGCGCGCGTGTTCGGCCGCGAAGCGCCGCGGCTCGCCAACACCAGCAGCCTGAGCTTCCCGGGCCTCGACGCCGAGGCGTTGATCGCGGCCATGCCCCGGATCGCGATCTCGACGGCCTCGGCGTGCACCAGCGCCGCCCGCCAGGCCAGCTACGTGCTCGCCGCCCTCGGCGCCAGCCCGGAGGAGGTGGACGGCAGCATCCGCATCTCGCTCGGCCGCCTCACCCGCGACGCCGACATCGACGAGGCCACGGAACAGATCGTGCAGGCATCTATCGCCCTTACGACGTAAGCCCGCGCAGGACTTCGGCCGCGGGCATGCACACCGATTCTGCGCAATGTCAGGGTGGTACCCAAGGTGACAGATGCGCCGTGATGGCCGGAGTAACTACTACAGTGAGGCGCACACGAATAGCGACACTCCGCCGACCCCACGACGTGGCCCGCGCCATCTGCGGAATCCATCGATGAAGGAAGCGGGCCCGCTGCGGCAACTGCTCTCCGTGCTGTTGTTGCCGTTCAACGTCATCGTCGTCGTGCCGGCGATCATGCTCTGGTCGTGGCGCGGCGGTGATACGCGCTGGCCGTTCGACTATCCTCTGCTCGCGGCGCCGCACGCGTTGGGCCTGTTGCTGGCTCTGCTCGGGCTCGCGCTGCTGGGCGCGACCGTGCGGCTGTTCGGTACCGTGGGCAAGGGAACGTTGGCGCCATGGGATCCGACGCGCGAGTTGGTCGTCGTCGGACCGTACCGCCACGTCCGCAATCCCATGATCAGCGGCGTGGCGATCACGCTGCTGGGCGTCGCGGTGGTCACGGGCTCGGTGCTGATTCTGGCCTGGATGGCATTGTTCGTCGGCATCAACCACGCGTACTTCCTTCTCGTCGAGGAGCCCGGACTGGTGCGGCGTTTCGGTGCGCCGTACGAGCAGTACCGGCGGCAGGTCCCGAGGTGGATTCCGCGGCGCGAGCCTTGATTCACGACCAATGCCGTCGTTCATGCCCCGCAAGGGGGCGTGGCTTCAATGGAAACTCGCGTCATACTCTTCAGGCGGACCTGACGCCTCACCAACCGAGACCAGAGAGATGGGAACCGCGGAGAACAAGAAAGTCGTGCAGGCATTCTTCGAATCGGGCAACCGCGGCGAGGTCGAGGCGGCGCTCGATCTGCTCGCCGATGACGTCACCTGGACCAACATCGGCTCGACGAAGTTCTCGGGCGCCTACGCCGGCAAGCAAACCGTCATCAACGAGCTGGTCGGCCCGCTGTTCGGCGAGCTCGAGGCCGGTATCCATGGCACCATCGACAACCTCGTGGCCGAGGGCGATTACGTCGTCGCGCAGGTACGCGGCCAGGCGCGCAAAAAGGACGGCACGCCTTACAACAACACCTATTGCCACGTGTTCCGCTTGCGCGACGGCAAGATCGTGGCGGTGAACGAGTACATGGACACCGAGCTGATCACCGCGGTGTTCGGCAGCCGTCGATGAAAGCAGGATCTACGACGGCCGGAGGCCCGAACCTGGCGGCGGGCTATCGGCGTGACGCCGTTGTGCGCCGGGCCGTAACGGGCGAAGCTACGCGGGAAGCCCTACGGCGACGACGGAATCGAGGGCGCGACAACCGCTGACCACGGAGCTGACCATGCGACCCGTATCGATGCTGTGCCTGTTTCTGCTGCTCGTGGCGTCCACCGCGCCGGCCGCCGTCCCGCAAGGGGCGAGCGGAGTGCCGACCGCCGTCCCGCAAGAGAGGGGCGAGGCGCCGACCGCCGTCCCGCAAGAGGGGGGCGGGGCGCGGGGCGCCGTCCTGCAAGAGGGAGGCGGGGCGCCGGTCGCCGTGTCGCCCGAGAGAGGCGGCGCGTCGATCGGCGGCCCACAGCAGCGGGGCGACATGGCGATCGAGGCGCGCTTCGAGCGCGGCTGGCTCGCCTGGGACGAGGGCCGTTACATCGAGGCTCTCGACGATTTCATCGGTGTGCTGGGATCGGCCGGCGGCGACCGCTTCCTCGAGGACATCGCCCTGATCAGCGGCGAGCTGTACGTCGCCGAGGAGGTCGCCGCGGACGGCCGCAACGTTCGGATCAGCCCGGATGGGCGCTTCGCCGCCTGGGAGACGACGGTCGCGGACGCCCCGCCGGGAGCCGAGACGCTCACTCACGTTGCGGCGCTCGATGGCGGCGGCGCCGCCATGGAGCTCACCGGCAGCGGCTTCGTGTTCGCGCCGAGCGGCGGAGGCGGCGCCTACCTGGCGGTGGAAGAGACCGCCGAGCTGCTCGCCGCCCGCGCCGCGCTGGCGGCCGTCGATCCCGAAGATCGCGACGCCGAGCAACGGGCGGAGCAACGGCTGGAGCGGCTGACGCTCGCCAACACCCATGTGGAGCTGGTCGACCTCGTCAACCCCGCCGCCGGCCGGGCGATCGCCGGCGACCTGATCGTCGTCGACGTCGCCTACAGCGGCGAAGGCGCCACGCTCTACGCGGTCGCCGGGCGGCCCGGCGAGACCGATCGCAACGACATTTACACCCTCTCCTTGGACGCCGGCGCGGGCGACCGCGGCTGGCGCCGGATCAGCGAGGCAGGGGGCTTCAAGGCCGACCCGGTCCCGGCGGGCGATCACCTGCTCTACACGATCCCGCGGCTCTCGCCGATCCCGTCGCTCGACCAGGACACCGGCGGTGGCGGCCGCGGTGGCGGCCGCGGCGGATTCGGCGGCGGACGTGGTCCCGGCGCCGGGGGCGCTCCGGCGCGCTTCGCGCTGCTCGATCCGGCCACCGGGGGCACCCGCGAGATCGAGGGCGACGACCCGATCGTCGCCGCCGGCGGCGCCGCGGTCGCCTTCACCCGCAGCGAAGGCGGCGAGACGATCTACTCGGTGCTGCCGCTGGGGCCGGCCGCTACGGGCGCCGGTAACGACGCCTCTGCGGAAGCCGCGCCCCGCGAGGTGTTCCGCACCGCCAACCGCACCGGCGACCTCGCGATCTCCCCCAGCGGCGACCGCCTGGTCATCCAGATGATGCTGCGCGAGGACTGGGAGCTGTACCTGGTGCCGACAGGCATCGGCGCGACGGCCACGACGGCCGCCGCGGGGGCCGTAGACGACGCGGCCGCAAGGCAAGGCGTCGCGGCGGGACCGCCCTCGGCGGCCGGACAGGGTGCGGCCGCGGGGCAGGCCGCCGCGGCCCGCGACGACGTTGCCGGCGGCCAGGACGATCCGCTCCCCTCCGACGCGACGCCCGCCGAGGCCGCGGGCGAGGCGGTGCGCCTGACCCACGAGATCCAGCACGACCTGGCGGCGCGCTTCCTGACCGACGGGACGATCCTGGCGGCGATGGGCGAGGGACGGCACCGGCGATCGTACCTCTACGACGTCGCCACGCTCGAGCGCACGCGGTTGTTCCACAACAACACGGTGCGCACGATCGCCCCCGAGTACGAGTGGACGGCGAGCGCCGACGGCAGCAAGGTGCTGATCGTCTCCGAGCGCGACGGCGATACGGTCTCGCCGGAGCGCGCCGTGTACGTGGTCGACCTCGACCGCAAGGTCGGCAAGTCCGACGTGGTGGCGCGCCTCGAAACCAGCCTCGTTGCCGAGCGGGCGCTGCGCGCCGCCGGCGAGCAGATGTACGCGCCGATCCGCCAGGCGGTCGAGGAGGCCGTCGCCGAAGTCTCGATCTCGCGGCTGTATCGCTACCAGAAGAGCCTCTTCGACTTCGGCTCCAAGAACATCACCCAGCCGGGCAACGCCCCCGCCCGCCAGTACCTGCACGACACCTACGCCTCGTTCGGCTACGAGCCGGCGCTGCAGTGGTTCGAGACCCGGGCGCGCGGCGCCAACGAGCCGATCCGCACCGCCAACGTGCTCGCCAAGCTCGAGGGAACCGAGAACCCCGAGCTGATCTACGTGGTCTCCAGCCACTTCGACTCGACCTCGCGCGGCCCCGGCGCCGACGACAACACCTCGGGGACGGTCATGCTGCTGGAGACCGCCCGCGTCCTGGCGCAGCACCCCCTGCCCTACACCGTCATCTTCGCCTCGTTCACCGGCGAGGAGTCGGGGCTGCTCGGCAGCCGCGAGTTCGTCCGCCAGGCGGTCGAGAGCGGCGACAAGGTCGTCGGCGCGCTCAACAACGACATGATGGGTTGGTCCAACGACCATCATCTCGACAACACCATCCGCTACTCCAACCCCGGGATCCGCGACCTGCAGCACGCCGCGGCCTTCCTTTTCTCCGACCTGATCACCTACGACGCGCTCTACTACAAGAGCACCGACGCGGCGGCCTACTACGAGGCCTACGGCGACATCGTCGGTGGCATCGGCTCGTACCCGGTCCTCGGCAACCCCCACTACCATCAGCCGAGCGACGTGCTCGAGACCATGAACCACGAGCAGATCCGCGAGACCACCAGAACCAACGTCGCCTCGATCATGCTGCTGGCCTCGAGCCCCTCGCGGATCAACGGCCTGCGGATCGTCGAACGGACGGGAGGATCGGTGTCCCTCGCCTGGGCCCCGAGCCCCGAGGCCAGCGTCTTCGAGTACGTCGTCCGCTACGGCCCCGCGGACGGCCCGTTCGACGAGGTCGTGGTCACCGAGCCGAGCGCGCGGCTCGACGGCATCGCCGACGACACGCTGATCTCGGTGAAAGCGGTAAGCTCCCGCGGCCTGCGCGGCTGGGACTGGGCGCACGTGACCGTCGGGCGGTGACGCGGGGTCGATCGAGCGCGCCCGCCGTCAGGGCGCGCCGATTGGCCGGGCGAATGCTTGACAGCTCTCCGGCGCGTCCGCTACGTTCGCGCCGCGGCCGGGACGGCGATCGAAAGCGCTGCGGCGAGGCAAAACAGGGAGGCCGGTTTCTCGATGAACGGTGTCCACGACATGGGCGGGATGAACTGTTTCGGCCCCGTCGAGCGCGAAAAAGACGAGCCGGTCTTTCACGCCGAGTGGGAGAGGCGCGTTTTCGCCCTGAGCCTCGCCACCGGTGGCCTCATCGGGCCCATCGACCGGTCGCGGCACTCCCGCGAGCGAATGGACCCCGTCGCCTACCTGAGCGCCACGTATTACGAGCGCTGGCTGGCCGGGTTGGAGATGCGGGCCGAGGAGTTCGGCCTGCTGTCCGCTGAGGAGATCGCCGGCGGCGCGATCCGGCCGCTGCCGAACGAGCCGGGGCCGCCGCCCGACGCCAAGAGCTTTGCGGAGCTCGTGCGCACGGGCAGGCCTTCGACCCGCGATACGGGCCGGCTCGAGCCGCGCTTCGCCGTGGGCGACCGGGTGCGCGCCCGCAACCTCAACCCGATCGGCCACACGCGCTTGCCGCGCTACGCGCGGGGTCGGGTCGGGACCGTCGCGATGTGCCACGGCACCCACGTGTTCCCCGACACCAACGCCCACGACGAGGGGGAAAACCCGCAGCCGCTCTACTGCGTCTGCTTCGCGGCCACCGAGCTGTGGGGCTCCGATGCTCCCCCTCAGGACCGCCTCTACATCGACCTCTGGGAGGACTACCTGGAGCCGATCGAGACATGAGCGATCACGAGCACCACGATCATGATCGAGGCATGAGCGATCACGAACACCACGACCACGATCGAGGCATGGGCCATCACGATCACCACGGCGACGGCCATCCCGCCGGTCACGATCATCCCCACAAGGCCCCGCCGAACCCATATCTCGAGCCGCGGCGGACGCCCGAAGAGAACGCGGCGCTCGAGCAACGGGTGCGCACCATCGAGGCCTTGCTGATCGAGAAGGGCCTGGTCTCGAAGGGGGCGCTCGACAAGCTCGTCGACATCTACGAGCACGACCTCGGGCCGATGAACGGCGCCAGGGTCGTCGCCCGCGCCTGGGTGGATCCGGACTACAAGCGGCGGCTGCTCGACGACGCGACGTCTGCGATCGCCGAGCTCGGCTTCGGCGGCCTGCAGGGCGAGCACATGGTGGCGGTCGAGAACACGCCGGAGGTGCACAACGTCGTCGTCTGCACGCTCTGCTCCTGCTACCCGTGGCCGGTCCTCGGCCTGCCGCCCACCTGGTACAAGAGCGCGTCCTACCGTTCGCGGGTCGTGCTCGACCCGCGCGGGGTCCTGCGCGAGATGGGCCTGCAGCTCGACGACGACGTCGAGGTTCGGGTGTGGGACAGCAGCGCCGAGATTCGCTACCTGGTGCTTCCCGAGCGACCCCCGGGAACCGATGACCTCGACGAAGCCCAGCTCGCCGAGCTGGTGACCCGCGACGCGATGATCGGCGTCGCCAAGGTCCCGTACCCCGCCCCATGAGCCCGAAGAGCGATCGCGCAACCAACGAGACGATCGCTGACATGACGGGCGCCGCGGCGCTGCCGCGGCGCAGCGGCGAGCTCGTCTTTCACGACGAGTGGGAGCGTCGGGTGTTCGCCATGGCCGTGGCCCTGTGCGAGCAAGGCCTCTACTCCTGGGACGACTTCCGCACCCACCTCATCGCCGCGATCGCCGTGGCCGGCGAGACCCCCGCGCACCCGAAGCCCGACGCGCCGGGCTACTTCGAGCACTGGCTCGCGTCGTTCGAGCGCGTGCTCGCGGAAAAGGACATCCTCTCGACGGATCCTGCCCGCTCGCCCGCCGCCGGCGGCGCGTCGGATACCTCCGGCCCTTCCCGCAACGACACTTCTACCGACACCACCCCCAAAGCTACCGCCGCCGGCGGCGCGTCGGATCCCTCCGGCTCCCCCCGCAACGACACTTCTACCGACACCACCGCCAAAGCCAGCATCGCCGCCGGCAACGAAGACGACTCATGACCCCTGCGCCGATCATCGACACCCCTCCTCGACGCTTGCCCACGAAGTTCCTGCGCTGCCTGCCGCTCGCCGCGATCGGGCTACTGATGCCTGAGCCGGCGTTCGCCCACCATGGCATGGGCGGCCGGCCGCCGGAGACGTTCGCCGAGGGCCTCCTCTCGGGGCTGGCCCATCCGGTCATCGGCCTCGACCATCTCTTGTTCCTCCTGATGGCCGGCGCGCTGGCCGGCTCCCTCGAAGCCGCGGTGAGGTATCGCGTTGCCGCCCTCTTCGTGGTCAGCGGCCTGCTGGGGACGAGCGTGCACCTGGCCGCGATCCACCTGCCCGGCGCCGAGGCGCTGATCGCGATCTCGGTCATCGCCGGCGGGGCGCTGGTGCGGTCGAGCCGCCGCCCGGGCATCGCGCCGCTGGCGGCGCTGTTCGCCATCGCCGGCGTCGTGCACGGATATGCCTACGCGGAGTCGATCGTCGGCGTGGAGGCCGCGCCCCTGCTCGCCTACCTGGGCGGGCTGGTCGTGATCCAGTGTGCCGTCGTCGGCGGCGTCGCCTTCGTCCTGGATGCGCTGGACGATCGCTCGAGCCCGATCTCCACGGTCCTCATCCAGGCGGGTGAGCGCCGGCCGCGCATTCAACGCGGCATCGCCGAAGGCGTGCGCCTGGCCGGCAGCCTGGCGGTTGCCGCCGGCGCGCTGTTCCTCGCCCTGAGCTTCGCGTAGCGAAGTCCCCCGTCGAGCGCAGCTCCTCCAGCGCGTCGGCCTCGGTGAAGATCGGCTGGGAAAGCGCTTGCGCGCCCCAAGTCGGCGGCCTGGAACGGCCGACCGCGCAGAATCGGCACGCGATAGAGGTCGAAGAAGCTACCATCGACGACGAAGTAGTAGACGTCCATGGCGACGGGCTGGGCGCTGCGCAGATCCGCCGTCCAATGGCCGGAGCGGGTGGTGGCGCCTTGCGGCGGCGTGCCGTACGACCACGAGACGGCCGTGACGCCGGGCAGGGCGCGGATCACATCCTCCACTGCACGCGCGGCGGCTACGCGCGACTCCTCTGTATCGAACGACTCCCGGGGAAACACGACGTCCGCCCTCAGCACGTTGCGTAGATCGAGCCCGCGATCCTCGTTCACCAGGTTGACGAACGAGCAGCACCAACACTGTCGCTCCGAACACGAGCGTGCACGACAGCGCGATCTGACACACGAGCAACGCCCGGGTCGTCGCCCGCGCACGTCCGGTCGAGGTGGCGCGGCCCGCCATCTGCAGCAGCCTGCCGGCATCAACGCGCGTGCCCGCCACCGCCGGCAGCACGCCGACGCCGAGTGTCGCGACGAGGCCCGCGATCGACGCCACGCCGAGCGCGCGCAGATCGACGTCCAGGGTGTTCAGGCTGTGGACGAACGCAGCCTCCGGCAGGACCGAGCGCGAGGCCGATACCAGCAACCAGCCGAGGCCGGCGCCCGAGGCGATGCCGGCTGTGCCGAGCAGGATCGTCTCGACAAGCGCCTGCCGGACCAGCCTCGCGCGCGACGCGCCCAGCGCGGCCCGCGTACCCAGCTCGTGCGCCCGTACCGCAAGTCCCGTGAGCAGCAGGCCGGCGACGTTGGTGCACAAGACGACGAACAGCAGCACCACACCGCCGAAGAGCAGGGGCAGGGCGCGCGCGTAGTAGTCGTCCAAGTTGGACCCCACCGGCCACGGCCACGCCCGCCAACTCGCCTCATAGTCATGTGCCTCGTGCGCCGCTGCCGTGGCGATTTGAAGGGCATCCGCGCGCGGCATCGCGGAGGCGAAGCGGACATAGACAGAACCGATTGGGCGCAGTACAGACCCGATCGGACGCTGGTCCGGCCCTTCGAAGCCGTCTGCCTTCCAGATCTCGGTGTTCCATCCTGGAAAACGAAAGTCCGACGCGAGGATCCCTACCACCACCATGGGCGTTCCATCCACCGGAATCGTGCTACCAACGAGCGATGCATCGGCGTGATAGAGCGTGCGCCAGAGATCCTCCGAGATCAGCACCCGGTTGTCCGTGCCCGGCCTTCCGTCGGAGGGGTCGAACACGCGGCCGAGCACGGGGCGCACGCCCCCCAGCAAGTCGAACACGCCTGGCGTCACCCGCGCCATGTTTTTCCGGACCTCTCCGCCCTCGAACCCGACGTACACCGAGTTGCCGGACGCGACCTCCACCGCGTCGAAGGCGGGAGATTGCCTCCAGGCCTGGTACACGGCTATCGGTACGAAGCCCGGCGCATTTTCCTCATTGCGCATCACCAGCCTTGCCAGCTGCTCCGGATCGCTGAACGGCACGGGTCGCAGGATCAGGGCATCGACAATCGTGAACATCGCCGTGGCGATGCCGATCGCGAGCGCCAGCATGCCGACCGCGCGCGTCCTCGGCCATCTCCAACTCCCACTCAGTATTGTAAGAATTACTTACTATATCACCACGAGGTGGGCGAAATGCAACCGGCTTGGCACGAAGCCTCGGAGCACCTTGCGGAGCAGCATCGATTCGAGCGTCCGCGTCAGGGGCCACGTCGGGCAGGATCGGGCATAATAGGGACGTGGACGAGACACGAGTCGACGGCTGGACGAAGGACGAGCGTGCCTGGGCGTTGCACTCTGAGGCGCTTTGGGCCAGGGCCCACCGGCTCGTCCGGGACGACCCGGACGTCGATGCCGGCGACGTCTATCACGCGCTTCGATGTCTGGAGCTCGCGCCCGCGGAGCGGCTCCGCGAAGGTCTGCGTCGTGGAAGACTTCGCGCTTACGCCGGCTGAGCGGGCACTTTTCGCCGCCCTCAATCGCCGGGGCGTCCCCTTCCTGATCGTCGGTATGGGCGCTGCGATCCTCGAGGGCGCGCCGCTCGCCACTCAGGATCTCGATCTTTGGTTTTCCGCTATCGATGACGAGCGGATCCAGCGTGCAGCCAAGGATGCCGGCGGGTTCTGGATCTCTGGATTCGGGATGCAGCCGCCCGCCTTCGGCGGCGACGGGCTTAGCCGGCTCGATGTCGTGTTGACGGCGGACGGCCTGGACGCTTTCGACGCGGAGTATGCTCGGGCCATTGAGCTCGAGATCGACGGCGTCCGCGTGCATGTCCTGCCGCTCGAACGCGTAATCGCCAGCAAACGCGCAACCGGCCGCGCGAAGGACGCGGCACAGCTCCCGGCTCTCGAGGCAACGCTCCTTGCCCGCCGCGGGTCCCCGGCTGGAGATTGAACGGCCAGCGTGCACGAGAACGGCGGCCTCACCGGCGGGCGGAAAGCCGCCCCCTCAATCGATGCGCAGGGCGATCATCGGATCCACCCGGGTGGCGCGACGCGCCGGCAGATAGGCGGCGATGGCGACGACCGCCACGAAGAACGTCGCGACGGCGGCGAAGACGTATGGATCGAGCGGGTTGACGCCGAACAGCATCGATTCGAGCGCTCGCGTCAGGCCCAGGGAAAGCGCGAGTCCGGCCGCGATGCCGAGGCCGGCGAGCATCACGCTCTCGCGCATCACGGTGCGCAGGACGTCGGCGGCCTCGGCGCCAAGGGCGATGCGGATGCCGATCTCGCGCGTGCGGCGGACCACGCCGTAGGCGACGGTCCCATACAGCCCCATGGCCGCTAGCGCCAGGCCGAAGGTGGCGAAGGCCAGCACCACGTCGGCGCTGGCGCGATAGTAGGAGATCGCGCCGACCATGCCGAGATACTGGTCCTGGGGGTTTCTCATCAAGAAGTCGGGATCGACGTCGCGCAGCGCGGCGCGGGCGGACGGTATCAGTGCCAGCGGGCCGGCGTCGGTGCGGAGGTAGAAATAGAAGGTCCCGGTCTCGATGGGCATCGTCGCCAGCTCGGTCCCCTGGCCTGCCGCGAGCGGTAGATGCACGATCGGCACCGGGGGGTACTTGAGACCTTGTACCGAGGTCATCCGGGTCGTCGCGACGACGCCGATGACCATCAGCCAGGGATTCGGCGAAGACGGCGGCCCGAGCTTGAAGCGCCTGCCGATCGCGTCGCCATTGGCCTCGGGCCACCAGCGGCGCGTCGCTTCCTCGTTGACGAGGGCAACCGTCGGCGTGCCCCGGTCGTAGTCGGCGTCGGCGAACGACCGCCCGCGCACCACCGGAATCCTCTGGGTCTCGAAATAGCGACGGCTGTAGTTGTAAGTACCCGCTTCGCGGATCGCGTCGAACGATAGACCCTCCGGCGTCAGGCGCTCCTGCTGTCCCTCGAGCGTGATGCCACCCTCGGTCTCGCTCATGCGGGCGGCGAGCCAGCCGCCCGAGGCCACCGCGCCAACGGACAGGACGCCGGGCAGCGCCTCGAATCGCTCGACGATCTGCTCCAGGGCCACGAGCCGGGACGCGTCGTCCGCATAGCGATCCGGAAGGGTCGTGTAGAAGGTCAGCACGTTGCGCGTGTCGAAGCCCGGATCGTATTGGTACATGCGCACGATCGTCTTCGTCAGCAGACCGGCACCGGTGACCAGCAGCATGGCGCAGGCGACCTGCGCCACCACCAGCGTATGCCGTCCGCGCGCTCCCCAATCTCCACCCGGTCCACGGAGGGCATCGTTTCGCCGGCGGCGGTAGTCCGTGCGAAACGCCGAGAAGGCCGGCCACGCCGCCGCCAGCGCCGCGGCGACCGCGGCGATCCCGAGCGCGGCCATCGCCACGCGGTAATCGAACTTCAGATGCGTGGACGCAACGTCGAGCGGGTTCATGCGCACGAGAATCGAGATTCCCCACGAGGTCAGCAGCAGACCGAGCCCCGCCGCGGCGATCGCGACCACCGCCACCTCGGCGATCACCACGCGGGCGAGCTGCCAGCGTCCCGCCCCGAGGGCGGCGCGCACGGCCAGCTCCCTGCGCCGATTCGTCGCCCGCACCAGCGTCAGGTTGGCGAGGTTGGCGATCACCAGCAGGAGGACGAAGGCGACCACGCCGATGAACGGGCCGAAGCGCTCGCTCGCCCAGTCGTAGAGGTGCACGCGGAGCGGCTCGAGATCGGCAACCCACTGGGCTGCGGCCCGTTCGTCCCGGTCTGGATCCGGAAGGATCGCCGCGGTGAGCTCGGCGACGAGCTGCTCCTCGGTGGCTCCTTGCCGCAACCGGGCGATCACGGTGCCGCCGGAGCCGGCGGGGTCCACTGCGCCCGGCCCGGCGACGCGGAGCGGCAAGAACAAGTCGTGGGAGAACGTCTCGAACTGGAAGTCGGGGGACAACACGCCGACGATGACGTACGGTAAGCCGTTGACCCGGAGCACCTCGCCGAGCGCGCCCGGGTCCGCCCCCACCGTGCGTTGCCAGAAATCGTGGCTGACGACAGCCACGAGCGTCGCGTCCGCTTCATAGTCGGCCGCCGCGAGCGTGCGCCCACGGATCGCTCGCGCGCCTAGCAGGGCGAAGAACCCCTCCGATACCGGCTGTGTCGAGACCTCGTCCACCCTCCCATCGGGCCACTCCGCGAGCTTCCACCGCCCCTGGTACGCCACCATGGCGTCCACCGAGTCGGTGACCCGCGCCCTCCACTGCAGGAACTGCTCGATCGACGGATACGGCGTCCGATCCTCCTGCGGCATGTGAACGCGCACGCTGACGAGGCGATCGGCGTCGGGGACTGGCAGCGGTCGCCACAGCGCCGCGTCAAGGATCGCGAAGCCGATCGCGTTGACGGCGATACCGACGGCGAGGGCGCCGACGGCAACGATTGCGAACCCAGGCTGGCGTCGCAAGGAGCGGGCGGCGAAGCGGAGGTCGCTGGTCGACGATCCGCGGATCGGCAGGCGCAGGATCCGGACGCCGGCGCGCGGTGGGTGGGTCAGCTCACTCATACTCGAACGTCTCCATAACTGTCTACCGCGTCGCCGCAGCGCGTTCATCGCCCGAACGACCGCGTAGTAGAGGATCATCCCGGCGAGCCGGCTGACGTGCCAGCCCGCTGCCCATCGTCCCCTTCGACCGGCATCCCGCCGCCCCTCCCGCAGGTCACCGAGGATCTCGTCCCCGTCGGAAGA
>Ga0214471_10001756_pt1 | contig 17147 bp, 18 predicted proteins | sample RVTome_5_FD_207665 | JGI IMG/M metagenome (GOLD analysis project Ga0214471, IMG submission 207665) | Soil microbial communities from uranium-contaminated site in the Upper Colorado River Basin, Wyoming, United States - RVT142D155 | ecosystem: Environmental > Terrestrial > Soil > Contaminated >... | reverse complement strand
ACGGTCGCGTGCAAGACCACGTGGACGCCGGGCCGCGGGCAGGAATACATGTACTGGAACAACGTCGAGACCAAGCCCTACGGGTACTACCCGCTCGGCTGGGACGTCAACATCCTCGACAAGCTCGGCGTCCAGGAGATGACCGGGCCGGTCTACGACGGCAAGACCCTCTTCGACGCCGCGCCCCAGGGCGAGATCATCCTGGGCTACCTGCCGGAGGATCTCGACTACGCCCATCCCAATATCGGCGAGGACGACTCGACCGGCCTGATGCCGCAGGGCGTGCACCTCACGATGCCGCACATGCAGTGGATGTTCTACCTGCCGCGCATCTGCAATCACTGCACCTATCCCGCGTGCCTGTCGGCCTGCCCGCGGCAATCCATCTACAAGCGCCCCGAGGACGGCATCGTGCTGCTCGACCAGAGCCGCTGCCGCGGCTACCGCGAGTGCGTCAAGGGCTGCCCCTACAAGAAGGTCTACTTCAACGCCCAGACGCGGGTCTCGGAGAAGTGCATCGGCTGCTACCCCGCGGTGGAGGGCGGGCGGCAGACCCAGTGCACGATCTCCTGCATCGGCAAGATCCGCATCCAGGGCTTCATGAGCGCGCCCGACACGATCAACGAGGACAATCCGCTCGACTACCTCGTCTTCGTGAAGAAGATCGCGCTGCCGCTCTATCCGCAGTTCGGGCTCGAGCCGAACACCTACTACATCCCGCCGGTACACGTCCCGCCCGTCTTCCTCCGGCAGATGTTCGGCTGGGGTGCCGAGCAGGCGATCGCGACGTACCGGACGGCGGCCCGGGACCCGAAGCTCCTCGGCGCCCTCACCCTGTTCGGGGCCACGCCCGAGATCTCGCATTACTTCCGGGTGGACGGCGACACCGTCATCGGCTACGACGCCAAGCAGGCCGAGATCGTGCGAGTGCCGCTCCGGGAGCCGGTGGTGGTCCGCGAGCTCTACGACGTCAAGCACAAGGCCTTCCGGACCAACATCACGTGAGAGGAGATCCGGCCATGCGTGCTCGATCAGCGAAGCTGGCTCTGGCCGCGGTCCTCGTGTGGGCGGGCGCGGCCGCCGCCCAGGCACCGCTCACGGTCGCGCGGGTGAGCGGCGCCGGCCCCATCGCCGATCCGGCGGCGCCCGCCTGGAAGCTGGTGCGGCCGGTGAAGGTGGCCATGCTGCCCCAGACCGTCTCGCTGCCCAATCATCCCGAGCCCGCCGTCCGAGAGCTGGCCGTCCGCGCCGCGCACAACGGCGGCTGGATCGCGTTCCTGATCGAGTGGAAGGACGCCACGCTCTCCGACCGCGTCGTCCTCGACAACTTCGGGGACCAGGTGGCGGTCGAGCTGCCGGTGGACATCAAGGCGGATCCGCCGTCGCCGATGATGGGCAATCCGGGCGGGCGCGTGAACATCATGCAGTGGCGCGCCGCCTTCCAGCACGACCTGGACCAGGGCCCACCGACCGTCCGCTCCCTGTACCCGAACGCGTGGGCGGACGTCTATCCCGACGAGGTGCTGGGTGCCTCCGACGCGCGACCCTACAGCGGCGCGCTGGGGATCGAGAACCCGATCTCGCGCGGGCGGGTCACGCCGGTCCTGGACCAGATGGCCGAGGGGTGGGGCACCATGACGGTCAAGCCCGACCAGCATGCCCTCGGCAGGGGCGTCTGGAAGAACGGGGTGTGGCGGGTGGTGATCACGCGACCGATGGTCTCCGACGACCTCAACGCGCCGCGCCTGCTGCCCGGGAACCGGACCGTGGCCGCGTTCGCGGTATGGGACGGCGGCAATCGGGAGGTCGGCGCGCGCAAGGCGTGGGCCTCCTGGGTGCCGCTCGTGATCCAGCGATGAGCGCCGCCGAGCGCCCGATCCAGGAGCGCCTCGAGCGCGCGAGCCTGTACCGCCTGCTGGGCGGTGCCCTGGCCCGGCCCCAGGCCGAGCGGCTCGCCGCGCTGGCGGCGGCGGCCGACGCGCTGGTGCCCCTGGTCGAGCCGGCGGTGGCGGAGCCGCTCGCGCGCTTCGCCGCGGTTGCCCGCGAGACGGGCGCCGCGGTCATCGGTGACGAGTACGTGTTCCTCTTCGATCGCGGCGCCAAGGTTCCTCCCTATGAAGCCGCCTGGGAGGATGCGCCGCAGCTCGCGGGCAAGGCGGCCCTGCTGGCCGACGTGGCCGGCTTCTACGCGGCGTTCGGGCTCGTGCCCGGGGAGGCCCAGCCCGACGTGGAGGACCATATCGCGGCCGAGTGCGAGTTCATGAGCGCCCTCGCGCTGAAGGAAGCCTACGCCCTCGCGGTGCGCGACGACGCGGGCGCCGCGATCACCAGCGCGGCTCAGTCGCGCTTCGTCGGCGATCACCTCGGTCGGTGGTCCGGAACGTTCGCGGCGGCGCTCCGGGAGGCGTCGCCCCTGCCGTACTACGGGGCCCTGGCCGACCTCCTGGGAGTCTGGGTGGCCGCCGAGATCGAGCGCCTCGGGGCGGCCCCGAGCGTCGTCCTCGGGCGCTCGGGCTACGACCCGATCCAGGAGGTCGAGGCGTTCTCCTGCCCGATGGCCGAGCCCGAGCCGACTCCGGAGGATGGGCGTGATGAGGCCTGAGCGCAACGGTCTCGACGAGGCCTTCGCGCGCACGGCCGACGGGGCCTTCGCCATCGGGCCGGACGGCCGGATCGTGCTGTGGAACCGGGCCGCCGAGAAGATGCTGGGATACGGCGCCCGCGAGGCGATCGGCCGGCCGTGCTGCGACCTCTTCGTCGGCCACGACGACAGCGGCAACCGCCTTTGCTATCAGGGCTGCCACGTCATGAGCCTCGTGAAGATGGGCGATGCGGTCCAGAGCTTCGACATGCGGACCCGGACGAAGCAGGGCCGCCCGATCTGGATCAACCTCAGCACGCTCACGGTGCCGCCGGGTCAGGCGGGCGGGCCGCTCACCGTCCACCTCTTCCGTGATGTCACCGCCACCAAGGAGCTGCTGGGCCTGGTGCGGGAGCGACTGACCGCGCCGGCCGCCGCCGAGCCGACCGGCGATGGCCTGACGCGGCGCGAGCTGGAGATTCTGCGGATGATCGCCACCGGCGTGAACACCAGGGCCGCGGCCGACAAGCTTCACGTCAGCCCCGCCACCGTGCGCAACCACGTGCAGAACATCCTCGGCAAGCTGGGTGCCCACAGCCGTCTCGAGGCCGTCGCCATGGCGACCCGCCAGCGGCAGCTATGAGTGAAGCCCGGCCGCGGCGGGAGAGCGCCGTCCGGCTGACGGTGGTCGGGCCGAACGGACCCGGGCCTCGCTGACCGCTCGCCGATCGTCGGTCGGATGAGCGAGCCGCCCGTCTATCGGCCATTTGCCCTGCTCGGGCTGGCCGCGACGCTGGCGGGAGGCATCCCGCTGGGCGTCTGGATGCTGGCCTGGCTCTACCAGGGGGCCGCCGCGGTCCCGGTGCAGTGGATCCTGCTCCACGCGCACGTGCAGATCTTCGGCTTCTTCGGGACGCTGATCATGGGCGTGGCGCAGCACCTCCTGCCTCGCTTCGGCGGGCGGCCGGTCTCGAGGAGCCGATTCATGCCGTGGCTCCTGGCATTGCAGGCCGGCGGCCTGACGCTGCGGGGTGTCGGCACCGCCGCGCTCCTGCCCGGGGTGCTCCTGGCGGCATCGCTGCTCCAGGCGGCGGCCTTTCTGCTCTTCGCCTCCTGGGTGTGGCGCATGCTCGACCCGCGCCCGCTCGTCTTCCTGCGCCGGCAGCTCACCACGAGCACGCTGTGGCTCGCGGCCGGCTGCACGTTCGAGGCCTGGCTTCGCTGGGACGCGCTGGCGTCGGGCGTTCCGCTGCCGGCGATGACGGGCCTCCGGGTCGTCCATCTGATGGGTCTCTTCGGCGGCGTCCTCGGCTGGGTGCTCGGCGTGCTCCTGCGCGCCGGCCCGATGTTCCTCCCGCGCTGGCGGGCTCCCGTGCGGGCGGCGCGCCTCCTGCCGTGGGTGGTGGCGCTGGGCGTCGGCGTCGCCGCGTGGGGCGAGGCGGGAGCGTGGAGCGCCGCGGTCGGGACCGCGCTGGCCCGGCTCGGCGAGGGCATCGTGCTCGCGGCGGCCGCGGGCCTCATGGTGCTCGGTGGCGCGCTGAGGCGCGCCCGCGGCGCGCTCCCGATGGTGGCCCGCAGCCCCGAGGAGTCGCGCATCTTCCGCGTGGCGCTGCTGTCGGGCGCCGCGGCCGCGTTCGGCTCGGCCGCGGCGGTGCCGGCCGCGTGGGTGGGGCTCGACGTGCGCCTCCTCACCGACACGGTCCGCCATCTGGTCACCGTGGGCGTCCTGACCTCGGTGGTGGTCGCGATGGCGTTCCGCCTCATCCCCGTCCTCGAGGGCCGGGCGCTCCCGTGGCCGCGGCTCCGACACGTGGCACTCTGGAGCCTGGCCGCCGGCGTCATCCTGAGGAGCGCGGCGGTGCTGGTCGGCCTGGGATGGCGGGCGCCTGCCCCGCTGGTCGCGCTCTCTGGCATCCTGATCTGGATCGCGGTCGCGTGTGTCGGCGCCAACCTGGTGGGCGCGATCGCGGCCCGCGAGCAGCGCGCGTGACGGACGCGCGGGCGGGCATGGGCGCGCCGGAGGATCCTGGCGTAGGGCCCTTCGCCGACCTGCTCGGCCTGCGGCGCTCCACGATGGAGGACGGACGGTGCCGCTTCGAGGTCACGGTCCGTCCCGAGCACATGAACCCGCACGGGATCGTGCACGGGGGCGTCGTGTACACGCTGGTGGACTACGCGATGGGCGGCGCCGCCACGTCCCGGCTGCGGCCGGGCGAGCGATGCGCCACCCTCGAGATCAAGATCAACTACCTCGCTCCGGTCACCGAGGGCCATCTCGCCGCCGAGGCATGGGTGGTGGCCCGTACCGCCCGGATCGCGGTACTGGAGGCCCGGGTGCAGGCCGACGGCGACCGACTCGTCGCGCTGGCCACCGGATCGTTCTACATCCAGACGCCCCGGTGACCGGCCGTCACCGTCAGTCCATGACCGAGGTCATACTCGCTTCGAGCGGTCCGAGAGATGCTGAACTGGTAACCTGGCGGAACGCAACCCGAGAGGAGGATCGATGATGCGATCGCTTGTCTGCCGTGCGGTTGTCGTGGCGGCCATGGGTATGGGACTCGCCTTCGGAGGCGGGGCCTGGGCCCAGACGCCGTGGACCGCGCCGGCGTCGGAGAAGAGCAAGAAGAGCCCGATCGCGGCCAGCCCCAAGGTGGCCGAGCAAGGCAAGAAGGCGGCCCAGGTCAACTGTGTCTCCTGTCACGGCAAGAGCGGCAAGGGGGACGGCGTCGCGGCGATGGCGCTGAACCCCAAGCCCGCCGACTGGACCTCGGCCAAGATCCAGGCCGAGAGCGACGGCGAGCTCTTCTGGAAGATCACGACCGGCCGGGGCGCCATGCCGGCCTGGCGGCATCTGGCGGAGAATGACCGCTGGGCCCTCGTCCAGTACATCCGGACGCTCAAGAAGTAAAACCAGGGCGTTTGCACTACGCAAATGAGGCATCCGCCGGATGCCGTCGCCGGAGGTGACCGGGTAGGGTAGGGCCAGCCGAACAGTCGATCGGCTGGAGGTTCGGAATGGCGATCGGTGAGCGGTACGAGGGCATTCTGAGCGCGGCGTGCAGCGTGATCGCGCGCCGCGGCTTCCATCAGGCCTCGATCCGGGAGATCGCCCGCGCGGCGGGGCTGTCGCTGGCCGGCCTCTACCACTACGTCGGGGCGAAGGACGAGCTGCTGTTCCTGGTGCTCGGCCGGTCGCTGGATCGGCTCCTCCAGATCCTGGACGGTAATCTCGCGGAGGCGCGCACGCCGGAGAGCCGCCTGCGGGCCCTGATCCAGACCCATCTCGATTTCGGCTTCCACCACGCCCACGCACTCCGGATCATCAACCGCGATCACGAGCTGCTCGCGGAGCCGCGCCGCGCCGAGATCGCGGCCCGGCGGCAGGCGTACCTGCAGCGCGGGTTGGCCGTGCTGCGCGATCTCGACCCGCACGGTCGGTCGGACGCCGAGCTCTTCTCGGCCACGAACCTGCTGCTGGGCATGCTCAACGGCATCGCCACGCGCCCGTTCCTCCGGTCCGCGGACGACGCGCGCGCCCTCGCGGCCGAGGTGGGCGCGCTCTTCCTCCACGGGTTCCTGGACTGCTCGAGCCGCGCCGACGAGACATCCCGCCTCGCGTTGAGGGGGCCCGCATGACGCCCGAGCGGATCATCGAGCAGTGTCGGGACCTGATCGCCCAACCGGTCGGAGCCGTGGCCGAGCGATGGAAGGCCGAGCATCCGGGCGGCCGGGCGGTGGCGGCCTACCCGGTGTGGGCGCCGGCCGAGCTGATCCACGCGGCGGGCATGCTGCCGCTGTCGCTCCTCGGCGGCGGCACGTCGGTTGAGCTGACCCACGCCGATGCGCGCTTCCAGTCCTTCGTGTGCTCGATCGCCAAGTCGACCCTCGAGCTCGGCTTCCAGGGCATGGTCAAGGGCGTCGACGGCCTCGTCTTCTCCAACATCTGCGACGTGGCCCGGAACCTGTCCAGCATCTACAAGCGGAACTTCCCCGACGCCGTCGTCGAGTACCTGCACCTGCCCCAGAACTCGACCTCGCCCGCGGTGGCGGCATACGCGGCCGCCGAGCTCCGCCGGCTCGCCGCCTCCTTCGACACCGCGTTCGGCCTCGTGGTGACCCCGACCGCGCTCGCCAAGAGCATCGAGATCTACAACACTCTGCGCGCGCGGCTCCGGGGCCTCTACGCATTGAGGATCGCCGAGCCCCAGAAGCTCTCCACCGCGGAGCTCTACGTCGTGCTCCGGGCCACCACCCTGGTGCCCCCGGAGCAAGGCATCGCCTGGCTCGACGTCCTGCTGGCCGACCTTCCGCACCGCGAGGTCCGGCCTCGCGACCGGCTCCGGGTGGTGGTGGAAGGCGCTTTCTGCGAGCAGCCGCCGCTCGGGCTGCTGGAAATGCTGGAGGAGGCGGGCTGCTACGTGGTCGAGGACGACCTGCTGCTCGGCTGGCGCTGGTTCACCTCGGACGTGGCGGGCGACGGCGACCCGTTCGAGCGCCTGGGCTCGGCCTACGTGGACCAGGCGGTGCCATCCTCGACCCGACACGAGAGCCGCCAGCACCGGTCCGAGGGTCTCATCGAGAAGGTGCGGCGGGCGCGGGCCGATGCGGTCGTCTTCATGCCCGCCAAGTTCTGCGAGCCCGCCCTGTTCGACTACGTGCTGATGAAGCAGGGGCTCGATCGGGCGGGGATCCCGCATCTCCTCGTCGAGTTCGAGGAGAAGATGTGGACCTTCGAGCGCACGCGTAACGAGATCGAGACGTTCGTCGAATCCATGCTGTTCGACTAGCCCCTCACCCCGGCCCTCTCCCCAGAGGGGAGAGGGGGTTCGGAACCCTCGCCCCTGGAGGGGGAGAGGGCAGGGTGAGGGGGCGCGAGGCAAGGGGAGCACGGGAGGAAGACGATGACGACCGCGATCGCGGAGCGCCAGTACCAGGGCCAGTCCCACGAGCACTCGCGACGGCTCATGACCGCCTGGATGCAGGAGCTGGGCCGGGCCGAGGCCGAGGGACAGCCCACCGGCGCCCTCATGATCTCGGGCAACTGCGTCGAGCTGCTGCGCGCCTGTCACATCCTGCCGCTGTTCCCGGAGGTGACCGCGCTGCAGAACGCGATCCGGAAGAAGTCGCTCCCGCTCATCCTCAAGGCGGAGCAGGCCGGCTACTCCAGCGACAACTGCGCCTACGTCAAGGCCGACATCGGCCTCTTCCTCGACGGCGGCATGGGGCCGGGCAAGCCCATCCCGTTCCCCACCATCACGGTCTGCAACTACGTGGGCTGCAACGTCTACGTGAAGTGGTTCGAGCACCTGGCCGATGTCAGCGGGTCGCAGCTCTTCATGTTGGACGTCCCGTTCGCCCGCACCGCCGAGCCGAGCCCGGCCGACGTGCAGTACGTGGTCGCCCAGCTCCGGGAGCTCATCGCGCTCTGCGAGCGCGTGTCCGGGAAGAAGTTCGACATCGACGAGCTGCGCGAGATCCTGGCGCACGCCGCGCGCGCCGAGGAAGGGTACGCGCGGGCCAAGGAGCTCTGCAAGCGCCACCCGGCCCCCTTCGACGCCTACTTCGACGCGATCAACATGATGGGCCCGATCAACGTCCTCCGCGGAACGCCCGAGGCGGCGGAGTTCTTCGACGTCGCGGTGGCCGAGTTCGAGGGGCTCGTGGCCCAGGGAATGGGACCGCTCACCGAGGAGCGCTTCCGCACTGTGGTGGAAGGCCCGCCGCCGTATCCGTTCTACAAGAACTTCCGGAATCTCTTCGCCAAGTGGGGCGCGGTGTCGGTGGCCTCCACGTACTCGACGGTCGGCGGCATCTGGGAGTTCGGCTTCCGCCACGACCCGCGGCGCCCGCTCGAGTCCATCGCCGAGCAGATGCTGCGCGAGAACCTCACCAACCGCTCCATCGTCGCCCGCTACGCCCAGATCAAGCGCTACGTGGAGGAATGGGAGGCCGACGCGCTGGTGATCCACTCGATCAAGTCCTGCCGGCTCTTCTCGGCCGGGCAGGGGGACATGCGCGACTACTTCACCCAGACGCTCGGCGTGCCGACCCTGATGGTGGAGTCCGACCTGGAGGACCCGCGCTACTACGCGGAGGCCCAGATCAAGAACCGCATCGACGCCTTCTTCGAATCGCTCGAGCACAAGAAACTCGTAGCAGGGCGAGCCGCAGCCGAAGGCGAGGCGAGCGCATATGAAAGTAAGAGCGCGTAGCATGACCACCAACGGCGGTATGCAGAAGATCCCGGTGTACTGCTACCAGTGCGTGGCCGGGCCCGACCTGCTCAAGGTCGTCGTCAAGGACGGCGTGGCGGTCGGCGTCGAGCCGAACCACGAGATGGCCGACGTCCACCCGGCCTGCGGGACCGTGTGCGTGCGCGCCTACGCATTGATCCAGAAGCTCTACAACCCCGCGCGCATCCAGACCCCGATGCGCCGGACCAACCTGCGCAAGGGCCGTGATGAAGACCCCGGCTGGGAGCCCATCACCTGGGGGGAAGCGCTCAGCACGCTGGCGGCCCGGCTCAACCGCATCCGCGGCAAGGGACTCGTGGACGAGGCCGGCTACCCGCGTCTCGCGGTGACGCTGGGCTCGGGCGGCATCGCCCCCGCCTACCTCGGCACCTTCGCCGCCTTCCTGGCCGCCTGGGGCCCGGTGGACCAGGGCATCGGCAGCGGCCAGGGCGTCAAGTGCTACCACTCCGAGCACCTCTACGGCGAGTTCTGGCACCGCGCCTTCACGGTGGCGGCGGATCTGCCGCGCTGTGACTTCGTCCTCTCCTTCGGCTACAACGGTGACGCCTCCGGCGGCGTCACCGGCGTGTTCCGCCACGCCGAGGCGCGGGCCCGCGGCGTCGAGTGGGTCCAGCTCGAGCCCCATCTCTCCGTGACCGGGGCCGGGGCGACCGAGTGGGTGCCGATCCGCCCGAAGACCGACGCGGCGGTGCTCTTCGCCCTCCTCCACGTGATCCTCCTCGAGCGCGACTGGCGCGCCGTCTGCGACGTCCCGTTCCTCGAGCGCATGACCAGCTCGCCCTATCTCGTCGGTCCCGGCGGCTACTTCCTGCGCGATCCGGAGACGAAGAGGCCCATGGTCTGGGACCTGGGCCGCGGCCGGCCGGTTCCCTTCGACGACTTCGATTGCATCGAGCCCGCGATGGAGGGCGAGTACATCGCGGCCGGCGTCGAGATCGGCGCCGACGGCGCGCGCCAAACCGTGAGCGAGCGGGTGAAGCCGGCCTTCGCGCACCTCCTCGAGCACGTGAAGTCGTATACGCCGGAGTGGGCGAGCGAGATTGCCGATGTCCCCGCGGAGACCATCCGGCGGTTGGCGCGGGAATACCTGGCCCATGCCCGGGTAGGCGCCACCATCGCCATCGACGGCGTGAAGTATCCGCACCGGCCGGTGGCCGTGGTGCTGGGCAAGACCGTGACCAACGGCTGGGGCGGCTACGAGTGTTGCTGGGCGCGGACGCTGCTGGCCGCGCTCGTCGGCGCTCTCGAGGTTCCCGGCGGCATCCTCGGCACCACGGTGCGGCTGAACCGGCCGGCCCAGAACCGCCAGGACTCGGTGAGGCCGGGGCCCGACGGCTTCATGGATCAGCCGCTCAATCCGACCGAGAAGGGAAAGTGGCAGGCGGCGCCCCACATCCGCAATGCCTATCGCACCCTGGTCCCGTTGGCCGACGACTCGCCCTGGTCCGCCGCGCTGGGCCCCGCGAATCTGCCGTGGCTCTTCATGGACAGCCCGCCCGAGGCGTGGCCAGCCCCCACGCTGCCCGACGTGTGGATCATCTATCGGACGAACCCGGCCATTTCCAACTGGGACGTCGAGCGTATCGAGCATCAGCTCGAACGCTTCCCCTTCGTCGCGGCTTTCGCCTACACGCAGGACGAGACCAACTGGTACGCGGACCTGCTCCTGCCGGAAGCCACCGATCTCGAGTCGGTGCAGCTCTACCGGATCGGCGGCACCAAGTACATCGAGCAGTACTGGCAGCACACCGGCTGGGCCCTGCGCCAGCCCGTCGTCAAGCCGCCCTTCGCCACCCGGGATCTGACCGACATCGCGACCGAGCTGGCCGCGCGCACCGGGATCTTGGAAGGCTACCTGGCCGCGCTCAATCGGGGCAGCGGGACCACGGTCCCGCTCAAGGGCAAGGACTACGACTACTCGTTGTCCGAGGCGGTCCGACCCACCGCAGACGAGATCTGGGACCGGGTGTGCCGGGCGGCCACCGTGTCGCTGAGCCGCGGCGCGGTTGAGCGCGATCTCGAGTGGTTCAAGCGCCACGGCGCCTTCTTCGTGCCGTTCCCGACCAAGCAGTATTTCCTGCACGGGGCGATGGTGGCCCAGGGGCTGCGCTACGAGCTGCCCTATCAGGAGCGGATCAAGCGGGTGGGCGAGGAGCTGTCAGCACGGCTCCACGAGCGCGGCATCAAGTGGTGGGACGTGCAGCTCGACGAGTATCAGCCGCTGCCCAAGTGGAAGGACTTCCCGGGCATCTGGCGGGAGACGGCGAGGCTCAAGGGACGGACGCCCGGGGAGTTTCCCTTCTGGCTCCTGACCAGCCGCAGCATGCAGTACTCCTGGGGCTCCAACGTCTCGCTGCCGGTGCTGGCCGACGTCGCGCGCCACGTCAAGGGGCATTTCGGCGTGATGCTCAACCGCGGCGCCGCCCGGCGGCTCGGCATCGCCGACGGCGACCTCGTCGAGATCGAGTCGCCCACCGGACGGACCGAGGGGCGTGCCATCCTCCGCGAAGGCGTGCGCCCCGACGTGGCGGTCATCCTCCAGCAGTTCGGCCACTGGGCCACGCCCTTCGCGCGCGATCTCGGGATGCCCAACCTCAACCAGGTGGCGAGCATGGATCTCGCGCTCACCGATGCCACCGGCAGCGGCGCGGACCTGGTTCCGGTCGCCATCCGGCCGGCGCCGGGGCCGCGCGAGACCGACCCGGTCGCCGAAGCCCGGTTCCCGATGCCCGTGCCGCTCCGCCCCCACCGGAAGGATCTCGAGATCAACGAGATCTACATCAGGGGGCTCTGATGACGCGCTGGGGCATGGCCATCGACGTGAGGCGCTGCGTGGGCTGCCAGACCTGCACCATCGCCTGCAAGCAGGAGCACGGCCTGCCCGCCGGGACCGCGTGGCGCTTTGTCGCCGACTGCGAGGTGGGCGAATACCCCGACGTGCGGCGTCTCTTCCTGCCGATGCAATGCATGCATTGCGCCGAGCCTCCGTGTGTGCCGGTCTGCCCGACGGGCGCCTCGCGGCAGCGGGACGACGGCATCGTGTGGGTGGAGTACGCGGCGTGCGTGGGCTGCGGGTACTGCGCCATGGCCTGCCCCTACCAGGCGCGCCACCTGGTGCACGAAGCGAACGGCTACTTCGAGATCCCCACGCCTTCCGAGACCGCCCAGGCGCGTCCGGAGCGCCACGGCGTGATGACGAAGTGCACCTTCTGCAAGGAGCGGGTGGACGACGGGCTCGCCCGCGGGCTTCGGCCCGGCGTGGATGCGGATGCCACGCCCGTGTGCGCGGTGGCGTGCATCGCCGGCGCCATCGTCTTCGGCGACCTTGACGACGCCACGAGCCGGGTCTCGCGCCTCGCGGCGGACCCGGGCGCCCAGGTTCTCATGCCCGAGTGCGGCACCGAGCCGCGCGTGTACTACCTCGCGGACTGAGCCATGGCCACCGCGACGCGGCTGCCGCGCATGGAGATGCTCCCGGCCCAGCGGCAGGCGCTCTGGGGATGGCCGGCGGTCATCAACTTCGCCCTGGGCGGCCTCGGTGCCGGCTGGTATGTCGTCGCGCTGCTCGCGGCCGGCTTCGAGCGATCGCCCGGCGTGACGGCGGCCTCGTGGGCGGCGCCGGTGCTCGTGCTGGCCGGCTTCGCCGCGGTGGCCGCCGAAGCCGGCCGCCCGCTGCGCGGGCCGCGCGTGCTGACGCGGCTCCGGACGTCGTGGATGTCCCGCGAGCTGCTGATCGGGGCCGTCTTCGTCCTCCTGGTCGCCGCCGACCTGGCCTTCCCGCTTCGCCTGCATCGCGTCCAGGCGATGGTCGCGGCCATCCTGCTGGCCCTCGCCCAGGGCTTCATCGTGAGGCGGGCGCGCGGCGTCACCGCCTGGGACGTGCCCATCATGCCGCCGCTGTTTCTCCTCTCGGCGCTCGTCTCGGGCGCCGGCGCCTACCTGCTCGTGGAGATCGTCACGCGACGTCCGCCGCCGCCCGGGCTGGTCGGAGCCGTGCTGGCGCTCGTCGTCGTGGCGTTCGTCGCGTGGGCCCGCTATCTCGTCTGGACGCCGGAGGAGTCGTTCACCCGGGCCGTCGCCCCGCTGCGAGAGGGCGGCTCGGCGCTGATCATCGACGGGGCCGGCTACGGTCTGCCGCTGCTGCTCGGGCTCCTGGCGCTGGCCGCGCCCGCGGTGGCCGGGCCGGCGCTCGTGCTCGCCGGCACGCTGCTCGCCGCGGGCCAGGTCTACGTAAAGGCGCGCCTCATCCTGGCGGCTGGGCAGCTCCGTCCGATCACGCTCGCCATCGTCCCATCGAGGAGGAGATCGCCATGATCTACGGGGCCGGAGTCGATGTCGGGTCTACCCAGACCAAGGCGGTGATCGTGGACGAGAGCCGCCGCATCGTGGCGCGCTCGCTGATCGCGACCGGCGCCAACGTGACGAGGGCGGGTGAGAATGCGTTCGTCAAGGCGTGCGACGCGGCCGGACTGCCGCGCGAAACGGTGGGCTACGTGGTGGGCACCGGCTACGGCCGCTACAAGGTCACCTTCGGCGACGCGCAGATCACCGAGATCACCTGCCACGGGCGGGGCGCCCAGTCGCTGTTCCCGGCCACGCGGACCGTCATCGACATGGGCGGCCAGGACACCAAGGCCATCAAGGTGGGGGCCGACGGCTCGGTCGTCGATTTCTCGATGAACGACAAGTGCGCGGCGGGCACCGGGCGCTTCCTTTCCGCGGCGGCCGACGTCACCGGCGTCGGGCTGGACGAGATCGGGCCCCTGGCGCTCCAGGCGAAGACGCCGGTGCGGCTCACCTCGGTGTGCACGGTGTTCGTCGAGTCCGACATCATGTCGTACCTGGCCCAGCGCAAGACGATCGAAGACATCCTGGGCGGCGTCCACAAGGCCATCGCGACGCGGACCATGTCGCTGGTCCGCCGCGTGGGCGTGGAGGAGGAGATCACCTTCACCGGCGGCGTCTCCCGGAACATCGGCATGGTCCGCGCCCTCGAGGAGGTCCTGGGCAAGCCCATCAATGTGAGCGCCGAGGGGCACTACATGGGGGCCCTCGGCGCCGCCCTCTTCGCGCTGGAGCGGGCGCAGGCGGGGGCCCGCGGCGACGTGGTCGCCCTGGGCGCAGGGAGGAGCTAGCCATGCTGGTGGCCGGCGTCGACATCGGATCGGGCACGACGAAGTGCGTGCTGGTGGACGAGGCGGGGGTGGTGCGTGGCCGGGGCCAGGTGAAGACCAAGGCCGACTTCGAGAAGGTGGCGCGAGAGGTGATGGCGGCGGCCCTCGAGCCGGCGGGATACCACGGAGACGCGATCGCCTATATCGCCACGACGGGTCTCGGTCGCTACGCGGTGCCCTTCCGCGACATCCAGATCACCGACCTCACCTGCGGGGCGCGCGGTGCCGCGACGGTCTGCCCGGAGGCGCGCTTCGTGCTGGACATCGGCGCCCAGTGCTCGCGCGCGATCCGGCTCCGTGACGGCGGCAAGGTCAAGGAGTTCCACATGAACGAGAAGTGCGCGGCCGGCTCGGGCGGGTTCCTCGAGCGGGCGGCCAAGTACCTGGAGGTCTCGGTGGCCGACATCGGGCCGCTCTCGCTCGGCGCGCAGCGTCCCCAGGCCATCTCGAGCGTGTGCGCGGTGCTGGCCGAGACCGAGATCATCAACCACGTCTCCGAGGGCGTCACCGTCGAGAACATCCTGCGGGGCATCCACAACTCGCTCGCCGACCGCGCGCTGTCCCTCCTCAAGCGCGTGGGACTCGATGGGCCCGTGGCCTTCATCGGTGGGGTCGCCCAGCAGGAGGGCATGATCGTGGCCCTCCGGGAGAAGCTCGGGGTCCCCGTGCACGTGCCGGAGGGGCCCCAGTTCGCCGCCGCCCTGGGCGCCGCCCTCCTCGGCCGGCAGCGGTTTCTCAAGACGGCCCGGCCCGCGGCGGCCTGAGGAGGAGCACCATGACCCGGAGCGAAATCAACGTCCGCCCCGTCGAGCTGGCGGATCAGGACGCCATCGCGCGCATCGACGAGAAGCTGTCCGGCCAGCCCCGGAAGGAGTACTGGCAGCAACGTCTCGAGATCGCCGCCCTCCGGCCACCGTGGATGTCGCTCGTGGCCGAGACCGATGGCCGGCTGGTCGGCTTCCTCTTCGGCTGGGTGGGGGAGTCGGAGTTCGGCATCGCCCGGTCCACGGGGTGGGTGGATCTGATCGGGGTGGATCCGCCCTATCGCGGCCGCGGTGTCGCGCGGGCCCTGCTGCGCCGCTTCGTGGACAGCGGCCGGGAGCTGCGGGCGATCGAGCGGGTGGCGACCCTGATCGATCTCGGGCAGACCGACGTGCGGGAGTTCTTCACGCGGGCGGGCTTCCGCCACGGCCCCATGATCCACATGGAGCAATCGATCGGACCCTGATCTAGATCATAACCGGCGCCCTCGAGAGGCGCGGAGAGTGATGGGCACCATGCGGCGGGTGAGCATTCACGGGCGAGGTGGCCGGCGGGCTCGGGTAGCGGGCCAGATACTGGGTGCCGCCTTCGTTCGCTCGGGCCAGTACGTCCAGGCCTTCACCGCCTACGGCGGCGGGACGGCCTCGGCCTCCGGCCCGAGGCCCGGCAGAAGCTCATCCGCGACAACGCCCGAGAGCTGTTCCGGCTATAGGAGGCCCTCATGACCAGGCCGACCGACACCCTGCGAGAGGAGCATCGGGTCATCCTCCGCGCCCTCGCGCTGCTCGAGGTGGCCGCGGGCCGCCCGACCGACGGCCGGCCGCTGCCGGAGGGCTGGTGGGAGAACCTGCTCGACTGGCTCCGCAACTTCGCCGATCGGAACCACCACGCCAAGGAAGAGACGTATCTCTTCCCGGCGCTCGCCCAGGCCGGTGTCCCCGCCGCCGGCGGGCCCGTGAGCGTGATGCTGGAAGAGCACACCGAGGGCCGCGCGCTGATCCAGGCCATGGCCCACGGTCATGCGGCCCGGCGCGTGGAAGCGGCCCGGCGCTACGTCCATTTGCTCCGTGATCACATCGACAAGGAGAACGGCGTGCTGCTGCCGCTGGCCGATGCGGTCCTGGACTCGCAGGGTCAGCTGCTCCTCGCCCGCGCCTTCGAAGAGGTCGAGGCCGGGCAGGGACCGCGGGCCTCCATTGAGCACGCGGAGGCCGACGTGGACCGGCTCGCCGCCGCTCTCGGGGACTGAGCGATGAGGCGCCGGACGATCCCGCCGGCGGCGGCCGGCGTGCTCCTGACCCTGGTGTCGGCCTCGCCGGCCCGGCCTCTCGGCGGGGAGGAGCGGTCATGATGTGGTCCAGACAGGCAGGCGAGATGAACTGCCCGTGCTTGACACCCGCGGTCGGGCGTCGCGCGGGGGTCTTCCCGGTGCCGGTGTACTGCCGTCTGGCCCATGGCCGGGTGCGCGTGCCCACGCGTGACCAGCTGGGCTCGCTGTGCACGGCCGACCGGTACCACGATTGCCCGGGCTACCGCCGGTGGGCAGCGAGCCTGACATGGAAGGACGTCTGACCTGATACGCGCGGGACACCTCGCGGCGGCTCGAGGCGGTGATCCGGGCGCTGGAGCGCTCGGAGCCGGCTATCTGAAGAGCGAGAGACCGAGCGCGACGATGGCCAGCACGAGCAGCACGTTGATCCGGGCGATCCAGGATGCCCGCACGCGCGCCGAGGGGTCGGCGCCGGGCGCGCCGGCCCGCGGACCCAGGACGAAGTCGTGGAACGCGCTCAGGATGAGCGCGAGCACCACCAGCCCCACCTTCCAGTGAAAGCGCGGGGAGGACAACAGGACGGGATGCATCCACAGGTTCAGCAGGCCGGTCACGACGAGCACGGCGATCGCGGCCCAGCCGATCGTCCGGAAGCGCAGGCCGGTGGCCTGGACGAGGCGCGTGCGCAGGGCCTGGTCCTCGACGCGCCGGATCGTGGGGACCATGACGAGGGCGATGAAGAGCATCCCACCGATCCAGGTGATGGCCGCGAGCACGTGAAGCCAGCGGACGAGGAGCGACACGCGGGGCAGCATAGCACGCGTGCGCGCGCGGCCGGGCGCGTCCGTCGCGATGTCCCCGGGTCCCTCTTGTGGACCGACCGGACCGCCGCCTGGTACCGGCGCGCGGCCGAGCAGGGGGACTACGCGGCGCGCGTGCTCGAGGCCATCGGCCCGCGCCTCGACTCCTGCCGGACCGCGCTGGACGTGGGCGCCGGGTGCGGCGCCCTGGCCATCCCGCTCGCGCGCCGGCGGCTCTCCGTCACTGCGCTCGAGCCCTCGCCCGCGATGGCTCGCGCGCTGAGGCGCTGGGCCGCCGAGGCC
>Ga0214471_10001755_pt1 | contig 17153 bp, 21 predicted proteins | sample RVTome_5_FD_207665 | JGI IMG/M metagenome (GOLD analysis project Ga0214471, IMG submission 207665) | Soil microbial communities from uranium-contaminated site in the Upper Colorado River Basin, Wyoming, United States - RVT142D155 | ecosystem: Environmental > Terrestrial > Soil > Contaminated >... | reverse complement strand
CAAGCGCATTCACGACGCGCTTCATTGGATCAACTTCCCTATCCTTTGTCGCATACATTTCTTTCACTGAGATCGGCGTGCCCTCATATCTTGCAAGATCGCCCTCGCTCGCTTTCTCACTGCGCATACGATTCTGAAAGTCTTTGTTAACCCACAGGGCCGCGAGTCGATAGGTCTCTTCAAGACTCACGTCAAAGACATAGACGAACTTCAGTTGATATCTCTGAGCGTCCTTGTCTTTTTTCCAACAGTGCTCGACAACAGCTTTCTTGTTCGGAATGTCGATCACTACGCCGCGTGAACCGCTTTCGCCATCAAGTATCTTTTTCATCTCTGCATACTCTCTCTAATTACACTGAGCATTATTGCTCAGCGCTTCTCGGTACAGCTCACTTTGTTAAAGAGCGTCGCGCTCTTAGAGCGCTTTATCTTTAGTGTTCATCTCTTTTCCCTCTCTTTTATTTACCCTCTTTCTCTCTCTCTTGCATTAACAGTATAGTTCACTATCGCACTATTGCAACTATCGTACGATAAAAAAACGTGACAATTTCTCATCTATGTTGCACTGCATCATGCCTAGCTGCGAAGCAGCTGCGTCTCTTTTGTGCGACAACGCCCCCGCTGTGTCTCTCCTGTGCGACGGAGTCGCGACCCCCCTCCCCCGGGGTACGCACGGGGTATTTGACAGGGGTTTATATGCGGACCTAATTTTGAACGAATGGTCCTACTGTAGCGCTTCGCAGCACCTGCTTCACAGCACCTGCTTCGCAGCAGCTTCACAGCAGCTTCACAGCAGAATGGTCTTGAAGAAGCGTCGCTGCACAGCGGCTCGGGAGTAGAATAAAGCTATGTCGCGCTGCAGCTACAGCTGCTTCGCAGGCTTTGCAGAAGGAGGCCACCAGATGAGCTATCTATGGGAGAGTGAGCGACTTCGTCGCGAGGCGCGGCGCCTGACGGGGGTGAGTGATGAGGGATGTGGAGTTGTGGAGCGGGGATCGTGCAGCTTCGCTGCAAAGAGGGGCGAAGCCTCTGAAGAAACTGAGCGCGAGGCATCGGCAGATCATAGCCCTGCTGTTGCAGGGTTGGTCGAATAATGACGTTGCGGAGTTGTTCGGCATGACCCCGTCGCGTATCTCAATTGTGAGGAATGATCCCCTTGTGAGGGAGGTCATGGGGAGGCACCTTGAGGACGCTGATGCGAGGATTGGGACCTTGATGCCCGCTGCGATTGATGCCGTTCGGGAAGGCCTGAGCACTGAGAGGGAGCGCATGAAGGCAGCTGAAATGGTCTTCCGAATGAATGGCAAGTTTAAGGATGGGGATTCGCGGGAAGCGGTGGCCACAGCTGAAGACGTCGCGAGGCAGATTATTCAGGTTCGCGGGGGAGAGGTCACCATTGCGACGGAGTTTCGAGCTCCGCAGCTTCGCGATACAGGGGACCCCGCGGAACGCGGAGGTAGTGGCGGGGCCCCCACCCCGAACGACGATTAAATTAGCGCTGGGGCTGCGCCCCGGGAGTGATCAAAGATGGCAATTGTGATCCTGGCGGCGACGACTAGTGCAGCCAATTCAAGTGAATTCCGAGTGCGGGGCGGCAACGATAAGGTCACCATCGTGGCGGACCCCCCTCTCGCTGGCGCTGAACAGTGCGACCTCGATCTGTCAACCGATGGGGGTACGACGTGGTTGAGGATGCAGGACGGCGTTCTCACGGCGACCATTGCCGAGCGCAAGTTCGTGCTGGCGGACCCCGGCCACTACCGCGTCGCCAAAGACGTGACGGCCTCGGCGACGGCTCTCAAGCTCGAAGGTCGGTGCAAACTGCTATGATTCTTTTTAAGGTGGTCCTATGGTTAACCTACGCCCAGCTGTTGGGGAGGGTCCTCCTCAGCCTTTTTCTGCGTCAGTGGTGACCCTCGTGCCCCCGACCACTGCACAGCTGGAGGAGCGCCTTAAAGGCCACGAAGACATCTGTCTTCTTCGCTACGAAATCCTCTGTAAAAGACTCTCGCGGATCGAGAGAATCTTAATTGGCACGGTAGCCTTCATCATTCCCGCACTCTTGGCGATACTCGCTAAGGTTGTGATCGGAATATGATCACTGGTGCGAAGCACCACTGGAGACTTAAAATGAAACTCCCCGTAATTCTCACCCTCGCTCTCAGCGCTCTGCTGCTCATTGGCTGCACAGGATACGCTTCCTCCCCCCAGTATGCTGCACAGCAGGAACGTCTTTGGGGATCCCCCCTCAGTGATGATTCTGGTCCCGAGCCTGAGGTCGTCGTTGAGGTTGACCCCGTTCTGTAACCATCACGAAGTCGATGCCCACTTAGGAGCCTCCATCATGGCAAACGCACTATTCACCTCCTACAAAGTCAACATGCTTGGTGGAGGCACTCGCGTCGATATCGACGCTGATACTATCTCCGCCATTTTCGTAGACCATGCAGATGACACTCCTGCCCCTGCGACGGACGATTTCATGGATGATATCTTGGCTGCCGGCCAAGTCCCCGGATTCGCTTCTGGCCCCGCTCTCGCATCGAAGACCACTACCGGTGGCGTATTCGATGCCGCTGACACAGTGTTCACAGCCCTGAGTGGCGACCAAAGCGAGTCCCTTGTGCTCTTCAAAAATACAGGCACCGACACCACCAGCGACCTCATGGTCTTCATCGACACAGCCACCGGCCTCCCACTCACCCCCAACGGTGGCGACGTCACAGTAGTGTGGGATAGCGGAGCTAACAAGATATTTGCCTTGAACTGAGGTCGTCTGATGGATAAGTCAATTCGCATAAAGCAGGAGGGCTCCCACGTCCTGCTAATCGTCAACGGGATTCTCATAGCAGAACTTCCTCATGACGCAGCACACCGTGTGGGCAAAGCCCTCATGAGCAGCGCCAAGCTCGCAGAGGAGTGGGCCAACCCCCTCCCCCTCGTAGCTGACCAGGCCCTCGCCTTCCGCTGCGGTCTCCCCTTTGGCCTCACCAACAACGTGAAGATTATCGAGGAGGCCAAACAAAGCGCCCTCTATGATCGCGACCTCCGCCGCTACATACGAGGCACCCCAACCAAAATACATATCGGGACACCAGGAGTCCACCAACATGTCAATACAGATGAACCCTGAAGATGAGCGCACAGTCCGTAGCCTGCGCCTTCGCACCACCGCAATCGCCAAGCGTCAGGAAGGCCTGCGGGCCGAGCTAAAACGCCTCAACGAGGCTATCACCTCTATTGAGGATAAATACCGCGAGGCAGCACGATGCAATCGGCCAGAGTTAAACCAAACCCTGAGGATGGGCTAACCGCCATTCGCTTCGAGCTTGGGCTGTCAGACGAGAATGCTGAGGCCCTCTTCAGTGACCCTCTAATAGCTCGCCTCGGGGGGGATGACAACCCAGTTAGGCCAATGTTCCAAGATTACTGGTACTACGCTAGCTGCTTCTGGGAAGACGTATTTGTAGGAGCCTTCCTAATCATAGACTTTTCGCCCTATGAAAAAGAGGTGCATGTCTTCCTCCAACGCAAAGCAGCTCCAATAGCCCCGATACTCTTTCAGCACGGGATCTGGTCCCTCTTCCAAGACCCCCTCACGCAGCGTATCACGGGGTGGGTTCCAGAATTTCTCCCTGACAGTATCCACAAAAATGAGTCCAGGCTGGGGTTCAAGATCGAGGGGAGGAAGCGAGCCGCAGGTCGTCGAAATGGCATACCGTATGACATAATCCTCATGGGGCTAACCAGAGAGGATTGGGAGGCAAGGCAGCCCACAGCGTAGGAGATTCCCCAATGAGCCACGTTTATGAAAAGGCCGAGTACACCGCCGCTTATGGGGCGTTCCTCCGCTACCCGAACGGCATTAGGCTTGCGAACTACAAGGGCCCGGAATTTCCAGGCACGCTTGAGGGCATACTCCCACCCGTCACCGTGCGCTTGCACTACCACCCACTTACACAGCGCCCAGCGGCGTCTCAAAGAGCGGATAGCATTCTGTCGTCTTATCCTATTACGAATACGGATAAAGTCATCGTTTTCGGCTGCGGCTTCGGCTGGCTCTGCGAGGCGCTGATAGCTAAGACTGGCTGCGTCTGCACAGGTCTCGAACCCTCCCAATATGTAGCAGCGAATAAAGGTCTGAGCGCCGACGACGAACTCATCGAATCTATAGTGGCTAGCGGCCTAGATCATACCAGTGGCCACGGCCTCAAAATCTTTACAGACTTCTCTGACCCCGCTCCGAGAACCTCCACCGACATAGATCAGCGGGAGGTAAAGGAAATAAAAGATCGCAGGGACTTCAAAAAAGATCGCGGGGAGTACAACACCGTAATCACAGAAGAAGTCTGGCAACTGCTTACAGCGCAGGAGCAGGCAGACTACACCGATGCGTTTAATTTCCTGGGGGCAACCCGCATCATCCACGTCGTTGATGGGGTGGTGATCTAATGGCCCTTCCGACTACAGTAGTTCTTAGTACTGCGGTAAAAGGCTACCACCCCCCCGCTAAATCTAGCGGGGGAAATTTCTATGCTTTAGTACAGTCAGGTAGCGGTACTACTAGAACATTTGTATTTAAAGCCATTGACCCTTCTAGTAGTTGGACTATGCAAGATGGCGTGAACGCTCCAACAACTGGTGGTTCAGCTCTTCAGTGTTTAAGTACTGTGCTAAATGGGGATGTGATTCACTCAGTAACTATTCGAGACAGCGCGTTAATAGAATATCACTCCTTCGATATGGCTACGGATAGTTGGGTTACAACCAATGAACTTGTAGCTGATGTGTCTGGGATGGTATCCCCTGATGCTATTATTCGTTGGTGCTCCATTGCTTATCGAGCCGGAGCCACTAATGAACTTGTTGTGGCAGCTAGTAGCATCCCTGATGCAGATATGGGATCAAACTACGAAAGGGTAGATTTTTGGCACAAGGACAAAGATGCAACTAGTTGGACTGGGCCTGTTTCTCTTGATGCTAGTGTGGTGGCTAGGAGTGAGGTACAACCTCAGTTAGTATTAGGAACCGGTGACAAGATACATGCTGTTTGGGGTATTACAGATCAAGCACAGACTGTTAGCACACTAGATTCCAGAGATGGACGAACGATAGCTACTGATAACACACTTAGTACACTCCAATCCTATGATCACCCAGATAATGAGAGTGGACTTTTAAGTCTATCAAACCTGATATCTTACGATGATTCTGGGACTCAAAAGGTTTATTTCACAATTAGCAGGGGTGCAAACCCACAAACTCATGTTTTTGCGGATGAGGATGGGTCTGGTAATCTGGGGACACTTAATGCTGTAGGAGGATTCAGCCCTTCCTCAGCTTTTCTCAATGGGGAAGTAGGAATTGTAACTAATGTTTCTGTAGGGAATGAGGTTAACGTTCTATATTCCCAGAACTCTGACCAAGATTTGTATAGTAAAGCTAATGTAGATGATGGATCGTCTTTTCCTTCTGGTGTTGAAGAACTCGATGCCGTAACAATCAACTTCATCTCTGCTACGGTCTACAACCGAGCAGGTTCCGATGTAATTGCTTTCCTCTATGATGATGGTGCAGGCACCACCAAATACAACGAGATAGCTCTTACCAATGCCCAGACAGTCTCTCCCACCGGTTTAAGCGTCCCTATCGGCCTTGGCTCCCTCTCTGTTCAGGTTGATCAAACAGTAACCGCCAGTGGTCTAGGAGTAAGCATAGACCTCGGTACTCTCACAATCGTCAATTCCGTGACAGCGACTGGCGTTGGAGTCTCAGTAGGCTTTGGCACAGCCCAGATTGATCAACAGATTCAGGCGACCGGCATCGGGGTATCAGTTGGTTTAGGCTCTCCCAGTACCGTCACAGCGGTGACAGCTACGGGGATCGGAGTTTCCGTAGACCTGGGCTCTCCTCAACTAGACCAGCAAGTTCAAGGAACCGGCCTTAGTGTAGTCACCGCCTTTGGCACAGCTAGCGTTAACCAAAATGTAAGCCCATCCGGTCTCGCGGTTACCATTGGCCTGGGTTCTCCGGCAGTACAGGAAACAGCCCTTTCAGTTGAGCCAACTGGTCTGGGGGTAGCAGTCGATTTTGGCTCCGCTTCAATCAACCAAAGTGTGTCTCCTGCAGGGCTAGGAGTAGCGATAGGCTTCGGGACCTTACAGCTAAACCAACAACTAGCTACCACTGGCATCAGCGTTCCTATTGGTTTCGGCTCTCCTCAAGTCAACCAAAGCATCATGCCATCCGGCCTCAGTATCCCTATCAACTTTGGCTCCCCTAACATAGGCGCTCAGACTGTCACCTCGAACGGTGTCAGCGTATCAATAGACTTTGGCACAGCCTCACTCAGCCAAGGGGTCTCGCCCAGTGGGCTAGGGATTTCGGTAGACTTTGGCACGCTCTCCCTCAACCAAACTGTACCGCTGAGCGGTCTCTCAGTCTCGGTTGCACTCGGCACGCCGCAGCTTAGCCACTCCGTTGCACCTTCTGGCCTCTCTGTATCTACCGATTTCGGGACTCTCCAGCTCAACCAGACTGTGAGTGCTGGGGACCTCAGCGTAGCAATCGACTTTGGCTCGCACAACGTTTCGCAGGGTTTCCAGATCCAGCCGACCGGTCTCGGGGTGTCGGTAGACTTCGGCATCCTGCAACTCAATCAACAGGTTAGCGCAACGGGCCTCTCCGTCACCACAGCGGTGGGCTCACTTCAAGCAAGCCACTCTGTCGCGCCAACGGGCCTCAGCGTGCCAATCGGCTTCGGCACTTTGCAACTCAACCAGCAGGTTACCGCAGGAGGCCTCAGCGTCTCCGCTGACATAGGCTCGCCGCGCCCAACTCATCTCGTCCAACCTTCTGGCCTCTCAGTCTCGACGGGCTTTGGCACCGCCCAACTCAACCTCGCGATCGCTCCAGCGGGTCTGGGCATCACTGTTGGTTTCGGTACCCTAGCTCTACAACTCTCTGTTCAAAGCGTCATCTCAAGTGGTCTCTCCATACCTACCGCAGTAGGCACCCCGACCATCAAGGGCTGGTTCCCAATCTCCACGGGAAGTGGCGAAACATGGGCTTCTGCTAGCACAGGCTCCTCAGAGAGCTACGCCTCTCCCTCCACGGGAAGTGGCGAGACTTGGACGCCCATCGACACGGGGGACGCGATATGAACACTCCAATGATCAGAATGAGATCACAGGCTGTTAGCTCCACCATAAAGCGCCTCCCAGATGGGCTCACCGAAGAAGCTGCAGTCATGGAAACTCTCTTTCACATAGTAAACAAGAAGAGCAGCGAAATACCCTTTAAGCTAAACTCCACCCAGCTAGAACTTGACCTCCATCTCACTGGTCGAGATCTCGTCCCCAAAGCTCGTCAAGAAGGAGTATCCTTCTACTTCCTCTATCGCTATCTTGCTGCCTGCCTTTGCAAACGCAATGTGAGAGCGGTAATCATATCCCACGATCGAGAAAGCACGGGGCGCTTGCTGAACCGCATAAAATTCGCCATTGAATCAATGGAAGGTCCCAAGCCTGTAATCAAAAACATGTCCGCCAATGAGATCACCTTCCCTAAAACCAACTCCATGATCTACATAGGAACCGCAGGTTCTCGTAAGTTTGGTCGCGGGGATACAATAACTCACCTCCACTGTTCCGAATATGCGTTTTGGGAACATGGCCTCGATCTCCTGCTGGGTCTTTTGCAGGCCTGCCCCCGGGGACACAGCGAGATCGCCATAGAAAGCACTGGCAACGGCGCAGGCAACGACTACCACAAACGCTGTATGCGCGCCGCTAGCGGGGGCAGCCAATGGACCCTACACTTCTTCAACTGGTTAGACTTCCCTGAATACTGCTGTCAACTCAGTGAGGAAGAGGCAGAAGACCTCCTAGCCAACCTAGACCCTCAGCTAGAGGAGCCCGCGCTGAGCGGCATACTGACTCCAGGCCAACTCCTCTGGCGTCGAGACGCCCTAGAAGAGATAGACTATGACCTGCCCAAGTTCCGCCAAGAGTACCCCATAACCCTAGAGGAGTGCTTTCAAGCCTCCGGCCACTCCCTCTTCACCCGAGTACTCTACTCTCAAGGTTGGCCTGCTTGGCAAGTCGTCGATAGCCACCTTCAAGCCCTGGAGAGCCACCCTCGCAAAGGCTGCGTGTACTCCCTCGGGGCAGACGTAGCTGCTGGGGTTGGAAAAGACCGCTCCGTGATCGAAGTCATCTGCGTGACGACCCAGGAACAGGTCGCCGAGTGGGTAAACGACCGTATAGAACCTGACTTCTTCGCTACAAAGATTGAAGCCTTGGGGAGATACTACAATGAAGCTTTCGTCACAGTCGAGTCCAATAACCATGGTATTGTTACTCTTGACGTCCTCATGGATAGCTACCCGATGGGGCTGCTTTATTCCTCCGGAACCCTTTCTGGCGATGGGGGCAGAGATCTTGAACCCTCCCTGGTGCGGCAAGGCTTTAAAACATCTCCCCGCTCTAAGCCCCTTCTTATTGGTAAGCTACGTAAGTACCTGGCCAAGACCATCACGATTTATTCCTCGGGGCTAAAAGGCGAACTAGATAGCTTTATCGAAAAGCCCACCGGGGCAATCGAAGCCGAGGAGGGTTGCTTCGACGACCGAGTTATCGCGATGGGCTGCGCTGTGTGGGGGATTGAACGCGCCTCTCTAATCATAAACGGCGAGTTCCAATCAGTCTCCGACCCAGCAGACGACCCTTTCTCCACAGATTACATAATCGCCAGCTTAGAGTCGAAGCGTTCCAGGAGTATAATCCGAGAACAACACTCAGTCACGGACTCCTTCAAAGTACCGCAACACAGGGGATAATATGAACATTTTACTGTTAACAAAAGATGGCGATGGCTTTAGCTTAGCCATGGCTCTCCGACAAAGCGGTAATGAGGTCAAATTCTGGACCAACAACCGTCGCCTAAACAACTTCGTTATGTCAGGGTTCCTCCCTAGAATATCCCTCTCCGAAGGTCTCAAATGGGCCGACCTCGTAGTAGCTGACATGGTCGGCATGGGAGCGATGCGCCAGAAGATCGACAAGCGAGGAGTGCCCCAACTAGGCCTCAACTTAGCCGCTGACGCGATGGAACTTGATAGGGCTCGCCAAATGGAGCTCCTCGATAAAGTTGGCATAGAAACTCCTCCAACCTATCGCTTCGACGACCCTACAGAAGCTTTACAAATCCTAAGCTTTTTCAGTTCCCCTGGCTACGTCATAAAACCTTCAGGCAATCTCAACACCGCCAAAACTATGCTCGCTGAAGATGAGCAGTCCTACACCTGGGCTCTCGATCAATTCGCGGTCGATCAGCAACTCATCGTACAAAAGATAGTTCGCGGCGTAGAGGTTTCCACAGAGGGCTGGTTCAACGGCAAGGACTGGTCACACTTCAATCACACCTTTGAAGAAAAGAGATTCCTCACAGGCTCACTAGGCCAAAACGTAGGCTGCATGGGCAACGTAGTTCTTCAAGGCACCTCAAATTCTGCGCTCAGCCAGAACCTGCAAAAGCTGACCGACTTCCTACAGCGCGCTAAGTATAGAGGACCAGTTGACCTAAACACTATAGTGAACGACAATGGTCCAAACGCACTAGAAATTACTCCTCGTCTAGGCTACGACGCCATAGAGGCTCTTTGGGCAATGAGTGACCGACGTAAATTTAGCGAATTCCTCTGGGGCATAGCTTCAGGTCGTGACACACCTTTGGCACTGGACTACCAAGCCGGCGCTGCTGTTCGACTCTCCCTTCCTCCATATCCTATGTCTGAACCAACCTCAGAAGATCGAGGACTTCCAATCTCCTTCTCCACTGAACCTCTCTGGAGCGATGCTTACAAAGACCGAGATACCATCTACTGGGCTGCTTTCGACGGCGTCCTCGCTAAAGCAGTTGGATTCGGGGACGACCCGCATGAAGCGATAACTGAGGCGTACCGAGTTGTCGAGGGTGTGACAGCAATGAACCTCCAATACCGCACTGACATAGGCAAACGGGTTCCGAACGACCTCCTGACGCTTCAAAATCTAGGAGCCTTCTAATGAGCATGGAAGGTTATATCCGAAAAAATCTCGATACAGCTTGGTGGATTGAACAGATCAAGGCAGGCGAGGAGTATCGTAAAGTCGCAGCCTACCAAGCTCACTGGGCTAAATGGCGAGCCTTCTATCGTGGTCAATGGCGCTCCGATATAATGCCCGTAAACCTCTTCTTCAGCATGCTGCGTTCAACAGTCCCTAGAATATACTTCCGCAACCCTACAGTCAGCATTACGCCGGGCAAACCGGGCCTTCTCTACATGGCCTTCGCTCAGATATTAGAGCGCACCGACAACAAGCTTATCAGGCAGATGAAGCTCAAAAACCATATGAAGCGTGCCATACAAGACGCATTCCTCTTTGGTACAGGAGCGATAAAAGTAGGCTTCGGGGGTCAATACACCCCCTCACCGAGCTTCGACCCAGATTTCGATAACTACGGTCTGGACAACAAGGGCAACCTAACTGAATACCTCAGTACCACGGCTCCCAACATGCCCTGGGTATCAAGACTCCCCCCAGGCAACTTAGTTACTCCCGCTGGCCTAATGAGCTTCGATGAGACTCCTTGGCTAGCTACCGAAATCGTCCGTCCCCTAGATGACGTCCGCAGGGATCCTCGACTCATTGGGACTAGAGACCTCACAACCTTCTTCGTCGAAGACACCAAACTTTACGGTGTCCGTAGAAGGCGCAAAATGGTAAGGATGTACGAAATCAGGGATTGGCGCACTCACCAAGTCGCTGTGATAGCCCCGGACAAGAACGGCAACAAAGTACTCTTTAGCGGCTTCGATGAGTTTCAAATCGTAGGTATGCCAATACTCCCCCTAATCTTCAACGAAGACGACGAGTATTGCTGGGGACTGCCAGACTCTCAAATCATCGAGCCTTACCAACTAGAAAGCAATGAGCTTCGCACCCAGATCATGAAACACAGGAGACTTGCTATAGCAAAAATCCTCGCGCGCAGAGGAGCTATTCGTCCAGAGGAGCAGCAAAAACTGGTCAGCGAAGACGTCCTCCCTGTAATAGAGGTCGAAGGAGACCCGCGCATAGTAATAGACAAAATGCAGGCAGCGAACATCCCGCAAGACCTCATCCTCGATAAGCGAGAAATCGAATCCGACATACGGGAAGCTGTAGGTTTCTCCCGCAATCAACAGGGCGAGTTCAACAACCGCGACAATACCACCGCTACAGAGGCTCGTATTGTACAGGCTGCCACCGACATCCGCATAGATGAGCGCCGTGACATGGTAGCCGACCTCCTCACCAGCACAATAGAACATGTAAACACCGTCATCTTCAACCATTGGACTCAAGAAGACGTAGTGAGAGTGGTAGGCCCAGGAGGCGTCCCAGTATGGGTACAATTCCAGGGTAACCTCCTCAAGGAAGGTCACTACCACGTCAACGTGGACCCCGACTCGGCTCTCCCTGAAACTCGCGAGTTGCGAGAGCAGAGAGCCGCTCAGCTATACCAATTCCTCTCCACTAACCCTTTAATCGACCCGGTTAAACTAACCCAGTACCTCCTCAGCGAAATGCGAGGTACAGCCTTCGACGATCTCATGTATCAACTCCCTGGTGTAGGCTCCGATGGTCAAGTGGTAAGCCCCGGCGGATTCGCAAACATGATAGGGCAGTCAATCCAAAGCATCCCACAACAGGGAGTCAACCCTCCTAGAGGAGCTGCCTAAATGCCTCTCTATGTCTATAGCTGCCCCTGTGGTTACGAATGTGAGGAGATTCGCAAGATTGCACAGCGCCATGATCCCACCTCATGCCCTCGCTGTGACAACGAATTGCACTTGAAAATCGTCCCCCCTAAAATTCACCTTTGGAGACCGCTCGAACTAGAACTGGAAACTAACAAGCCTAAGACCTACAACTCCAAGGCTGAACTAGTCGAGGACTGCCGACGACTAGGTAAAATCATGCCATTCCACGACATAACAGGAGATCCCAAACGTGAGTACTAAAAGCCCTCCACAATGCCGTATCGTTGTCACGGTTACGGATACCGATATCCAAGTCACATTCAGTGACTGGCTAAAGGTAAACCCCAAGAAGCTCGATCGCATCAGGGATATGATGGGAAAAGCTTGGCGACGTGAACGCGCCAAGGTAGTACACGAAGACCGCGTAGCGAAATCCAAAGCGGAGCGAGAAGCCCACAGCCTGGAAGTAATCGACTAGGCTGTGATCAAAATGTGATCACTGGAGAAACAAAATGGGATTCTTTAATAAACCTCAAGATAAACCGCCCACTTCCACTAGCCCAACCAACGACGACCTCAAGCAACTGATCGAGGCTCTCCCCAATGCTATTGCTCAAAGTATGGCGGCCAGTATGGGTCCCGTAATGCAGAAATTGCAGTCTGGAAACCATGCGCCAGCTCCTGTTCCAGCCCCAGCTCCCAAAGAAGAGCCGCTGCTCCCCGAAGGCACAGATCTCAATGACATGGATAACTCTCAGCTATTCCAGTTGATGATCAAAGCCGTCGACCACCAACTCAATAAAGCTGGGGAGCTCGTACAGCAACGCCTCGAAGGCATCAACAATCAGTTGACTACAACCGGTCTTCAGACTCGCGTCAAGGAAGTAGCCAAAGAAAACCCAGATTTCATGGCCTACCGAGAAGTCATGGGCTCCCTCGCTCAGCGCTATCCCTCCCTTGACCCTCTCGATCTCTACAACTTGGCCAAAAGCAAAGCGCCTGAAATTGGCCAACGCCTGGCAGCCGAGAAAGAAGAACAGGAAAAGGCCGCTCGATCCACTAACGTCCTCTCCTTCGGCGGCCTGACCCCAACCAGCGGGTCCTCAGCCACTGACACCGAAGACATGGACTTCAAGGATGCCTCAGCCAAAGCCTGGGATGAAATTATGAAGGACATTCCCGGAGAAATTATTGGGGGAGGAAACAACTAACACTGTGGGGGGACCATTCACACCTCCCCCCATAACTTGTTATTCTTAGATAAACCGGCAATAGGAGCCGAGGAGCAGAAACCATGGCCGCAGTGCATAGTTTGACAGAAGCTCTCGACAACCTCTACACGACTACATGGCAAAACATGAAGTCAGAGGCTATCGACAACATCTTTGACGCCACGCCATTTTGGTTTTGGCTCAAAGAACATGGCCGCCTCAAGACAGTTGAAGGTGGTCGCTTCATAACAGAACCCCTCCGCTACGCCAAGAGCGAGCGTGTCCAATTCATCGGTCGAGGCGGTACCGTAAACCTCGATCGCAACGAATACCTGACCGTCGCCGTCTACCACTGGAAGTACCTCGTCGATTCCATTGTACGCTTTGGCGTTGACGACCAGAAGAACCGGGGCAAAAATCAGATCATCAACCAGATGCAGTCCGACCTCGACCTGTCGAAAGACAGTCTGGTGGACAAGATGGAAGAAACCCTGTTTGCCGACAACACCAACTCGCTCAACTTCCTCGGTCTCCAAGACCTTGTGCAAGACGATCCAACCTCCAACGAAACGGTCGGTGGCATAAACCAGTCTACCAACACCTGGTGGCGCAACAAGACGGTTGACATGACCGGCGAGTCTTTCGCTGCTTTCGGCCTCGCTCGCATGCGAACCCTGTTCAACAACTGCGGGAACAATCGAGCCTCCGACTTCCCAGACCTCATCGTCGGTGGGCAAACCCCATACGAACGTTACGAGGATACAGTCGAAGAACAGAAGCGTATCGTTAACAAGACCCTTGGTGATGCCTCCTTCGAGAATATCGAATACAAGGGCGTGCCGATGATCTGGTCTCCTCAGTGCGCCAATACCCGCATGTACATGTTGAACACCAAACATATGAACTTCACTTACGATCCGATGATGTTCTTCGACATGACCGAGTGGAAACCAATCCCAGACCAGGTTAACGACCGCGCTGCACAGATCGTCACCGCTGGTGAACTCGTCACTGGCCGGCGTCGTGTCCACGGCGTGATCTTTGGCCAAGACACGGACTAATTGGAGACCAAACTATGAGCCAGCAAACTCCGGGAACAAGTGCCAAAGGTATAAAGAAAATCTTTGCCACTTCCCTCACTGAAACCTCAACGATTGATCTCGAAGGGGTCGGTGCGATTCGACGCGAAGGCCAGAAAGCCTACAAATGGGTCAAGTATAACGCTGGGGCAGGCTCTGTCGCAGCCGTAGCCGGCAACGTAGTTTACTACTACGGGGTCAGCGGCGACGCTGTAACAGGTGGCTACGAAAACTCCGAAGTCACGATGGACCTGACCGATGCCTATATGGGTGCCGGCGTCCTCCAAGCCGTCATCGCAAATGGCAGCTATGGGTGGGTTCAGGTCCGCGGCCCCGCTACCCTGACCACAGCTCTCACAGCTGGCGCTGACGGCAATGCCCTTACCCACGTAGGTGCCACTGACGGCACCCTCGATGTGAGTGCCCTGGTGACAGACGCTATCGTCGCTTTTGCAACCGACATTTCGGCGAAGAAAATCGTCTGTATGTTCCCGTACTAAGGAGGTGACAGATGGCCGCCTATGCAGCAACAGTTGTCTCCCCTTTGCGCAAACCTCTCAAGCTGTTTGCCAAAGACCCGGGGGTAGAAATCTACTATGGAACAGTAGACATCACCAACTACAACACGACCTCCGCTGAGATCACCGCAATCACAGGGAAGTTCCGCTCCGCTCCGGTGGTCATAGTCTCCGGGGTAAGTGACAACGGTTACGGCTGTCGTTGGGACGCCACAGACAAATCCATACATGCCTATACCTACGACTATGATGCTGGGGCAGATGGCGCTGCTATCGAGGCCTCCAATGACACCGATATCGGGGTTGTGCACTTTATCGCTGTAGGTCTTGGCTAATGATGGAGAACCTCTATGGGCACACTTACTGTGGCCGACCTGAAAACGGAGGTCAAATCTTTTCACGGAAATCGAACTGACCTCGATAGTCGTCTCGTCCGCTTTCTAAACTTCGCTCAAATCCGTATAGCTCGGGCCTATTCCTGGCCCGAGTTCGAGAAGCAGGCAACTGCTACCGGCTCCTTTGTTAACGACCTTACGGATAGATTCATAACCCTCCCGAGCAATATACGCTCGGTTAGGTCATTTGTCTTAGAGGACACCTCTCAATCCCATAAGTTGGCTTACAAAACCCCCCGCGAGTTTGATCGCCTTTACAGCGGCACTCGGCATAGCTCCAAGCGTCGTCCAGTTTATTATACCCGCTGGCAAGAAATCGCCGAAGTCTCCCCGGTACCAGATCAAGCCTACGACTACGAAATCCGCTACGTAGTATGGCCTACTGATCTGGTCAACGATGGAGATACTTCAGACCTGGACCGCAAAGACGAACTTCTTATTTTGCTCGCTGCCTCAATTATGCACCACTCCCTAGGGAATACCACCAAGGGGCGAGACCTCTTTGGAATGTTCGCCAGACTGATTGAGGAAGCTGCACGGGATGAATCCGTCGAGCCTGACAGTGAAATCATGGCAGCAGTGAACGATCAGGGAAGGATTGAAGAGTACTGGACGAATCCATTTATTAACGGGATGCCGCGCTAATGGCAACTTTTACCAATACCTGGAACGCGACATTTGAGTCGCTGCCTCCTGATACTGGGGAGAACGCCTCTTTGGGTGCCTCTCGAATTAGGGCTCACAAATTGGGAGTCCGAGAACGCCTCGAAATAGATCATTCATGGGCCGGTGATGCCCATGACGGGAAGCATAAAAAGGCGACCTTGAAACCTCAAGGGAGCGATCCAACGCTGGAAACTGGTGACGGAGCTATCTATAGCAAGACTGTAGCGACCATCGCGGAGATGTTTTACAAGGACAGCGACGGCAACGTCATTCAGTTGACTAGCGGGGGGTTTATTAATGCTCAGGATGCAGAAACTCTCGATGGGTTGGATAGTACCGCTTTCGTGAGGAGCGACATAGCAGATGCTGTCGCTGGAGTCCTAACATTCAACGCCATCCCGGCGTTCAATGGAGGTACCACGGGATCCACCGCCCCCTTCACAGTTGATAGCACGTTTAAGGTAACAAACCTCAATGCAGACCTGTTGGATGGGCTCAATGAAAGTGACTTTGTAAGGAGCAACGCGAGCGACACCGTGTCTGGGGTCCTCACATTCAGCGCTATCCCCGCGTTTAATGGAGGCACCTCAGGCAGCACCTCTCCCTTCACTGTTGACTCGACGCAGGTAGTCCCCAGCCTCAACGCCGATTTGCTAGACGGCAGCCACGCTAGTGCATTCTTAGGGGTTGGCGCTAAGGCTGCGGATAGTGAACTCCTCGACGGTATTAACAGTCTTCAATTCCTCCGTAGTGATGTTGATGATACATTTAACGGAACCCTGGATATTACAGGCAAGTTAGCGGTTGGGTCATCTACCAATAACAACCAACTTCATGTGTTCAGTGGGGGAAATTTCGGTACTGATGGGGAGACTAACAGCGGCATAACTATTGAAAGTTTTCAGCCAGCATTAAAGTTACTTGATAGATCCACTGGTGCGGGTTCAGCCCTTATAGGGATGGATCAAAGTATCTTAAAAATCTTCGTAGATGCTGATGTTGCCGATGGCACTATAGGGCAGGCATCCACAACCACTGATACGCATGTTCTCAGTATCACAGAAGGTGTTTCTAACTTCTTAAATACACTACAAAACAACGGTAGCCGAGTCCTCACCGTTGCAGATGAAGGTGCTGGTAATGGCTTAGATGCTGACTTACTAGATGGTGTTGATAGCTCCAACTATGCCAGGACAGATATTGCCGCCGAGATATTTAAAAATACTGCCGGGACTACGATAGTAACATCTGAAGGTGGTGCTGGTTTCGGTTCTTTCTTCGCTAAAGGATCGGGTACAACTGACGCACATTACTTCCTGGGTAATATCACCAGCGGGGAAACAGGTAGAATCACCGCCAGTGACTCAGGTAAGTTAACGTTACGTGCTCCATTGGCGACTGGGACTATTAGTTTCCAGACAGATGGGGTGACCGAAAGACTTCGTATAGACAGCGGGGGTAATATAAATGTAGGAACCATTTCTCAAGTAATAGCT
>Ga0214471_10001754_pt1 | contig 17156 bp, 16 predicted proteins | sample RVTome_5_FD_207665 | JGI IMG/M metagenome (GOLD analysis project Ga0214471, IMG submission 207665) | Soil microbial communities from uranium-contaminated site in the Upper Colorado River Basin, Wyoming, United States - RVT142D155 | ecosystem: Environmental > Terrestrial > Soil > Contaminated >... | reverse complement strand
CGAAATTGGTCACCGAACCAAAGAGCTTCCCGTCCACGCCCGCTTTCTGCGCGATCTGGACCGTCAGTCCGTCGAGCCTGGCCGCTTTTTCCTGGGCCGCCGTCAGCGCTTCGGCCTGGGTCTTTTCCAGTTCGGCGCGACGCTGTTCGAACTCGGCGCGATTCTCCGGCGTGGCGCGCCGCGCTTTCCCGTGCGGGATCAGATAATTGCGCGCAAAGCCGTCCTTAACCCTGACGACGTCGCCAAGCTGGCCGAGGTTTGCAACTTTTTCGAGGAGGATTACCTGCATGGCTCAAGCTCCTTAGGCACTCTTAATGCAAGTCGGTATACGGCAGCAAGGCGAGGAAGCGCGCCCGCTTCACCGCCACCGACAGCTGGCGCTGGTAGCGTGCCTTGGTCCCGGTAATGCGCGCCGGGATGATCTTGCCGTTCTCGTTGATGAAGTCCTTCAGGATATTGATGTCCTTGTAATCGACTTCCTTGATGCCTTCCGCGGTAAAGCGGCAGAACTTGCGGCGGCGGAACAGCTGGCCGCGGCTCTTTCTGTCCGTGCCCTTGGCTTTAGCCTTGGCTTTGGCTCTAGCCCTGCTCGATCCCAGTCTTGGCATGATCTGTTTCCTTTGACGTTTGTGCTTTCGTGACGTGTAAAATGAGTTGCGCGCTCATGCGGTTCTTGCGGTTGAGAAAACCTTCCACATAAACCGCGTGCTCCGGCCGCATGCGGGACATCGCGACGGCGACCTCGCCGATCGCTATTCCGTTCAGCTCGCAGTCCACCTGGCGCTTGTAACCCGCCTCGACCTGTTGTGACTTGTGCGCCAGCTTGAAATTGAGCAAGGGGACGCCGGCGGGGGTGTGGCGGAGCGGTTCGATCTCTTTCAACTTGCCGCTCAACGCGACGGCATTGATCAACACTTACGCGGCCGCCTGCTCGGTGGCTGGGGCCGGCGCCACCGCCTTGGCGGGCTCTTCGCCGCCCGTGGTGAGCGACTTCGATTTCTCTTCCTTCATCATCGGCGAGGGCGATGTCACCGGACCGCCCATCTTGACCGTCAGGTGGCGCAGCACCGCATCGTTGAACTTGAAGGCGTGCTCCAGCTCGTCCAGCGCACCGTTGTCGCATTCGATGTTCATCAGCACGTAGTGCGCCTTGTGCACCTTGTCGATCAGATACGCGAGCTGGCGGCGGCCCCAGTCTTCGAGGCGGTGGATCTTCCCGCCCCGGCCCGTGACCATCTGGCGATAGCGCTCCACCATGGCGGGAACCTGCTCGCTCTGGTCCGGATGTACGATGAAAACGATTTCGTAATGTCGCATCGAGTAGTCTCCTTGTGGGTTGAGCCTCCCGCCATGCGAGGGGACGGTGAGGCAAGGATCGATGGCCCGGGGAATACAAAGCTCGCCGGACCGAAGCCGCGCATTATACCGGCGTCGAGCTGATTCTCAAAGAGATGCGAGGCACGTCACCGTGCAAGCGGCAATATCCTGCCGTCGAACCTTACGGGCCGGCGCTGCGCTGGCGGCGGGTCTCCGCGAGGCAGATCCCCGCCGACACGGAAACGTTCAGGCTTTCGACGGTGCCGAACAGGGGGATTCGCACCAACTCATCGCACGTCTCGCGTGTCAGCCGCCGCAAACCCTCTCCCTCCGCGCCGAGCACCCACGCCAGCGCGCCGCCCAGCTTTGTCGCATAGAGTTCCCGCTCGCCGGTCGCATCCGCACCGTAGAGCCAGATACCGCGCTCCTTCAGCTCGCGCATGGCGCGCGCGAGATTGGTCACCGCAATATACGGTACGACCTCGGCCGCGCCGCTCGCGACTTTGGCGACGGTCGCGTTTATGCCGGCCGCGCGATCCTTGGGCGCGACCACGGCGTGCACGCCCATGGCGTCCGCCACCCTCAGGCACGCGCCGAGATTATGCGGGTCGGTGACGCCGTCCAGTATCAGGAGCAACGCCGGTTCGCTCAGGTTCTCGAGCACGTCGTCGATATGCGTCGGCAACCGCGCCATCTCGACTCGTGCCGCCACGCCTTGATGGCGCGCGTTTCCGGTCATCCCGTCAAGTCGCTTGGCATCGACCAGCATGACGCGGCTGCCGTGACTCTTGGTAAGCCGCAGGAGATCCTGCGCCCGCCGGTCGCGCCGCCCGCCGTCGAGAAAAATTTCCTTCACGGCGGCCGCGTCCTGGCGCAGGCGGCTCACCACCGCGTGAAAACCGTGGATGATGCGCGTGTCGGCCATTCAAGCTACGTAAGTCGCGAGCCGAGAGCGGGAAATGCCCTGCGGTACAGCGCGACCCGTCATCCGCGCCTGTCGCTCGTTGCCGCTTGCCGCTATCCGCTTGCCGCTTGCCATCATTCGGCCAGAACGAAGTCGATCTTGCTCGTGTCGAGATCGACACGCGCGACTCTCACCCGCAGCCGGTCGCCGAGGCGATAACGCTTCTTCGTGCGCTCGCCCAGCAGCTGGTGCTTGACCGGGTCGAAATGGAAGTAGTCCTTGCCGAGATCGGAAATATGCAGCAGTCCCTCCACATACACGTCGTCGAGCGCAATAAACGTGCCGAAGGCGGTCACTCCGCTGATACTGCCCTCGAACGATTCTCCGAGCTTGTCCTGCATGTAATAGCACTTCAGCCACGCCACCACGTCGCGCGTCGCGTCGTCTGCCCGGCGCTCCGTCATCGAACAGTGCGCGCCGAGTTCGTGCCAGTTGCCGGGCTCGTAGCGCTTGCGCGCGAGCACCGCCTTTATCGCGCGGTGCACCAGCAGATCCGGATAGCGCCGGATCGGCGAGGTGAAGTGCGTATAGGACTCGTACGCCAGGCCGAAGTGGCCGACGTTGTCGGGACTGTACACCGCCTGCTGCAGCGAGCGCAGCATGACCGTCTGCAGCAGCTGCGCGTCCGGCCGGTCCTTCACGCGCGCCAGCAGCTTCGCGTAATCGCGCGCATGCGGCTCGTCACCGCCGGTCAGGTTGAACCCGAAACCCTTGAGAAAATCGCGCAGCGCCACGAGCTTCTCCGGAGTCGGTCCTTCATGGATCCGATAGAGCATGGGGTGCTCGTTCTGGCGCAGAAAGTCCGACGCACACACGTTCGCCGCCAGCATGCACTCCTCGATCACGCGATGCGCATCATTGCGCTTGATCGGAACAATGCGTTCGATCTTGCCCTGGTCGTCGAAAATCATCGCGGTTTCGATGGTCTCGAAGTCGATCGCACCGCGCCGCTCGCGCGCCTTGGCGAGCAGCCGGTAGAGCCGGTGGAGACTTTCGAGATGCGGCAGAAGCTTGCGCTGGCGCCGGACCGCCGCACCGCGCGGGTCGCCCAGCATTTCCGCGACCAGCGTGTAAGTAAGCCGGGCGTGCGAGCGCATGACGGCCGGATAGAATCGATACGACGCGATTTCACCGCGGGCATCGACCTGCATGTCGCACGCCACGCACAGGCGCTCGACTTCCGGATTGATCGAGCACAAGCCGTTCGAAAGCGGCTCCGGCAGCATCGGGATCACGCGCCGCGGAAAATAAACAGAGTTGCCGCGCTTCAGCGCTTCGCGGTCCAGCGCATCCTCGTGCTTGACGTAGTGGCTCACGTCGGCAATCGCCACGATCAGCCGGAACCCGCCCGCGGCCGCGGCCTCGCAATACACGGCGTCGTCAAAATCCTTCGCCGTTTCGCCGTCGATCGTGACGAGCGGCAGGTCCCGGATGTCGATGCGGCCGCGCCGGTCCTTTTCGGTGACGCCGTCCGGAAGCTTTTTGCAGATACGCTCGATCTCGTGCGAGAAAACGTGCGGCAGGTCGTGCTTCCTCAGCGCGATTTCGATTTCCATTCCGGGATCGGCATAATTGCCCAGCACCTCGACGACGCGCGCCACCGGCTGCCCATGTTTGCTCGGTTGCGCAACCACCTCCACCGTCACCACCTGCCCCGGTTTCGCGTCTCCCGCCTCAGTCGGAGGAACCATGAAGTCCTGGCTGATGCGCTTGTCTTCCGCGACGACGAACAGCACGCCATGCTCGACATACAACCTGCCGACCAGACGCTGGTGCGCGTGCTCGAGCACCTCGACGATCTTGCCTTCGGGACGGCCGCGCCGGTCCACACCGGACTGACGCGCCATGACGCGGTCCCCGTGCAGGGCCTTGACCATCTCCTTGGGCTCGAGGAAGAGATCGGGGCCGCCGTCATCGCGTTTGAGGAAGCCGTAGCCGTCGGGATGGCCCTGTATTCGGCCGCGCACGAGATCCAGTTTGTCGACGACGCAAATCGCATCGCGTCGATTGCGCATGATCTCGCCTTCGCGTTCCATCGCCACGAGCCGGCGGTGAAACGCCGTGCGCTCGCTCTCGGTGATGCCGAGCAGCCGCTCGAGCTCGTCTTCGCCGAGGGGCACGCCGCGCTCGGTGAGTATCTGCAGAAGGTATTCCCGGCTCGGCACCGGCTCCGCGTAGCGTGCGCTCTCGCGCTCGAGAAACGGGTCGGCGGTGCGCGCCACGCCGCCCGGCGTACGCGATGCTTTTCCGCGTGAGGGCGGCGGGGAGCGCAAGCCCAACTGGCGGCGCGAGCGCTTGGAAGTCCGGAAAGAGCGGGTTTTGCGTTGATTCATTTGATCGAATCGGGCACCTTCGGTTAAAATTCGCACCCTGCCGGCCGAGGTGGCGGAATTGGTAGACGCACCAGGTTCAGGTCCTGGCGGTGGCAACATCGTGGGGGTTCGAGTCCCTTCCTCGGCACCAGATTCCCAGTGATGAGCGACAAGTGCCGGGTGCGGAGTTGACTGCGCCTTTCGGTTCCGCACTCATCGCTCTGAACTTCGCGCGCTCAATTCGGGCTCCGCACTCATCACCCTGCGCTCTGCACGGTCACTCGAACGGGTGCCGCCGCACGATCGTCTGGGCACGATCCGCGCCGGTCGAAATGAGCGCAATCGGGACGCCGCAAATCGTTTCAATGCGCTCGAGGTAATCCTGCGCCGCGCGCGGCAACTGTTCGAGGCGCGTGAGCCCCACGGTGCTCTCGCGCCAGCCGCCCGCTTCCTCGTAAATCGGCTCGCACTCCGCCAGCATTTCCGCCCCGAACGGGAGGATGTCATGGCGCACGCCGTCCAGGCGATATCCGATGCCGAGACAAACCTTTTCCATGCCGTCGAGCACGTCGAGCTTGGTCACGCACAGTCCCGACACGCCATTGATCTGGATCGAACGCTTGAGCGCCGCCGCATCGAACCATCCGCAGCGGCGCGGCCGTCCCGTGGTGGCGCCGACCTCGTTGCCCCGGCTGGCGAGCTGGCGCCCGATGTCATCGTCGAGTTCGGTCGGAAAGGGGCCGGAGCCCACGCGTGTCGTATACGCCTTGGTAATCCCCAGCACATAGTGTAGATCGAGCGGCCCTATCCCGGCGCCGGCCGCGGCGGCCCCCGCCACGCAATTGCTCGAGGTGACGAAGGGGTAGGTGCCGTGGTCGACGTCGAGCAGCGTCCCCTGCGCGCCTTCGAACAGCAGATTGTGACCCGCTTGCCGCGCCTCGTGGAGCAGCCGTGGCACGTCCGCCGCCATCGGCTTGATGCGCTCCGCGAGCGCCAGGGCACGTTCCAGCGTCTCGTTGAAGTCGACCGCCTCGACCCGGAAATAATTCTTGAGCACGAAATTGTGAAAGTCGAGCACCTCGCCCAACTTCGCGGCGAACCGTTCGCGATGGAACAGGTCCTGCAGCCGGATCGCCCGCCGCGCGACCTTGTCCTCGTAAGCGGGACCGATGCCGCGCCCGGTGGTGCCGATCTTGCCGGCGCCTTTGGCCGTCTCGCGCGCCTGATCGAGCGCAACGTGATACGGCAGGATGAGCGGACACGCTTCGCTGATCCGCAGGCGCGAACCGACGCTCACGCCCGCGCGCTCCAGTGTCTCCACTTCCTCGATCAGCGCCTGGGGCGAGAGCACGACGCCGTTGCCGATGTAGCAGGCGACGCCGTCGCGCAGGATGCCGGACGGAATCAGGTGCAGCACGGTTTTCCGGCCGCCGATCACCAGCGTATGGCCGGCGTTATGCCCGCCCTGGAAGCGCACCACGCCCTGGGCGTGATCGGTCAGCCAGTCGACGATCTTTCCTTTTCCCTCGTCACCCCACTGGGTGCCGATCACCACCACGTTCTTCGACATCTCATCCTAATTCAAGATTTTTCACCGCAAAGGCGCAAAGACGCAGAGGATCGCAAAGTAGAAATACAGAAGACCTTTGCGTTATCTTTGCGCCTTGGCGTCTTTGCGGTTCAGTTTACAGTTTGACCGCTTTCCACTGGCCGTTCATGCGCTTGAGGCGCCGGTCACAGCCCAGTTCCGCGCGCGCGCGCGCGTGCCCGGGCAGCTCCTCGATAACGATTTCTCCCCGGCTTCTCAGCGCATCGATCCGGCGCTGCAACGCCGCGTTGCGGGGAAGGTATGGGGCGAGTATGCCACGCGTCGTCCTGTCGTCGGGGCTCGCGGCCGCCAACTCCCGCAGATCCATGCTGAAGCCGGTCGCCGGCCGCGCACGGCCAAATGCCTTGCCGACTTCGTCATAGCGGCCCCCCAACGCGAGCGCGTTGGACCACCCATCCGCATACGCCGCGAACACTACCCCGCTGTGGTAGTGAAGGCCGCGCAACTCGGCCAGGTCGAAGCAGCGGATGCGCGCCACATCGCGCAGCCGCCCCGACAAGGCTTTTAGCGATCCGAGCGCCGCCCTGATCTCGGGATACGCCGGCAACCGGCGCTGCGCAAGCCTCAGGATCTCTGCGCCGCCGTAAAGTTCGGGCAGCAAAACCAGCGAATCGCGCGTGCGAGGTTCAAGCTTGCGGCACAGACTGCGGATCGCGGGGACATCTTTCGCCTGCATTGCCCGGAACAGCTCGGACTCCAGTTCGCCCCCCAATTCGGCATGCCTGATCAAGCTGCGGAATACAGCCACGTGCCCGAGATCGAGATAAGCGTTGCTCACTCCCGCCGTCCCCAGCGCTTTCATCATCACGCGCTGGATCTCGATATCGCTTTCAATGCCGCGATGGCCATAGACCTCGGCGCCAATCTGCAGCGGCTCGCGTGTGCGGTTCATTCCGTCCGGCAGCGTGCGCAGGACGCTGCCGGCATAGCACAGGCGCGTCACGCCGTTGCGATTCAGCAGATGCGCGTCGATGCGCGCCACTTGCGGCGCGATGTCCGCGCGCACCCCAAGCATGCGGCCGGAAAGCTGGTCGACCAGCTTGAACGTCTGAAGATCCAGATCGTGGCCCGTGCCCGTGAGCAGCGACTGCACGTATTCCAGCAGCGGCGGCATCACCAGTTGATAACCGTGCACCAGAAACAGGTCGAGGATCCGCCGGCGCAGCCGCTCGATCCCGAACGCCTCCGCCGGCAGGATGTCTTCGATGTATTCGGGCAGCAGCCAGGTTCTCATTCAGGATCGAGGTTTCAGGACCGAGGGCAATTATAGACAAGAATAGATTGAAGATCAGGCGCTTGCTCGATCTTCAACGCTCGACGCGTGCGCCCGGGTCCCGGTCAGTGCCGCACGATGTACAGGAGGAGCAATCCGGCCAGCATCGAGGTCAGACCGATAAAGCGGATCTGGCCGTCGGACATCTCGGTGAGCTTGCGAAAGGTCTGGCGCCACAGCTCCGGCATCAGGAACGGCAGAACGCCTTCGATCACGAGCATCAGGGCGAAGGCGGTCAGCAGGATCGTCATCATGAGAAGCATTCACCCGCGTCCGGTACCGGACCATGATTCCAAAGCGGGTTGGATTGTATATCGACCGGGCTGCGGATAATCGCCGCACCCCGCCGCTACTTGCCGGTCTTGCCGCTTGACCTGAGATACTTGAAGAACTCGGAATTCGGTTCGAGCACGAGCACGTCGCTTCTGTTCTGGAAGCTCTGTTTATAGGCTTCCAGGCTGCGGTAGAACGCGTAGAACTCGGCGTCCTGCGAGTAGGCGCGCGCATAGGTCGCCGTCGCCTTGGCATCGCCTTCACCGCGGATACGCTGCGCGTCGCGGTAAGCCTCCGCGAGGATCACCTCGCGCTGCCGGTCGGCGTCAGCCCGGATCTTTTCCGATTCTGCGGCGCCGGTCGAACGCAATTCATTCGCCACGCGCTTGCGCTCGGCTTCCATGCGGCGGTAAACGGCTTCGTTCACTTCCTGCGGCAATTCGACGCGCTTCAGCCGCACGTCGAGCACTTCCACACCGATCTTACTGGCGTCCTCGTTGGCCTTGGCGCGCATCAATTCCATGATCTTGTCGCGCTCGCCCGACACGACATCGTGCACCGTGCGGTTGCCGAACTCCGCGCGCAGACCGTCGTTGATGGTCTGCAGCAGCCGCTGCTCCGCACGGAATTCATCGCCGCCGACACTGACGTAGAACTGCCGGACGTCGGTGATCCGCCACTTTACGAACAAATCGACCAGCACGTTCTTCTTCTCCGAGGTCAGAAAACGCTCCGGCTCGGAACTGTCGATGGTCACAATGCGCACGTCGTAGGTGCGCACGTTGTCGAGCAGCGGCACTTTGAAGTAGAGGCCCGGATCCTTCTTGATGTCGATCACCTCACCCAGGCGGAACACGATGGCGTTCTGGCGCTGATCGACGATGAACATGCTGAGCGCGGCGATCACCAGTGCGACGATCGCGACCACCAGAATGGAGCCGAGGCTCTGCTTCATCAGCGTACCTCCCGCTCACGGCTGCGGAAAGCCTCGCGCGAGCGCGCGGTGGAGGGCTCAGGGGTGGTCTCCGGTTTGGCCCCCGCATCCTTCGACGCCGCCGCGCCGCTCATCTGCATGATCTTGTCGAGCGGCAGATAAAGCAGATTGTTGCCCGCCTTCTGGTCGATCAGCACCTTGCTCGTGTTGCTCATGATCTGCTGCATGGCATCGATATAGAGGCGGTCCCGGGTTACCTGCGGGGCCTTGTTGTACTCGGAGACGACCTGGCGGAAACGTGCGGCATCGCCCTCGGCCTGCTCGATCACGCGCTGGCGGTAGCCTTCCGCTTCCTGGATGAGCCGCGCCGCATTGCCGCGCGCCCTCGGAATGACATCGTTGGCGTAGGCCTGGCCTTCGTTTTTCTGGCGTTCGCGGTCCTGCCCGGCCTTTACCGCATCGTCGAACGCCGCTTGCACCTGTTCCGGCGGCTGGGCGTTCTGCATCGTGACTTTGCTGACGTTGATGCCGGTACCGTAGCGGTCGAGGATCTGCTGCATCATCTTGTGGGCCTGAGCCGCCACATCGGCACGGCCTTCGAAGATCACGAAATCCATGCTGCTCTTGCCGACAATCTCGCGGATCGCGGTTTCCGCCGCCTGCAGCACGGATTCGTCCGGCACACGGCTGTTGAACAGATAATCGGTGGGACTCTTCAGCACATATTGCACGGCGAACTGCACGTCGACGATGTTTTCATCGTCGGTGAGCATGAGGGACTCCTTGATCACCTTGCTTTTTACATTGTTGCGGTAGCCGACTTCCACCGTACGCACTTGTGCGACGTTGACCACTTCCGCCGTTTCCATCGGATACGGCAGGTGCCAGCGCGGCCCGGGCATGGTCGTTTCCAGATACTTGCCGAAACGCAGCACTATGCCGCGCTGGCCTTCCTGGACGATGTAGAAACCGCTCGCCAGCCACACGGCGACGATCAGCCCGGACAGCAGACCGGCGCCGCCGAAGCGCCGGCCGGTCGCCGGCGGCCTGTCGCCATTGCCGCCGCCGCGGCGGCCGAACAGACTGTCGAGTTTCTTGTTGAAATTGCGCCACAACTCGTCCAGATCGGGCGGCCCGTCCCTGCCCGGGCGTTTTCCCCACTGGGGGTCGTTGAGCGACATGAGCACGCCGGCAAGACGCAGCGCGCGCGCCTTGAGGTAGTCGCGAATTGACCTTACGTGAACGAGCATGAAAAAAGATTTTTAGCGTTTAGGCCGCGGCCGGGCTTTTGATGAATTCTGGTTGATGCAATGCGCCCGACGCGTATTCTTCGAGCGCGAGTCGCACCAGGCTCAAGCCTTCGCCCGATTTGGCACTGATCCAGACACGCGCGATTCTACCATACTCATCGCGTTCCACCCGCGCGGGAATGCGCGTGCGGTCGATCTTGTTGTAGACCAGCAGCTGCGGGATCTCCTGGGCGCCGATCTCCGAGAGCACCTCGTTCACTGCGGCGATCTGCGCGTCGCGATTGACGCTGCTCGCATCCACGAGGTGCAGCAACAGGTCGGCGCGGGCGGTTTCCTCCAGCGTCGCCCGAAACGCCGCCACGAGCGTATGCGGCAGCCTTCTGATGAAACCCACCGTGTCGGACAACACGACCGCGTTGCCGGTTGGCAGATGCATGCGCCGTGTCGTCGTATCGAGGGTCGCGAAGAGCTGATCGGCGGCGTAGGCGCCGGCCCGCGCGAGCCGGTTGAAGAGCGTCGACTTTCCGGCGTTGGTGTAGCCGACCAGCGATACGGAGAGCACGTTGGCACGGCTGCGGGCCCGGCGCTGCACGTCGCGCTGGCGCCGCACCTTGTGGAGTTTTTCCTTCAGGACCTTGACCCGCTTGCCGAGGAGCCGGCGATCGGTTTCGAGCTGGGTTTCACCCGGGCCGCGCAGGCCGATACCGCCTTTCTGCCGCTCCAGGTGGCTCCAGCCGCGCACCAGCCGGGTGGCAAGGCGCTCGAGTTGCGCGAGCTCGACCTGGAGCTTGCCTTCGTGGCTGCGCGCGCGCTGCGCGAAGATGTCGAGTATCAGGCTGGTGCGGTCAACGACGCGGCATTTCAGCCGCTGTTCGAGATTGCGTTCCTGCACCGGGGAAAGATCGTGGTTGAAAATCACCAGCGGTGCATGATTTGCGGTCACGGTCTCCGCGATCTCCTCGACCTTGCCGCGTCCGGCGAACAGGGCGGAATCGGGTCGCTGGCGCTTGCCCTTGACCAGCGCGCGCGTGGCGACGCCCGCGCTTGCGACCAGTTGCTGCATTTCCTCCAGGCTTTCCGCATGATCAGGCTCGCCGAAATCGAGACTGACCAGCACCGCCTCGGTGCCGTGGCCGGGACGCTCGAACATCAATTACCGGGAAAGACCGACATCACTCAGCCTGGTCGAGCTGAAAGTTGACCGGCCGTGCGGGAACCACGGTGGAGATCGCGTGCTTGTACACCATCTGCGTCACCGTGTTTTTGAGCAGGACAACATACTGGTCGAACGAATCGATCTGCCCCTGCAACTTGATGCCGTTGACGAGGTAAATCGAGACCGGAATATGCTCCTTACGCAAAGTGTTCAGGAACGGGTCTTGTAATAACTGCCCTTTATTGCTCATGATGCCCTCGCTGTTGTCGTTATTGGAACAGTCACTTTACTTTAAATTTCACCGTTACGCCATAGGGTTAGCTGCCTTGCACCGTCACGCTTTCGCGTACGGATTACGCCCGGTCCTGAATTCAACTTTGAGCGGGGTACCCTGCAGTTTGAAAGCGTCGCGGAAAAATCGTTCCAGGTAGCGGCGATAACTGTCCGGCACGTGTTCCAGCGCATTGCCGTGAATGATGATGCGCGGCGGATTGGCCCCGCCCTGGTGCGCATAGCGCAGCTTGGGGCGCGCCATGCCCGCCCGCGGCGGCTGCTGGCGCGCGACCGCCGCCTGCAGCGCACGCGTCAGGCGGGGCGTCGGCAGCCGGGCCATGGCCGCCTGATAGGCGGCATCCACCGATTTCATCAGCGCGCCGATCCCCGTCCCGGCCAGCGCCGAGATGAAATGCAGCCGCGCAAAGCCGAGGAAGGCCAGCTTGCGCAGAAGCGTGCGCTTGACCATGTCGCGCTCATGAGCGGGCAATCGCTCCCACTTGTTGACCGCCACCACCAGCGCGCGGCCTGCTTCCAGGATGAATCCTGCAATGTGCGCATCCTGCTCGGAGATATCCTGTCGCGCGTCCAGCACCAGGATCACGACGTTGGCGTCGGCGATGGCCTGCATGGTTTTGATTACCGAAAATTTCTCCGGGGCCTCTTCCACCCGTCCCCGCTTGCGCAGTCCGGCGGTGTCGATCAGGGTGTAGCGCCGCCCATCGCGTTCGAATTCAACGTAAATTGCATCGCGCGTGGTCCCCGGCTGGTCGAAGACGAGCACGCGCTCTTCACCGAGCAACGCGTTGGCGAGCGTCGATTTTCCGACATTGGGACGCCCCACGATCGCGATCTTGGGATGTTTGTCGCCATCCTGGACGGCTGCCGCGGCGGGCGGAAAATGCGCCAGCACGAGATCCATCAGATCGGAAACGCTGTCGCCGTGCGCGGCCGAAACCGCAAGCGGCTCGCCCACGCCCAGCGCGTGAAACTCCGCACCGGCCACGGCGGCTGCCATGCCTTCCGACTTGTTCACCACGAGGTGCAGCGGGCGACCGCTCCGGCGCAGCTCGTTTGCGATGTCCCGGTCCTGCGCCGTAAGTCCCGAGCGCGCATCGACCAGGAACAGGATTGCATCCGCCTCATCCACCGCCTGCCGCGTCTGGCGCGCCATCTCGCGGAAGATACCGTCCTTCGCGACCGGTTCGAAGCCGCCGGTATCGACCACGAGGTACGGCTTGTCGCCGAGACGCCCCTCGCCATAGTGGCGGTCCCGCGTGAGACCCGGCACGTTCGCAACGATCGCGTCGCGGCTCCGGGTGAGACGGTTGAACAGGGTCGACTTGCCGACGTTCGGACGGCCGACGATGACGATGGTCGGCTTCATTCAGGTCAAATGCCACCGCAGAGGCGCAAAGGCGCAAAGGATCGCAAAGGAAATGTATTTTTCCGACACCTTCCCGTTACCTTCGCCATAGCGCCTTTGCGGTTATTGAGCGTCACTGAACGGTGATTGCAAAAACACCGCCATTGCGGGTCTGGACCAGAAAACTGCTCATGTCGAGCGCTATTGGCGGCACGACGATCGCACTGCCGTCGGTGGCGATGCGCGCGGCGAAAGAGCCGTCCTCACGCGATAGAAAGTGGACGTAGCCCTCGAAGTCGCCGACAACGACATAGCGGCCCACCGTGAGCGGCCCGGTCACACCGCGGCCGAACAGCTTGTCCTGCTTCCAGAGACTCGCGCCGTTCGTCTTGTCCAGCGTGACGATCGCGTTGCGGTCATCAGTGATGTACAGGTTGCGGCTGTCGGCCGCCATGCCCGCAATGCTCGACATGTCACGGGCCCAGATCGAGGTGCCGGCCGACGCCTCAAGGCAGGCGACACGTCCCTGGAACGCGACGGCGCAGGCCTGGCGATCGTCCACCACCGGCGGGCTGGTGATGTCGGCCACGCGCTCGAGTTCCGTGGCGCCACGCGGCACCGCCACGGTCGCCTCCCAGCCAACGCTGCCGGTCGCGAGCGACACCGCAACCATGCGACCGCCCGGAAACCCTGCAAACACCGCGCCCCCGCGGATGAGCACGCCGGCATGGCTTCGTACCGAAAGCGCCGGCAAGGTTCGCTGATAGACCCATTTTCTCTTGCCGCTCGCGACCTCGAGCCCGAAGATGCGGCCATCTCCGGCGCGGGCTACCACCACGCCCTCGGCCACCTGGGGCGGCGCCAGCACCTCACCGGAGAGCTGCGCCTTCCATTGCGCCTTGCCGTCGCGATCGAACGCCAGCACCTCGCCCTTCGGCGTGCCGACGAGAACCAGTCCCCCGCCGGCGCCGACCCCGCCCGAGAGCCGCTGCGCGGCTTCGATTCGCGTCGTTTGTCGTCCGTTCGAGACATCAAAGCCGGTAATCTGGCCTGCGACGCCGGTGGCGTACACGACATTGCCCATCACCGCCGGAAAGAACGCCTGCCTGTCCGCGCCGCCGACACTGCCCCGCCAGAGGATCTTGGGGCTGAAGAGCGGTTTGATCGCGACAAGCTCGGCCGGCTTCTGGGTCTCGGGCGTGCGGCCGAACATTCGGTCGTAGGTGCTCGCCACGGTTTGACAGCCCGCCACCAGCAGGAGGAGCAGCGCCGCAGCGCCCGCGCCGACCCGGTCCGCTTTCACTTCGCCTCGCCGAGCGCGTCGAGTTTGGCCTGGATCATCGGCCGATAGGGACTGCGCGCATCGCTTTTTTCCAGCGCCTGCTGATAAGCGCCGCGCGCTTCGGCGAGTTTGCCCTGCGCGAGCAGGATATCGCCCTTGAGATCCGCGTAGAGTCCGCTGAACGCCGCGCCGTGCCCGGCGTGCACCAGGGCCAGGGCTTCGTCGTATTTCTTCTCGTCGAGCAGCACACCCGCCAGCCGCAGTCGCGCCACCTCGCGCAATTCCTCTTCTCGCGCATTGTCGATCGCCCACTGGAGCTGCACCTTCGACGCGGCCAGGTCGCCGCTCTCGAAGCTCGCCCGGGCCGCGCTCAATGCCGCCATCGCAGCGTACGGGGTGCGCGCGTAGTTGGCGGTAATCTGCGCTGCGATGTCGCGAACTTTCTTGTGTTCGTTCGCGCGCGCGGCCTGCGCCAACTGTTCATACAACGTCACCGCAGCAATCGACTGCTGATGGCGGTAGTAGCGCCAGCCCTGGAACGCCGCAATCGTGAGCAAGCATGCGATCGCGGTCACCATGATCAGGTTGCCGTAGCGCTCCCACCACGACTTGATCGCCTCAATCTGTTCCTGTTCCTGCAAATCGTAAGCCATGTTTCCCGCCTATCGTCTCTCGCTTTTCCTGACCAGTTCCACCGCGTCCTCGAGCGCCACGCGCACCTGCGCGGTCAGTTCGCGCAGCGCCTTCACGCTCACCAACCCCGCCTGCGCTTCATCATCGCCCACGATCACGGCAAAGCGCGCCCCGCTCGCGTCCGCTTTCTTCATCTGCGATTTGAAGCTGCCGCCGCCGCAGTGCAGCAACACGTCGATTCCATGATCGCGCAGGCGTTCGGCGATCCGTTCCGCCGCGCGGTCCGCGGCCTCGCCTTGATGAACGAGGTAGACGTCCGGCGCGCTCCGCGCTGCCGCTGTCCCCGCCTTCATCAGCGCGAGCAGCCGCTCCACGCCCATCGCAAAACCGCACGCCGGGGCCGCCTTGCCCCCGATCTGCTCGATCAACCCGTCATAGCGCCCGCCAGCGCATAGCGTGCCCTGCGCACCGAGCCGGTCAGTGACCCATTCGTAAACCGCCCCGTTATAGTAATCGAGACCGCGCACGAGTTTCGGATTGAGCACGAAGTCGACGCCTGCGGTGCGCAGCTTTTTCTGGAGCGCCTCGAAGCTCCCGGCTGACGCACCGTCCAGGTCGTCGACCAGTTGCGGCGCATCCGCCAGCAGCGCCTGCATGTCGGGATTCTTGCTGTCGAGCACGCGCAAGGGGTTCGACTGCAATCGCCGTCTTGAATCGGCATCGAGCGCGTCGTGGTGCCGTTCCAGATACGCCACCAGCCGCGCGCGGTAGCGCGCACGCGCTTCGGCGCCGCCCAGCGTATTGAGTTCGAGCGATACGCCCTCGAGCCCGAGGCTACGCCACAACCGCGCGCACATCAGGATGTGCTCCGCATCGATATCCGGGCCGGCATACCCCAGGGCTTCGACCCCGACCTGGTGGAACTGCCGGTAGCGCCCTTTTTGCGGCCGCTCGTGGCGGAACATCGGGCCCCAGTACCACAACCGCTGCGGGCCGGAATAAAGCAGATTATGCTCGATCGCGGCGCGCACGCAGGAAGCGGTGCCTTCGGGACGCAGCGTCAGGCTCTCTCCGTTCAATTCGTCGACGAATGTGTACATTTCCTTCTCGACGATATCGGTCACGGCGCCGATGGAACGCACGAACAACTCGGTGCGCTCCAGGATCGGCGTGCGGATCGCCCGGTAACCGTAAGCCTGCACCCAGCCGCGAACCCTGTCTTCGAAGTGCTCCCACAGGCCGGCCTCGTCCGGCAGGATGTCGTTCATCCCGCGGATGGCGTTGATCTTTTCTGTCATGTGTCGGATAAAGGATCGGACGGTGCGCCAGGGTCATCCCGCCGCATGCGCTCGTCCGTCAGACGGGCCCTGAACCGTTGCAGCTTGCCTCGAGTAATGATCGACCACGTACTGTTCGACGATCTTCTGGAATTCACCCGCGATGTTGTCGCCTTTCAGCGTCACCGTCTTGACACCGTCGACGTATACCGGGGCGACCGGGTTCTCCCCCGAGCCGGGCAAGCTGATGCCGACATTGGCGTGCTTGCTTTCGCCGGGCCCGTTGACGACGCAGCCCATCACGGCGACGTGCATGGTTTCCACGCCGGGATAGCGGTCACGCCACGCCGGCATCTGCACCCGAAGATAGGTTTGAATTCGATCGGCGAGTTCCTGGAAGAACGTGCTGGTGGTGCGCCCGCACCCCGGACACGCGATCACCATCGGTGTGAAAGACCGCAATCCCATGGTTTGCAGAAGCTCCTGGGCCACGATCACTTCTCGCGTGCGATCGCCGCCCGGTTCCGGCGTCAGCGAAATGCGGATCGTGTCGCCGATGCCTTCCTGCAGCAGCACCGACAGCGCCGCAGTCGATGCCACAATGCCCTTGGAACCCATGCCGGCCTCGGTCAGTCCCAGGTGCAGCGCATAATCGCAACTTGCTGCGAGATTGCGGTAGACCGCGATCAGGTCCTGCACACCGCTCACTTTGCACGACAGCACGATCGCGTCGCCGGAGAGCCCGAGCGCTTCCGCCTGCCGCGCGCTCTCCAGGGCGGAGACGACGAGCGCCTTGCGCGTCACCACGGCGGCGTCCTCCGGCTCCGGCCGGCGGGCGTTTTCGTCCATCATGCGCGCGAGCAGCTCCGGATCGAGGCTTCCCCAGTTGACGCCGATGCGCACCGGCTTGCCATACCTGCAGGCAAATTCGATCATGGTGGCAAACTGCTCGTCGCGTTTCGCGCCGCGGCCGACGTTGCCGGGATTGATGCGCAGCTTCGACAAGGCCTCCGCGCAGGCCGGGTGCCGGCTCAGCAGCCGGTGACCATTGAAATGAAAATCGCCGACCAGCGGAACCTTGATGCCCATGCCGTCCAGCCGCTCGCGAATGTGCGGCACCTGGGCCGCTGCTTCCGCGTTGTTGACGGTAACACGCACGATTTCGGAGCCGGCACGCGCGAGTTCCGCCACCTGCTGAACCGTGGCGCCCAGATCGGCGGTGTCGGTGTTGGTCATC
>Ga0214471_10001753_pt1 | contig 17158 bp, 15 predicted proteins | sample RVTome_5_FD_207665 | JGI IMG/M metagenome (GOLD analysis project Ga0214471, IMG submission 207665) | Soil microbial communities from uranium-contaminated site in the Upper Colorado River Basin, Wyoming, United States - RVT142D155 | ecosystem: Environmental > Terrestrial > Soil > Contaminated >... | reverse complement strand
GCCGTACCCTGACTCAATCTGCCGAACCGCCGTATACGTGACCCGTTTGTGCGGTGGTGTGGGAGGGGCGAGGCCGTAAGGCCTCCCCCTATCCCGAATGGACCTCTCCTGCGACATGCCGCCGACCCACATGAAATCGCATTACTTGCTGATGGCGAAGTACAACGCATGGGCCAATGCCAGGCTTTACAAGATGGCATTCGACCTGCCCGACGAGCTGTACCGCAGGAAAGTAGGCGCGTATTTCAAAAGTCTTCACGGCACACTGAATCACATTCTGGTCGCGGATCTAATCTGGATGCGACGCCTGACGGAAAGCGGCGAGCACCCGCAGAAGCTGGACGCGATTATGTTCGATGACCTTGCGTCGCTGCGCGCCGCCAGGCAGGCCGAGGACGAACGCATCCGCGGTTTCGTGGACGAGCTTGCCGAAGACGGGTTCGAGACGACGGTGGAGTACCGAAATCTTCGCGGCATGGTCTAGCGTCAGGTGCTGCGCGACATCCTCGCGTTTTTTTTCAACCACCAGACGCACCACCGGGGGCAAGCCCACGCGATTCCGACGGTGCTCGGCGTCGCCGAACCCGATTCGCTGGATCTGCTGGCGATGCTCAGACAGTAGGGCTGGCCCGCGCGGATGGTTGATACCGACGTCCTGATCGTCGGGGCCGGTCCGACCGGGCTCATGCTCGCCAATCAACTCGGCCGGCGAGGCGTGCGCGCGCTGATCATCGACCGGCATGCCGGGCCCTCGCTGGAGACCAGAGCGCTCGGCGTGCACGCGCGCAGCCTGGAGATCTACGCGAAGCTCGGCATCGCCGATCGGGCGCTCGAGCTGGGCAAGCGCGGCACGGGCGTCAACCTCTGGGCCGATGGGCGCAAGACCGCGCGCATCCCGCTGGGTCAAGCCGGCCAGAGCGTGACCCGGTATCCGTTCATTCTCATCCTCGGCCAGGACGACAACGAACGGATCATGGGCGATCGGCTGCGCGACTGGGGGATGTCGGTGCAGTGGAATACCGAGCTCACCGGCCTCGAGCAGGAACCGGGCCACGTCGCGGTCAAGCTCAGGCGCCCTGACGCAACGACCCGCAAGCTCACCGCCGCGTGGGTTGCCGGGTGCGACGGCGCGCGCAGCTCGGTGCGCGAGCTGAGCGCCATCACCTTCCCGGGCGCCCCGTACGAGCATGTGTTCTTCGTCGCCGACACGCAGACGACGGGAAACATGGTCCCGGACGAGGTCAACGTCTACCTGTGGAGAGCGGGGTTTCATCTGTTCTTTCCGATGCGCGGCAAGGATCACTGGCGCATTGTCGGCATCGTTCCTGCGGACCTGCGCGACAGGGAGGACCTGAATTTCGACGCGGTGATTCCATCGCTGCGCGGCGAGGCAGGCACCGGCTTGTCGATTAAAACGTGCAGCTGGTTTTCCACTTACCGCATCCATCATCGCAGCGCCTCGCGGTTCCGCGATCGCCGCTGCTTTCTGCTCGGCGACGCGGCGCACATCCACAGCCCGGTCGGTGCGCAAGGCATGAACACCGGGCTGCAGGATGCCTACAACCTGGGATGGAAGCTCGCTCAGGTGATCGATGGCCGAGCGGATGCGACGCTGCTCGACTCGTACGAAGAGGAGCGCGTCCCGGTCGCGCGCCGGCTGCTCAACACGACCGATCGGGCGTTCAGGCTGATCGTGTCCGACAGCCGGCTTGCCGGTCTGCTGCGCACTCAGGTCCTCGCCAGGCTCGCCGCCTTTGCGATGAGGCGCGAGCCGATCCAGCGCCTGGCGTTTCGCATCGTCTCCCAGACCGGCATCCATTACCGGGAGAGCGCGCTGTCGGAATCGCTGCACGGGCTGCCCAAGAGCGCGCCGCGCGCGGGCGATCGCTTTCCGTGGCTGCGGCTCAGGCTGAACGACGCCGGCGCGCTCGAGGACCTGTACGAGAGGCTCGACGATACCCGGCTCGCCCTGATCGTGATCGGACAGCCTTCGCCTCCCGCAGCGGCGCTGGGTCTTGGCGAGATGCTGCGCATCCACGCGATACCCGCCGATCCCGGCAATGACGCTCAATTGGCACGCGCAGAAATTCCGCGACCGTCGTTCTATTTACTTCGCCCCGACGGTCACGTCGGTCTTTGCGGAGTTCGCCTGGAAGCCGCCTCGGTCGCACGTTACCTCCGCGAGCGTCTGGGCCTCTCGCCCGCAAGCGCGTGAACCGGCGTCGCTGTGGTTAAATCCGCCATCCCGCTCGAGCCCTTTGTGCCGCCGCACGCTTGCGCACGCGGGCGCCTGTCGGCCGCAGAGGGAAGGCGAATCGCACCAGCTTGCGGAGGAGTCCAGTGGCCAGCAGCGCGGGTATGACTTCCGGCTCGGAGCTCGCGGGCAAAGTCGCCCTGGTGACCGGCGGCGCACGCAACATCGGCCGCGCCATCTCGCGCTCGCTCGCGGCGGGCGGCGCCGCAGTGATGGTCAACGCAAGAACCTCGCGCACCGAGGCCGAGCAGACGCTCGCAATGATCGAGTCCGCGGGGGGCAAGGCGGCGCTGCACTTCGCGGATGTCTCCGATGCCGCGGCGGTCGCCGCGATGGTGGACGCGACGGTGAAGCACTTCGGGCGCATCGACATCCTGGTCAACAACGCCGCGGTGCGCAGCGAAACGCCGTTCGCCGAAATGACGCTCGCAGAGTGGCGGCGGGTGCTTTCGATTACGCTCGACGCCGCCTTCCTGTGCGCGCAGGCCTGCCTGCCGCATCTCTCGCGCGCCGGTGGCGGCGCGGTCGTCAACATCGGCGGGCTGAGCGCGCACCAGGGCGCCGCGGGGCGCGCCCACGTCGTCACCGCCAAGGCCGGGCTCGCGGGCCTCACCCGCGCCCTTGCGCTCGAGCTTGCGCCGCAGGGCATCACCGTGAATTGCGTAGTGCCCGGGACCATCGACACGCTACGCGGCCTGCCCGGCGCGCCCGAGCGCCCGGCGCACCGGCGCGCGCCGCCGCCGATCGGCCGCCTCGGCGCGCCCGAGGAAATCGCCGCCATGGTGCGCATGCTGTGCGGCCCGGACGCGCGCTACGTCACCGGCCAGTCGATCCACGTCAACGGCGGGAACTTCATGCCGTGAGCGGCAAGCCGGCCACGCCGATTTCGCCGGTGATGCGGCGCCTGAGCGCGCATATCGCGCGCGCTCTCCGCAAGCCGCTGCCCGCCGCCGTCGCGGAAAAAACCCGCCATCATCTGCTCGATACGCTCGCGGCGATGGTGTCCGGCTCGCGCCTCGTGCCGGGCAAGGCGGCGATCTCCTTCATCCGCACTCAAGGCGGCGCCAGGGAATCAAGCGTCATCGGCACCCGCATTGTCACCTCGGCGGCCAATGCCGCGCTCGCGAACGGCATGCTCGCGCACGCCGACGAGACCGACGACTCGCACTCGCCGTCGCAGACTCATCCCGGCTGCGGTATCGTGCCGGCGGCGCTCGCGATGGCCGAGCGCGAGCGGCGCAGCGGCCGCGAGCTGCTGCGCGCCGTCGCGCTCGGCTACGACGTCGGCTGCCGCCTGACGCAGTCGCTCGATGCGATCCGCTTCCGCGCGGATGGCCATTCGACCCACAGCTTCGGGCCGATGTTCGGCGCCGCCGCGGCCGCGGGCGCGCTCGCCGGACTGGGGGAGCGAGCTGCGCGGCACCTGCTGTCCTATACCGCGCAGCAGGCTTCGGGAATCTCGTGCTGGATGCGCGACGCGAAGCACATCGAGAAGGCGTTCGACTTCGGCGGCATGCCGGCGCGTAACGGCGTATACGCCGCCGCGATGGTGGCGCACGGTTTCAGCGGCGTCGAGGACGTGTTTTCTGGCGAGCGCAGTTTTTTCGTCGCCTACGGCCGCGCGCCCGTACCGGACGAATTGGTGCGGGACCTCGGCGAGCGCTACGAGATTATGAGCGCCGACTTGAAACGCTGGTCGGTCGGCTCGCCGATCCAGGCGCCGCTCGACGCGCTCTCCGAGCTGATCCGCGAGCATCGCATTCGTGCCGGGGACGTCGAGCGCGTGGTGGTGCGCGTCTCGCACCAAGGCGTGAACACCACCGGCAACCGCGACATGCCCGACATCTGCATGCAGCACCTGTGCGCGCTGATGCTGCTCGACGGCACCGTGAGCTTCAAGTCCTCGCACGACGCCCGGCGCATGCGCGAGCGCCGCGTGCTCGAGATGCGCGCGCGCATCGAGCTGCTCGGTGACGACGCGCTCAGCCAGGCGATGCCGCGCCGCGAGGGCATCGTTGAGCTGCGCCTGCGCAACGGCCGCGAATTGAGGCACCATGCGAAAGCCGTGCGCGGCACGCCCGACAATCCGATGACGCGCGCCGAGGTGGAAGCAAAGGCGAGCGACCTGCTCGCGCCGGTGCTGGGCAAGGCGCGCGCGCGCCGGCTCTGCGACATGCTCTGGAGCATCGATCGGGTCGATGATGTGCGCAAGCTCAGGCCTTTGCTGCGCACCTGAGCCATAGCCGCAACGGCAGGCCGAACGCGAACCAGGGACCCGGGCACGAATAAAAACAGTTTCGGCGGCGCGAACGCGAAACGGAGGAAGCGCATGGCATCGGAGCGGCGCATGGCATCGGCGGACCTGTGGTCGGGCCTCGCGTTCGCGTTGCTCGGCGGATACATCGTCGCCACAGCCTGGGATTGGGAGTATCTCGGCGCGGAGGGCCCAGGCCCGGGGTTTTTCCCGCTGTGGTACGGCATCGCGATGCTGGCGCTTTCGCTTGCGCTCGTTGTCTCGAGCCTGCGCGCGCCGTGGAACCCTCCGCTTGTCCCGTTTCAATGGCGCGCGGTCGGACGCGCGCTATCGGTATGGCTGGCGCTGGCGCTCGCGGTGGCGGCCTGCAACCTGCTCGGCTTTGTGGTCAGTCTGGCGCTGCTCACTTACTTCATCGTCGCCGTGATGTACCGCCGGCGGGCGCGCACCGCCGCGGCGGTGGCGCTCGCGCTGGGCGCGGGATTTTATGCCGTGTTTCCCTTCGTGCTCGGCGTCGCGCTGCCGACCGGGATTTTCGGGTTCTAGCGATGGAGGTGGTCTCGGGCCTGCTCAGCGGCTTCGCGCTCGCGCTCGAGCCGGTGAACCTGCTGTGGTGCCTGGTGGGCGTGCTGCTCGGCACGCTCGTCGGGATCCTGCCCGGTCTGGGTCCGCCGGCGACGATCGCCATGCTGCTGCCGCTCACCTTCAATATGAACCCGGCGGGCGCGATCATCATGCTGGCCGGCATTTACTACGGCGCGAAGTACGGCGGCTCGACGACTTCGATCCTGCTCAACGTGCCCGGCGAATCGGCTTCCGTCGTCACCTGCATCGATGGCCACCAGCTGGCGCGTAAGGGGCGCGCAGGACCGGCGCTCGGCATCGCCGCGATCGCCTCGTTCATTGCCGGAACCGTGGGCGTGCTCGGACTGATGCTCGTCGCACCGCCCCTGGCGAAGCTCGCGCTCGCGTTCAGCTCGCCCGAGTACTTTGCGCTCATGGCGTTCGGGCTATCGATGGTGGTGCTGCTCGCCGGGCGCTCGATGCTGAAGGCGCTGCTCGCGGCGCTGCTCGGGCTGTGGATCGCGACCATGGGCACGGATCTCTTCAGCGCGACTTCGCGCTTCACGTTTGGCCAGCTCGAGCTGCTCTCGGGGATCGATTTCATCGTCGTTGCGATCGGCGTGTTCGCGCTCGGCGAGGTGCTCGCCAACATGGAGGCGCGCGAAGAGGCGCACGCCCTGCCGGTGCCGAAAGGAGTGCGCAAGCTGCTGCCGAGCCTTCAGGATCTGAAGGATTCGCGCTTTGCCTTCGTCAACGGCTCGGTGGTCGGCTTTTTCGTCGGCGTGCTGCCGGGCGCGGGCTCGACGATCGCTTCGTTCCTGTCCTACGGGCTGGAAAAGGCGGTGTCCCGCCGGCGCGAGCAGTTCGGCAGCGGCGTGATCGAAGGCGTCGCCGCGCCGGAGGGTGCCAATAACTCCGAGACCGGCGGCGCGCTGGTGCCGCTGCTTACGCTCGGCATTCCCGGCTCGGCCACCACTGCGATCCTGCTGGCGGCGCTGGTGCTGTGGGGTTTCAAGCCGGGACCGCTCTTCATCCCGGAGCATCCGGCGATGTTCTGGGGACTGGTGGCGAGCATGTACATTGGCAACGTCATGCTGCTCGCGCTCAACCTGCCGCTGGTGCCGGTGTTCGCGCAGGTACTACGCCTGCCGGTTTACGTTCTCTACCCTGTGATCTTCGGCGTCTCGATGGTCGGCGTGTACACGGTCTCGGGCAGCATGTTCGATCTCACGCTGCTTCTCGTGTTCGGGCTGCTCGGTTACCTGATGCGCAAGCTCGACTACCCAGCCGCGCCGCTGATCCTCGGCCTGGTGCTCGGCGCCGGCATGGAGCGAGCACTGCGTCAATCGCTGATGATGTCCGAAGGGAGTCTCGCGATCCTGGCGTCGCGGCCCATCTCGGCGGTGCTGCTCGGTTTCGCAATCGTGATCCTGCTCGTTCCGTTGTTCAGCCGCATCAATGCCTGGCGCCTGCGGGCGCTCGAACCGCGATGAGAAGGACTCCGAGTACCGTGAAGGCCGTCGGTTGCGCGCTCGCGGCGTTCGCCGGCGCGTTCGCGCCGTGCCACGCTCTCGCGCAGGAATTCAGGCCCACGCAGCCGGTGCAGCTGGTGGTGCACACCGGACCGGGCGGCGGCAGCGACGTGCTCGCACGCGCGCTCGCCCTGATGGTGGAACGTGAGCGGCTTCTCCCGGTGCGCATCCAGGTGCTCAACAAGCCCGGTGGCGCTGGCGCGGTGGCTGCAGCCTACCTCGCGGAGAAAAAAGGCGATCAGCACACCCTCGGCCTGTTCACCGGCGTGTGGCTGACCACTCCGCTGATGAGCGTCGAGGCCAGGATCACGCTGCGCGACCTGACGCCGGTCGCACGCCTGGTGCTCGAGCCGGCGCTGATCGCGGTCAGGGCCGATTCGCCCTACAAGAGTCTTGCCGAGTTCGTCGCCGCCGCGAGGAACAACCCCGGGCAACTCAAGCAAGCGGGCGGCTCGATCACCAGCCGCGACAACGTGGTGCGCCAGCAGCTGCAGAAAAACGCCGAGGCACGCTGGACGTTCATCTCGTTTCCCGGCGGCGGCGAGCGCATCGCCGCACTGCTCGGCGGGCACGTCCAGATGATGGTGATCGAGCCCGAGGAAGCCGGCGAGCACATCCGCGCGGGCAGCATGCGCGTGCTCGCCCAGGTGAGCGAGACGCGCCTACCGCGCTTTCCCGGCGTTCCGACCCTCAAGGAGGCGGGCTTCGACGTTCCGGTGGTGCCGCAGGTGCGCGGCGTCGTCGCGCCGCCGGAAATCCCGGGACCGAACGTCGAATACTGGGAGTCGTTGTTCCGCCGCCTGACGCGCACCGCGTCATGGCGCAAGTACGTCGAGGACAACCAGTTCCAGGACGGCTTCCAGAGCGCCGCCGAGGTGGCGCGCTTCTACGACGAGCTCACTGACCGGATGCGGGAGATCCTGAAGGATGCCGGCGTCAACATCGTCCGCTGAACCCGGCCTGGCCGCACCGCGGCTCCCGGTCAGCTCGCCGCCTGCGCGGGCTCGGCCAGGCGCTCGCGCACGGCGTAGGTGATGACCGGTTCGGCGATCCCCTTCACCGGCGCCGCGGGCATCGGCGTCAGCACGAAGCGCTTGTCGAGCTCGGCGCGCAGCGCCTCGGTCACGAGGATGTCCACCCGGTGCGTGCGCGTGAGCGCCTGTACGCGCGCCGCCAGGTTCACAGTGCGCCCGACGAACGCGTATTCCATCCGTTCGCGCGAACCCACCATGCCCGCCAGCCCCGGGCCGCGGTGAATGCCGATACCCACGGCAAGCGGCGGCAGCCCCTCGCGCGCGAGTTCCGCGTTGAACTCGCGGATCGACGCCCGCATGGCGAGCGCGGCGCGCACCGCATCGTCGCACTGCCACGGGTTCGGCTGCAGCGCGCCGAAGTAGGCCAGGATGCCGTCGCCGATGAAAGTGGAGATGTGTCCGCGGTGCTCGTGGATCGCGTCGCTCATGCGCTGGAAATAGCCGTTCAGCACTCGCGCCAGCACCACCGGCTCCAGCCGCTCGCTCATCGCGGTATAGCCCACGAGATCGGAAAAAAGTGCCGTCACCACCTTGCGCTCGGCGGCGGCTTGCGCGCCCGGCGCCACGCCATCGGCGATGAGCCGCTGCACCACGCCGGCCGGCGCCAGCATGGCGCACGCCTCCTGGAGCTGCTGGAGGTGGGCCGCTGCCGCTTCGAGCTGCGCCTTGAGACTTTCGTTATGCCGCCGCTCGCGATAGAGCGCCGCGGCGAGCACCGCCAGGAGCACCAGCACGGCGCCCACGACAACCGGCTGCGTCATGCGTGCTCCGTCACCGATGCACCCAGCCTGCAGAATCCATTGGCCAGGGACACCACGCCGATCGCCTCGACGAGCTGCGCTCCCGAGAGCCGCTCGCGCAGGGCGCGGGCGCGGCGCTGCAACGGCGCCGGCTGGTACCAGATCGTCTCCCGCGCGAAGGGCACCAGCAGCCGCTCGATCGGATCGAGCTCGGGCGCGTCGAGATGAGTCAGGATCTCGGTGAGCGTCGCCTCCTTCAGGCCCTCCTCATGGAGGGCTTTGCCCACTTCCAGCGCGCACACCTCGCACGCCAGCCCGCGCGCGACGACGGCGAGGATCAGAAGCTTGCAGCGTCGCGTGAGGTGGGCGGAAGCCCACATCTCCTCGAGCGTTCGTCCCAGGGCCGGCGCGATCGGCGATCCCGCGTAGAGCTTTACGACGTGGGCGTAGGGATAAGACGGCGCGCGCTCCAGCGGCGTCGCCCGCCCGCGCGAATGATGGCTCAGCACCAAGTGGTTAATCAAAGGCCGAAGCAGCCGCATGAAAAGCTGATCGGGCATCCCCTCGATCTGGTACGGAGGGACCGCGAGGATCGTGTAGACGCGGTTCGTAAAGTCCGTCATGGCCACCGCGTACGCGATCTCCTTCATCTCGTTGGCGCCGACACCCGCGCGGCCGAGCGCTTCGCGGGCCTCGCGCGCCGCCGGAGGGCCGGAGCGCGACTGGCTGCGCCCGAAGGCGATCGCCGCCACGGTCTGCGGCGAGAGATCCGCCCGCGTCAGGTCCTGCTCCATGCGCTGGATGCGCGCTTCGCTCACTCCCTGGATGCGCAGCAGCGCCCGCACTGCCGCGTAGCAGAAGCGGCACGAGTTCTCCTGGCTGACGATCAGCGTGAGGAGGTCCGCCACCCTCTGTTCCAGGTGCATCAGGAGCCCATACTCGGGGTGCAGATCGATCATCGCTCGCGCCAGCCATGGCACCGAAGTGAAGTAGCGGATCGAGGGAAAGGGCATGCCGAATCGCCGCCGGGCGTAGGATTCCAGCGACGGGTGCGGGCGCGGCTCGATCAGGGCGGGCTCCCAGGCGACATGCTGAAGGGCGTTGGCCATATGCTTACTTTACCCAGATTTCCCGCCAGCAGTTCGGAGGCTGGCTATGATATCCGGCATCACTTTCACTCCAACCGACCAGCAATGCCAGCGGCCGAGCGTTTCGTCAGGCGCCAAGTCAGGTCCATTCCTTTAGGCGTCATGGCGAGAGCCCGCACTACCCATGCCAAGAAAAAGAACGCTGATCGTTGTCGCCGCAGTCGCCGCTTCGTTTATTGCTCTCGCTGTCACGCTTGTCGTTTTGTTTGCAATGAAGGCAATCAGCGCCACGATCGCGATCCTGATGCTTGTCACCTTGCTGGGGTTGTACGTCGGATTCGGAACGCTCATTGCCGTCTATCGCCTGCTTGACAAGCTGGACTGAGCGTCTCGCCGGCGCCTTTGCGCCGCACCGCGCGCTCCGATGAAGCGAGGCGGTGAACCTGCAATGGCTGGAAGGCGGGGAGACCACGAGTGGGTCTCCCCGCCAACTGGGGCGCGCGGCACGTTTTGCGGCGCCGGGCGCCGGGGCGGGTGGCCGCCTGCGTCGCGTGTGCAACTAAACTGACGAACTCACTACGCCGCCTTCACCGAAGGCAGCCCGGCGAGCGCCATCGCGAGCTCGTTCTCGTCGTACTCCTGGTCGACGAGCTTGCCCGAGAAGTAGTCCATGTACGCCTGCATGTCGAAGTGGCCGTGACCGCAGAGGTTGAACAGGATCACCTGTGACTTGCCTTCCTTCTTGCAGCGCAGCGCTTCGTCGATCGCGCCTTTCACAGCGTGGTTCGCCTCGGGCGCGGGCAGGATGCCCTCGGCGCGCGCGAACTGCACACCCGCGTCGAACACCTCCTTCTGGTGGTAGGCGCGCGCTTCCAGCAGGCCGAGCTGCTTGCAGTGCGACACGAGCGGTGACATGCCGTGGTAGCGCAGCCCGCCGGCGTGAAAGCCCGGGGGCGTGAAGGTCGAGCCGAGCGTGTGCATCTTGACGAGCGGCGTGAGGTGCCCGGTGTCGCCGAAGTCGTAAGCGTATTTGCCGCGCGTCAGGCTCGGGCAGGCCGAGGGCTCGATGGCGACGATACGGCGCTTCTTGCCGCCGCGGAGCTGCGCGCCGAGGAACGGGAACACGAGTCCCGCGAAATTCGAGCCGCCGCCGGTGCAGCCCACCAGCACATCGGGATCGTCCCCCGCCATCTCGAGCTGCGCCATCGCCTCCTGCCCGACCACTGTCTGGTGCATGAGGACGTGGTTGAGCACCGAGCCAAGCGCGTACTTGGTGTCGTCGTTGGTCGCGGCGACCTCGACCGCTTCCGAGATCGCGATGCCGAGGCTCCCCGGGTGGTCCTTCCTCTGCCCGAGGATGGCGCGGCCCGAGTTGGTCTGGTCGGAAGGCGAGGGGATGCACTTCGCGCCGTAAGTCTCCATCAGCGCGCGCCGGTAGGGCTTCTGGTCGTACGACACGCGCACCATGAACACCTTGATCTCGATGCCAAAGAGCGCGCCGGCGAAGGCGAGCGCCGAGCCCCACTGGCCGGCGCCGGTCTCGGTGGCGATCTTCCTGATGCCCGCTTCCTTGTTGTAGAACGCCTGCGCCACGGCGGTGTTCGGCTTGTGGCTGCCCGCGGGCGAGACGCCTTCGTACTTGTAGTAGATCCTGGCCGGGGTCTGCAGCTCTTTCTCCAGGCGCCGCGCGCGGTAGAGCGGCGAGGGGCGCCACTGCCGGTAGATCTCGCGCACCGGGCCGGGGATCTCGATCTCGCGCTCGGCGCTCACCTCCTGGGCGATCAGCGCCATCGGAAAGAGCGGCGCGAGGTCGTCCGGGCCGACCGGCTTCAGGGTGCCGGGGTGCAGCACGGGCGGCGGCGGCGAGGGCAGGTCCGCCATCAGGTTGTACCAGTGCTTGGGGATGCGCGATTCGTCGAGGACGTACTTGACGCTGTCGGCCATGGGCTCCTCCCTGCGGATCGGTGACGAACGGCAATGCGGCCGGCGCCGGATCGGCGCGGCCGGGCAGCGCCAGTATAGTCCCGCGCCCGGGAAGCGCCAGCGATGCGCCCGCGTTGGCGCATTCGGCCCTACAATCCTGCGCATGATCCGTACCCGGAACGCTCGCTTGGGCAGTGGGCGGGCCCTCCGAAATCCTGCGGCCGGGAGGGCGTAGCGATGTTGGACTGGATCAAGCAAGACAGCGGTCATGCGGACCACCCGATGCGCAATCCGGCATTGGCGGCGAAACTGCTTGCCGACCTGCGCGAACTCGAGCCGCTCGCGGCGCTGAGCGACCTGAGTGCCTGGATCGAGGCGCTCAAGGGTCCTTCCAACCCGGACGAGAAAATCCGCAGCGAAATCCTGTCGCTGATCCACGAAGCAAGCGGCGCCCACTTTGGCGCGTTGATGACACGGTTCCTCGCCAGACCGACCGACCAGCAGGCGACGTACGAGTCGGATTGGAACGCCTTGAACAACTATCTGACGGAGTTGGCGGGGGCGCTGTGCGCGTCGGCCGGTGCTCTGTTGACGAAAGCGGGGACGGACCCGCCGTTGCGGCCTGCGGCGGCGGCCGGCGCAGCGAGGGGCCTTCATGCCTGTCGCATGCTGGCGAAAACGCGCTTCGTCCGCTACGCGAGCGTTCCGCCGAAGGTGTGGCGGGCGGCCTACGCGGTCCATGCCGAGGCGGAGAAGGCCGAGTGCGCGGCGACGCCTGTTCGCATGGACGCCGCCCACAAGACATCGACGAGCGTGACCCAGGAGTTGCTTGGGCTGCTGATGCTGCAGTCGAGCGCGCCCGAAATGATGTCCCCCGAGCAGATCGAGGTGGCCGACCGGGTGGTCGAGCACCTCGGTGCAGCCTTCACGCTGCGCCCACGCGGGGTTGCTGACAATCCGTTCTGCTTCGATCCGGCGAGCGACAGTCCGCCGCGGCGGGCCGCCGGCGAGCCGGTGATTCCGAACATGGATATCCGATATTTCGGCGCCGGCGCCGGATACGACTCGCTGGAGCGGCTTTACAAGCAGGTGGCGACGACCAGGACCGCCGAAATCATGGCGCTCGGCAAGGACGTCCCCCTGTACGTGCAATTCTTGGCCATTCGGCACCTGGGACTGTTCTGGGGCGCTGCATCCCGGTACACGCCGCCCGCGCGCTCGCCGGCGACGGGCAGTTTGCACGTCGTTCGCGGCTACGCGCAGATCTGGCAGCGCGTCTCGAGCGCTCGAGCCGCCACTACCGAGTTGACGCTCGCGGAAGACGACGACGGTCCGGCGCAGGCCCCGGAGACGTGGACCCTGCAGGACACCGGCGGCAACGAACTCGGCGCCGAGATTCCGCAACCATCGAACAACTGGGCGCGATGCGGCGATGTGGTCGGTGTCTCGATGCTCGGCGATGACCAGTGCTGGCTGGGGGTGATCCGCTCCATGCACGCCGAGCCGGGGCGCAGCCTGCACGCCAACATCGCCATCCTGAGCCGCGATCCGCAGGCGGTGCAGCTACGCGCGGTCACCGCGAACGACGAGGAAAACGTCTTCTCGGAGGAATTGGCGCGGCAATTCGCCTTCAATCGCGTGCGCGCGATCATCCTGTCGGACGGCTCCGCAGGGGCGCAAAAGCCGAATTTCTTGCTGGCGCCCGAGCACTGGAAGGAGGGCCGGGTATTCGAAGCGACGCTGGAAGGAGCTGCGCGTTACGTCAGTAGCGTGCAGCTCCTGCGGCGCGGAGACGATTACGTGCGCGCGACATTCGAGTGGGTGGAAAAGCCCGACTAGCCGGACAGGCACCCAGAAATCGACCGCGGTTCCTCGCCCGCGAGTGGTGGACGAAACCCGAGAAGTCGAGCGCGTAGGCAGCGTTGATCAGCAGCGGCGCACACGGCGAGTGACGCTACGCCCGGCGGATATCGCCTTCTGCCTTGAGGCGGCGAAGCGCCGAGCGGAAGGCCACCAGCGTTTGCGCTACCTCCTGCGGCCCGTGCGTCGCCGAGACCATGCCGCCGGGGCCGCCCATGATGTCGACGCCTTCGGTGAGCAGCGCGAGGCGCAGCCGGTTGATCAGCTGTGGATCGCGCGCGCCCTTGATGCCCTCGAAGCCGAGCGCCGCCGGATCGAAGCTCGCGGGATCGATGGGCAGGCCCTTCGGGTTGGGGAACACGATGAACACCGAGGCCTCGCCATAGACGCCCCAAGGCACGCTTTCCTCGACGAGGAGCTTGCGCAGGCCCTGGCGCAGCGCCTCGGCGCTCGCCTCGGCGCGCGCGCAGGCATCGCTCGTCTCGACCAGGCTCAGCGCCGCGACCGCCGCCGCGGCGCACAGCGGATTGGCGTTGAAGGTGCCCTGATGGCCGATCTTCTCGCGCCCGGCCGCCTTCGCGGCCGCGGCATCGAGCTGCTCCATGATGGCGCGCGCACCGGCCACCGCGCCGCCGGGCAGGCCGCCGGCCAGGATCTTGGCGAGCACGCTCAAGTCCGGGGTGATGCCGTAGCGCGCCTGTGCGCCGCCGCGCGACCAGCGAAATCCGGTGATCACCTCGTCGAAGATCAGCACGACGCCGCGCTCGCGGGTGAGCCGGCGCAGGGTGGCGAGCAGCCCCGCAGGCAGCGGCACCTGGCCCCAGGAGGCGCCCGAGGGCTCGACGATCACCGCCGCGATGTCCTCGCGCGTGCCGAGCGTATCCGCCACCCGGGAGAGATCATCGGCGGGCAGGACGATCGAGCGCTCGAGCGCCGCGGGGGCGATGCCGGCGGGCGTCGAGCCGTCGAAATGAGACATCGCGCCGGCCACCACCTCGTCGTGCCAGCCGTGGAAGTGACCGACGAAGCGCACGATCTTCGGCTTGCCGGTGAATGCGCGCGCGAGGCGCAGCGCGAGCTGCGAGGCCTCGGTGCCCGAGGCGGTGAAGCGAACCCGCTCGGCACACGGGATCAGGCGCTGCACCAGCTCGGCCCACCGCACCTCGAGCTCGTGCGAGGTGCCCCAGTGCGTGCCGAGCGGGATCTGGCGCTGCAGCGCCTCCACCACCGCCGGGTGCGAGTGGCCGAGCAGCAGCGCGCCGTGGCCGCCGAAGTAGTCGACGTATTCGTTGCCGTCGACGTCCCACTTGCGCGGACCCTGCGCGCGCGCGGCGCAAATCGGGTAGGGCAGCGTGGTGCGCGAGTCGTGCGTGAGTCCCGCGGGGATCGCCGCGCAGGCCCGCGCGAAGAGCTTCGCCGAGCCCGGCGTGCGCGCCCGGAAGTCTTCCTCGATGCTGCGGTGCAAAGGCTTCGCCCTGTTCATCGTTTCGCTCCGGTCGCTTCTCGTGCTGCCAGCACCTCGGGGTTGACCACCACCGCCGGATCGAGCGTGCCATCGAGGCCGGCGAGCGCATGCGTCGCGCAGGCAAGCGCCATCCGCTCGAAGGCCGTTTCGACGTAGGCCGCGGTATGCGGGGTGAGCACGACGTCGTCGCGCGAGAGCAACGCGTGACCGGGGCGCGGCGGCTCGTGCTCGAGGACATCGAGCCCGGCCCCAGCGATGCGGCCTTGCGCGAGTGCGGCGACGAGCGCTTGCTCGTCGATCACCGGCCCGCGCGCGACGTTCACGATGAACGCACCCGGCTTCATGCGCGCGAAGGCCTGGGCGTCGATCAGGCCGCGTGTCGCGGGGCCCAAGGCGCAGGCGAGCACCACGAAGTCCGCGTCGCGCAGGCCTTCGGCCAGCGAGCCGGCATGCTGGAATCCGTCGCTTCTCGCTGCGTCGGCCGGCACGTGGGGATCGACCAGCATGATCCGCATTTCGAAGGCTGCCGCGAGGCGCGCGACCTGGCGGCCGATGCGGCCGTAGCCGACCACCAAAGTGCTGCGCCCGGCAAGCTCGATGGCGCCAAAGCCGCGCGGCCAGGCGCCGTCCTTTACTGCGCGCTCGAGCGCGGGACCGCGCTTGGCGAGCGCGAGCATGAGATAGAGCGCGTGCTCGGCGACGGTGCGCGCATTGGCCCCGCCCGTCGTGGCGAGCGGAATGCGGCGCTGCGTCAACGCTTCCACGTCGATGTTGTCGTAGCCGGCGCCCATGCGGCACGCAACGCGCAGCCGCGCGGCGCGCTCGATCAGCGCCGCCGAGAGCACGGGCTGCTCCATCACCATGATCACGCCGTCGGCCTGCGGCAGCGCGCGTCCGAGCTCGGCATCCGACGGCGCCGGCAGCACGAGCAAGCGCAGCTCGGAGCGTTCGGCGAGCTTGCGCATGCCCGCATCCGGCAACGGCTCCGTCAGCAGGAGGGTCGCCGGCGGCGACTGCCGCGAGGTTGGGCGGGGCGGAGCGTTCTGGGGCATCGGCGAGCGGCTACTATACCTTCGCGCGCTTGGCGCCTGTCACGTGTCCCTTGCGCAAGCGCGATGGCTGGGCTATTTTGCCCGCAAGCAGGCCGGTCGTTTTTCCCCTCATCACAGGAGCGCACCATGTTCTATCGTCTGTTTAGCGGCGTGGCTCTGGCCACGGCGGTTTCCTTCGGCGCACTGGCGCAGGATTTGCAGAAGTTGCATTTCAAGGCGATCGGCCTGAACGGGCCGACTGTCGCCTCGACGGTCGACGAGGTGCCGTTCTGGCGCGAGACGATGCCCAAGGCTTCGAACGGGGCCATCACCACCGACATCACGCCGCTCGACCAGATGGGGATCGACGACAAGACGATGCTGCGCCTGCTGCGGCTCGGGGTGATGGACTTCGCCGGCATGGACATCTCGAAGATGGCGGGCGACGACCCGCGTTTCGAGGGCTGCGACCTGGCCGGGCTGACGCTCGATACTGACCGCGCGCGCGCCGGCTGCGACGCATACCGCGAGGTGATCGACCGCCAGATGCAGAAGAACTGGAACGCGAAGCTGCTGGCCTTCGGCGGCAACCCGCCGCAGGTGTTCTGGTGCCGCGGCATGATCGGCGGCCTGAGCGACCTGAAGGGCAAGAAGATCCGCGTGTTCAACAATACGATGCGCGATTTCCTGGCCGGCGTGCCCGCCACGGCGGTCAGCATGGCTTTCGCCGAGGTAGTGCCGGCGCTGAACAACGGCGTGGTCGATTGCGCGGTGACCGGCAGCCTGTCGGGCAACACTGCCGGCTGGCCCGAAGTCACCAAATCGCTCTACCCGATGTCGCTCGGCTGGAGCATCAACGTGCTGGCGGTGAACCTCACTACCTGGAAGCGCATCGACGCGCGCACGCAGGCTTTCATGCTGGCGCAGTTCAAGCAGTACGAGGACAAGATGTGGCGGACACTAAAACAGGCCACCGCCGAGGCGGACAACTGCAACACCAGCAAACAACCCTGCACCTTGGGCAAGATGGCCAGCCTCACGATCGTGCCGGTGAAGCCCTCGGAGGCCGTGGAGCACAAGAAACTCGTCGAAAACGCCGTCCTTCCTGGATGGGCCAAGCGCTGCGGCGCCGAATGCGCGAAGGAGTGGAACGCCACGGTGGGCAAGGCGCTCGGCCTTTCCGTCGCAGTGAACTGAGCTCCCCGCCGGCGCCGCAGGGCGCGCCGTCGCAGCGCCTGCGCGACGGCGCGTTCGGCTGGTACCTGGCGCGGGGCGCCGGCGACACGCCATCCGGAGGTCCAGGGGGGAGGTCATGCATGCCTTGATGCGGGGCGTCCTCCAGGTGACGCGCTGGAGCACCTGGTTCGGTGGCGCGCTGATCCTGCTCGCCGCGTTCCTGATCGGCGTCGACGT
>Ga0214471_10001752_pt1 | contig 17165 bp, 19 predicted proteins | sample RVTome_5_FD_207665 | JGI IMG/M metagenome (GOLD analysis project Ga0214471, IMG submission 207665) | Soil microbial communities from uranium-contaminated site in the Upper Colorado River Basin, Wyoming, United States - RVT142D155 | ecosystem: Environmental > Terrestrial > Soil > Contaminated >... | reverse complement strand
TAACGATTAGCCTGGCCGGCTGCGCGGGGCACAAACCGCCGCCGTTCGTGCCGGCCAAGGTGGCGCTGGAAACGATAGTTGTCTATGCCGATTGTGGCACGCCGCCGCAGCGCTCGGCGGTGGAGTTCCGCACCATCCGCTGGCAGGTGTTGCCAGATGCCCGGGGTGAGCAGCGTTTTACCCTGACCGCCCAGGGCTATGCAGACCTGGGGTTCAATCAGTCGGAGATCGCCAAGGGCGTGCGAGAATTGAAAGCCGAAATACAGTACTACCTCAATTGCCTGTCACGACCGATCGAAGTGCCGGCATCACCGTGACGGCGAGCGCTTGACGGGTCCTTCCTGGCCATAGGCTGAGGCACGAACGCTGGCGAGCCCGTTTTTCGACAATTTTTCAGACCTCTAAGGGTCAGCAGCAGTTTATCTTATGCGCAACGCCGTCACCAACATAGCCACCGGCTGCAATCTATCCATCAGCACGCTGGCATCTGAGTTCGGGCAGACACGGGAAACGGTGCGCAAACGATTGATCGACTGCGACGTTCAGCCCAGCGCGAAGCGCAGTGGCTATCCGGTTTTTCGCCTCAAAGATGTTCTGCCGGCGCTGCTTGGCGGCGGGAATGGACAGGATCCGGACACCATGGATCCATACAAGCGCAAGGCGCATTACCAGGGCGAGCACGAAAAACTGAAACTACAGGTCGAACGCCGTGAGTTGATTCCACGCATCGAGACCGAGCAGGAAATGGCGGCGATGCTAAAAATCACGGCGGAGTGTTTTGACACGTTGCCGGATGTCATGGAACGCGACTGCGGGCTGACCGCGGACACTCTGGCACGGATGGAAGCGCACCTGGACAAGGCGCGAGAGTCATTGTATCTGCGGTTGGTGGCGGAGGACGACGAGGATGCTGGTAGCGCCGCTGACGAGTGCGGCTGAGGTTCGTCGATCGGTTGCCGAACTGATTCGCCCGCCGCGGCGCATGAAGCCGAGCGAAGCCGCCACAGCATACCTGCGCAATGATCGCGGTCCGTGGTCTGCCGAGCTGGCGCCGATGATGATCGAGCCGCTGGATCTACTCGGCAGCCGCGAGTATCAGGGCATCGTTTTTATTGGTCCGGCGCGCGGCAGCAAAACCATGAGCCTGGTGCTGGGTGGCATCACTTACGTGGTGACCTGCGCGCCAGGGGACATGCTGGTCAGCCACATGACGCAGGACGCGGCCAGGGATTTCAGCCGCACCGACCTTGATCGGGCCTTGCGCCACAGCCCGGAGCTGCACAGTCGTCTGAGTCCCAGGGCCAGGGACGACAACACCTACGACAAATTTTTCCGCTCCGGCATGATGCTCAAGATCGGTTGGCCGGCGGTCAGTCAGTTGTCCGCCAAGACGCTGAAGTATGTCATGCTGACCGACTACGACCGCCCGGCCAACCGCGACAATGTCGACGGCGAAGGCCCGTACTGGGATCTCGGCTTCAAGCGCATCCAGACCTACATGAGCCGCGGCAAGTGCGTAGCTGAATCGTCACCTGGTGAGGATTTCCGCGATCCGCACTGGAAGGCCCGGACCAAACACGAGGCCCCGCCGGCGCGCGGCATCCTGTCGCTGTACAACCGCGGCACCCGCGCCAGGTGGTACTGGCCGTGCCAGCACTGCCGCTATTTTTTCCAGGCCGAGCCCGGTCTGGGCAATTTTCCGGTTCCGAAGTTCGAGGAACTGGAAAAGATGGTGCTGACCAGTGATCTGATGAGCCTGGCGGCCGAGCTGGCGCATGTGGTATGTCCCGATTGCGGCGCCTTGCACGACATGGAAAACCGCCCGGCGATGAATGCCGCCGGTAAATGGGTGCACGACGGCCAGACCATCGATCGCCTGGGCAGAATTTACGGCCAGAAGCGGCGCAGCCAGATCGCCAGTTACTGGCTCGGGGGGCCTGCAGCGTCGTACCAGCGCTGGGATTCGCTGATGCTCAAGTATCTGCAGGCGCTGCAAGGCTATGTCAGGACCGGAACGGAGGATGAGCTGCGCGCCACCACGTTCACCGACCAGGCGGCACCGTATCTGCCGCGCGCTGTTGCCAAGCGCCGCAGCGCGGACGAGCTGTTGAAGCGAGCAGAGACGGAAGACTGGCCGCAGGGTCTGGTGCCTGCGGATGTGCGCTTCCTGATCGCTGCAGTCGATGTGCAGGCGCACCGGTTCGTGGTGCAGGTATTCGGATTCGGTGTTGGCCTCGAGGGCTGGCTGGTGGACCGCTTCGAGATCACGGCCAGCAAGCGGCCGGAAGGGGCGCGATTCGCCGCCATCGATCCGGCCGCCTATGCCGAGGATTGGGATGTGCTGATCGAGGAGGTCATGGAACGGACCTATAACCTCGATGGATTGGATGGGTATCTCCAGCCGTTTCTAACCCTCTGCGACTCCGGCGGCAAGGCCGGCGTGACCGAACGGGCCTACGATGCCTGGCGTCGATTCAGCCGCCGCGGCCTGGCGCCGCGCTTTCGCCTGGTCAAGGGCGACGGCCGCATCAATGCGCCACGCATACAGCAGACCTGGCCGGATGCCCGGGGCCGTAATGCCCGCGCCGCCAATGCGCGCGGCGATGTCCCGGTGTTATTGATCAACGTCAACGTGCTCAAGGATGCCTGCGCCGGCGATCTGGCCCGGGATGTGCCGGGGCCCGGCTACATGCACCTGCCCAAATGGCTCGATGTGCAGGTGTTCGAGGAGCTCACCGCCGAGATCCGGGGAGACAAAGGCTGGATCCGCGAGAAGGGTGCACCCAATGAGGCCTTCGACCTGCACGTCTATGCACGGGCGGGTTGCATCGTCATCGGCGCGGAGAAGATCGACTGGCCCAGACCGCCGAAGTGGGCGGCGGAACTCAGCGACCAGGTGCGCGCAAAACCGGAACAGGAAAAGCCATCCACCCTGGCCGACCTGGCCTCACGTCTGAATGGGTGATTGTGTGGCGCAGAGGATTGGAAATGGCATTGACCACGACGCAAAAACTGGATGAAGCGCGCACTGCCCTGCACAAATTGTTGACCGGCGAAAAACGCGCCTCCGTTCGCTACGCGGACCGTTCGGTGGAATATACCAGCGCCAATATCGCTGATTTGCGCACCTATATCCGCGAGTTGGAACGCGCCCTGGAAATTGAACAGGGCGTGACCACCACCAGCCGGCGGCCGTTTGGGGTGGCGTGGTGAACAATCTGGCGACTATTCCCCAGCTGGTGGATGCCGGCGGCCGGCCATTGCGCATGCAGGACACGGCGCACGGCGGCGCCAGCCTGATCTCCGAGGAATTGCAGTCCTGGCAGCCGCCGTATCAGTCGGCTGACGCGGACATTTTGCCCGAATGGGAGACCCTGGTCTCCCGCACCCGCGACATGATCCGCAATCACGGCCTGACCAGCGGCGCGGTACAGACCCATCTCGACAATATTGTCGGGCCCAAGCTGCGGCTGGTGGCCAAGCCTGACTGGCGGGCATTGAATCAGGATCTGGCCTGGGCGCGTGAATGGACGCGCAATGTTGAAGCGAAGTTTCGGCAGTGGGCGGACGATATCGACCGCTATTGCGATGCCGGTCGCCGTCTGTCCCTGACCGGCATGATCACCCAGGGCTATCGCTCGTTCATGAATACCGGCGAGATTCTGGCCGTGGCCGAATGGCTGCCCAAGCGTCCGACCCGCTACGCGACGGCGATGCAGATGGTAGATCCCGACCTGTTGTCGAATGTAAACAACCAGGCCGACACGGATTTGTTGCGCCGCGGCGTGCAGCTGGATCTGTATGGCGCCGCGGTAGCGTATTGGATAGCCAGCGGCTGGCGCAATGACCCGTTTTTCAGCCGTGGCCCGGTGACCTGGCGGCGTGTTGCACGTGAAACAGCATGGGGGCGGACCCAGGTCATCCACATTTTTGACCAGGAACGGCCCGGACAAACACGCGGCAAGGGCGGTCTGGTGCCGGTTTTGGCCAAAATGAAAATGCTGGAACGCTTCGAGCAGGCTACCCTGCAGGCCGCGATCCTCAATGCCATGTACGCGGCCACCATCGAATCGGGCATGGATTGGAACAGTGTTGGCTCCGCTATTGGCGCGGGCACTGAGGATGCGGTGCTGAACTACATGGCTAGCCGGGCGGACTGGCACGCCGGCGCACACGTGCGTTACAACGGCGTGAAGATCCCGCATCTGTATCCTGGCGAAAAACTGACACTCAACCAGCCGCAACATCCGAAGGCAGAGTTTGCACAGTTCGAGGAAGCGACACTTCGTCATCTGGCCGGCGGGCTGAACATGAGCTACGAGCAGTTTTCGCGGGATTATTCGAAATCCACCTACAGCTCGGCCCGGGCGGCGATGTTGGAATCCTGGCGCTTTTTCAAGAATCGGCGGCATCACGTCGCCGGCCGCTTCGCGCGCCTGGTGTACACGCTGTGGCTGGAAGAGGCGATCGACAACGGCGATGTCGAGATCCCGCCGGGCGCACCGAGTTTCTACGAGGCCAAGACGGCATGGACCCGTTGCAACTGGATCGGTCCTGGCCGCGGCCATATCGATCCGCTGAAAGAAGCCAATGCCACCAAGGTGGAGTACTCCATGCATCTGACGACGTTGGAGAAGGAAGCGGCCGAGCGCGGCGAGGACTGGGAGGAATTGCTGGACCAGCGCGCCGAGGAACGCCAACGCATGACGGAGCTGGGGCTGGATCCCGCGGATCTGATGGGCCCGACACCGGTAGCACAGCCGGCGGAAATAGGAGACCCCAATGCCGCCTGAAACTGATTTGACCACCATCACTGAGCCGGGGATCCGCCAGGGATCGCTGGAGTTTCCCAACACCCAAAACCAGATGATTCATATCGCATCGCGGATCTTCAACACGCCGCTGCTGATCGAGCCGAACAAACTGCAGGCGATCCTGCACGCCGTTGGCGACCGGCTGGACATTGCGGTCGAAGCGCCGGTGGATGTAGGGGTGATGGCACCAAAACCGCAGGGTTTTCACCCGGGATATGCTGCCAACGACCGCGAAAGGGGCCGTTATGCCCTGCGCAGCGGGGTGGCAATACTCGAAATTTCCGGCACGTTGGTGCACAAAGGCGCCTGGTTGGGCAGTTATTCCGGCATGGTTTCCTATGATGGACTGGGCCGGCAACTGGAGATGATAGCCAATGACCCGGATGTGACGGCATTGCTGCTCAATATCCATACGTACGGCGGTGAAGTAGCGGGTTGTTTCGACCTCTCAGACCAGATATTCCAGATGCGCGAGGCCATGCCGATTGCAGCACTGGTGGCCGACGTCGCCTGTTCGGCCGGTTATGCCATCGCCTCGGCCGCCGATGAGGTGGTGGTGACCCAGACCGGTATGGTGGGCTCCATCGGCGTGGTGTTGACCCATTTCGATGTGAGCAAGCGGGCCGAGCAGAAGGGCATCGCGGTCACCCACATTTATGCGGGCAAGGACAAAGTGCTGGGCACTCCGTTCAAGGCCCTCACCGCTTCCGATCGCAAGAAATTGCAGGCCGAGGTCGATGGGCTATACGAATTGTTCCTGACCAAGGTGGCGCGCAATCGTGGCCGCAGCGCAGACATCTTCCGCCGCACCGAGGCAGGCGTGTTTTACGCCGCCGATGCCGTTGCCGCCGGTCTTGCCGATCGCATCGCCGCGCCGCGTGAAATATTGGCGCAGATGATTGACGGAACCGCGCCAATCAAGGCCCGGGACAGCGGGGAAAACGGCCAGGACGAGGATGATATGACGGTCATCGTTGACAACCCGGATCCAGATCCAGATCAGAGTCCAGATGCCGCAGCCGCGGCCAACCAGCAGGAGAGTGAAACCATGAAAGACGATAAGCCGAACGCCGCGGCAGAGCAGGCCGCCACCGAGCAAGTGATCGCCAAAGCGCGCGAGGAAGGGGCCATCGAGGGCACCAGGGCCGACCGTGAGCGCATCCAGAAGATTCTCGGCTGCGAGGAAGCGAAGACGCGCAGCACTCTGGCCCATCACCTGGCGCTGGAAACCAACATGAGCGCCGAGGCTGCCATCGCCTTGCTCGCCAAGTCGGCACCGGAAGCCAGCGGCCAGTCGCCGCTCAAATCCGCCATGGAGGCGACCGGCACGCCGGGCATTACCAGTCCCCATCCGCCCGAAGGGGAGGATGTGGTCGTGCGGATCGATTCCGCAAAAATCTACGAGTCTCGCCGCAAGGCGGCTCGGTCCTAAACCACCCACCATTCAGGAGCATCTCTAATGACGACTCAAACTGAACAGGGCCACGCCGGCGGCTTCATTCTTTCGGTAGCCAACGGCAAGCGGTCCTTCAAGAACGTCACCGTCGCGAGCGGTGAAAACATGCAGGCCGGCGAGGTCTACGCTGAAGTCGGCGGCTACGCCGTCCCGTTCGACACGGCCGACAGCTCCGGCGGCGCCGATACTGTGGCCGGTATTCTGTTCGATGCGGTCGATGCAACGGCCGCAGCCGTGGCCGGGGTCGGCGTGGTTCGTGACGCCGAAGTCAACACCAACGAGCTGGTCTGGCCCACCGGCATTTCTGCCAATGACAAGGCCACCGCCGTTACGGCGCTGGGCGCGCTCGGCATCATCGTTCGCTAAGCGAACTTCACAACTTTTGGAGAATCACATGTCTGCTCTTGACGTATTCAAAGGCAACGCATTCTCGGTGATCTCGCTGACGGACGCAGTCAACAAGATCCCGCACGTTCCTGGCCGAGCTGGTCAGGTCATTAACTGGAACGAGCAGGGTGTTTCCACCACCGGCATCATGCTGGAGGAGCAAAAAGGCATTCTGACCCTGGTCGATCCGACCCCCCGCGGAGGCCCCGGTACGTCGGTGCAGAAGGAAAAACGCACCGCCCGGACCCTGACCATTCCGCATTATGAGGTCGATGATGCGGTCTATGCCGAGGAAGTGCAGGGCGTGCGCGCTTTCGGCTCAGAAACCCAGACTGAAACCATCATGGCCAAGATCCTGGCGCGCCTCGATGGGCACGTGAGCCAGAACCTGGACCCGACGCTGGAATATCAGCGCCTGGGCGCGCTCAAGGGCATCATTCTCAACGGCGACGGCTCCACGCTGTACAACCTGTTCACCGAGTTCGATGTGACCGCGCAGAGTATGGTCTACATGAGCCTGTCGACAGCGGATCCGAAGGGCGCCATTCGCACCAAATGCACGGGCATCGTGCGCTCCATCGCCAATTCGCTGGGCGGTGTGGCATTTACTGGCGTGTACGGTTTCGCCGGTGACGCCTTCTGGGATGCATTGATTGCCTCCAAGGAGACACGGGAGACCTTCCAGGCCCAGGAAGCGGCCCAACTGCGCGCCGGCGCGGCTTATACCTCGTTCCTGTACGGCGGCATCATGTGGGAAAACTACCGCGGCGCCACGGGCGACGTGGACGCGGACGACTCCATGACCCCGTTCGTTGATCCGGATGAGGCGCACTGCTTCCCGGTGGGTGTTCCCGGCCTGTTCCGCACGGTGTATGCCCCGGCCGACTACATCGAAACGGTCAATACCAACGGCCTGCCGCGCTATGCACGGCTGTATCCGATGCCCAACGGCAAGGGTGTGTCCCTGGAATCCCAGATGAACGCCCTGTCGTACTGCGTGCGGCCGCGCGTGCTGGTTACAGCAGACCTTAACGCTGCCGCCAGCTAAGTTTCCTGGTAGCTGAGCCCCTGGGCTGGGCGGGACTGGTCTCGCCCAGCCATTTTTTCCGAGGTGACGATGGACAGGGGTGAGTTTTGGGTCATTATGGGTTCGGGCCCGTCATTGTGTGCTGGCGATGCCGCCTATGTACGTGGCAAGGCCCGCGTGATGGTGATCAATACCAGCTTCCGCATGGCGCCCTGGGCCGATGTGCTCTATACCAACGATCACGACTGGCTGGGTATTTTTCTGCGCGAACTTTACGGTGGGTTCAATGGGGAGATTTGGTGTGGTCATCCGCAGCTGGCCGGGGTTGAGGGTATACACCACATACCCTTCGACAAAACAGCTGTGGGGTTGAAACCGCAACCCGGGCACATCGCCTGGGGCATGAACTCCGGCGGCGCCGGACTAAGCCTGGCATGCAATCATTTTGCGGCTTGCGCGGTCGTTTTGTTGGGCTTTGACCAGCAGTGGACCGACGGCCAGCCACGCTGGCATGGGGCTCATCCGGAAGGGCTGCAAAATCAGAAGCCGGGTTTCCACCGCTGGGCCGTATGGTTTCGCCAGGCTGCGGCAGATGCAGCGGCGGCCGGCATTGAAATCATCAATTGCAGCCGCGAGACCTCGCTGGATTGTTTTACCCGCAAAGATCTGCGGGCGGTGTTGTAGTTAGTGGCTGTGCGCCATTGCTTCAAGGTACGGCACAAACCGTTGGCCATTGTGGCCATCCCCAAAGTTGCCGCCTCGTCTATTCTGGCAGTGTCGGAGGTAGAGCCCGAACCCTGTCTCGCGCATGAGGCGCGGGCCAACGGCTGGTTCGTCGCGGCGTTTGTGCGACATCCGCTGGATCGGCTGGTATCGGCCTGGGCGGACAAATCCCGCGCCATGACGCCAGGATTATTGCATTGCGGGTTTGAGGCCGACATGAGTTTCGATGATTTCGTCACGCACGTTGCGCAGCATGACGATGACGATCATCATCTGCGCCAGCAGTACCGGTTCATCGTCCACCGCGGTCGTCTCAGTGTGGATTTCATCGGCCGCTACGAACGCCTGGAAGATGATTGGGGGCTGTTGCGAAAAATGTTCGGGCTCCAGGCGTTGACACATGTGAACCCGAGTCCCAGGTCACGCGATTTTGCCTCATACTACACGGCGAAATCACGTGAGACAGCCGAGAACACGTATCGCCGGGACCTGCGTTTTTTGGACTATCGATGATCCAATTATTGACCGCAACGGGGGCCAGGCCTGAGGCCTGGGCATTGTGTCAATTATGGATGCAACGGCAAGACTACACTGATCCAGTACGTTGGATTATCGTTGATGATGGTCAGGCCGCAGCAGAAATAAAGCCGGTCGAGGCTTGGCAGATCGAGGTAATACGACCAAAGCCTTGCTGGACGCCTGGAGCAAACACCCAAGCGCGTAATTTGCGCGCCGGGCTTGAACGCATTACAAATGATGACCCGCTGCTGATCATTGAGGATGACGATCACTACGCACCGGGATGGATCAGCCGGGCGGTTGCCGAGCTTGAGCACCATGAGCTGGTTGGTCAGTTGCTGTGCCGCAAGTACAACGTGTCAAATCTACGCGCGCGCGAATTGCTTGACCATGACAAGGCCAGCTTGTGCTGCACTGCGATGATCGGAGACGCTATCCGCGCATTCCGTGAGGTCGCCACACACGCGGCAGTTTTGCTGGATTGCGACCTGTGGCGCTGTTTCCGTGGGCATCTGTTCGATGGTGCTTACGTGACGAGCATCAAATGCATGCCGGGCCGCGGCGGCATTGACAGCGGCCATCGGCCGCGCTTTGGCAAAATCGCGGATCCGACCGGCCAATTGCTGCGCCAATGGATCGGCGCGGATGCAGAGTATTACCGGAGCTGGATGAGGTCGTGAACCGCTACGCAGAAATCGAGCACTATCGAGCTGCCTACCAGGACCCGGCCTACGGCATGGGCAAGCGGCGCAAGCTGGATGTGGCGCGTATATTGGGCGAGCTGGAGCCCGGTTCGTTGCTGGATATAGGCACCGGTCGGGGTGAATGTCTGGCGATGGCTCTTGCCGCCGGGCATTTTCCGGTACACGGCACGGAAGTGGTCAAAGAGCTGCTTGGCGGTAACGTCCTGTATGCGGAGGCCCACCACTTACCGTTCCCGACTGGTAGCCATGATTACGTCACCTGTTTCGACGTCCTGGAGCATTTGGTGGAGGCAGATATTCGGCCCTGTTTGCGCGATATGTACCGCGTGGCATCACGCACTTGCATCGTGTCGGCAAGCGAATTGGAGAGCATCCACAATGGCCGTGACCTGCACATCAGCCGCCGCCCGCGCGCGCAGTGGTTGCAATTGATCGCCGAGTGTTGGCCTGGCGCCTATGAATTTCGCGGCGCGGGCCGCTCACCAGCTTTCAGGGTCGATAAACAAGGCTGATTTATGCCATTGCTGGCCGAACTTGCCCTGCGCTATGCGGGTCGGGCTGGTGTCGCCATGGGCGGTGGCGAAAGTTTGCCAGAACAGGTTGCCAGGTGCCCTGACGACGCTATTTATGTCAGCGCCAATCAGCACGGAGCGCTGCTGAGGGCCGTGGATTTCATCGTCTCGATTGACGGCAACGAAGCCGACGTGCGGCCCCACGGCGCGCCCGTCATTGGCCGTCGGGTCTGGTGTGACTACCGCATTCAGGACTGGCAGGATTTCCACTACTGTGGGCCGACTGCAGCGTGGGTATTGCGGGTCTTGGGCTGCCATCCGGTCATTCTGGCCGGTATGGACTGCTACCAGGGTGGCACCTATCACCACGATCCGGCCGCCCGGTCCACCGGCCGGCTGGTGTCACGAGAAGAGCATGTTCAGCATTGGCGCAACCTGGTGCCGCATATGCTCGGCACAGCAGTGCGCAGCTGCGGCGGACCCACTGCGGAGATCTTTCCGCTCTGGGATCCGCATGAGGTGTTGCCGGACTACGTCGCGCCGGCTGATGTGCGGGCCATGCAGGCCATGCGCCCGCGCAGAGTCCGCACCAATGACTGCGCCAGGATCAACGGCAAGCCGGTCGAGGCGGGCGTGGAGATGCTGGTCTCGCCGGCTGAATTTGCATATCTGATGCGCCGCCGCACCGCGGTGGCGCTATAGCGGAGCATATATGACCGATTCTATTGAGACCTTGGTCAGCCAGGAGGCCTTCCACGAGTTCTGCGAGCTGGCCGAGATCAACAATTATTGCGGGGTGGAGGTGGTCATCGACCGCAGCGTCGATGTGGTCGACGCGGACGGCAACGTGCGCCATGTGGCCGCCCTGGTGCACGCGCTCAAGGACGGATTGCCGGAATGGCAGTCCGGGGATTTGCTCGAAGTGGCCAGCGGCAACGTCAAATTGCGCCAGGTCATCTCCGACGACGGCTATATCCAGCGCATCGAGGCGACGCCGGTTGCATGATTATTTCCTATCAGATCGAAAAACTGCCTGAACTGCGGCGCAAATTCGATGCGAAATTCATTGATCAGTCACTGCAGCGGGCGTTGCAGCTGGCGGCGACCAAGACCAGGACGCGGATTTCCAGGGAAGTGCGGCAGAGCTACAACATCAAGGCCGGCGATATTGGCCGCGCGGTGCGGCTGACACGCATTCCCGGCGGCCGTTTGTTGATCTACATCGGCAAGGCCATCGGCTTGGACCATTTCGGCGCCCGCGGCAAGAACGTCAAAACCGCGCATGGCCGGCGCCGCGGCGTCACGGTCCAGATCAGGAAAGACCGGGCCAGAAAGCTGGTGAGCGGCGGCTTTGTCGGCGGCAAGGGCAAGTTCATATTCAAGCGCGCGGGTGAGTCCCGGATGCCCATCGAGCGGCTCTACGGTCCCTCCATCCCGCAAATGGTTTCGAACAATGCGGTGATCGAGTCCGCGTTACTGCTGACCGGCGAGGACCTGGCGGTGGAATTTAACCGGCAAATGGAACTATTGACAGGACGGGCGCAGTGAGTTTATTGGCGGAAGTCGGCACCCAGCTCGGCAACAACCTCAGCAGTTTCCCGACCGTTGGCCTGGCCTGGACCAGCAAACCGATCGCCGATTTCGATGCCGAGGTGCCGGCGGCGCTGTATTACTTGAGCAGCATCCAATCCGAGGCCTCGCCGTACAACACCGAGACCATCCAGCCCGGCGACTACGAAATCACGGTGCTGCTGGTCTGCGCCGTCGACGCGCTCGAGTCCCTGCTGATCGAGCTCAATGCGGCCATGGTGGGATTTCAGCCGACCGGTGCGTTTGAGGCCTTCGAGCACGTCAGCGGCAATGCCCTGGATATAAATCAATCCGTTATCTGGTGGCGCTCTGTGTATGCCGCCAGAAATTATCACGAGGGATAGGGTCATGAGGAAATCAGGCAGTTTCGTGCGCAGCGGCGGGCAGCTGACGTTGCTCCACCGGACGGCTCCGGCTGGAGAGCTACCGGCCGCCAAGTTCCCGACTCCAGCACTGTCTGGGGCCACCAAGAGGCGCCGGCACGTGGTCGTGAAGGACCGCAGCGGCATCCAGACAACTGACCATACGGAGTGAAACATGGCTAAGAAATGGAAAAAGCGCGTAATTTTCGCCAAGATCGAGACTGTCTACGGCACCGATTCCACCCCGGGCGTAGCTGATGCCCTCCTGACCAAGAACCTGAAGCTGGACGATCCCTATGCCGGCGACCGGGTATCCCGTGATCTGGACCTGCCGACGCTGGGATTGCAGGCCGAGATCAATGTCAATCCCTATGCCACGGTGTCGTTCGATGTCGAAATCGCTGGCTCCGGCACCGCCGGCGTTGCGCCCCGTTACGGGCGCCTGCTGCGTGCCTGCGGATTCACCGAGACCATCGAGGCCGATTCCGGGCCCAATTTTGTCGATTACGACCCCAACAGCGACCTGGACGAGTCGGTCACGCTGAAATTCGAGGGCGATGGCCAGCAGCACGTGCTCAAGGGTTCGCGCGGCAATGTGGCCATGAACTGGCAAAAGGGCATACCGTTCTATCATTTCACCTTTTCCGGTCTGTACACGCGTCCGACTGCCGCATCGGTGGGCACGCCGGACTTCACCGGCATCCCGGTGCCGTTGCCGGTAACCAAGCTCAACACCACGCTGACCGTGGGCGCCTACAACGGCCCGGCGGCCTCATTGACCTGCGATATGGGCATGCAGATCTATCCCCGCAATGTCATTGGCCAGGAGGAAATCCTGCTCACCGACCGCGGGCCCGCGGGGCAGATCGTGATTGATCAACCCGATATCGGCGTCATCGATCTGTTCGCTGATTTTCTCGAGTCGCACGCCGGCATCAATACCGGCGCCGTCAGCCTGGTGCACGGTATTGCGGCGGGCAATAAGGTCACGTTCACCGCGCCCAAGGCGCAGCTCTCGACCGTTACCGAGGGCAATGACAACGGCCTGGCCAACTATAGCCTCAATGCGCGCTACATCCCCGATGTCGGCGATGACGAAGTGAAGTTGAGGGTCGCGTAAGCCGCCTCTTGCAACGACCACAGGAAAAACGACCATGAGCAATATATTTTTCAAGGGCTCGCGCGAAAGCGTGCTGCTGCCGCTGGTGGCTGAATGCCTGACCGCCACCGGTGGTAAATTCCGCATCAATTTCAAGGCCCGGTTTCGCTGCCCCACCCAGGATGAACGGCGCGAAATGTCCGAGGCGTTCAGCGCCGGAACATTGAGCGACGATGATGCCGTTGATCTCCTGATCCAGGACTGGCAGGACGTCAGGGACGCACAGGACGAACCGATACCGTACAACGAGGAAAACCTCAAAGCGGCGCTGCAGGAGGTGCCCTATCGCAACGCCCTGGTCGAGGGCGCCCTGACCATGATCTACGGCAAGCAGGTGCTGGAGGCGGTGCGCCAAAAAAACTTACGCAAGCCGGGCGCTACTGGGTAAGACAAGCGCCGGCTGAGGACGCCGACCCAGACCTCGACCCGGACGATCTGACTCCTGAGCTACGTGATCACTGGTTCGGCGCTGCCGGCCAGGAACGACTGGAGATCTGGCCGCAAAACTGGCCGGCCGTGGAGCTGTTCTGTTTTTGCGCCACCCAGTGGCAACGCAGCGAAACAGGCATCCGTCTGGGGTTGAACTACCCGGCCGTGCAGGCCGTTTTCACCATGCACCACATTCCACTGCGCCGCCAGGCCCGTTTGCTGGCCGATATACGGCTGATCGAATTGGGTGCGCTGAGCGAAATGGCAGAACAGGCGGAGAAATCCTGAATGGCACGCGAATTTAAGACCGGTGTAAAAATCACGGGCGATGCCAGCGGCGCCGTTTCGGCCACACGCGCAACCCGTGGCGAGCTCGACAAGCTCAATACGTCGGTCGAAAAGCAAACCAAACTGGGCCAACTCGCCTCTGGCGGCATCGGGCAATATGTCGCCAAAATCGCCGGGGTTGCCGCGATCGCGGCCGGCGCCGTGGCCGCCATTGGCCGCTTCGCCAAATCGATCGCCGATGAAGGCGACCGTGTTCAGAAACTCTCCATTCAGCTCGGCACTTCCGCCGAGTTCATTTCCGGCATGGGTCATGCTGCTGAGCTGTCCGGCTCATCGCTGGAATCGTTCGCCACCAGCATGGTCAAGATGGAAAAATCCATCGCCAATGCGGGTGCCGGACTGTCCACCAATATCCGCGCATTCGAACGCCTGGGCCTCACCTACGAGGACCTGAAAAAACTCTCACCAGAAAACCAGTTCCTGGCCATTGCCGACCGGCTCGGCGCGATGCAGGATAAAACCCTGCGCACCGCCACCGCGATGGATATTTTCGGCCGTTCCGGCGCGGCGCTGATCCCGTTGCTGGCACAGGGTGGCGACGGCATCCAGGCGATGCGCGATGAGGCCGAACGTCTGGGCCTGGTGATGTCGCAAGAGTTCGCCGATGCCGCGGCGCAGTTCAACGATGATCTGACCCGCAGCCAGGGCGTGGTGACCGGCATCAAGCGGCAAATCGGTGAAGGTCTGCTGCCGGAGCTGGACGCTCTGGCCCAGCAGTTCGTCGAGAGTGCTGAGGCGACGGATGTCTGGAAAGAGGTAGGCACATTCCTCGGCAATGTGGTGCGCATCCTGGTCGCTGGATTTGTCACCCTCAAAGAAGTGGTGGGGCTCACCGCCCAGGCGGTCTGGTCTGCCGGCAAGATCATCGTCGATACCCTGGCCGCCATCGTCGCGCCGCTGTTCGAGTTCGGCAAAACGCTGGCGGATTCGTTTGCCGCCCTCACGCGCGGTGATTTTGCCGCGGCAGCCAATGCCTTCACCGGCCTGGGCGACCGCATGGCAGCTGCGTTCAGCGACAACATCAGCCTGATCGAGGTGCGGCTGCGCGAGTTTGGCCAGGACTCATCGGTGCGCATCAGCAAAGCGGTGGGCACCGTTAACGACATCCTGACCCGTCAGGCGGTAGTATCTCAGGGCGCGGCCGCCGGCATCGGCGAGCTGAGCGACCAGACCAATCAGGGCGCCAAGGCGGCTGCGGCTGCGGCCAAGGCCTATCAGACGCTGGTGGACCGGCTGGATCCGCTGGCCAAACTGGGACGGCAATTCACCGTCGAACAGGCCATCCTGGCCGGCAAGATCGCCGCGGGCGGTGAGGGTGTTGCTTATTACACCCAGCTGCTGGGAATCCTGCGTGACCAATATGCCGCGGCGGCCCGGGATGCGGTCGGCTTTGGCGACAAGGCCGGCGCGGCGGCGGAAAAAGCGGCGGCGCGGGCCGAAGCTGCGGCGAAAAAGGAAGCGGCCACCCGCGCCTCGGCTTTGGCCACGCAGGCGGCCGACCAGGAAACCTTCCAGAAAAGCTTTGAGCGCGGTGTTGAGCGCATGGATGATCTGGGCGCCGACTTGTGGCGTGGCTGGTTTACCGGCGCCAAGAACGCGCTGCAGTCGATCAAGGACTTTTTCCTCAACTGGCTGGCGGAAATGGCTCATGCGGCCATCACCCGGCCCATCCTGGTCAGCATCATGGGCGCCTTTGGCCTGGGCGGCACCGGGCTGGCGGCTGCAAGTGGCGTGGCCGGGCCCGGCGGGTTGGGTGGTATAGGTGGCATCGCTGGCTCTGGCGGTGGTATTGGTGGGTTTGGCAGCATCGCCAGCCTGTTCACCGGCGGCGGCATCGGCAGCGCTTTCACGCAGCTGGGCAGCAGCCTGCCGACCTGGCTGGGTGGCACGGCCGGCACCGGTATTATGGGACCTACCGCGGCGGGTGGTAATGCAGCCGGCGGCATTTTCGCCAATGCGGGCGGGGTGTCCAATCTGGCCTATGGCGCCATTGGCCTGGTGGCGGGGATTCTCGGCGACAAGATCTTCGGCGGCCAGGGAGGCATTGGCGCGAGTCTGGGCGCCACCATCGGCACCGCTATTTTACCCGGCATTGGCACGGTCATTGGCGGTCTACTCGGCGGCGCACTGGGGGGATTGATCGGCGGCAAAAACAACCCACCAAAACTGTCCGTGGCTGGCACCGAGTACGCCGCCGAAAGCCCGTATGCATCCGGGCATGATCTGAACTTCGCAACCGCGTTCGGCGACGTGTTCCTGCGCAGCAAGCGCATTGCCGACGCGGACATCGCAAATCTGCAAACCTCGATCACGGATTTCGACAACGCCATCGCGCAATTCATGACCGAGGACCAGATCGCCGAGGCGGGGGACCGGCTGAAAACATGGTCAACGCAGATGGAAGGCGCCGCCATATCCGGCGAAGAGCTGCTGAATAGCCGGTTCGGCGTCATCCTGTCGACGTTCAGCGAGGATATCAGGGCCTACGTTAACGATGTGGCCGGCCTCCAGGAGCAGGTGCAACGCCTGGCATTGTCATCCACCGCACAGCGCATCATCGATGCCGCGCCGGAGCTGTTCCAGGGCCGAACATTCAGAGACTTTATCGCCGTGGCCGAGGCCATGCAGGAGGAGGGCGAGGACCTGACGGCCACATTCCAGCGCCTGGCGCAGGAGGTGGTGCAGATCGCCAACCAGCTTCAGCTGGTCCAGGGTTTTGCCAGTTCGGACCTGGTGGCGGATTTCGACGCGCTCATGCAACAGCAGGGCTACACGCTGCTGGATCTGACCAATAACCTGGGAGACGGTATCCGGGATCTGGCGTCGACCTTCACCGGCAGCGCGGCCGACCTGCAACAGCTGGCGGTGCTGGTCTCCCAGCGCTACGAATCCGAGATTGCCTATCTCAGTCAGATCGAGCAGATCTCAGCGGGCATCAGTGGCGGATTCAAGACGCTGCGCGAGAGCATCGAGCAGGACCTGCTGGGCCCCGAGGCCTATTACCAGCAAATCACCGACCAGGCCGAGCAGCTGGCCAGGGATCTGCAGAGCATGACCGATCCGGCCAGGATTGCCGCCACCGTGGCGGAAATCCAGCGGCTCACCGGCCAGGCTTACGGCCTGCTGGATGAAGCC
>Ga0214471_10001749_pt1 | contig 17177 bp, 16 predicted proteins | sample RVTome_5_FD_207665 | JGI IMG/M metagenome (GOLD analysis project Ga0214471, IMG submission 207665) | Soil microbial communities from uranium-contaminated site in the Upper Colorado River Basin, Wyoming, United States - RVT142D155 | ecosystem: Environmental > Terrestrial > Soil > Contaminated >... | reverse complement strand
GTCGTCGTCACCCAGGGCGCGCGGCCGCGTCGCGTCATCGCCGGGCTGGGCCTGGCCATGGCCGCCGCGGCGGCCCTGACCGCGTCGATCGGCGCTGCCCTGCCCTTCGCGGCGCTCAGCCTGCTCGCCGGGCTGCTCGGGCTCTGCGCCAGCGGCTGGAACGGCGTCTTCCTGGCCGAGGTCGCCCGGCTGGCCCCGCCGGGGCGCGCCGGCGAGGCGACCGGCGCCGTGCTGGTCGCCTGCTACGCCGGGCTCGTCGTCGGGCCGCTGCTGTTCGCCGGGGTCGCCTGGTTCGCCAGCCTCGGCGTCGGCTACGGGATCGTTGCCGCTTGCAGCGCCGCTGCCGGTATGATGCTGCTCCTGACGGCAGATGACGGCGCACGGCCGAACACGGACACCGCGCATGGATGAGCCAGGCAAGACCCCGGATGCGGCGACCATCGGCACGCCGTCCGCCGCGCCGCGTCGCCGCCGGCGCACGGCGCCGCCGCCGGCCCTGGCGGACCAGGCGGTCACCGCGCTGCGCCGCATGATCGCGCGGGGAATGCTGGCGCCGGGCGCGCGGCTGTTCGAGCCGGTCTTGAGCGAAACCCTGGGCGTATCGCGCACGCCGGTGCGCGAGGCGCTGAAGCTGTTGGCCGCGGAAGGGCTGGTCGAGCTGCGCCGCAACCGCAACGCGCTGGTCGCGCCGCTCGACCCGGCCGAGCTGCGCGAGCTGTTCGAGGTCGAAAGCTGCATCGAGGGCTATGCCGCCGGTCTCGCGGCCGAGCGCATCGGCGCGAACGGGCTGCGCCGGCTGCGGCTGCTGCAGGAGCGCATGGAGAGCCGCCAGATGCGCGGCGACCTCGAGGCCTATTTCGAGATCAACCAGCAGATCCACCGCCTGGTCGTCGCCAGCGCCGGCAACGCGGTGCTGCGCGAGACGCACGAGCGCCTGATCGGACGCCTGGAGCGCGCCCGGTTCTTCGCGCTCGGCGCTGAGGGCCGCTGGGAGGAATCGGTCCTGGAGCACCGCGCCATCCTGCGCGCGCTCGAGAACCGCGACGCCGCGGCGGCGCAGCGATTGTTCACCGTGCATGTGCGGCGCACCGGCGAGGTCGTCGCCGAGACCTGCCAGGCGCCTGCGGTGTCACGTCCGGAGCGCAAGCGAGCATGAAGATCCTGGTCGCCAACCCCAACACCAGCGCCGGCGTGACCGAGCGGATCCTCGCCACCGCCCGCGCGGCCGCGTCGCCCGCGACCGAGCTGGTCGGCATCACCGCCCCGCGTGGCGTACCCTATATCGCGACGCGCGCCGAGGCGGCGCTCGGCGGCGCCATCGTGCTCGAGATGCTGGCCGAGCATGCCGGCGACGCCGACGCGGTGATCATCGCCGCCTTCGGCGACCCGGGCCTCGGCGGCGCGCGCGAGCTGCTGTCGGTGCCGGTCGTCGGCCTGGCCGAGGCGGCGATGCTGACCGCCTGCATGCTGGGCCGCAAGTTCGCGCTGGTCACCTTCGCCCGGGCGCTGGCGCCGTGGTATCGCGAATGCGTCGAGTATCATGGCCTGACGTCGCGGCTCGCCGCGGTGCGGCTGGCGGAAGGCAGCTTCGGGTCGATCGACGGCGTGCAGGACGAGATGGCGGAAGAGATCGTGCGCGCGGCCGAGCGCAGCGCCGTGGAGGACGAGGCCGACGTGGTCGTGCTGGCCGGCGCGCCGCTGGCCGGCCTTGCCGCAAGGATCCGCGACCGCGTTCCGCTGCCGCTCGTCGATGGCGTGGCCGCCGCGGTGAAGCAGGCCGAGACGCTGGTTCACCTGCGGCCGCGCAAGGCGACGCTCGGCACGTTCCGCCGCCCCGACCCGAAACCGTCGATCGGCCTGCCGGAGCCCGTCGCCCGGCTGCTCGCCGGCACGGACGCGACGCGCTGACAGGAGGACCGCGATGGCCGATTTCGACCTGGTGCTGCGCAATGCGCGGATCGCGACCGCCGCCGACCAGTTCCGCGCCGATATCGGCATCCACGCGGGCCGCATCGCCGCGCTCGGCACCGGTCTGGCCCAGGGCAAGGACGAGATCGATGCGCATGGCAGGCTGGTACTGCCGGGCGGCGTCGACGCGCATTGCCATTTCGACCAGCCGATGGGCGACGGCTCGGAGATGGCCGACGACTTCGCCAGCGGCACGCTGTCGGCCTTGTGCGGCGGCACCACGACCGTCATCCCCTTCGCCTGCCAGATCAAGGGACGGTCCTTGCGTGAGGCGGTCGTGGACTATCACCGGCGCGCCGAGGGCAAGGCCTATATCGATTACGCCTTCCACCTGATCGTCGCCGATCCGGTCGCCTCGGTGCTGGGCCAGGAGCTGCCGGCGCTGATCGAGGACGGCTACAGCTCGTTCAAGATCTACATGACCTATGACGACCTGAAGCTGAGCGACCGGCAGATCCTCGACGTGCTCGCCCTGGCGCGGCGCGAGCGCGCCATGACCATGGTGCACGCCGAGAATGCCGACGTCATCGCCTGGCTGACCGAGCAGCTCGAGCTCGCCGGCAAGACCGCGCCGAAGTTCCACGCCGTTGCGCATGCAAGGATCGCCGAGCGCGAGGCGACGCATCGCGCCATCGCGCTGGCCGAGCTGGTCGACGTGCCGATCCTGATCGTACATGTCTCGGGCCGCGAGGCGGTCGAGCAGATCGGCCGCGCCCAGGCGCAAGGCCTGCGCATCCTGGGCGAGACCTGCCCGCAATACCTGTTCCTGACGGCGGACGACCTCGATTTGCCCGGGCACGAGGGCGCCAAATGCGTCTGCTCGCCACCGCCGCGCGACAAGGCCAACCAGCAGGCGATCTGGACCGGCCTCGCCAACGGCACGTTCAGCGTCTTCTCCTCCGACCACGCGCCGTTCCGCATGAACGACCCGAAGGGCAAGCTCGTCTGCGGCCCGGCGGCGCCGTTCTCGAAGATCCCGAACGGCATTCCCGGCGTCGAGACGCGGCTGGCGCTGCTCTTGTCCGAGGGCGTGCTGAAGGGCCGCATCACCTTGCAGCAATTCGTCGCGCTGACCGCGACCAATCCCGCCCGCATCTACGGCCTCGCCGGCCGCAAGGGCTCGATCGCGATCGGCGCCGACGCCGACCTCGTCGTCTGGGACACCGACGGCACGGTGCGCATCGAGAACCGCCGGCTGCATCACAACGTCGACTACACGCCCTACGAAGGCATCGAGCTGAAGGCCTGGCCCGACACGGTGATCGCGCGCGGCGACATCGTGGTCCGGGCGGGCGAGCCGACCGGCGCGGCCGTCAAGGGCCGCGGCCGGTTCCTGCGCTGCGACCGGCCGGTCGAAAAGGCGGCTGGTCTCGCAGAGTAACGTTCGAAATCACGAATGACCGACACACGAACACAGTGGCCTGGAATCCGGTCCCCCTTCCCCTTGCGGGAGGGGGTTAGGGGGAGGGGACTTTCGGACATGAAAACCACCAAGGCACCAAGACACCAGGCGGAGGGCGTTGCGGCCGTCGGCCGCGCGAAGAACCCGTCTTGGTGTCTTGGTGGTTTCTGGGATTGTCGGCACGCGCACACGTCGCACCTAGATTCCCCCTCCCCCCAACCCCCTCGCGCAAGGGGAGAGGGGAACGCCTTGGAGCTCCAGGACAAGCGGGCGTTTTCCAGATATCTATTCATTTCCCTATTCATCGACCGCATCGCGTGGAGCCAAGTGTTTGGTTTGTTGGCGATGTGTCTTGCATGCAATTCATTTCCCTATTCACGATCCATAGCGAAACGGTGAACGCCGCGGCCGGCGAAAGGACACTGCCGAGATGCACCCCAAAGAGCGCGCGCTCGCCTTCTGCCGAAAGTACAACTTGCAGCTTCCGATCCTGATGGCGCCGATGGCCGGCGCCAGCCCGGCAAGCCTTGGGATCGCCGTGGCCAATGCCGGCGGCATGGGCGCGTTCGGCGCGCTGACGACCAGGGCGGACGGCATCGCCGAATGGGCGCGGACGTTCCGCACCCAGAGCAATGGCGCGTTTCAGCTCAACACCTGGATTCCCGACCCGCCGCCGAAGCGCGACGCGCAGGCCGAAGCCCGCGTGCGCGATTTCCTGGCGCAATGGGGACCGGCCGTGCCGCAACAAGCCGGCGACGCCCGGCCGCTGGATTTCGCCGCGCAATGCGACGCGATGCTGGCGGCCGGGCCGGCGGTCGTCTCGTCGATCATGGGCGTCTATCCGCCGGACATCGTGCGGCGCATGAAGGACCGCGGCATCGCCTGGTTCGCCTGCGCCACGACCCTCGCCGAGGCGCGCGAAGCGGTAGCGGCCGGCGCGGATGCGATCGTGGCGCAAGGTCAGGAGGCCGGCGGCCATCGCGGCGCCTTCGACGCGTCGGCCGCCGAGCGCCAGGGCGTCGGCCTGTTCGCGCTGCTGCCGCGGCTCGCCGACAAGCTGTCGGCGCCCGTCATCGCCACCGGCGGAATCGGCGACGGCCGCGGCATCGCCGCGGCGCTGTTGCTCGGCGCCAGCGCCGTGCAGATCGGCACGGCGCTGCTGCGCTGCCCGGAGGCGAAGACCCATCCCGCCTGGGCGAACGCGCTCGACGAGCTCGAGCCGGAAGCGACCATGCCGACGCGCGCCGTCAGCGGCCGGCTCGGGCGCGCGGTCGCGACCGACTATGTCCGCGCCGCGCAGGAGCCGGACGCGCCGCGCCCCGCGCCCTACCCGGTGCAGCGCGGCCTGACCGCGCCGATGCGCGAGGCCGGGCAGCGCGACGGCGACTTCCAGCGCATGCAAGGCTGGGCCGGGCAAAGCGCCCATCTCGCCCGGCCCGAGCCGGCCGGCGACTTCATCCGCCGCCTCTGGGCCGAGGCCGAGGCGCTGCTGGGTTGACGGGCAGCGCCGCAGCCGGTGTGAGGGTTGACCGCGCCGCTTGCGATCGCGATCCTCGGCGCCGCATGACGGAAGCCGCGACCCAAGACGACGTGCTCGACTTCTGGCGACAGGCCGGGCCCGAGCGCTGGTTTGCCAGGAGCGACGCCTTCGACGCCGACTGCCGGCGGCGCTTCGCGGTACTCTGGCAGAAGGCGGCGGCGGGCCGGTTGCCGGACTGGGAGGCGACGCCGGACTCGGCCCTGGCCCTGGTCCTGCTGCTCGACCAACTGCCGCGCAACATGTTCCGCGGCTCGGCCCGGATGTATGCGGCCGATCCGCTGGCGCGCGAGGTCGCCCACCGCGCCGTCACGCGCGGCTTCGACCGGCAGGTCGAGCCCGCGCTGCGCTGCTTCTTCTATCTGCCCTTCATGCATTCGGAGGCGCTGGCCGACCAGGAGCGCTGCGTCGCGCTGTGCGAAGCGGCCGGCGATGCCGGGCAGCTGAAATGGGCGCGCCACCACCACGACATCGTCGCGCGCTTCGGCCGCTTCCCGCATCGCAACGCCCTGCTCGGCCGCCGCAGCACGGCCGAGGAGGCGGAGTTCCTGGCGCGCGACGGCGCGTTCAACGGCTAGGACGTCGCGAGCCTGGGATCAGCGTCGTGCGTCCTTCGACAGCTCGCGACGAGGACTTTGCTTGCGCCAGTGAGATCTCCCCTCTCCCAAGCTTCTGTCGAAAGGCTGCGCCTGTCGAAGGACGACTACCGCTTCGCCGGCGCCAGCAGCCCGGCGCGGTGCATCAAGACGGCGATCGCGCCCATCGATACCAGGCTGAAGCCGATCAGCAACGTCGCCACCGCGGTGATCACCGGGTTCACTTCGAGGATCAGCTCGCTGAACATGCGCTTCGGGATCGTCTCCCAGGTCCCGGCGACGAACACCGTCAGGGTGACCTCGTCGAAGCTGGTGATGAAGGCGAAGATCCACGCGGCGAGCAGGCTCGGCAGCATGCTCGGCCGCAGGATGCGCCAGAACACCACGGGCCACGAGGCGCCGAGGCTGAAGGCGACCTGCTCGAGCCGGACGTCGAAGCCCTTGAGCGCCACGCCCATGACCAGCACGACATAGGGAACGCACAGCACCGTGTGGCCGAGCACCAGGCCCGGCAGCGTGCCGAGCAGCCCGATGCGCGCGAACACGATGTAGAACGCCACGGCCAGGATGATGTGCGGCACGACCATCGGCGCCAGGAAGTTGAACTCCAGCAGCCCGCGGCCGCGGAAGCTGCCGCGCGCCAGGCCATAGGCCGCGAGGCTGCCGAGCAGCAGCGCCGCGACGCTGGACAGGCTCGCCACCAGCAGCGACGTGCCGAGCGCCTCGAGCCAGCGCGCGTCGCCGAAGAACGCCGTATACCAGCGCAACGAGAAGCCGGGCGGCGGGAATTCCAGCGAGCGCGCGCTGGAGAACGACATCGGCACGACGATCGCGATCGGCAGGCACAGGAACAGCAGGACGGCGACCGAAGCCGCGGCCAGCAGCCGGCGCCCCGGCTCCGGCCCAGCCTGCCTCGAGGCGGATGCGCCTTGCCCATGATCCAGCGCTCTCGGTATCGCCGCCTGTCCTGCCGGTTCGGCCATGCTAGCCCGCGATCCCGCCGCCCGAAGACAGGCGCTTGCTCAGCCAATAGCTGGCGAGCGTCAAAGCGAGCAGCAGCACCGAAAGGGCGGAAGCAAGCTCCCATTGCGGCATGCGGTTGATCAGCAGGTCGAGCATGTTGACGATCATCGGCACGCGCCCGCCGCCGAGGATCGCCGGCGTGACGTAGAATCCCAGCGTCATGACGAACACCAGGATCGAGCCGGCGGCCAGCGCCGGCAGGGTCAGCGGGAAGAAGACGCGCCGGAACACCGCCCAGGGCTCGGCGCCGAGCACGGCAGCCGCCTGCAGCAGGCGGTCGTCGATCTTCAGCATGGCGGCGAACAGCGGCAGGACCAGGAACGGCAGCAGGACGTTGACGACGCCGATCGTGACGCCGGTCTCGTTGTAGAGGAACTGGATCGGCTTATCGATCAGTCCAAGGTGCAGCAGCGTGCCGTTGACGATACCGGCCGAGCCCAGCATCACGATCCAGGCATAGGTGCGGATCAGGACGCTGATCCAGAACGGCAGCACGACCAGCGCCACCACGAGCATCTGCGCGCGCGGCGCGAGGCCGCGCATCCAATAGGCCAGCGGATAGCCGAGCAGCGCGCAAGCGATGGTCGCGATCAAGGCGATCTTGATCGTGCTCAATATGACGCGGAAATAGATCGGCGACTCGACGATCTCGGCATAGGCGCCGAGCGTCAGGTCGGGCGCCGCGAGGCTGCGCGCGACCATGCCGAGCATCGGCAGGTTGAAGGCGATCGCCATGACCAGCAGCAGCGGCAGGACGAAGCCTGCCGCTGCCGAAGGCCGCCATCGGACGGACACGTTGGCCGATCGGCCTCAGAGTCCGAGCTTGAATTGCTGCCAGCGCCGCTCGACTTCCTTGGCGTTCTCGAACCAGTAGGCGTCGTTCGGCGGCAGCTGCTTCGCCTTGTTCTGCGCGGTGGTCGGGAACTCCGCCAGCCGGTCCTGCGGCAGCAGCTTGTCCAGGTCGCGGCTGCCGCCGGTATAGGAGATCACGCGCGCGGCGATCGCCTGGTTCTCGGCCAGGCTGGCCTCGTGCAGGAACTTCCAGGCGGCCGCCTTCTTCGCGTCCGGCACGCCCTTCGGCATGACCAGGTAGCTTATCTGCATCATGCCCTGGTTGAAGGAATAACCGAACTTGGCATTGCCGGTGACCCGGCCGGAATAAGGTGCGGCGTATTGCACCTCGTTGTCGGTCATCAGCTGCACCGGCTGCTGCCCCGTCTGCCACCAGACGGAGACATGCTTCTTGATGCGATCCAGGCTGCGAAAGGCGCGATCGAGGTCGATCGGATAGACCTTGTCCAAGGCGACGCCGTCGGCCAGAAGCGCGATCGGGATGGCGTAGTACGGAATATCCGGCAGCGAGCGCCGGCCGGGGAATTTCTCGATGTTCCAGAAATCCTGCCAGCTCGAAAGCGGCTTCGCGTCGGCGCGCCAGGCCATGATCACGGCGAAATACTGGGTGCCGAGCCCGTATTCGTTCTGCGCCTCGGGATAGAGCGGCGCCGGATCGATCGCCTTCCAGTCCAGCTTCTCGATGATGCCGAGCGCCTTGGCCTGGGCGAGCCCCGATCCGCCGATCTCCAGCAGCTCGGCATCGATGCGGCCGGATTCGACGATCGCGCGCAGGCGGCCGAGCGGCGCTGTCGTGATCGTCTCGCGCACCGCCTTGATGCCGGTCTTCTTGATGAACGGCTTGACGTAGCCCTCGTCGTACGACTCGCCCGAGGCGCCGCCGGATGCGATGATGCGGACCTCGCCAGCGGTCTGCGCCCGGGCCTGCCCCGACAGGGCCACGCCCGCCAGCAGCAACGCGAAGAATCCGGTCTTGAAAACCGAGCTGTGCATCGACGGTACCCCTCTGTTCAGTGCGGTTTGTTGCTTGTCTCCGGCAGCACCCAGGCATCCTCGTCCGCCCAGGTCAGCGCCACCGTCTCGCCGGGCTTGAAGCGACCGGACACCGCATTCGCCGCAGCGATCATGGCGTGCCCGCCCGATGTGCTGAGGTGGTAGCGGACGGTCTGGCCCAGATAGACGGTGTCGGTGACGGTCGCGCGCAGATAGGCGTGCGCATCTTCCAAAGGCACGAGGCGCAGCCGCTCCGAGCGGATGACGGCGCGCAGCTGCGCCGCCCGCGCCACGGCCGGATCGAGCGCGCACGGCGCGAACTCGCCGCTCTTCAGGCGCAGGCCCGATCGGCCCGAAGACCCGGTTTCGACGGCGCCCTCCAGCATGTTGGCCACGCCCAGGAAGCTCGCGACGAACGCGTTGCTCGGCCGCTGGTAGGCCTCTTCCGGCGTCGCGCATTGCTGCAGCCGCCCGTCCGAAAGCACGACGATGCGGTCCGACAGGGACAGCGCCTCTTCCTGGTCGTGCGTGACCAGCACGGTCGTCACGCCGAGCGTCCGCTGCAGGCGGCGCAATTCGACCTGCACTTCCTCGCGCAGCTTGCGGTCGAGCGCGCCCAGCGGCTCGTCGAGCAGCAGGATCGCCGGCTCGAACACGACGGCACGCGCCAGCGCCACGCGCTGCTGCTGGCCGCCCGACAACTCGCTCGGACGCCGATCGCCATAGCCATCCAGCCGCACCAGGGACAGCGCCTGCCGCACGCGCCGTCGGATCTCGGCCGCCGGCGCGCGGCGGATGCTCAAGGGAAAGGCGACGTTGTCGAACACCGACATGTGCGGGAACAACGCGTAGCTCTGGAACACCAGGCCGATGTTGCGACGCGCCGGCGGCGTCCAGGTCACATCGCGCTCGCCCAGGCGGATCGTGCCGGCGCTCGGGCTGGTAAGGCCGGCGATCAGCGACAGCATGGTCGTCTTGCCCGACCCGCTGGGCCCGAGGATCGTGACGAGCTCGCCCTCCTCGACCCGGAGCGTCACGCCGTCGAGCGCCGCCACGGCGCCGTAATGCTTGGACAGGTTGTGCAGCGCGATGGTCGCCATCAGGTACGCCCGGCCGAAACTGATATTTGTTATATCATCATGATAAATCTGTGATGTCAATAATCGAAACGCGGCCGCACGCAATTGGGCGCGCGCGGCCCGGCGGCGGTGCCGGCGGTCGCGGTCGATTCGAGGAAGGGGATCGTTGAACGGCTCGCGCGGGCGCGGGCCGCGGCGGCAGAGCGCGCTACCGGGCGGCGCGCGCGCCCATCATCTCGGCCGTGTCGGCGAGCGTCGCCAGATATTCGAGCGCGTCGCCGACGTCGTATTAGATCTCGCGCCGGGCGGCGGCGGCATCATGCGCCTCCAGGGCGGCGCAGACGCGCGCGCGCCAGTCGCCGCGCCGCGACTTCACGGTCCGGATATAGCCGGGATAGAGCAACCGCAGATAGGGCCCGGTCTGCAGCCACAGGCTCTCGATGATGCGCATGAGCTGCGGCATGTGCGAGGCGCGGTAGACGCCGAGCTGGAACTCGGTGAGCTTTAGCATGTCGAGATCCACGGCGCCGCGCTCGCGCGCAGCGGCCAGTTCCGCCGCAACAACACGCAATCGCTTGAGTTCCGCGGCCGTGATGTTCTCGGCCGCCCGCGCCGCCGCCAGCCCCTCATTGGCGATGCGGATGTCGCGCAGCTCGCGCACCTTGCCGCCGTTGATCATCGGGATGCGCACCGACCGGTTGGCCTCGCCCTCCAGCACGCCCTCCGCCAGCAGCCGATACAGCGCCTCGCGCACCGGCGTCAGGCTGGTGCCGTGCTCGGCCGCCAGCGCGCGGATCGTCAGCTTCTCGCCGGGCAGGTAGCGGCCGCGGATCAGCTCGTCGCGCAAGCCCCCATAGACGCGGTCGCGCAGCACCTCGGTACGGTCCGGCTTGTCGGCTGGTCTTGACCGGGTTTTCGCGCCTGCCCCCACCAATCTCGCCACTCCCGGGTTGTTCCGTTGCGCCTGCCCGGAGCATGACACGATTCAAGGGAATGACAAAGCTGCACAATTTATCTAACATCGCTCACTATTTGTGATATCAAATCTGACGAACGTGGCGGCAGGAGCCGCGAGCGGAATGAACTGAGCGGAAATCCGACTGAAGTCTCGCCTCCTTGATGAAGCCCTGGAGAACCGGCATGCCAGCCTTGCCTGATTCGAGCCCGTGGGCCGCTGCTTCCCCGAAGCCGGAAGGCGACGCCCCCGGCCCGCGCTCGCACGAAGCCTTCGCGCGCGCGCGCGCGGTCCTGCCGGGCGGCACGACGCGGGTCACGGTCGAGCGCGACCCGGTGCCGCGCTACATCAGCCATGGGCGCGGCGCCTATCTCCACGACGTCGACGGGCGCCGCTACCTGGACCTCAACAACAACTACACCGCGCTGATCCACGGCCACGCGTTCGAGCCGGTGGCGGCGGCGCTGGAGAAGCAGATCCGCGACGGCACCGCATTTGCCAACCCGACCGAGCGCGAGATCGAGCTTGCCGCGCTGCTGTGCGCGCGCGTGCCCGGCATCGACCGCATCCGCTTCTGCAACTCAGGGACGGAGGCCGTGCTGTTCGCCATCAAGGCGGCGCGCGCCTTCACCGGGCGGCCCGGCATCGCCAAGGTCGAGGGCGCCTATCACGGCGCCTATGACTGGGTCGAGGTCAGCCAGGCCAGCGCGCCCGCGACTTGGGGCGACGCGGCCGAGCCGAACGCGGTGCCCTACTACCGCGGCATGCCGCAGTCGGTGCTCGACGAGGTCGTCACCATCCGCTTCAACGACGCCGAAGGCGCCTCCCGGCTGATCGCGCGTCATGCCGGTCGCCTGGCCGCCATCGTGCTCGACCCGATGCCGAGCCGCGCCGGCCTGATCGCGCCCGAGCCGCAATTCATCGCCGCCCTGGAGGCCGTCGCGCGCGACCACGACATCCTGATCGTCGCCGACGAGGTGCTGAACTTCCGGCAGTCCCATGCCGGCGCCTCGGCGCGCTACGGCCTCGAGGCCGACCTCTTCGCGCTGGCCAAGATCATCGGCGGCGGCATGCCGGTCGGCGCGATCGGCGGCCGGGCCGAAATCATGCAGGTGTTCGATTCGACCGGCACATGGCCCGTCCTGCCGCAGGGCGGCACCTTTGCCGCCAATCCCCTGTCGATGGTCGCAGGATTGGCCTCGATGCAGGCCCTGGACCCGGCGGCCTTCGCGCGCCTCGAGGAACTGGGCTCCGCACTGCGCATCCGGCTGGCGCAGGCGAGCATGACGCGCCAGGCGCCGTTCAGCATCACCGGCGCGGCCTCGCTGTTCCGCATCCATCCGAAGCGCCGCGCGCCGCGCGAGCATCGCGACACGTATTGTTCGCCGAAGGAGATGGACGTCGTGACCGAGCTCAGCCGGCATTTCGCGCGCGCGGGCATCATGCTGCCGAAGGGCACGACCGCCTGCCTGTCGACGCCGATGGGCATGGGCGAGGTTGACCTGATCGTGCAGGTGTTCGAGCGTTTCCTGGAGACGCGTTCCGACCTTTTCGCGGGATTGTGACGATGAGCAACCGGCAAGCATCCGAGACCGTCGCCCAGCGCGTCGCCGCTGCGCTCAGCCGGCACGGCGTCGAGATCGTCTTCGGCCAGAGCCTGCCCTCGGCGGTCGTACTCGCCTGCGAGGCGATCGGCATCCGCCAGCTTGCCTATCGCCAGGAGAACATGGGCGGCGCGATGGCCGACGGTTATGCGCGCAAGTCCGGCCGGATCGCCGTGGTCTGCGCGCAGAACGGCCCCGCCGCCACGCTGCTGGTGCCGCCGCTGGCCGAGGCGCTGAAGGCGTCGGTGCCGATCGTCGCCTTGGTGCAGGAGGTCGAGCGGCCGCTTCTCGACCGCAACGCGTTCCAGGAGCTGGATCACCTCCAGTTGTTCCAGGCCTGCGCCAAATGGACGCGGCGCGTCATCACCGCCGAGCGCATCGACGACTATGTCGACCAGGCCTTCGTCGCCGCCGGCAGCGGACGGCCGGGCCCCGCCGTGCTGCTGCTGCCGGCCGATCTGCTGCGCGAGCCCGCCGTCGCGGCGAAGCCCCCCCGGTCCGCCGCCTGCGGTATTTGGCCGATCGATCGCCCGCGGCCGGACGACGCGTCGATCGCGGCGGCGGCGCGGCTGATCGCCGGGGCGCGCCACCCGGTCGTGATGGCCGGCGGCGGCGCGCTGGCGCCCGGCGGCGCCGAAGCGCTGGCCCGGCTGCAGGCGACCGCGCATCTGCCGGTGTTCACGACCAACATGGGCAAGGGCGCGGTCGACGAGCGCCACGCGCTGTCCGCCGGCGTGCTGGCGTCGCTGACCGGCCCGCGCTCGCTCGGCCGGCGCACGCGGAAGATCCTGGACGAGGCCGATGTCGTGCTGCTGGTCGGCACGCGGACCAACCAGAACGGCACGGACAGCTGGCGGCTGCTGCCGCCGGCGGCGCGGCTGATCCATGTCGACATCGATCCGTTGGAGATCGGCCGCAACTACGAGGCGCTGCGCCTGCTGGGCGACGCCGCGACCACGCTCGATGCCTTGACCGAGGCGCTGGCGCGCGGCGACCTGTCGCGCCGCGCGGCCGCGCGCCCGGCGCTCGAGCGGCAGATCGCCGACGCGTGGTCGGCGTTCGACGAGGACCGCCGGCCGCTGCTGATGCGCAACGACGGCGCCATCCGGCCCGAGCGCGTCATGGCCGAGCTGCAGCCGCTTCTCACGCCCGAAACCACGGTCGTCGCCGATGCCAGCTATGCCTCGACGTGGATCGTCGGCCAGCTGCGGTCGCTCGAGGCCGGCATGCGCTTCCTGACGCCGCGCGGCCTGGCCGGACTCGGCTGGGGCTTGCCGCTGGCGATCGGCGCCAAGCTGGCGGCGCCGGACCATCCGGTCATCACCCTGGTCGGCGACGGCGGCTTCGCCCATTCCTGGGCCGAGCTCGAGACCATGGTGCGCAGCCGCTTAGCCGTCACCGTCGTCGTCCTCAACAACGGCGTGCTCGGCTACCAGAAGGACGCCGAGACCGTGAAGTTCGGCACCTACACGACCGCCTGCCACTTCTCGCCGGTCGACCACGCCGCGATCGCCCGGGCCTGCGGCTGCCGCGCGGTTCGGATCGACGCCGTGCAAGAGATCGCGCCGGCGCTGCAGTCGGCCATCGCCTCGGCCGAGCCGGTGCTGATCGACATCGTGACCGACCCCGAAGCGCATCCGGCGCTCTCGCTCTACGACGGGACGCTCGATCGCTGATCCGGCCTCACGCGCCGACCACGAAGCTTGCGCCGAGCAGGACCACCGCCGCGCCGATCCACGCCGGCCAGAGCGGCCGCTCGCCGCTGGCGAGCCAGAGCATCGGCAGGATCATGACCGGCGCGGCGGAACCGAGCACGGCGGCGATGCCGGTGCCGAAACTGCGCAGCGCATAGAGCTGCAGGCTGACCGCGACGACATAGCCGAGAATGCCGGGCAGGATCGCCGCCAGGACCAGGCGGCCGGTACGCGGCGAGACCGGCTCGAACGCGGCCGCCGGCCAGAGCGCGAGGACGGCGATGAAGAGCGCGGCTCCCCCGGTGCGCAACGCGGTCGCCGCCAGCGGATCGGTCCCGGCGCTGAGCGCCGGCTTGAGCGCGATCAGGCCGATGGCCTGACAGGTCGCCGCGAAGATGCCGAACGCCGCCATGACGGCGAACGGACCCTGCACGGCATCGGCCGTGGCGCCTTCGCCCTGTTTCCTGCCATGACGATAGACGATCGCCAGCACGACGCCGGCGAGAACCAGGAAAGCGCCGCCGAGTTGCCGCGCCGACATCGTCTCGCGCAGCACGGCATAGCCGAGCACGGCGGCGATTGCCGGGCTCGTCGCCATGAGGATTTGCATGCGCCGCGGGCCGCCGCGCGCCAGGCAGCCGACCATGGCAAGATTGCCGATGATCACGGCGACGCTGCTGGCGATGAAGCTCGGCGCATGGGCCCAGGCGACCGTTCGCCAGCCGCCGGCAAGCGTCACCAGGATCAGCAACAGGAAGGACGCGCTGATCAGCTGCGTCCGCGTGAACTCGAAGGCGCCGAGACGCCGCGCCGGCGCGTGCGCCAGCATCGATCCCAGCGCCCAGAAGAACGACGCGCCCAGGCCGGCCAGCACGCCGAGCATCACCATCGCCGGCTGCCTCGCGCTACGCTACAATTTCCATAGCAACGAGCATACGGCGGAAGCGGCTTCGTTGCTACTGATTTCATAGCAGAAGGCAGACACCCATGGCGAAGACCCCGCAACCCGGCAAGCCCGTGCGCGGATCGCGGTCGGGCGTGCCGATCATGGCGCTGTTCGATCTCCTGGGGCGGCGCTGGGCGATGGGCGTCGTCTGGACCCTGTGCCGGCACGGGCCCTGCACTTTCCGGGACCTGCAGGCGCGCTGCGAGACGATCTCGCCGGCGGTCTTGAACACGCGGCTGAAGGAGCTGCGGCAGGCCGGCCTCGTCGAGCGGACGCCGAACGGCTATGCCGCCAACGCGGCCGGGCACGAGCTCTACAAGCTGCTGTCGCCCCTCGGCCAATGGTCGAAGCGCTGGGCGGAGCGGATCGCGCGGGAATGAGATGCGCCCTACCGCCCCACGCAGCTCTTGCCGCCGTCGACCGGCAGGCACACGCCGGTGATGTAGCGCGCCTCGTCGGAGGCGAGGAACAGCGCGGCATGCGCCACGTCCCAGGCGTCGCCCATGCGGCCCATCGGGCTGGCCGCATGGCGCGCCTTGATCATTGCCTCGCTGTCCTTGTACTGGCCGGCGATCTGGCGATGGATCAGCAGCACGTCGATCCGGCCGAACGCGTCGCGCGCGCACGCGACCGCCCGCTTCAGATCGCCGGAAGCGGTCGCGTCCGCCGCCACGGCCTCGCATCGCCCGCCTTCGCGCCGGATGAGGTCGCGCGTCTCTTCGGCGCCCGCCGCGTCGACATCGACCGCCACCAGCGAGGCGCCCTCGCGCGCGAACAGCACCGACGCCGCCTTGCCGTTGCCCCAACCGGGACCCGACGAGCCCGCGCCGATCACCAGCGCGACCTTGCCCTCGAGGCGGGATCCCATGGCGCCGTCCCGCGGCCTCAGGCCGGCTTGCCGGCGCGCGGGCGCGTCGCCGCCGGCGCCGAGCCGAGCACGGCGGCGAGCGACGCCGCCTCTCTTTGCAGGACGCCGACGAGCTCGCGGATCCGCGCGCCCTTCACCCGATCGGCAATGGCGGCCAGGCTCAGCGCCGCGACCGGCCGTTTGGCGGCATCGAGCACCGGCACGCCGATGGCGTTCATGCCCGGAACCAGCAGCCCGTTGATGAAAGCGTATCCGTTGCGCCGCGTCTCGGCGACGAACCGGCGCAGCGCAGCGGCATCGAACGCCTTGTAGCCGCCAAGCCAGGCCTCGTTCCGTTTCAGGATCTGCTCGATCTCGTCGTCGGGCAGGAAGGCGAGCAGCGCCAGGCTGCCCGAGCCGACGCCCAGCGGGCGGCGATGGCCGACCTCGAGCGACAAGGTGCGGATCGGGAAGGCGCCGATCTCGCGCGCCACGCAGACGGCAGCCGCGCCCTCGCGCACCGAGGCATAGGCCGTATCTTCCGTCGCCTCGGCGATGCGCCGCACGAAGAGCTGCGCCGTCGCGGCCATGTCCTGCTGATGCGCGGCGTGGCCGAGCACGGCCAGGCCGGCGCTCAAGCGGTACCGGCGCGTGGCGGGCTCCTGGAACGCGAACCCGACATCGATCAGCGCCGTCAGCAGGCGGTGCGTCGTCGCCTTGCCCAGGTCGCAGCGGCGCGCGAGGTCGCTGAGCATGCCGCCTTCGGCGGGCGCGGACGCCAGCGCGCGCAGCAGGTCGGCCGCGCGGCTGATCGTCTGCACGGCGGACTCGGCGCGTCCGCTCGAATCCGATTCTGCGTCTTCAATCCTGCGCACGGCCACGTTGCGGCTTCCGTTTGACAAGCGGGAAACGGCTGATTATCGTTCCATATATCAAGATAATATGTTCCGTCAAGTGGAACAGAGTATCCAGGGGAGGAAACCATGCACAGCCGCCGTCGATTCTCCGCCCTCCTTGCCGCCGCGCCGATCGCCGCGACCTGGCCGATGCGCGCCCGCGCGCAGACGCGGCTGACCGTGCCGGTGGCGACCTGGGGCAGCCCGACGCATATCAACATCGTCGAGTTCATCGGTCCGCTGGAGCGGTTCCTCAAGGAGAAGACCGGCGAGCGCATTTCGGTGCAGCATTTCCCGGCCGGCCAGCTCGCCAACGACGCCGACATGGCGGTCGCGATCCCGACCGGCAAGGTCAAGGTCGGCTGGACGACCATGGCCTTGTGGTCGGGCCTGGTGCCGGACGTGCGGATCGGCGACGCGCCGACCGGGCTGACGATGCAGCAGTTCGCTGCGGCGATCGAGGGGCCGGCCGGCATCAAGGCCGTGCTCGACCGCCAGTTCCAGGCCAAGGCGGCGACGCTGCTGGCCGTCACCGATCTCGGACCCGTGGTGATCGTGTCGAACCGCAAGATCATGACGCCCGCCGAGCTGAAGGGCGTGCGCATCCGCGTGTTCTCCGAAGGCACGGCGACCCTGTTCCGCGAGCTCGGCGCGGCGCCGCTGCAGATCCCCTTCGCCGACGTCTACACCGCGCTGCAGCGCGGCACGATCGACGCGGCGCTGATCGGGTTCCAGGGCGTGCAGTCGCAGCGCATGTACGAGATCACCAAGTTCCTGCTGATCCC
>Ga0214471_10001748_pt1 | contig 17185 bp, 8 predicted proteins | sample RVTome_5_FD_207665 | JGI IMG/M metagenome (GOLD analysis project Ga0214471, IMG submission 207665) | Soil microbial communities from uranium-contaminated site in the Upper Colorado River Basin, Wyoming, United States - RVT142D155 | ecosystem: Environmental > Terrestrial > Soil > Contaminated >... | reverse complement strand
CCAACATGCGCTGTGCAATGTAACCACCTCCACCAGGCTCTGCACCTGGATACCAAGAACTCCACCACTGTACTGCCAAAGGGATAATCAACAATACTATCAAAGCATTTGTATCACTAAAATCAGGCAATATGGAGAGTTTATCAGCCACATTTTTGTTTGCCAATAGTGCTTCAATCCCACCTACTTCAGGGATATTGACCAAATAATAAGCCGCTCCAATGGCTCCTACCATAGCGACAAAAAACAATATAAAATCAGTATAGACCACACCCTTAAAGCCTCCCAAAGCACTAAAGGTTACGGTAATCAATCCTGCACTAATGACCGTTTGCCACGGTGCCAAACCTAGCATTATTCCTCCAATTTTTATGGCGGCCAATGTTACTGCCGACATGGTAATGACATTAAAAATAATTCCTAGATATATGGCTCGAAATTTCCTCAAAAAACGTGCTGGCGCACCACCATACCGCAATTCATAAAACTCCAAATCGGTATTGACGTTCGACTTACGCCAGAGCTTGGCATAAACGAATACCGTTAAAAGGCCCGTGATCAAAAAAGCCCACCAAGCCCAATTTCCGGAGACACCGTTGGTTCTAACAATATCGGTGACCAAGTTGGGTGTATCCGTAGAAAACGTTGTTGCAACCATGGATAGACCAAGGAGCCACCAAGGCATGGTCCTTCCTGAAAGGAAAAATTCACCCGAATCTTTACCAGATTTTTTGGATACCCAAACACCAATAAATAAGGTAATGGAAAAAAATATAACAATAATTGTGTAGTCAAATGCGGATAAATTAACCATTATAATTTAGTTTTCGTTGTCTTCAGTAATGTGCAAAATACGTTCTTTGGTGTGTTTAATATAATTTCTTCCTATGGGAATTTTCTTGTCAGCAATTTCAATTATATTACCCTCTATAGCCGAAATTTTATTAATTGAAATCGTAAAAGAACGATGGATTCTAATAAAACTGGATTGTGGCAATTCTTCAGTAATTGCGGTCAGTGATTTATGCACTACATAATCACCGAGTTTGGTTATGACCTTGATATAATCTTTTAAGCTTTCCACATAAAAAATATCATTAAGGTTAACTTTAATAAGTTTTTTATTTACTTTCAAAAAAATATGCGGTTCCACATATAGAGTTGCATCCGCTCCACTATTATGTAAATAAATGTGCTGGTATATTTTATTTACCGTTTTTAAAAATCTATTAAAGGGTATTGGTTTCACCAGATAATCCAGTATATCCAGTTCAAAACTTTTTACAGCATATTCCCTATAAGCTGTGGTAATAACTATTAATGGCTTATAATTAAGGTTTTCAATAAAAACAAAACCACTCATTTGGGGCATATTAATATCCAGAAAAATAACGTCAATCCGTTCTTGTTGCAAGATGTTAAATGCCTTTAATGCACTGTTAAAAGTGCCGGCAATTTCAATATTCTCAAAGTTCTTCAAATGATCTTCGACCACTTGAATGGCCAATGGTTCGTCATCTATTATGATGCATCGTATTTTCATTAAATGGGAATCTTTAAAAATAAGTTATACGTGTCTTCTATGATTTTTGCATTAAGATTAAAGTTGCTTGCAAAAAGGAGTTGCAATCTGCGTTCAGCATTTTGTAATCCTATACCATGCTTGCTCTCTTCATTCTTACTCGGATCAAAACTGTTAGATAATTTAAAGACTAAATAATTATCATTAGTGACTTCAAAACTCATTCGAATAACAATCTTATGTTCTTCACTTAAACCATGTTTAAAACAATTTTCCACAAATGATAAAAACAATAAAGGAGGAACTTCTATATCATCAATATCTCCTGTAATATCCATTTCTGATTCTATTCTTTCAGGAAATCTTAAGTGCTGAATGTCCAAAAAATTATTTATATGGTTTATTTCCTGGAACAGGCCTGCTTTTGAACCCTCAACCTCATACAAAACATATTGCATCATATCTGATAATTTAAGGACAAGTCGTGGGGCATTTTCTGATTTTTTAAGCGTTAATGCATATAGATTATTTAGGGTATTAAAAAAAAAGTGTGGTTGTATTTGGGTCCTCAAGTATTTGAGTTCAGTATTCATTTGGAGTTTTGCCAAATCCTCATTGCGCCTTTTTTCAATTGCCCAGTCAATAACCAATTTAATGGCGGTCACAAATCCAATAACATATAGTTCGCCCAAAACAACAGCGATAACATGATTTACTTCAAGAAATTTTCCTGAGTCTTCAGCCTCGGGCCATATCTCTTTTGTTACCAAAATATAATTTAAGCCCGTTCTGACCAAATAAACCAAAGCTAAAATACCGATCAATGAACTTAAATAGGACCAATACTTTTTTCTTAATATTAAATTTGGTATTAAATAATAAATATTAATATAAACAACCACAATATGTATGGGAAACTCGACTAGGTTAGATTTTAAGGAATACCAATAATCGTGAAAATAGCTTCCCCATCTAATTACATTAAAAGCAAAATAGCCTATCCAAAACAGAACATGGTATTTGAAAGGAATTGTAAATGCTATATTTTTTTTGAATATTTTGATGCCTCTTGGTTTGAGTTACTTTTTACAACTTTTTTTGTTAAATATGTGACAATTTTAACGATATAATTGCTAAATAACAATAAAATTATAGGTTGATTATTTTTTGTAAATCACTCATAAGCTATTCCATGTCGTCTACCTGCCAAAAGTTGTCATTCATATATATTTTTTTATAACTATTTTATTAATTAATAATTTTGATTTAATGCATTGATCACCTCGTTAGTTCGAAAAAGATCATGTCGTGAGATTAGCTGTTAGAATCTTTAAGATTGATAGTCTATCTCATATTTAGAGTAGTAGTTGAAAAAACAAATGGTTTTACAATGATATCCGATATCGTAGATTATAATAGTATTGCATATAAAGAACCGGGAAAGTTTGAGGAGACACGTTTTGAAAAAATCCATAATGTGATTTTTGAATCTTCTCAAGAAGCATCAATATTAGTGGCCAATGAGATAGCCAATTTAATTCGTAAAAAAAATGAGTTAAATGAATCCTGCGTGCTAGGTCTTGCTACTGGATCTTCACCTATCAAGGTTTACGAAGAACTCGTTCGATTGCATAAAGAAGAGGGCTTAAGTTTTGCAAATGTCACTACGTTCAATTTAGATGAATATTATCCAATGGATAAGAGTAATATTCAAAGTTATCACCACTTCATGCATGAGCATTTATTTGACCATGTAAATATTCTTCCTGAAAACATTAACATCCCTGACGGAAGTACAAATAGCGAAGATTTATACCAATATTGTATAGATTATGAAATGAAAATCAAATCTTATGGAGGTATTGATTTTCAGCTCCTAGGAATCGGAAGGACCGGGCATATCGGATTTAATGAGCCTGGTTCCCATTTTAATTCGGCCACTAGAAGCATTACACTGGATCATATTACCCGTATTGATGCAGCACATGCTTTTCTAGGCATAGATAATGTCCCTAGAAAGGCCATTACCATGGGAATAGGAACTGTTAGAAATGCTAAAAGAATTGTGTTGCTTGGATGGGGAATCAATAAAGCCGAAATACTTAAAAAAACTATCGAAGGTGAGATTTCATCCAATGTCCCGGCAAGCTATCTTCAAGAACACCAGAACATAACCTTTGTTTTAGATAAAGAGGCTTCATCAGAATTGACAAGGGTTAAAACTCCCTGGTTGGTAACTTCATGTTTATGGACTGAAGATTTAAAAATAAAAGCAGTAGTTTGGTTATGCCAATTAACCAAAAAACCTTTTCTTAAGTTAACTGAAAAAGATTACAGCGATAATGGGATGTCGAGTCTCCTGAACGAAGAAGGTACAGCCTATGACCTAAACATTAAAATGTTTAACAAGTTACAGCATACCATTACAGGTTGGCCAGGTGGCAAGCCTAATGCCGACGATTCCAATAGGCCAGAGCGGGCCATTCCAGCAAAGAAACGTGTCATAATTTTTAGCCCACATCCCGATGATGATGTCATCTCTATGGGAGGTACTTTTGATAGGCTCGTTGAGCAAGGCCATGAGGTTCATGTTGCTTATCAAACTTCAGGAAATATTGCTGTTTCCAATGAAGAAGCCTTAAAATTTGCTGAAATTTCCAAGGCATTTAATTCAAATGTATCTGAAACTTCCAAAATTATTGATTTTCTCAAAAGAAAAACAGAAAATGATATTGATTCCATTGAGGTTAGAAAATTGAAAGCACTTATTAGACGAAGTGAATCACTGGCAGCAACTCGATATTTAGGATTGGACGATTCACATGTCCACTTTTTGGATCTTCCTTTCTACGAAACAGGTACAATTAAAAAAAATAGGATTACCAAGGAAGATATTAATATCATGTGCAGTTTAATTGAACATATTAAACCCCATCAAATATATGCGGCCGGCGACTTAACAGATCCACATGGCACCCATAAAGTATGTTTAGATGCATTGTTTGGGTCATTAGAAAAGTTAAAGCACAATTCTTATATGGATAATTGCTGGGTTTGGTTGTACCGCGGTGCTTGGCATGAATGGGAATCCTATGAAATTGATATGGCCGTCCCTATGAGCCCTGACCAGGTGTTAAGGAAACGGCATGCCATTTTTTATCACCAATCACAAAAAGATGGTGTTATGTTCCAAGGTGATGATTCCAGGGAATTTTGGGTGCGTGTTGAGGACAGGAACAGGCTTACAGCCAAAAAATATAACGATCTGGGCTTGGCCGATTATGCTGCCATTGAGGCCTTTAAACGCCATCATTTTTGAGCATGAGATATATCATATCATTTCTTCTTTGCTTGGTTACGCTAAGCAGTATTTCTCAAAATGAATTAATGCAGAAATACGATTTAATGCCCTGGCCCAAAGAAGTTGCCGATAACAGCCAAAAATTTATAATTGATCGTCATTTCACAATAGCTGTAAACGATATTGAAAATGCGAAAATATTTAAATCAACCACAAGTTTTTTAAGAAGATTATCAGGTAGAACTGGCGTTTTTATCCAAAAAGGATTTGCGGTAGATACTTCAGAGGTTAAAAACCCATCCCTATTAATAAATTTTGAAAGGCCTGGCAAATTAGAAATTAATGAAGACGAATCTTTTGAATTGGTTGTAACAAGTATGCAAATTACTATCAATGCTGTTACAGACATTGGGGTATTAAGAGCTTTAGAAACATTATTACAGTTGAGCTCCAATACCAAGACCGAATTCTTTTTTCAAGGTGCAATTATAAATGATGCACCACGATTTCCTTGGCGAGGTTTAATGATTGATGTTGCAAGACATTATGAACCCCTAGATGTGCTAAAACGAAATTTAGATGCCATGGCTTTAGTGAAACTTAATGTTTTTCATTGGCATCTGACAGACGATCAAGGATTTAGGGTACAAGTAAACTCATGGCCCAAACTTCATGAATTGGGATCTGATAAACAATACTATACACAGAATGAAATAAAAGAACTGGTACAATATGCATCTGATTTAGGCATACGGGTAGTTCCTGAATTTGATATTCCGGGACATGCCACATCATGGCTAGTAGCATATCCAGAAATTGCAAGTAAGGACACTATATACGAGATAGAACGTTATGCTGGTATATTTGATCCAACTCTGGACCCTACAAACAATAAGACCTATGGGATTTTAAACGATGTTTTTTCTGAAATGGCACTGCTTTTTCCAGATAAATATTTCCATATTGGAGGTGATGAAAATGAAGGAAAGCATTGGGACGAAAATAAAGAGATACAAGCTTTTAAAAAGAAGCATGATTTGAAGACAAATCATGAATTACAAAACTATTTCAACATTAAGGTTCTAGAAATACTTAAAAAAAATAATAAGATAATGATGGGTTGGGACGAAATTTTTCAACCAAATTTGCCTAAAAATGTTGTTATCCATTCATGGAGAGGAAAAGAGTCGATGTTAAAAGCAGCAAAGCAAGGTTATAAAACAGTGCTTTCTAAAGGGTATTATATTGACCTATTAAATTCTGTAACCGATCATTATAATAATGAACCTATTGTTGAAAGCAATGGTTTAACAGATGAGCAATTAAAGAACATTTTGGGAGGAGAAGCGGCAATGTGGGGTGAATTAGTGACACCGTTAACAATAGATTCTAGAATTTGGCCAAGAACCGCTGCTATTGCCGAACGGTTTTGGTCGGACAAAAATGTTAAGGATGTAAAAAATATGTATAAGAGATTGCAAACTGTGAGCAATAGACTTGAAGAACTGGGAATTACACATATAAGGAACAGAGATGTCATATTGCGCAACATAAGTAACTACCAAAACATATCGTCGCTAATAAACCTAACTGGAATCTGCGAGCCTTTAAAAGCCTATCAAAGAAACAAGGGAGGCACCGAATACAAATCATACTCACCTTTTACACAATTTGTTGATGCATGCAATACCGATGCTGTTGACGCAAGATATTTCAACGAAAATGTTGATCACTATTTGCAACATCCAACTGAAGAGACAAAAACCATATTGATAAGTTTATTTGATAAATGGATACAAAATAATGCTGAATTCATTAAAATCAACAACAATCCCATGCTTAATGAGATAGCTTCCTTATCTCAAAATCTAGCTGAAATTTCTTCAATTTTAAAGGGACAATTACAACAAAGTAAATTTGATTCGGCAAATTATCTTTATGCCCAAGAACTTTTAAAGGAATTAAGCATGCCCACTGCCGACACTGAATTGGCCATTGTACCAGGTCTGAAGAAATTAACCTCGACAATGAGTGATTAACATTTTGAAAAATAGAATATTATTTATACTGTTTTTATTTGCAATCATTCTTTATTCATGTCAAAAAGAAAAATTAAGCAATAAGAGTATTGACTTTACCAAAGAATTTATGTTCACAGAAGGTATTGAAGGTCCTGCAGTGGATAGTCAAGGTAATTTATACGCAGTAAATTATAAAAAAGATGGCACGATTGGTATCGTAAACAAAAAAGGAGAGAGTACTTTGTTTGCAACACTTCCAGATGGTAGCATAGGAAATGGAATGCGATTTGACAAAGGCGATAATATGTACATTGCTGATTATACTAAGCATAATATATTACGGATTAAAAAAGGGACAACAGAAGCTATTGTTTATGCTCATGATCCAATATTGAACCAACCCAATGACATTGCCATATCTCCTAATGGAACATTATATGCCAGCGATCCAAATTGGGAAAAAGAAACTGGTAATTTATGGATGGTTTCTGATGGAAAATTTATTCTTTTAGAGAAAAACATGGGCACAACCAATGGTATTGAAGTAGGTCCAAACGGGAAAAAACTATATGTTAATGAATCTGCACAACGAAATATCTGGGTTTATGATATTGAAAGCGACGGAACCGTAAATAATAAAAAACTTTTTAAATCTTTTACTAATTTCGGAATGGACGGAATGCGTTGCGATATCAGAGGCAACTTATATGTGTGCAGATACGATAAAGGCACTGTGGTTGTTTTATCTCCAAATGGAGAGATTATTAGAGAAATTACCTTAAAAGGGAAAAAACCCACCAATATCGCTTTTGGAGGTAAAGACAAAAAGCAATGTTTTATAACCGTTTCAGATAGAGGTTGTTTTGAATCCTTTTTCGCAGAATATCCTGGTAGGAGTTTTTAAAATAATTGTCAATTTTGATGGGATGGTACTATCCTAAAAGTGCCTTTTTTGATAAAAAAAGGACTATCTCATAAACTGTGTAAATAGAAAAAATGACAAGGGTCGCGACCCTTGCTTTTAAACTTTACACACTTTGCTGGATAGTGTTATAAAAAAAGAAGGATCATGTTACATGGTCCTTCTTTTAAGCTAATTAATTGCTAATTCAAACTCCTATCAACACTTAAACTTTAATCAACTAATTACTCATATTAATGTGATTAAGATTAAATGAACGAAAAAAGTATTCAAAAACTAAATTAATTCGACCAATAACGGGGAAGTAAAGACTAATGATGGTAAACTCTAAATTAAAGAACACTCTAAAGGAAATTATACATCAAAAGTTAATTGGTTTTGTGATTATCATATTCACCAACTTTAAACACTTGTAAGACATCATTGTTGTTAGCGATTAAAATCAATTTTTGGTTTCCATCTTTCAACAACTTTGCCTTTTTTGCATCGTTATTTGCAAAAAGTCCGCTTTCCGAATGATTTAATGCTCTAAAACTTGTATCTCCATTACCAAGTAATAGCAAACCTGTTCCAGCATCATTTCGAGTGGTTTCAATTTCCGAGACAAATAAATTTCCAACCAACACAACATCTAAATTCCCATCTAAATTGAAGTCTTCTACTACAATATCGTTCACACTTGAAAATTGAGCCTCTACAGGCAGTTTAGAAATTTTAAATTCATTATTTCCTAGATTCTCAATAAAAGATGTTGCAAACGTTTGTGCCTTATAATACAAGGCCTTATCCAATTTTTTCTCTCCATATATATCTTGAATTTCTAGAGAGGCAAAGATATCGTACTTCTTTATGTCATGTTTTAATTCAGGTACTTGTTGTGATGAGCACGAGAATCCGCGTACAGGATAATGCTTGTTTTTTTGATAATAACCCAAAACAATATCATTACTATTATTGCCATCAAAATCGCCATAATATACATCGAATGGAGCCTCTTCCGATGCTTTATATTTATAGTTCAGCCCCAAATTCCCAGCAATAAAGTCTAGGTCTCCATCATTATCAAAATCGCCTTGCTCAATACTAAACCACCAGCCCTCTGTATTTGCAAGGCTTGGGATGATCTCTTTACTAAAATTACCGTCATTATTTCTAAATACAGTTATTGGCATCCATTCGCCCACTACAATTAAATCGAGGTCGTTGTCATTGTCGAAATCTGACCAAATGGCATCAGTAACCATACCGATGTCCAATAATTCTGGGGCTTTCTTTTTGGTAACATCAATTAATTTTCCATTCCAATTTTCCAAAAGTTGACTATTTGTCGGCGATGGATAATCATGTGGTGATAGCCTACCTCCAACAAAAATATCCAAATCGCCATCACCATCAAAATCTTCAGGAACTGCAACACTTCCACTTATACATTCACTATTTAACCCTTTTGTGTCTTTCAGAAAATTCCCTTTGCCATCATTAATATATAGCCTATCCTTATAACTGTCATCTCCTTTTTCATATTCATTCCCGCCACTCACGACATATAAATCTTGATCTCCATCTTTATCCACATCTAAAAACACTGCGTCCAAATCTTCTGAATATCTGTCATTTTCAAAGGTGGCTATCGGAGAACTCTCAAAATTCCCATCATGGTTTTGAATAAAGAGTTGTCCCGAAAACCCAGCGGCCCCACCCACATAAACATCTTTAAGGCCATCATTATTGACATCATCTATTGCTAATGCGGGTCCAAATTGTGAGAGCTTATGAGGTAGCAATACTTGATATTTAAAATCATCAAAATCATTTTCTTTGTGTATAAATTTTATCTTAGAAAGTTTTGTTTGATCAACAAAAAAAGGATGGTTCTCTTTTTTTGTTACACCTTCTTTTACGTCTAAAGCTTTGTCGCTGGATAATTTTATAGTTTGATTTATAGTTGGGTTATACAGTTTTGATTGTTTTAAATTTGGCCAAACGACAATTAAACTATCGACTGCCTCATTACTTCCTAAACCAAAATGAATATAGGGTTCACTTGTGGAAAACATACCTCTTGTACTTGTGGTCTCTACAAATTGACTTTTCCCCGATCCGAAGTAGATGGTCGCCTTGGCACCAAAAACAGATGTGGTCTTATTATTTATTAATATTATTCTTAAAAAATTATTTTTTGAATTGTTTTTAAGCACATGTGCCACTTCATTGACATTATTTATTACAATGTCCAAATCACCATCATTGTCCAAATCGCCATAAGCCGCCCCACTTGAAAATGTTTTTTTATCAATCCCCCAATCATTGGATACATCTTGTAACTGATAACCATTAATATTTTTGAAAGATTTATTCTGCATTTTGGTTGACGGATATATATTCGCCATTTCGTCATAGTCAACAACGTCCCATATTTTTGAATAGTCAAGGTTACCCTTGGTTTTTAAATAATCTTGTGTTTTTTTGCTTATATATTGCTTAATCTTAAAATCAGCATCGGTATTTCTTATGTCTCTCAAAATACCGTTTGTCACAAAAATGTCTTTTAATCCATCATTATCAAAATCTGCCATTAAAGGAGTCCAACTCCAATCTGTGCTTGAGGTTCCTGCTAATTGCCCTATTTCACTAAAGGTGCCATTTCCATTATTCAATTGCAATGTGTTGTACATGTACTGATAGTTCCAACCTTTATTTACTGTTTTCCAAAATTTATCTGGATTCATTCCACTCATATTGGACTTCAGCCTGAAATTATCATTTGCAACCATATCTACAGTAAAAACATCCAAGAATGAATCATTATTCAAATCGGCAACATCTGTTCCCATACTGTAATAAGAAGTATGTTTATATGCAGTATTAGAAGTATTCTCAAAAGTTTTGTTGCCTTGATTGATATATAATGCATCAGGTGCTTCAAAATCATTGGCCACAGCTATATCTGGGTACCCATCCTTGTTAAAATCACCAACAGCAACAGCATTTGCATATGATGGGCTTAATATATTGGCTTCTTTGGAAACATCATAGAACACTCCTTCCTTGTTCTCATATAAATGAGGAGCGTACTTTTCTGACGTTAATTCTCCTTTATCCGATAGGGGCTTATATTTTGAATACATCCCGGGATTGGGAGGCTGACGAAGAAGAAATACGTCTAAATCGCCATCTAAATCATAATCTAAAAAGGCAGCGCCACGTGTTCTCGTTGTATCACCAAGACCAACCTTTTCCGCAACTTCAGTAAATTTATTGCTTCCTTTATTAAGATATAATCTATTTCTTCTCCACTCCGGTTTGTCATCATATAATTCCTTGGTTACATAAATGTCCAACAAACCATCGTTATTGATATCTATCATTGAAACTGAAGATGACCACCCAGTGTCCAAGTCTGCTATCCCGCTTTCTTTGGTAATATCATCAAATACAAAATTTCCTTTGTTTATATATAACCTATCCTTTTCTTGATTACCACAGAAATAAATATCAAGAAGCCCATCGTTATTAACATCTCCAAGGCCAACACCGGCACCCTGATAAAAATTATCATAAATAAAGAAATTTTCGTTCTCAGTTGCTTTTAATTTATTTATGAAATCAATTTTCGATTTCTTCGAAGATATATACTCAAAAAGTGGTGTGTTTTGTCCTATTAACTTAGCAATAGCTAAAAAAAATATTATTGTAATTTTTTTCACGAGCTTATTTATTAGATAATGAATGGTTTTAATACATACTTTTACTTGATAAGATAGCCATTATTTGGTCATAAATAACGTAAAAATATTGTGAATCGAACACCCAATAAATTTAATTATAATTTGTGCATTAAGAGGAAAAGGAGAATATATCTCCTCCTTTTCCTATCAATTTTTAATATGTTAAAACACATGCTGCCAAAATATTTTATTCAGCATCCCACCACATTCTTGTTGTAAATTTGTCTGGCCCTTGAGATGAAATCGCAGCATTGTAATTTTCTGCATTAAGAACGACCTCATTAGTAGGGTAAATAAGCCTTCTAGGAATCGTACCGTTACTTTCATTTCCCGGATAGTTTACCGGAGTAAGTACTGGATATCCTGTTCTTCTCCAGTTGGCATAAGCCTCATACTCATCAAGGAATGTGGCTATCCAATATTGTGTGTTAATCTGCTCTAAAGCATTGCCAGCATCAAATGGGTGAGCTGCAAGATAAACACTTATTTCTGTATCTGTAATTGTAGCACCAGGAGCGTACATTGCAAGATACTTCATGGCTGCAGTAACCCCAGCATTATAGTGGGGCTCTGGATCGCCTCCGGCTAGACCCCATCGTTCAGCCGCTTCAGCAAGCATAAATTCTACTTCTGCATAAGTTTGCCAGAACATAGGAGCATCTTCTCCTTGAAGGTAATTGCTATTAGGTTCAGAATAAGTAGATAAATCAGCGCCTCCTGAATATGACTGCAACGAAGTTCCGTCCATACCATTGGGTAATCCCTTTTGTACAGCAATATCTTCATTCCCATCTGGCAAAGCTGCATAAACCCTCATTCTAGGGTCTCCTTGTAAGGCATCCATAAAAGTTTTACTTATTCTAGCCGACCTATCAGCCGAAAACACCTCTCCATTTCCGTTTTGAACAATCCCGTTCCCTTGTTCATGCTGTACATAAGCAATATCATCATTGGATTCCATAACGCCTCCGCTTATAGCTTTTGTTGCCCAGGATTGTGCAGCACTTGCATCAACTTTAACCAAGCGAAGTCCTAATCTTAACATTAAAGAATATGCCCATTTTTTCCACTTTGCTTGATCCCCTGCATAAAGAATATCAGCCACACCTATATCAGCAGTACCACTGCCTAATGAAGCTGCTGCCTCATCAAGTTCATTTAGCATGTCTGCATATATGTCTTCTTGGTTATCATATGCGGGTCTGGAAATTCCTTCTATATAAGCTTTAGCAGCTTGGCTATAAGGAATATCACCATAAAGATCTGTTATTCTACTATAGGCAAAGACCCTTAGTATCCTAACCATAGCATATTCAGGAGAACTTGTTTGTTCACTAGCCTCCAACTGAGCTTTCATATCCTCAATACTTTTAATTCCTTGTGGATAATTAGCATCCCAATATGCAGAGGAATAGTCTGAATTATAGAAATATTTATCCCCACTCCAATATGACTGGGTGTTTGCCAAATGTTGTACCATAGTAGAGCAGTAAATAAAATTACCTCTCCAAGATTCGTACTGTTGTCCTGCGGTATATAATATAGCCTTAGGAAATTTATATTCAACACCTATTTGAGTGGCTTTGGTTGGATCTGTGTTTATTTTTTCAAACCCATCGTCACAGGATACCCCTACAAAGGTGAGTAATATTACTGCGGTGGTTATATTTATTAATTTTTTCATTGTCTATATTTTATTAAAACTTAACATTTAAACTTAATCCATAAGTTCTGGTTGAAGGTAAACCAAAACGCTCAATACCATTTGCAAAGGTATTATTGTAAGCAGATTCCGGATCTATATTCTCTGTCTTCTTCATCAGGTAAAACAAGTTTCTGCCAATAAAAGAGATATTGGCACTTGATATGAATGTTTTATCTAAAAGGCTTGAAGGCAAGCTATATCCTAAACTAAACTCTCTAAACTTTATAAAGCTGGCATCTTGCATATTAGCTTCTGCAATGCTGTAAAGCTTTTGATAGTAAATATTTACATTTTCTGGTGCAATGGTCGTGGTAAAGTCATTACCAGATCCATCTACTCCAGAAACTGTCAATCCATTTTCCCTGCCAACCAATGTGTTTTTACCTGCTCCATAGTAATTGGCAAAAGCAGTAGTTCCTGAAAAAATATCGCCTCCAAATTTAGCATCTATTAAAAAAGATAGATTGAAATTCTTATAAGTGAATGTATTGGTCAATCCCATAGCCCATGGTGCTACACCTTGCCCAATGACTTCATTTGGGCCTACACTTGGAGTACCATCACTTTCGTATTGGATCCTTCCTTGGGAATCACGAATAAATGTAGTTCCATATATAGAGGCCGCAGGATAACCTACAATATATCCAGACTGGGAATTAACACCATAGGCGGCATCTCCCGGGAAAATTGGGTTACCATCTTCATCGGTAGTTTTGACTTCATTTTTGTTATAAGTAAGGTTGTAATTAACATCCCATTTAAAGTTTTGATCAACTATTGGTTTCCCTGTTAACAATACTTCAATACCTTTATTGGTAAGTTCTCCCAAATTAACACTTGCGAAATTATAACCTGAAGCACTTGAGGTACTAATATTAACAATATCATCTGTAGTTTTGTTGCTATAATATGCAAGATCAAGACCAATTCTATTACTGAAGAACCTCATATCTAGTCCTATTTCATATTCTTGCTTGGAAAAAGGTTTAAGTTCGGCGTTTGCCAACGTGTTACCATCAATACTGCCTAATGACACATTAGGCCCAGTACCAGAATAGGTGTCAGTAATTGCATAAGAAAGTGCTAATTTGTATGGGTCATTGGCTCCACCACCAACTTCTGAATAACCAGCTCTTAATTTTCCAAAAGTAACCCATTCAGGCATCTCTAACGCATCAGAAAATACAAAACTGGCATTAGCGGATGGGTAAAAATAGTTGTTGGGGGATGATTTACCTGCAGCAGATAGAGTTGAAAACCAGTCATTTCTTCCAGTTACAGTCAAGTATAAATAATCCTTGTATGAAAACTCTGTAGAAAAATAGAGACTATTTCTTTTTACCCTGCCAAGTTTATATTCATAATTTTTGTTTGAAACGTTTGCTATATCCACCAAAGTAGGGATTACAAAATCATTGCCTATCAAATTGGTAAATTCATTGGTAAACGTGTTACTGTTCGCTCCCAAAATCGTTTTATTGGAGATGTCTTCAGTCAAATCTTTTTTAACACCAACAATAAAGTCAGCATCTACGGTTCTTACGTTATACGTTTGTTCGGTCATTCCACCCAATTGCTTATAAGCAGTTCCATAAGGTTCTACTGCCGTAATTCTTGAAACATATTGGTCAATACCAAATCTACCCAAAACGTATAACCAATCCGTCACGTCATATCGCAATGTACTTGATCCTATGAACCTATTCTTCTTACTTTCATTTTCAAATCGATACGCTGACCAATAAGGGTTCTGATGATAGATACTGGATGAAATCCTAAGCTCAGTACCGTCTTCGGTATAACCTGGTTTATAATCATTAACATTAATGTTAGGCCCTGATAATGCCACTGTAAAGTTTCCATTACCTGGAGAATCAGAAGTTCTTGGTCTATTATTTACGTCTTCAATGATATACTTACCGTTGATATCCAAAGTCAATTTATCAGCTAAAACGGCACCACCATTTAATGAGAACGACTTTCTGTTGAGCCCAGAATTTGGCGTGATATCATCATTTGTCAAATCGGTTGCTGAAAATCTTAAATGGTAATCTTCACCACCTTTACTAATAGCAACCGTATTAATAAAAGTACTGGCTACTTGGTAATATCTATCTATATTATTACCGGTATAAGTATAAGGTCTACTTTCGCCGTCGAATTGTACGGCTGAAGCGACACTTCCCAAACGGGCACCCCAAGACTGCATGCCTGCATCAAGTGCTTCTTGCTGGCTAGTAGGGGCAACGCCATTAAGACCTTGTCCATAGGATGTTTGAAAATCATACAGGTCAGTATTGACCGTTTCAAATTGAACTGAACTGGAAAGTTCAACTCCCAATCCCTTTTGAGCCTTCCCAGATTTGGTAGTAATAACTATCACCCCTGCAGAAGCACGAGAGCCGTAAAGCGCTCCTGCCGCACCACCTTTCAAGACACTTATCGTTTCAATATCATCAGGGTTAATACTGGAAATCCCATCTCCGAAATCAGCCCCCCCCCATCTACTGGCAGAGCCTAAATTTTGGTTATCGATTGGAATACCATCCACAATATAAAGAGGCTGTGATGTACCACTTAATGTGGAGGCTCCACGAATGACCACTTTACTGGTTCCAGAAGGGCCAGTTGCAGCGCCAGTAATATTTACTCCAGCTACTTTACCTTGTAAAGAATTAATGGCGTTTACCTGTTTTACTTCAGATAGCTCTTCACCTTTAACTTCAGTCAAAGAGTACCCTAAAGCTTTTGTCTCTTTTTTAATACCCAAAGCGGTCACAACCACTTCATCCAATTGGCTGGCATCTTCCGTTAATGCTACATCAATGGTAGTTTGGTTATTGACAACCACTTCCTGTGGCGTATAACCAATATAAGAAAACACCAATGTTGCTGACGGATCTGAAACCTCTATACTGTAGTTCCCATCAAAATCTGTCGATACACCATTAGAGGTTCCTTTTACAACAATATTTGCACCCGAAAGAGGAATTCCACTATTACCATCGGTAACAGTGCCCGTTACTGTATTTTGTGCATGAATGTTCTGAAATCCCAGCAGACAAAACACAAACACCAGTTTTAGTAAATTTTTAATCATAAATTTGATTTTTTGAGTTAGTTATTAATTTTGATTTTAATCTTAAGATATCAATCCTTGAAGAATTAAGGTAATGTGCATTTCAGTTTTTTTGTCATATAATCATACTTTTTAAGTTAAATTTTTAATGGAAATCCCATTTATATGTTAATTTAAAGTAACCAAAATATTCAATTCTTGGTTATATAGAAAAAAATATATATAAACAGCACCTATTTACGCATATACAACAATTAATGAACGACCAATGAATTTATGAAAGAAAAAGGTCTTATTTTAATGAATACATGATGTATATAAATGCTTCCTCTTTCATCCACGGAATAAAGCAATCATAACTAAAAACGTAATCTATGTCCCTATTAATTTTTCGAATTATTCATTTTAAATTAACTTAAAATTCAAACGGATAAAACACATGATTAACTTACGACAATGGTGATGTGCTAAAGAAAATATCCCAACAAAAGTGTTCAATGGGATTGCGATTTTTTATTTCCTGTAAATTATGGTTTTGTGGTTTGACATCCCATCAATAAAAAAGCAACAAGATTTTTCCTTTAAACGGTATGTCCCAATTTTTTCAATAATCCATACTTATCTTATTCAATGACCTTGAATTTCCCGACAATGACATCCTTGGAGTTCCCTCCAATCATGACTTCAAAATCACCGGGTTCTACAACCCTTTGCATATCGCGATTCCAAATGGAGAGTTCTTCTGGGCTTAATGTGAATTTTACCGTTTTGGTCTCTCCCTTATTGATGTTTACCCTTTTAAACCCTTTCAACGTTTTTCTTGGTGTGGTTACGCTGCTGTAGACATCATTGATATACAATTGAACCACTTCTTCCCCGTCTCTATCTCCAATGTTTTTAACATCAA
>Ga0214471_10001746_pt1 | contig 17186 bp, 16 predicted proteins | sample RVTome_5_FD_207665 | JGI IMG/M metagenome (GOLD analysis project Ga0214471, IMG submission 207665) | Soil microbial communities from uranium-contaminated site in the Upper Colorado River Basin, Wyoming, United States - RVT142D155 | ecosystem: Environmental > Terrestrial > Soil > Contaminated >... | reverse complement strand
GTTCCTGCAGTCGGAGAGCGTGATGAGCGGGACGTCCACGGCGTAGCCGTAGGCCTCGGACATCTCCTGGGCCCGTTGGAGGCAGTACTCCTCGGCCTCGGACGTGAAGATGATCTGCTCCGGCCGAAGGTTCCACGCCCAGTAGACGACCGCCCGCAGCATCTCGGGCGTGACGCGCCGCCGGTTCCCCTCGGTGCGCTTCCGGTTGATGAACGAGAGGTCCTTGAGGTCGCCGGAGTTGGCGAAGACCGCGACGTCCGTCCGGCGGATGATCGTAGGCGGCAGGATCGTGGTGAGCGACTCGCACCCGAAGGAGAAGCTGTCCATCACCAGGTCCTTCTTCGGGTTGGCGATCATCACGAGCCGCGTCTGGCTCTCGTAGCCCTTCGACTGCACGCGGTCGATCTGGAGGAAGCCTTCCTCCATCGCCTTCGAGATGGTCCGCAGGTCCCAGTCGGGCAGGTGCTGGGCCTCGTCCACGGTGAGAATCTTCCGCGAGTTGGCCGGGTAGCGGCCGACGCGCACCTGCCAGCCCTTCTGCTTGTGCTCGACCAGCGCGTATGCGAGGCCGGTGCGCGAGCCGGTGAGGCCCGAGAAGCAGTCGCCGATGTTGATGAACTCCGCGATCCGCTGGTGCGTCTGCGTCTTGCCCGAGCCGGAGTCGCCGATGACCACGGTGACCAGCCACCCGCGGATGATTTCGTCGTTGAACGGGACCCAGCGCGGCGAGCAGTACGTGAGGAGGATCGCCACCAGGATCTCCTCGCGCTCGTAGACCCGCGTGACGTTCTCGGTCAGGTCCTCCAGGATCTCCGCCCAGGAGAGCGACTGGAACGCGCGCAGGTGGTGGACGTTTTCGTCCACGCGGAAGCTCTCGAAGTCGTCCTCGAGCGGCTCCATGGACTCGATCAGGAACGTGACCTGCTGGGTCTTCGGATGGCTCTTCACCCAGCCCACGGCGAGGTAGTTGCCGGGCTTGGGGTGCTCGCTCGAGAGGTAGTACACCCGCTTCTCCAGGAGCTCCTGCTTCTTGCCGTCGATCACCTGGACGACGTTGCCTTCCTCGTCGCGCGTCTGGGTGATCCGGTTCACCTTCTGGTGGCAGAAGAACTCCTTCACCGTGGTGCGCCGCAGGATGTCGATGGTAGGCTTCTGGCCGTACTTGCAGGCGTACTCCCGGAGCATGGCCTTGAGCTGGACGTTGGTGGACATGCAGGAGCCGATGTACTCCTGCGCGCCTTTCGGGATGACGGCGGGCTCCACCACGCCCTTGCACTCGAAGCATCCGCCCTTCTGCATCCGGGGGCAGAACGTGATGCGGAACTCCTCGACGGCGTGGAAGGCCTCCGAGGTCTCCCCGCAGACGGTGATGTCGCAGCGGGCCTTCTTGTCGATGAGGTCCTTGCGCTCGACCTCGGTGAACGACTCCAAGTCGAGCACCTCCTCGGGCCGATCCTCCGCCTCGTAGGAATGGGCCGCCGCCTCGTCGATCAGCTTCTGGAGGTCGGCCGCCGTGAGGCCGCGCTTGTGGAAGTAGTCGGTGACGTCCTTGTCGTCCTTGTCTCCCTTGAGCGGGAGGACGACGTTCTTCACCGAGCTCGCGCCAGCGGTCTTGAGCGCCCGCAGGACGACGTTCCGCGCCGCGGCTTGGCCCTCGCGGTCGCAGTCGTAGAGGATGACGACGTCCTTGTCCTTGAAGTGGGCGATCCACTCGGGGCGGAAGACCGACGCGCCGTGCGTGCCGGTCACCGCCATGAACCCCTCCTGCTGGAGGATCAGGCGGTCCCACTCGCCCTCGCACAGGACGACCTGCTTGCCCTGATGCTTCACCAGCTCGTCGAGACCGTAGAGGCGCGCCGGCGAGCCGTACTTGTAGCGCCCCTCCGTGTAGTTGATGATCTTGGGGTCCTTCTTGGCGTTGTAGAGCCGCACGTTCATCACGTTGCCGCGCTCGTCGCGGATCGGGATGGTGTTCCGCTGGCGCTTGGGGTCCCAGCCGATCTCGAACTTCTTGAGCGTCGCGTCCGAGAGGCCGCGCTTCTCGCGGAGCCACCGGAAGACCTCCTCGTTCGCCCACAGGTCGCCGACCCACTGCTTGACGAGGGCCTCGCGGATCGGCGGGCGCGGCGGCTTGTCCGGGTACGGCCGGGGCACTCCCACCCGGTCGCCGACCTCGAGGAGCGCGTCCTTGAAGCTCTTCCCCGAGGTCTGCATGAGGTAGTCGAACGCGCTGCCCTTGCCGCAGCCCGCGAAGCAGCACCACTTGCCGGAGTTTCGGTTGAACGCGAAGGAAGGGCTCTTGTCCTCGTGGAACGGGCAGAGCGCCGTCACCCAGCCGTCGGTGGAGGGCTTCTGCTTGGCGAGGCCCTCGAAGAGGACCGAGAAGTCTCCGACCCTCTCCAGGACCGCCTGCTTGTAGCGCTTCCAGAGGTCATCCCGATCCGGCATCCGCGTCTCCGTTCTGGTAGCGCCAGAATTTCTCGAGGAGCTGCCGGGTCAGGGCGTTGCCGTGCGGCCGGTCGCCGGCGAAGAACACGCACACCCGATACTTCACCGACCAGGCCACGATGGAGCCCGCCGCCGCCTTGGGGTTCATGCGCGAGAAGGCCGGGGCGCGCAGGAAGTCCGGCAGAGACGTCTCGATCACGATGGCGGCGTAGTCGAAGCGGGAAAGTCGCTGGAGCTCCCGCTCGAAGCGGGCGCGCCCCTGGCCGAGGGACGAGTAGGCGTCCTCCTTGGTCTTCCGCTCGATGGCGATCCGGTCCTCGAGGCCGACGATGGAGTAGTCCCCGGACGCCAACGTCTTCACCTCGGAGCGCGCGAAGCGGTACGGCTTCTGCTCGCGGGTGTCGATGGCCACCACGATCTCGGGGCTCGCGCGCGTCGTCACCGGAGCATCTCCTGAAGGCGCGTGAACCGGCGCTGCTGGTGATTGCGGCGGATGATCTGCGGCACCTCCTCGCGCTGCCCGACCAGGACGCAGACCTCCCGGGCCCGGCTCACCGCCGTGTAGATCCAGTTCCTCTGCATGATCAAAGGCCCGAAGCTGCGGTGGATGGGGACGACGATGATCCGCGCCTCGCTGCCCTGGAACTTGTGGCACGTGATGGCGTAGGCGAGGTCGAGGTCGTTCTCGTAGAGCGGCAGCTCGACCACGCGCTCGGGGTTCTCGAACGCGACCGTGATGGTGCGCCCCGTCTTGTCGAGGTCGAGGACGTACCCGATGTCGCCGTTGATGATGTCGAGGTCGTACTGGTTCTTCGTCTGGATGACCTTGTCGCCGACCTTGAAGCGCACGCCGTCGAGCTTCGGCTTGGGGTTGATGCGCCGCTGGAACTCCTCGTTCAGGGCCTTGCAGGAGAGCGCGGTCTTCTCCCGGAGCGGCGTGATGACCTGGACCTCTCGAAGCGGGTCCGCCTGGTAGGACTCGGGGAACCGGTGCGAGACGAGATCGAGGATGGTCTCGCGGATCTCCTCGTCGCCGTCGCGCTTGAGGACGAAGAAGTCGCGCGCCGTGGAGTTGCCGAGCTCGATGTCCTCGCCGTTCTTGATCCGGTGGCAGTTGCGGATGATGAGCCCCTCGTCCTGGCGCTTGATGATCGTGAGCTCGGTCGAGGGGATCGCGCCGGAGGCGATCAGGTCCTTGAGGATGTTCCCCGGCCCAACCGAGGGGAGCTGGTAGGTGTCGCCCACCAGAACGAGCCGCGTCCCCGGCGCGACCGCTTCGAGGAACCGCGCCATGAGCGGCGTGTCCACCATGCTGACCTCGTCGAGGACGATGAGGTCCGCCTCGATGGGGTTCTCCGCGTCGCGCGTGAACACGAAGTTGCCGCCGACCTTCTGGGGCTCCAGGAGCTTGTGGATGGTGAGCGCGAGCCGCCCGCTCTGTTCGTAGACGCGCTTGGCCGCCTTGCCCGTGGGGGCCGCGAGGGCGATCCGGGTCTCGGGGAACGAGCTGATGATCCGCTTGATCGTGTAGGTCTTCCCCGTGCCGGGCGCGCCGGTGAGGATGAAGACGCCGCTCGCGACCGCCTTGGAGAGCGCCTCCTTCTGGTCGTCGGCGAGGCCCTCGAAGTCGGGCTCCCCGGGCGGGAGCGTCTGGCGGGCGAGGACCTTCAGCTTCTCCGCGACCAGCTTCTCGTCGTCGTGGTAGCTCTTGAGGTAGACGAACCCGTCGACGGCGACGACTAGGCCGTCCTTCTCCAGCGGACCGATCTCGCCGCTGATGCGCTCGGGCGCGACGGCGAGGATTTTCCCCGCCTCGGCGAGCAGCTTGGCGGTAGGAAGGCAGGTGTGGCCTTGGCCGAAGGCCTGTTCCTTGAGCGTGTGGATCGTGCCGGCTCGGATGCGCGGGGCGCCGGAGAAGTCGTAGCCGATCTTCCGGGCCACCTCGTCGGCGGTGAGGAAGCCGATGCCGTCGATGGCCTCGATAAGCGCGTAGGGGTTCTCGCGGATGCGCGCGGGCGCGTCCTGGCCCCACTTCTCCAGAATCTGGTTTGCGGCGCGGCGGTTGACCTTGGTGCCGCCGAGGAGGTCCTTGAGGGCGAGCTGCAGCTTCTCATTGGCTTCGTTGTTCCGCAGCATCGCCGCGATCTCCTGGGCGCGGCGCAACGTGATGCCGGCGATCTCGGAGGCCACCCGGTCCGGGTGCTCCTTGCAGATCGCAAGGGTCTCCTTCGCGTAGGTGTTGACGAGGCGCTTGGAGATCTCGGGCCCGATCCACTTGCAGTTCTCCATGAGGTAGGAGCGGACCGCGTCGAGGTCGGTGGGATACGAGGCGCGGTAGTCCGCGAAGGCGAACTGCTCGCCCCAGCGCGGGTGGCGCTCCCGCCGCCCGTGGAACGTGTACTCCAGCCCCACCTGCGGCGAGAGCATGTTGCCCTTCACGGTGGTCCCGTCGTCCAGGACCCCGATCAGGAAGTTCGCCTGGTGGAACTTGATGGTCGATAGGACCCCCTGCAGTTGTTCGTGGCCGTCGCGCATGATCCCCTTCCAAGTTCTTCAGCAGCCGATCCGGTCGCGCCCGGAGTCGCCAGGACATCGGGCCGGTCGGAACGCTCAGAAGGGGAGGTCTTCCTCGCTGTCGTCCTCCGCGCCGCCGCCGGGCTTCCCGGCCGCCGGAGTCGTCGCCGCGGGCGCGCCGTCGGCGCGCTCGTAGCCGGCGAACGGGACCACGTTGCGCTTCTTGGCGTTGCCCTCCTGGTCCTCGTACTCCTCGGTCTCGACCGTCACGTAGCAGCTCCGCCCCTTGATCAGGGCCGGGGTCAGGTCGAGCTCGCGCGAGATGTCGAGCCCCAGGCGGGAGCAGATGAGCTTCACCCGCTTCATGGCCGCGTCGCTGAAGACCATGTTGTCGAAGATGTAGCGCCCCCGGTGCGGGCCGGACTCGACCGCGAACCGGAGCTTCCACATCTCGTCGCCGTACTGGGTCGCCGCTTCCTCCACCTCCGCCACGCGGCAGAGGTACTTCCCGTCCGGCAACGGCGAGAAGTCCTGGACGTCGTCCACGTTGTTGAAATCGATCCTGGGCATGGCTTACGCCTCCTTTCCTGAGGTTGTGGCCCCGCCTTTCGCGGCGAGGGCCGATTCGAACTTGGTGAGGATGACCCGCGCGTTTTCCTCGGTGAGATCGTCGAGGCTCTCCGACCCGTAGGCGGCCAGCCGCCGGACGACCTGCTCCGGCGTCATCTCGAAGCGCGCGATGTGCTCGCGGATCTGCCGCTTCTGGACGTCGGTGGCGAAGGCGGTCGGCCGCGCCTTGCGGGCCAGCGTCTTCTTCCCGAAGAGCTCCTCGAGGCGCGCGAACGAGCACTCGAACTCCCCGGGCGGGAGCTTGTTGGACCGGTCCTTCAGGCACTCGCCCAGGAACCGGCCCTTCTCGTCGCGGTAGAGCCGCACGATGGTGTCGAAGAGGTAGGGCAGCGACTTCTCGCCGTCGAAGGTCTCCCCGATGGCCTTCATGAACCCACCGTCGGCGTACTGGACCTTCTGCCGCGCCGTGACGATGACGTTCATGTCCAGCGCGATGAGCTTGCGGATGAAGTCCTTGAACTCCGCCTTGACCGTCATCCAGTCGCGCGGCTGCAGGTCGTAGAACTCGAACTTGTAGCCCTTCGAGCCCTTGTTCCGGCGCAGGAAGATGTCCGACCACTTCTTCTGGAGCGCGTCCCAGTAGACGGTGATCGGGTCGATGACGAGCGTCCGGTAGGCGTGTGGGTGCGTGAGCAGCCACTGCGCCGCGTCCATCGCCTCGTCGGCCGTCGAGGCCCGCAGGACGTCGAAGTCGAACGACTCGCCGTAGAGGTCGGCCCCGCCCTCGAGGTCGATGACCACGGGCTTGGGGAACTGCAGCGCCAGCGTCGTCTTGCCCACGCCGGAATCGCCCCACAGGAAGAGCTTGAGCCGCTTGTCGAGCGACCGCGCCTTCTGGAAGGGCGAATCAGTCTGGTCCTTCTTCGAGAAGTCCACGTGGATGGGCTTCTCCGTCGCTGCCGCCGGCGCGCGCTCCGGCGGTCCGGCTCCCTGCGCCTCGTCGGGCAGGGTCACGTTCGTCTTCATGGCGTCACCTCCCGTTCTTGCTTCCCATGCAAAGGCCCCAGTACCCGCAGAAGCGGGGACTGCAGTGCCAGCCGTTGGGGTTGGGGTAGAAGATTCCCGAGTCGATGGCCGTGCCGACCTGCTCGATCAGGCGAAGCAGCCACCGGCAGTTGTCGTTCGTGCGCCGCGTGTGGAGCTGGACCGCCTTCGGGTTCTTGGTCTTGACGATGGCGTCCATGCGCAGCCCGGGCTCGATCTCGCCGCGCGTGGCACGGAACCCCAGGGCGTAGGCGGTGAACTGGAGGTCCTTGTCCAGGTCCTCCTGGCGCGGCGTCTTGCCGTAGGCCTTGTTGTCGGCGATGGTCCCGTCGCGTTCGACGAGGTCCCACACGCCGACGAGGTCGAAGGGGAAGTCCTCGCCCAGGTCCACGGTGAAGCGCTCCTCGACGAGAAGCGGACGGACCTCCGGCGCGATGGTCTTGTGGTGCGCGGCGACGATGGCCGTGCCCTGGTCCTTGAGCGTGCCGGGCTTCTCGCCCGGCTCGAACGCGACCTCCTCGCTTGCCAGCGCGACGTCGAACTGGGCCGCGAAGAACTCCTGCATCTCTCCCAGGGCCAGGTCGCGGTCGGAGTCGATCTTCTGCCGGTAGTTCAGCTCGACGGTCTGATGCCACACCCGGCTCTGGACCATCGCCCCCGAGGGCGGGACCTTCAGGCCCTTGATGTAGCGGTACTCGTACTGGCGCGGGCAGCGCAGGAACATGTTGAGCTGCGTGAAGCTCAGGTGCCGCTTCTCCGGCCTGCGCTCGCCCGGTCCGGTCTTGCCGGCGACGGCGACGGCCGACTCAGCGGGACTCGGATTGCTGCGCGTCGCTTCGTTCATGGGTTCGTTCCTGCCTGCGCTCCGCCGATTGCTCGGGGTCGCGCTTCGCCTTCAGAAAGTTCACGATCAAATCCGCCACGACATCGACCACCTCGTCGGTCTCCTTCTCGGAGAGCGTGTGGAAGTGGCGCTTGAGCTCGATGGGCGGCGTCGCCACGGATCACGCCCTCCTCAGCGAGAGGAGGAAATCCTCGATGGCCGGATGCGGCTTGAGGTTGGGCCGCCGGGGCGGCGAGCCGTCCCCGTCGGCCGGGGCCTTGTCGTCGAGGCGGCGGAGAACCTTCCCGCGGATCACGTCGAGGTTCTTCACGAGCCGCCAGACCAGGTCGTCGTCCATCTCGTGGACGGCGACCAGGCCGCCGATGACGAGGGCCTCCTCCTCGAAGAGGTCGTTGATCAGTTCTTTCGCTTCGGCTTTGCTGATCATGGCGTCCTCGCCTCCTTCGTCCGTCACGTCATTCGCCTCCGAGGACCAAAGGGGGGATGAGGCCCCCGCGCGGGGACAGGGCGCCTCGGGACTCACGGCTTTTCCTTCTCGAAGCGGCGGATGACGGCCTCGGCTCGCTGGCGGCGCTTCTTGGCGACCTGGTAGTCGAGGCCCGCCTCGCGGGCGTAGTCGGCGACGGACTTGCCGTAGACCCGCGTGCCGATCAGCAGGAGGAAGTCGGCCTCGGTGATCCGGTTCGCATCGAGGTGCTCCCGCAGCCGGTTGATCTCGATCTCCTGCGCCTCGCGGAGCTCGATGCCGGCGAAGTCGATTCCCTCGACGCCGCCGGCCAGAGCGTCGATCTCCTCGGGCTCCGCGGTGAACTCGCGGTTCGAGCGGTTCCAGGCGCGCCTGTACTCGTCGTGGAGATGGTGGACGGTGTCGTTGTAGACCTTCTGGACGAGCCGGTCGGGCCGGCGCTTCACGTCGATCCGGCAGAGAACCTGGAGGAAGGTCCACGTGATGTTCTGCCAGCGCTCGTCCACGTCGGCGTCCCAGCCGCGTTTCTGGAAGTGGATCGACTCGAGGCCGGGCCAGAAAATCGCCATGAGGATTGCCCGCCAGCGCGGGTCCTCGTCCTCACTGTGGGCCTCGAAGATCGGGCGGAGAACCTCATCCTTGCGCGGGTCCTGCGACGTCCCGTTGCGCATGAACGCGATGACGTCCGCCCACGTCCTGAACTGCCGGAGGAAGGGCTCCTCCCGGTGCAGCTTCATGAGGAGCCTCTGGTACTTTTCGTTCTTGAGTTCCTGTTCAAGCCGTTCACGCTCGCGATCCCTCGAGGGACTTGCCATGACGCCCTGCCTTCCGGCCGGGCGTCAGTCGCCTCGATTGGCCTGCGTTAGGGCGTCATGCGCCTCATGGTTCTTGAGTTGGTCCTGTTACCCGCTCGCAGCGACGGGCTGCGGCGGTCCCTGCGTTCCGTTTCGCTCGTTGACGGTGGAGCAATTGCGGCAGACGGCGATCACGCTGTAGTCGCCGCCGTCCACGACGTACTGCGCCTGCTTGTAACGCAGGTGCAGCCGCGCTCCGCGTTCAACGCCGAGGAGCGTGTCACACTCCTTGCAGCGCCATTCCTTCTCCACGCGCTCACCTCCTTTCCGCACAACAAAAAAGGTCAGGCGACCTTGTTGGCCGCTCTGACCTCAATCATGCGGATGGGGAACGAGGATGGAGCGAGACGCGAGCGAGAAGGGAGCGAAGCGCTAGGCGCTTCGCCGTCAGGCGGGAAGGATCACGCAGTACTTCAGATCGTCGGGTGGCAGGAACTCGAAGGAGTTCAGCTTTGGATCAGTTGGGTTCTTGAGGAGACGGAAGGCGCGGTACTCATAACGACCGCGCTTCACGTCCACTTTCTTGCGCGCACTTTCGAAGAGTCTGCGCGCAGCCTCCGAGCTGGAGGAGTTGCCTCCCGTCGTCGTGGCATATGGTCGCACGGCCTTGCCCGCTCTGATGTAGTCGCCCAGAATCGCAAGTTCCCTTGACGTGAGCTTCGCGGTGCGCGGTTTGTTCTTGTCATCCCGACAGATCGCCTCTCGGGTCATGCCGTCGAGGAACATGGCGAACTGATTTCGGGTCTTCACGAGTTTCTCGTACTGGGCCTTGTCCAAGGAGCGTGTGCCCTCGGAGGCGATGACATGGCAGTAGACCTTCTGGGCTGATTCCTGCCCCGCTGCCGGCTCTACGCTCCTCTTCAGAATCTGGTCCCAGGGCAGTGCCCAGCGCTTTCCGTCCAGATGTGCAGTGAGCGGAGCGACAAACACATCCCAACTTCTCAGCAGCTGGACGCTTTCCACGGACAGCGGAATGGGCCTGGGCACAAGCATGACCACGGGGCGGGGATTTGTCGGGTGGACCTTCTTGCAGATGGACATGAAGTCCCCCGGATCGTGGTTTTCCAAGGACAGGTACACGTCCGCACGTTGACGGCCCGGAAGGACCCGCTCTCCCACGAGGAAGAGCCGCTTTCCGTTCTCGACGGGGACTCCTTTTAGGTCGTTGGCCCGGCGGATGCGGTCAATGACCTTCGACACGACGACCTCGTACTGACGAACGTCGTCCTCGACTAGCGGGACAGGCTGGAAGAACTCGTCCTCGTCGGCTACGCCGAAGAGCCCCTTGGCCGTCTGGCGGACTATCAGGTCGCCGACCCTCTCCGCTCTCGACGTCTCACGGAGGATGCCCGAAGACAACAGCGCCTTCAGTTCCTCGGACGGGAATCGCTCCAGCTCCCGGTGGAGGTAAAGAGGGCTCCCCACCTGGTCGAGTCGGGCGAGAATGAAGCCGAGCAGCGATTCAGTCACGGACAACTTTCCAGTCCCTCAAGTATCGGAAAACCTCCTCGGCGTGGGTGGCCCGCTTGAACTTGACCTTGTTCGTCCCGGCGAGCTCGACGCGCTTCCCGCGCTTGTCGTCGGGGAACGTGATCTTGAACACCGCGCGCCGGATCATGTCGCCGTCCAGCCTCTTGCGCAGGTAGTTCTTCTCGAGGGTTTCAAGGACGCTCTTCGAGCGGATGCTGAAGGAGGGACCGTGCTGCTGCTTCAGGCTGAAGTGAAGTTCGACCAGCGCGGCGTTGTTGCCCTCGTCCACCGGCAGCGCAAAGTCCTCCTCGGCGATCTTGGCCAGGTTGACGCGGTTCGCCGCATCGGCACCTTCGAAGAAGTCGGCATCGCCCAGACAACACTCCGCGAAGTGTTTCCGCAGGGCGCCCTCCTCCTTCTCGAACCGCGCCTCGATTTCGACCTGGCCGGTCTTGACGTTGTAGCTGATGAAGTCCTGCTGGGCAGGGCGAAGGACCGTCGGCGAGACCTTGGGCCTGGTCTTGGTCCCCTTGAAAATGAGTTGCGCCTGGGTGCGCTTCTCGTGGTACACGATGAAGTTGACGTAGTCCCCCTCCCGGTATTGGCGCACCAAGACCCGGTCGCTCTTTTTGTCGTCCTTGAAGAATTCCCCGAGCTTCTTCTGGAACCGGTCGGCAGCCGCCGCCGGATCACTGATGCCCTTGGCTGCCTTCCCCCGATAGAGGGAGAAGCGCTCGGCCAGCCACACGGTGTTCCGGTCGTAGGCGAGGTTGAAGGCGTCCTCGTTTTCGACGCGTACCTTTAGGCTCAGGCACTCGACCGGAAGCTCCTCTTTGGGATCGGGGTCGTAATTGAAATCCCCGCACGCTGCGACCAGATCCTCGTGGCCGCGCTCCGAGCAGAGGTCGTAGGCCCGATACAATCCCTCGAGCAGCTCGTCCTTTCCGTCGCCGTCCCCGTTGACGAGGAACTCCTTGAACTCGGGAACGTCGAGCTTTGCACCATCCAACTCGAGGCGGCCGTCCCAAATCCCCACGTAGCCGCGGATCAGAGGTTCCCGCCCCTGGAACTTGTCCAAGAAGCGGTCCGAGTTGAAGGTGCGATGCCTGCCCACGGCTTAGTTCCTTTCCAACCGGTTAAGTGGCTGGCTCATGAGGAAAGTACGCCGCCATCATGCCTTGAACGACGGCGATCCACGGGATCACGTTTGCACAGAGCTCGTCGCAAAGCTCAGGACGGTTCAGGATTTTAGACACTGCATGTCCGAGTCCCTTCTCGCCTAGCGACACCAAGTTCCAGGGAGCGGAGTCAGGCTTCGCGTGCAACAGACTGTTCATGGATGCCGTCAGATCGCGTCCGCGAACCGCAGGGTCCCGTTGCTGCTTCGCTTGAATGGCGTCGAACATCTTCGCCAAGCCTGGTGCGTCTTGCTGATGCCAGCCCCGGTTCCAACGGTCGATCTCCTCCGGGTACAGGTGGAGGTAAAGCAGGATAGCCGCACGTTCGACCAAAGCCCTCACGAGGACATGCGCACCGAACAGGTAGCCCTGCCGAATGAGCTCACGAATCGACAGCGCGATGCTGATCGCCTGAGGAATGACCTGGCAGGCCATGCGTTGATGGTCGGTGAGCGCGCTGGCATGGGAGCTGGGCGCCGTGACGGCATTCTGCTCCATCAGGGAACTGACGATCTGATCAAAGTGGAATAGCAGATTCCGCCCGAGATAGGGTTCGTTGTCCGGGGTGAACACGACTGGCATCGCTTTGAGGTCCATCACCGCACCTACTGGCCGCCTAATGGCTTTTCTACCGAGCCCCCGGTGGTCATGATTCGCACCACGCTCACCAGCTTGCCCTGAATCTTGAACTCGCCGGACGTCACGTGGATGGGGGCCATGTTCCGGTTGGCCGGCTCGAGGCGGACGCCGCCGCTCTCGCGGTAGAGACGCTTGAGCGTGGCCTCGTTCTCGATGAGCGCCACCACGATGTCGCCATCGTCGGCGGTCTCCTGCTTCCGCACGATCACGTAGTCGCCGTCGAGGACGCCAGCTTCCACCATGCTGTTGCCTTCGACCTTCAAGGCGAAGGCATCACCGCCGCGAAGGACATCCTTGCTCACCGCAACGGTCCCACAGTCGTGCTCGATAGCCTCGATGGGTTGACCGGCGGGGATGCGCCCCACGACAGGGATTTCCGCGCACCCGCTTTCGTCGGGCGCGCTCAGGTTCTCGATGATGAGGGAGCGGGCTCCTAGCTCGCCCCGCCGCATGTAGCCCTTCCGCTCAAGCGCCTTGAGCAGGTCGAAGACGCTGGAGCTCTTGATGCCGAACGCGTCGCCGATCTCGCGCACGGTCGGCGGCATCCCGTGCTCCTGGATGAAGTTCTTCACCCACTCCAAGGTCTCCCGCTGGCGCGGGCTGAGATCCGTTGTTCTGGGCATAGGTCTACTCCTGCCGGTCCCGGCGGATCGTTGCCGGAGGCCGGCCTCGAGACGCTGTGGTTCGGGGTTCAGAGACCGAAGCATGGAGTATACCTAACGACCGTTAGGTCGTCAAGCTGTGCGTTCAGCTTTCCGTGGTTCGTCCCCACGGGCCGTCCAAGGCGGGCCTTTCCCCGTAGGAGAGACCTGGCCGTAAGGCCTTGGAAAGACTGGTGATTGCCTTGCTTCGGGGCGCACCCGGAGGTAAGGGTGTCAGGTGGGAGACGTGCGTAACATGAGCGAGTTCAACAGGTTACAGACGCGGCCGACCCCGGGGCCTCCGGCGCCGATGGACGCGGTCTACGCCCGGACGGCCGCCGATGACGCCGCCGGGACGGCCTGTCGCGATCAGGTCCGTGAGGTCCTGGGCCTCGTCGAGGACGCCGGGAAAGCGGCCGTCTACGCCGACGCCCGGCGGTCCGGCCTGGATGCCGACCGGCCGGCGCTGCGGTGCCTCCTGGCCGATCTCCGCCGGGGCCGCATCCGGCGCGTCGTCGTGCGCGACGTCGCCCGTCTCGCCCGGAGCGAGACGGTCTTGGAGATCATCCTGCGAGAGGTTCGCGCCGCCGGCGTGGAACTGCTGACCGTGGAAGGGGCGGAACGCCATGCGTGACGAAAAGCGCGATCCGCCGCGGATCGCCTTCTACACCCGCATCTCGACCGACGAGGACCACCAGAAGTACTCGCTCGGCGCGCAGAAGGAGCGGCTCGAGGCCTTCTGCAAGGCGCAGTGGGACGACGACTGGAAGCTCCACAAGATCTACCGCGACACCGAGTCCGGCACCCACATGAACCGGCCGGGCCTCGAGGAGATGCTCTACGACGCCGAGGCCCAGGCGTTCAACACGCTCCTCGTCTTCCGCGTGGACCGCCTCTCCCGCAAGGTCCGCGAGCTTGCCCAGATGGTCGACGAGCTCACGAAGTACGGCGTCGTCCTCAAGAGCATCACCGAGCCGTTCGACACCGCCAACGCCGCCGGGAAGATGATGCTCCAGATGCTCGGCGTCTTCGCAGAGTTCGAGCACGCGACCATCGTCGAACGGACGAAGGTCGGGATGGAGAAGAAGGCCAAGGGCGGAAACTTCGTGGGCGGCAACGTGCCCTACGGCTTCACGCTCGAAGCGGAGAAGGGCCTGGTCGTCCACGAGGACGAGGCGCTCATCGTCCGCAAGATGTTCAAGATGTACGCCCTCGGGAAGGAGGGCGCGTCGGCGATCTGCAACCAGCTCAACGAGGCCGGCCACCGGAACCGCAACGGCCGGAAGTGGGGCCGGCGCGTCGTCCTCTACATGCTCAAGAATCCGGTCTACGTGGGCAAGATCCGCTGGCGCGAGGTGCTCTACGAGGGCCAGCACGACCCGCTCGTATCGGAGGTGCTCTTCGAGAAGGCGAACGAGGTCCTCCAGGAACGGCACGAGGACCTGAAGGGACGCCAGTGGCACAACGGCGACGAGCGGCTCCTTACCGGCGTCATCAAGTGCGCGCGCTGCAAGAGCCACATGTTCGGAGGCGGCGGCAACAAGAAGGGCGTCTACGTCCCGTACTACGTCTGCTCGAAGCGCTTCAACGACCACGACTGCGAGCAGGACTACGTGCGGGCCGAGCTCCTGGAAGCGGCGGTCACCGAGGACATCAAGGCGATGTTCCGGGACGAGCAGTTCATGGCCCGCATCTGGGCGGAGGCGAACAAGCGGCTCGGCACCGAGAAGCCGATTCTGGAGAAGGAGATCGGGAAGATCGAGGCGCAGGCCGCGAAGGCCCAGACGGCCATGGACCGCTACTTCGAGGCGTTCGAGGCGGGGACGCTGAAAGCGGAGCTCTGCAACGAGAAGGTCCGGGACCTGCGCACCCGGCTGGAGGAGCTGGAGGCCGAGAAGCGCGACCTCGAGGCCCGGCGGGAGAGGCTGGAGCTGCCGGCCGTCGACCGGGACATGCTCGCGTCCCTCGTGGAGAACTTCGAGCGGGTCATGGCCGAAGGCCCGAACCCGCAAAAGAAGCACCTCCTCCACCGGCTGGTGAAGAAGGTGCTGGTCCATGATCGACGAACCGTGGAGGTCTGGTACGGGTTACCAAACCCCCAGCGGTTCGAAGACTGGAACAAATGGCTCCCGAGGAGGGACTCGAACCCCCGACCCGGCGGTTAACAGCCGCCTGCTCTACCAACTGAGCTACTCGGGAAAAACAACTGATGCTGAACCCCGAGTGTAACCAGGGGCGGGGGCAGTTTCAAGCGCGCGGCGCGCCGGCCCTAGATGGTATTGAAGAAGATCGCGATCGAGAGCAGGACCTGGGTGAAACCCAACAGCAGCAGCACGTCTTCCCGCGTGAACCACTTGCGTGGCACGATGATCTCGTCGCCGGAACGCACGCCGACTTCGGCGAGCGTCCGCCCGCGAAGGCTCGCCTGCGCGAAGTCGATCTCGGTCTCGCTCCCGCCACGCAGGAGACGGATCCGGCTCATGTTGCCACCGGATGCCGGACCACCGGCCAGTGCCACGACGTCGATCACGCTCAACGTGGGGTCGACCGTGTAGAGCCCCGGGTTCCGGACATGTCCGAGGACGGCCATCCGGAAGAGCGGCGTCACCGTGACGAAGGGTGAACGGAAGAGGGTCTCGAGTCCCTGACGGACCTGGTCGCGCACGTCACCGACCGTCAGGTCGCGCACCGTGAACTCGCCGAGCACCGGATACTGGATGGTCCAGTTTTCGTCAACCTGGAACTGTCCGGAGAATTCCTCACGACCCCACACCCGGATCATCAGCACGTCGCCCGGTCGCAGCCGATAGCTGACGGTGCCGGTCGTGACCACCCCCTCCGGTTGTTGCGCGACGGCTGGGATGGACGTGATCAGCGCGGCAAGCAGGAGCAGGTGCGGGGTGGTCCGAAGCATGGAGCCTAATGTCGCGCGGCAAGCGGGGGAGGTCAACGGCTACGCGCTCTTGGCCGGCGTGGCGAGCGCGGCTCGCAGGAATCGTGCGGTGTGCGTGTCCGCGTCGGCGATGGTTTCCGGCGGGCCCGCCGCCACGACGTTGCCGCCGCCCTCGCCGCCTTCGGGTCCCATGTCGATGACCCAGTCCGCATGCTTGATGACGTCGAGATGGTGCTCGATCACCACGACCGTGTGTCCGGCATCCACCAATCGATCGAGGACCTTGAGGAGACTGCGGATATCCTCCAGATGCAACCCGGTGGTTGGCTCATCCAGCAGGTACAGCCGATGTCCGGCGCGTTTGCCGGCGCCGATCAACTGCCGCGCGATCTTGAGCCGCTGCGCTTCTCCGCCCGACAGGGTGGTCGCCGGCTGTCCCAGCCGCAGGTACCCCAGCCCAACCTGTTGGAGTTGCCACAGCGCTTTCCCCAGGCGCGCCTGATGGCGGAACCGGCTCATGGCCTGTTCGACCGACAACCCGAGCACGTCCGCCACCGACAGGCCTTTGATGCGCACGTCGAGCACCTCGCGCTCGAACCGCGTGCCGTTGCACGCGTCGCAGGGGACGAACACGTCGGCTAGGAACACCATCTCGACCTGGAGGTGCCCGGCGCCCTCACACAGGCGACACCGCCCGCCGTGCACCGCATTGAAACTGAACGTGCCCGCGTCGTACTCGCGGGCGCGCGCCAGGGGCTGGTCGGCGAACAGCTTTCGGATTTCATCGAACGCGCGAATATAGGTGATCGGATTGGACCGCGGGGAGCGGCCGATCGGTGACTGATCGATCAACACGACGTCGTCGAGTGCCTGCCAGCCGCGGAGGTCGCTGACGCTGCCGACGGCCTCGCCGAGGTGTTCCTTGGCACCATGGGCGCCCCTGAGCCGTTGCGCGAGTTGGCGGTAGAGCACGTCGTGTACCAGCGTCGACTTGCCCGAACCCGAGACGCCCGCGACGACGGTAAGCGTTCCCAGCGGCACCGTGGCGTCGATACCGTCGAGGTTGTGCAGCCGTGCCCCGTGCACCTCGAGCCAGCGCGGTCCGGCGCGGCGCCGCTGCCCGGGCATCGGGATGGCCCGTTGGCCGCCCAGGTAGCGACCGGTCAGCGTGCCCGCCGCCGCCGCGTCGCGGACCGAGCCGGAAAACACGAGTTCCCCCCCGTGCTCGCCCGCACCCGGACCCAATTCGATCATGTGGTCGGCCGCGCGTATCGCGGCGAGATCGTGCTCAACCATCACCACGGTGTTACCCATGTCGCGGAGCCGCCGCAGCAGGTCGAGCAACGTGTCGATGTCCCGCGCGTGCAGCCCGATCGAGGGTTCGTCCAGCACATACAGCGCGTCGACCAGACTCGATCCCAAGGCGTTTGACAACGCGATGCGTTGCGCCTCGCCACCCGACAACGTCCGGGTAAGGCGGGCCAGCCCGAGGTACCCAAGGCCAACGTCCCGCAGGAACGCCACGCGCGACGCGATCTCCCGCAGAATGGTTGCGGCGACCTGCCCTTCGAACGGCGTCAGGGCGAGGGCGTCGAGCCACCGGGCGAGGTCGTCGGCCGTCATGG
>Ga0214471_10001744_pt1 | contig 17195 bp, 14 predicted proteins | sample RVTome_5_FD_207665 | JGI IMG/M metagenome (GOLD analysis project Ga0214471, IMG submission 207665) | Soil microbial communities from uranium-contaminated site in the Upper Colorado River Basin, Wyoming, United States - RVT142D155 | ecosystem: Environmental > Terrestrial > Soil > Contaminated >... | reverse complement strand
CTCAAGCTGAGGCTCAAGGCGCCTCAGTACCTCCAGATCAGCGCGAACAAGTACCTGAAGCGAGGCGGACAGAACGGCGAGGTCGAGATCGTCCTGACGTCGGAGCCTGCTTGAGCGGCAGGGCGCGGCGACCCGGCGTGCTGCCGCGCGGGGTAGGGGGCGTCGCACCCTACTCAACTCGAGCCCTCGGTCTCTCCCCAGCTCGTCACGGCTGGCTTCACCATGCCACCGAATCCGATCTAAGCGCGGTATAATACAGGGCCGGCTCACGCTGCCGAGAACCGCCTGTGCGAGGAGACTGCCGGACCCAGGAAATGCGATGGCCCCCGAAACGCCTACTCTCCCAGCCTGTCTCCCCGACGAGATCCGCGATCTCAAAGCGCACTACGTGTCGGGACTGGCGAATCTAGCCCGTGACTTCTTCGTCCCCTGCCTCGAGCATTGCGCCAGCTACAAACGAGCCACCGGTTCGTTCTCGAGCACGGCCCTGATCCACTGGGCTCGTGTGCTCCCAAGACTGGCTCATGCGGAGGTGATCCCCATCCAGCTCATCATCTCGCCGGAGCTCAACCTGGAAGACCTGGACGCGCTGCGCCGATGCGTGACGCCGAAGGACCGGACCAAGTTGCTCCAGCAGATCGGGGATCAGGTAGTGCTAAAGGCGCTGGACTTCGCAGGCGCGCCCCACGATGTCGAGTTGCGTCTACAACTGTTCGCCTGGATGGTCGCCACAGGGCGCCTCAATCTGCGCTTCGCATATCTGAAGGAGCACGACCTTCCCGGCATCTTCCACAGCAAGATCGGAATATTCGGCTTCCCCTCGGGCGAGAAGGTGGCTTTCACTGGCTCCGCCAATGAGACCCTATCGGGATACAGCAGGAATTACGAATCGATCGACGTCTTTCGGAGCTGGATCCCCAGCGACACCGAGAGGGTGCCAGCCAAGGAGGAAGAGTTTGATCGCGCCTGGAGTGGCAGGGCTCAGGGCTTGGAGGTCATACCCCTCTCAGAGGCGGCCCTCCGTCGCGTTCGCGAGATCTCCCCGATGGCGCCGCCCCGGATTCACGCCAGACCCGGGCCGAAGGCAGATCCCAGATGGCGGCACCAGGACGAAGCGGTAGATAGATTTCTTCACGAGCGGAGAGGAGTCCTGGAAATGGCTACGGGCACCGGCAAGACCTTCACTGCCCTCAAGATATGGCAGGCTTTGATGGAAAGTCGCGACATCGATACGCTGATCGTCGCCGCAGACGGTACGGATCTCCTCAATCAATGGTACGAGGATCTCCTCGGCCATCTCCACACCACCGAGCAGTTCCAGACCGTCTACCGCCATTACGACAAGCACCACCAGAACGATCGGTTCCAGCTCGACCCGGAGCACAAGATCCTCCTCGTCTCCCGACAGGCGCTGGCAGCACCCCTGCGCCACCTCTCGCCTCAGCACGCTGCGCGCACTCTGCTCATCCACGACGAGGTGCATCGACTCGGCAGCCCTGGCAATCGGCGGGATCTCGCCGGTCTGACCACGACGATCCCATATCGCCTCGGCTTGAGCGCAACGCCGCAGCGGGAGTACGACGAGCAGGGCTCCGCCTTCATCAAGGAGCATGTGGGGCCGGTGATCTTTCAGTTCGATCTGGAGGATGCGATCCGCCGGGGTGTGCTGGCCCCGTTCCAGTACTACCCGATCGAGTACACCCCAACCGCAGAGGACCGCAAGCGAGTACACGAGATTCTCGCCTGGGCGGCGGCAAAAGAGAAACAAGGCAGGCCACTCCCCCCCGAGCAGCTTTGGATCCAAATCGCCCGCGTCTATAAGACCTCCCAAGCCAAGCTGCCCCTCTTCGAGAAGTTCATCGCACGTTACGCCGAATTGCTCCGGCGGTGCATCATCTTCGTCGAGACGCGGGAGTTCGGCGATCTGGTGCTTCCCATCGTCCATCGCCATCGCCCCGACTTCCATGTCTACTTCGCCGACGAGGACTCCGAGGTTCTCAGACGGTTCGCCTCGGGAGAGCTCGAGTGCCTTATCACCTGCCACCGACTTTCCGAGGGGATCGACATCCGCAACCTGGAAACGGTGATACTCTTCTCCTCGGCGCGAGCTCGCCTTGAGACGATTCAACGCATGGGACGGTCTCTACGCCAGGACCCGAGCAACCCGACCAAGATGGCAAAGGTCGTCGACTTCATCCGCCAGCCTGGTGATCCGGATGATGAGGAAACCTCGGATCAGGAGCGCTGCGTCTGGCTCACGGAGCTCTCCCGCATCCGCCCAGAGGGAGCCCCGGCATGATCGACGAAGAGATCCGCCGCGCCATTCGCAGCAGTACCGAAGAGCTGGGACAGCCGGAAGCGCTCGCCCGAAGGTTGGAGGGGTGGTTCCAGCAACTGGTCGAGGGCAATGAGAGCCTCAGCGACTCGGACTCGGTCCGCCGCCACCTCGAGCTGCTCATGGAAGCCGTTGAAGCCCCAGAGATCGAGGGGGACGGAGAGTGACGCTCACACTGCGGATCGAGGGTTGGCAGGCGCGAGGATTGCGCTGCCCGGATCATCAGGTCGATTTGTCGCTCGCCGAGGGCATCTACCCAATCTCCCTGATTCAGATGCCCAATGGCACCGGCAAGACTACTACCCTCCGCCTCCTCCGCGCCGCGCTCTCGGGCTCGCTCGATCGTGACGGGGCTGCCCGTGATGACATCGAGGCGCTCGCTCGGCGTAGAGGGATGGAATCCGAGGGGGAGTTTCGCCTTCGGCTCCGGTGCAATGACCAACCAGTCACTATCACTCTTCGCTTCGATTTCGACCGCGGCGAGGTCAAGTACTTGACCACCCTACCCTCGGGGCAGAAGCCAGGGTTTCATCCTCCCGCCGGATTCGAGCGCTTCCTGCGGCCCGAGTTCGTCGAGTTCTTCCTCTTCGACGGCGAGCTGGCGGAACATCTCCTGAGCGCGAGACACACCGACGCCCAGACTGCCATCGAGGACCTGTTCTATCTCGGTACGTTTGCCAAGATCCATGGGCGGGTCGAAGATTTCTGGAAAGAAGAGATCGAGAGGAGAGGAGCTAGCGAAAAGAAGGGATTAATCCGGCGCCAGAATCGGGTCCACAAGTTGGAGTTGCGCCTACGCCAGATGGAGGAGGAACAAAGGGACCTGCAACAGGAGCTCGCCTCGGTGATAGCCAGGCAGGCGGATCGGGAGGAACGATTCCAGGATGCCCTGGCACAGCGGGAGGACGATCAGCGCCGCGTCCAGGAGGCAGTGACCGAGGCGAGACAGACTGAGGCAGAGTTGGGGGAGGTCTCGAGAAGCGTCCTGGAGCGGATGCGGCACCCGCAGTCCCTGGCAGTGTCCTTCGCCCGCAAGATCCGTCAGCTCAAGCTGAGCTTCGACCGGGTGAAGCTCCCGGAGAGCGCCGCCCGGGAGTTTTTCGAGGAGCTGGCGGAAGAGCCGGACTGCGTCTGTGGTAGACCGCTGGATACAGAGACCCGTGAGAAGCTTCGCCAACGAGCTCGCCACTATTTCGGATCGGAGGAGGTCGCCATGCTCAACTCGATGAAGACGGCGATCGCCGACCAGATCCCAAGCGAGGAGGACGAGCCCTCCCAGGAGCTCGATGCACTGCTCAATACGTTGAAGCAGGCGAGGGCGGCGGCAGACCGCGCCAAGACCCAACTCGATGTCGTGCGGGTAGACGTCGCCAGCGGCGATCCGGCGCGCGAGGCCACGCTCGAAGAAATCAAGGAGCTCACCGCACACCGTCGCGAGCTGGAGCGCGACTTGCAGAAGTATGAAGACACCAGCACTTCCGCTGGCGATGAGAGCACTGGCATTCAGGTGCTTCGTCGGCGCCTTGAGCATGCGGAGAATGATCTCGCCGAGATCACCGATACGCTAAACCTCAAGACGAAAAAGGAAGTACTGGTTAACTTGCTCGAAACAATCGTAACCCGCGCCCGGGAGAATCTCGGCGCGGGGATCTGTGCCGACACCAATGAGCGGATTCACCGGTTGATGCCGGAGAACCGCATCCGGATCCGGGAAATCGATCGCTGCCTGCGCCTTGAGGGGCAAGAGGGCGGCAGTGCTGGTGAGACCCTATGCGTGGCGTATGCCTTTCTCTCCACGCTGTTCAACCGCACCGAACAGTACGACCTCCCCTTCGTGGTGGATAGCCCCGCCAATCCCATCGATCTTGCAATCCGGACCCAGATCGCCGATCTGGTGCCCAGGCTGAGCCACCAGTTCATCGCCTTCACCATCTCATCGGAGAGGGAGCGGTTCGTGGATGTCCTGGAGCGCAAGGCCCAGGAGGAGATCCTCTATCTGACTCTGTTCCGTAAGGGACCGGGAGATCTTGAAGGGACGGCGCGAGAGACCGGGCGATGCGAGGAGAGCCTCGACGGCATGCTGGTCGCGGATCGTGATTTCTTCCGCTCGTTCCAGCTCGACACCGAGGAGTGACCGCGGCCATGGAATTCCGACTGCGAAAGGATGCTCGTGAGTGGTTTCGTGGAATCCGGGGACAGATGGATCTCGATTTTGATCCCTACTATCTCTGCCTGATGGCGGGATTGGCCGCGCGGCGCAAGACCACGGAACGGGAGATCAATGTCACAGAGGACACTGCGGAGTTAGTGGACAGCTTTCCCCGCCTATATCAGGAGCAGGGCAAGTTGATTATCGCCCTGTTTCTGGCCACCGAGCTGGAGCTCGCCGAGATCGACACCAAGGAACGCGCCGCAGTGCACCGCCTGGTCGAACACTACGTCAGCAATGAGACCCCCTCTCGTCTGACCGACGAGGGAATGAAGGAGCTGAACCGCTACTCCTATGGCGGGTTTGAGGCGATCAGCGAGTGGTTCTCGGAGCGACCGCGTAGCCTTGAGACCTTCCTACCGGCGTACCGTCAGCGTTTGAATGAGGAGATTCTGAAGAGAGAAGCGGAGCGCGGCTGACTAGGGGTCGTCAACGCACACGCACCAGCCGATGTCCCCGCAGCTCCCGTCCCGCCTCGGCAAGGGCTACGCGCCAGCCCTCCCGCGTGCCGATCCGCTCCGTTTGCTCGAAGAGTCCCGCCCGCTCCTCCCGTCGGGTGAGACGGGCGAACTTCGTCCGGGTTGGGTGGTCCTCCGTCACGAACTCCTCCTTGCGGTGGAGGATGGGTGGGTTGGCCTGGGCGCGGTAATCCCGAAAGCGCTCCTGCCGCGCCTGGAGATCGACGACCAGGGCGCGGGCGAGCGCCGGGTGAGGATCGCGGTCGAAGTCGGGGTATTCGAGGTAGGAGATCCTCGCTTCCCGGTGGTGGAGCTTGACGACATTGGCGAAATCGACCTCACCGATCAGCACGCGGGCGCACCCTTCGTAGATGCGCAGCGCCGGCGGCAAGTGGGCGAGCGCGGACTGATGGGCGTAGAGTGCGGTGGGGGTGAGCTTGCCGACCGGCGTCTCGCGGCAAGCCGCGCGGCGCTCATCGTCGCTGCCGAGAGAGAAGAGGAGGGCGTCCGCCTGCTCGCAGGCGCGGCGGTAGCTGCCGAAGAAGGCTCTGAGGTCGAGCCGGAGGTCCCGGGGAAGTTGGCCAAAGCGGGGGCGGCTGCCGAATCGGGAGAGCGCCACGTACACGAGGAAGTCCTCGCTCCGTGCTTGGCGCACGGCGTCCCAGTGTTGCCCGCCGGTCACCTGCCGGAGGACGGCGTAGGCCCGGCGTAGGCTGCCGCAGGCGGCAAGCAGATCGGAGCTCGTGGAGAGCTCTTCCTCCACGGGGAACCGTCCCCGGGCTCCCAGGAAGCTCATCACCTCCTCGAATGCCAGCCGATGGCGCTCGAAGAGCTCGTGGCTCTCAAAGCGGCCTGGACGCGAGAAGGTGCGACGGCGGAACAAGCGGGAGGAAAGAAAGCGCTCCCGCGCCCCAGCGTCCCGGAAGACGTAGAAGATCCCCGGGGCGGCGGGCACGCTTCGCGCCCTCATAATGCGGTCAATCCAGTTGCGCAATTCCTCCTGGTCGAAGAACTTCTGGAAGGTGCCGCTGCCGGTGAGCCCGCCATCGGCCTGAGGCGCGACGGGCAGCCCCCTCGCCTCGGAGGCGAGGCGGGCGGCGACTACCAGGACCCCTTCGGCTAGACGCCAGGCGTCCCGGAGGACCATGGCGCGCTCCTCGGGGGTTTCGATGACGTTGACGACGAAGCCGAGATTGACGACCTCGGCGGGGCGCTTCGGCTCCTCCGGTCGGTACACAGGATCCCAGCCGGACGCCTGAATCCCCAGCAGCCGCAGTCGCGCGATGTCGTCGCCGTGGCCACAGCCATAGTCGAAGAGGGACGTCTCCAGGTGGAGGAGGCCGTGATCTCGCGCGCACTGGAGAGGGCGCGAGAGGGCGGTGCGACGGATGGCAGTGCGGTGGCGGGGGACCCGGTCAGGAAGCCGCCTGAGAGCACGCCCCGGTTCCACCTGCGTTTCCTCGGGTCAGAGGTCCTCGGGCCGCAGTCCGGTCTTGCGGGCGATGCGTGCCAGCATCACCGGTCCGATCTCGTCCTTGTCATGGAATGCGAATACGAAGTCCGGCCAGCCCGGTCGCTCCAGGACGCGGTGGGAGCCAGAGGTCCGCTTGATAGACCAACCGATCCGGAGGAGAGCCGCGAGCACGCGCCTTGCCTGGGTGGCGCTCCAGCGACTCACGCTGCCTGGACCCCGAAAGTCAGCTCGGGCAGGTCCGCAGGCAGCTCGCCGTGTTCGATCTGATCGGCGAGGACCCGCAGAGCCAGCGCCTTCACCGCTGCCAGGGCTTCGTCCCGGGTCTTGCCGTAGGCGATGACGCCGGGTAAGTCGGTCACGTCGGCGATCCAACGGCCGTCCTCTTCGAACTCGAAGTCGACCAGCAATCTCATAGGGCGTAGGGTATCATGGAGCCGCCTCGAGGGCAATGGCAGGACCGAAGAGGCTCTTCGGTCGCCATCCGTCGTTACCTGGTGATGGGTACGCCGCACATGCCATCGCATAGATCTGGAAGAGCTCTGGTACCTATGCTCCGAGGTCAAGATAAGGGGAGCCCTCCTTAGCGGTTGGCGAATCGATTCACAGAACTGCGCTAAGCAACGTTACGGGAACCTCATTCCAAAAGCCCGGCGAAAGACAGTCCGCACTATTTCTCGAAAGTCGTGAATGTCTTCGTTAGAGATTTCAGCACTTACTTTCTTATGAACGAGGTCGCATCTCATTTTGTAGAAGAATTCTATCTGACTCCACGTACCGCTATCAAGCGGGAGGTTCTTCCGAACTTCTTTGTGGACGTCAATTCTAGGACCACCAAAAAGATCCGCCAACTTCTTGTCGCCAAGAGGCTGAGGTATCTTCCAGGCCAGAAAGTCCTTAAACGCAATTTCGAGCGTGCTGTCCAATATAATCAAAGATATCCTGTTCCTTTGGCGTAAGATGGATTGACGTGAAATCATCTCTTCTGCAATAACCGCTTCTGTGAGCCCACGAACCCATCGATCGTTTTTCACCAAGCTTCTGTTTAGCTCAAGCAGCCTCTCTTTGTAATCCTTCCTTGCCTTAGGTATTCGTGGCAGCTTGCTGGGTTTAATCGGCTCGCCTTGCGGCAATGGCACCATCTTTATGTTCCCATCAGTATATGGGAGCACTTTCTCTTCAAAATCCTCGAAGAGCCGCTGGCTCAGTTTCACGTAGTGCTCGCTTACGCGAAGAATGTCGTCCCTCACGGCTTCAAAAACCGGGCTGTTAAAGTTGATCCCAGATTTGCTGCTGTTCCACGGCATGTCGCATGAAGGTCCATAGAGTTCTACAATGATCCGAGCGAGAGATTTATATACATGATGGCCAGTTCGCCCGGCCCTGTACCCAACCTGGGGTGATTTGAGACCTCTACAAATCATTCTGTTGTTGCAGTATATGTACACACCATGCTCATGTCCCTTCTGGCATATCAAGCCCGCCGTAATCTCGGATCGTATCTTTGACTTCGAGTTCTTGATTCGAATTCGTCTTGTGAGTCTACGAGGCTCACAGCCAGGAGGATATGCCCAGTTATCGAACGATTCTCCAACAACCGTCCCCTCGTTCAGTGAGATGGAAATGTTCGAGTTACTGCAAATGACATTATTATAGGTGGCTGCCAGATAGCTCCGCAAATCTTCAAGACGCTCTTTGTCAACTTTGAAACGAAGCTTGGACAGGTCGACAACTGTCGTGCTTGGGGGGATCTCGTCTACTCGATAGTACGGTATGTTCCAATTACCCGAGTCCTTTATCCACTCTTCGTCGTATTCCAGCCTGAACGTCCCCTTGCGACGGTGTCTGGTTGTTATGGAAATCATTTGAGCCAATACAACGGCGGCCCTTTTGCTTCCAACGCCAAAAATCCCTATTATTTCAGTTGATCCGTCAGATGAGCTTCTTCCGGGGCTGATTAAGTTCTTCAGGTCGCTCTCGGCCACTCCGCCTGCGTTATCTGTTATTAGAATCGACTGTTGATCGATGTCGATTTCTACAGAGATGCACAAATCCGGTCCACCTCGCTGCTCTGTCCAGGCATCAATAGCATTGTCAATAAGTTCAGCGATTGCAGTATTGAGATCATAGTCAACAATAATGGATTGATATATCTTCTTTGTTGGAGTGGCATCAAGATCTTGTATAAGCTTTTTCATGATTCATTCCTGTGTCCCACGCTGTACCCTAGCCTAGAGCAGAGCCAACCAGTTGTGCCGCCGAGGTTAACTTCTTTCTGGCTCCTAACGCCCCAATCCCCCGATGTAAGTGCAAACGAAACTGCTCTGCGACCACCTTCCCCTCAGTCCCCATGCCATCTACTTCACATCTCTCCCGCACCAGCGCAGCATAGACCTCCGCCACATCCCCTCCGAAGACTCTCCAGGTCATCTCCACCGAGCTATCGGCGGGCACCGGCACAGGCGACGGCGGCGTCGAGTCCGCCAGCGACACACAGAGCGCCCAGCGGCAGAGCACGTTCCAGTTCTTGATCCCCGTCGCCGCTTTGAGTCGGATCAACTGCTCCTTGGCCTTCTGCGACAGGCGGACCGTCTCGACGATCATCGGGAACCGTTCTCCGGGAAGCCCTCGCGAATCCTACTCGACCCGCTAGCCAGGTCATAGTCCAGTAAGTAAGACTTGCCGATCTTCGGGCGCAGCGTTTCCAGGTACGATCCGGTGATCTCTTCGTCCGTCGACAGCAAGACCACCTGATGACTGGCGAAGGGAAAATATCGCTCTATCAGATGCATCCGGTGCGTGGAGTCGAGGCGACCGAGAGGCGTGTCGATCAGAGTGGGGATCGGACGTCCGGACGCTCGGGCAAGACCCCAGAGGAGCGACACCGCGAGCAACTGCCGCTCGCCGGCGGAGAGGTTCTGGGCAGAGACCCGCTGCCCTCCAGGACCGTAGAGTCGTAAGGAGAAGTCCGCCGGATCGATCTCCAGTTGAGCCACCAGATCGCTTTTGCGCAGAAGCTGCCGGAAGCCTTCGAGGACCAGGCTCTGGATGTGGTCTACGTGACGGGCAAGGACGCGCCCGCGCAACTCCCCGAGGGTCTCGCGTACCCTTTGCGAGTGAGTCAGGATGCGAGACAGGTCGTCTCGCGCCAAGTCCTGCTCCACCTGGCGGTTGATCACCGCCGTCAGCCGCTTCTCTCGCTCATCGAGGGTCCGTTGGCTCGTCTGGTGCAAGGCTTCAGCCAAGGCCAGCTCCCGCTTCAGATCTTCGACCCGGCTTCGGGCGGCGTCCCGAGCCTGCCGCAACCGGGCGATGGTCTCCTCCTCGGGAACCGCCGACAGCCGCTGTTCACTCGCCTCCACCGCGGCGGATGCTCGGACCAGGCGCTCCTGGCTCTCGGCGAGCTGCTGACGCAGCTCGGGGAGTTGCGCTTGGAGTAGCTCGGTGACCCGGCTCTCCCCCTCCCGGGACAGGTTGAGATATTCGTCCACCGCACCCTGTTGATTGCGCCGCTTGCGATCGTCCTCCAGGAAGCGTCGCGTCTTATCGAGGGTCTTGTCGTCCACGCCGGAAGCTTTCAGGAGCTTCACCGTCTCTTGGTCCCGACGCTGAAGGAGTGAGCCGAGGGCTCGGCTCTCCCGTGCCGCCCGCTCCCGTGCCCCCTGCTGTGCCACCCGAGTGAGGAGCGGCTCTACCAAGAGCAGCGGCGCCAGTCCCTCCGCCAGCCGTCGCAGCTCGTCCTCCGTGTCCTCCAACTCACGCCGCGCTTGACGATGCGCCTCCTCCAACTCGCGCCGCGCCTCGTAGGCGACCCCACCTCCCGATTCGAAGCGGCGCTCGGCGCTTCTCAGTCGCTTCGTCGCGGTGTTGATCTCCTCTTGCAGCGCATTCCGGCGTGCGGAGTTCCTCTGGTGCGCCTCCTGCGCCTCGTCGACCTGCTGTTGGAGATCGGCAAGCGTGGTCCGCTCGGAGCTATTCTTCAGCTCCAACTGCTTGCGCCGTTCCAGGAGCTCGAGGTCAGTGCCGAGTTGATCGACCAGATCCAGCCCGAGCAGCGAGTGGATGGCTACCGAGAGGACCTCCGAGGTCGCGTCCGGATCGGCCATGGCCTCGATTTTCTCGCCGTCGAAGAAGAAGAGCGGCGCCAGCCTCGAGGGCAGCAGCTCCTCAATGAACTGGCCCCAGTCGTCGGCGAGCACGGTCGAGGGCTCGCCGTCCCGCTGAATCTCGAGCTGCTCGCGAACCCCCTTGCCGGTCCGCGACCAACTTCGGTGGATCACGTAGCTGACCGAGCAGCCCTGTACGGTGCGCGACAGCTTGACGGTCACCGCGGCACTCTGCGCCGCCTCATGCCCGTGGTGAAGACAGCCTTCGAGGTACGTCTCGTAGGCTCGTCCGTCGCGGCGGCTCGCTGGTGCCAGCTTGCCGTAGAGGGCCAGATGGAGAGCTTCGAGCAGGGTGGTCTTGCCGGTGCCGTTGAGCCCGGTCACGAGCACGATCGGCTGGCGCCGGGAAACCGGGCGCAGGTCGAAGACCTGGCGCCCGCGGTAGGCGCGGAAGTTCTCGAGGGTGAGCTCTTCGAGGACCATCAGCCGGCGAAAATCGGGAGGAGCGTCTGCTCAGGGGAGTGGTATTCGCCGCGGTCGGCGCGCTCTCGCGCCGTCCTGAGACGGCGGCTACGTTCCACCGCGTCCTCCTCGCTGTCGAAGAAGCCCCGGCGCAAGGACCTCTCCAGCTCTACGAAGAGCCCGGAGCGGCGCGCCATGGTGCGATAGCGGCGCTCGGTGTCGAGAAGCTCGCGGACGAGCTCGAAGTGCAGCTCGTCGTCGCCACAGATCTCCCTGAGCAGGGCCACCTCGTCGGCGCCCGACCCGTAGCTGTCGTCAATGGCACCGCCGGGATAGTGCTCGCCCATCTCTTCCTCGTAGACTCTCGGCAACAGGTCCTCGAACTCGTGCTTCTCTACGACCCAGAGGCGACGGATCTCTTCGAGCTCCTCGAAGGTGATCAGCTCAAGGTCCCGCACCGACTCCGGTCCGAGCTGCCTCACCAAGCTCTGGCACCGGAGCAGCCGGCGCAACCAGCGCTCCCGGGTCTCCTGGTTGTAGGGGCCATGGATGGGGCGGTCATGGAAGAGCTGCACGGTGCCGTTCATGCGCCGAAAGTCGCGCAGGTGCCGGTCGGGGCGCTCGTCGAGCTCGTTGCGCAGCTCGAGCAGCGGCAGCATCCACTCCTTCTCGTCGTCGTTGCGGATCATGGCCTGCATCGACCGATCCTGCTCCACCATGGTACAGACCCAGCAGCCGAAGCGGCTGTCGCCACACGAAGGCGTCGAGCTGTCCACCACCAGGGGACACTCCGAGTCCTCCGAGGCGCCCTGGTATAGGGTCAGGAGATCCTTGTTGGCATAACCCCAGGGATTCGAGTGCTGCATGAGGAAGAGCCAGACGTCGTCGTTGGTCCAGTCTTCGATCGGGGTGTAGACGAGGGAGTTGGGCAGGTTGCCGTTGCCGCGCAGCCGCTCACGGAGCCGGGTCCGATCCTGCATTTCGAACTGCCGGGCGCGGGTCGCGCTCTCTCTCCTGCGACTGCCGAGGACGAGGATCGCCTCGCCGCTGGCTCGCACCACTGAGCGGATGAAGTCGTTCGATGGGCGAATCTTGAGGCGCTCGGTACACCAGCGGAACTTGTGACGGGGGGCGGGGTAGCCGCGACCGATGAGATTGACCCAGAACGAGTCGGTGACCTTGGGCGTGAGGCGGTGGGGCTCGACCGGCAGCCCCTGCTCTCGGGCGCTCGCCCGCATGGTGTCGAGGGACTTCGCCACCCAGGCGGCGACGATGGGGTTCTCCACCAGGGTGTCGGTGCTGATGACGTGGACCGGCTTGACCCGCTCGTCGGGGGCGAGGCTTTGGAGAGCCATCCAGACGAGCTGGAGGACGGCGGTGGAGTCTTTACCGCCGCTGTAGCCGACCACCCAGGGGATCGAGTCGGCGCGGTATAGCTCCGCGATGTCGGTCCGGAGCTCGGCCACGCTTGCCTTGAGACCGTCCGTGAAAGCGGAGACTTGGTTCTTGGCCATCTTCTTCCTGTCGTAGTGGCGATCCCCACTTGGCGATGCACCCGTGTGCCACCTGACCTGATCCTATCTCACCTGGCCGAGCAGAGGCGTGGGACCTCTGGGGGTGGGCGGCCAGGCAGTGGGGAGACGAGCCGGATGGCGCTCTCTGTCCCTGACAGCGTAGTAAGCTGGTCACAGTTCGGGAGCCCTGATGGAGACCACAGCTCATCCGATCTACCTCGACTGCAATGCCACGACGCCCATCGAGCCGTCGGTACGCCAGGTGATGCTGGCGTACTTCGACGAGGAGATCGGCAACGCCGGCAGCCGCACCCACGTCTACGGCACCCGAAGTCGCCGGGCAGTCGAGGAAGCGCGTGACCAGATCGCCAAGGTCGTCGACGCCCAACCGGAAGAGGTGACCTTCACCAGCGGTGCGACGGAGAGCAACAACCTGGCCATCCTGGGTCTCGCCGACTTTGGCCTCGAGCAGGGGCGGCGCCACATCGTCAGCACTCAGATCGAGCACAAAGCCGTCCTCGGCCCTCTCAAGGAGATGGAGCGTCGGGGCTTCGAGGTGACGCTGCTCGCTCCAACGACAGGCGGATACGTGGAGCCAGGTGCCGTCCAGGCGGCGCTTCGAGGTGACACGCTCCTTGTCTCGGTCATGCACGTCAACAATGAGACGGGCGTCGAGCAGCCGCTCGGGAAGATCGCCGCGCTTCTCGGTGATCACGCGGCGTTCTTTCACGTGGATGCGGCTCAAGGCTTCGGCAAGAGCATCTCTGCCCTCAGGTTGCCCAGGATTGACCTCATGAGCTTGAGCTCTCACAAGGTCTATGGCCCCAAGGGGATCGGTGCACTGGTCGCCCGGCGGCGGCGGTTCCGGAAGCCTCCTCTTCAACCGCTGCTCCACGGGGGTGACCAGGAACGCGGGCTGCGCTCTGGGACCCTCCCGGTTCCTCTCATCGCGGGCTTCGGTGAAGCCGCCCGCCTGGCTCTCGCCGACCACGCCGACCGTCGCCGGCGCTGCGACGCCTTCCGGCGGCAAGCGCTCCGCCATCTCTTGCCCCTATCGCCCCGCCTCAACGGGGACCAGGAAAGGACACTTCCCCACACCCTGAGCTTCGCGATCCCCGGTGTCGACGCCGAGGCGGCCATGGTGGCCTTGAAGGACCTCGTCGCAGTCTCGAACGGCTCTGCCTGCACGTCAGCTCGCTACGAGCCCAGCCACGTCCTGCTCGCGATGGGCCTTTCCGACGAGGAAGCGAATCAGACTATTCGGATGTCATGGTGTCACGCGACGCCGGAGCCCGATTGGAAGGAAATCGTCCGCCGTCTCGGTGAAGTGGCGTAAAGCGCCGGGCTCACCAGCTTCACGTGGAGCCGAAGACCGCCGCCGCGTCGCGGTCACTCAGCCAGCCGGTGGAACCCTCACCCCCGGCCCCTCTCCCAGGGGGAGAGGGGAGTAAGAGGCGTTCAGGGCTAAGCCGTTTGTTTTCAGACAGTGGCCGCATTTTTTGCAGCGCCTGCCCCCTCTTCCGGAATTTCCCGGAAGGACGCTGAAGCGTCCTGGGCGGACACGGGGGTCCGCCCCTACGGCGGAGGGCGGCTGAGGAGAGAGCTCGCGATATGAGACGAGGCCATCTCGAATCGACCGCTCGTGGGCAAGTCTCCTGTTTTCAACACTTGGCGGCCAGAGCGACAAGACGTCGGGGTCGGTTACCTCCTCCCGAGTGTTTCGCTTGACCGGCTCTCGGTCTGTTCCGGTTAGACGGAGTTTTCCGAACAGCCCCGCAGACCCGGAAATGCTCTTCCTTCCTCAGCAGAGTGGCGCTGCAAGAGTCGCAGTCGTGTTCCCGGAATTACCGGAAGCGCGCAACAAGGCCTGCAATGCTATTCTCTCAATTGGCAAAGTGGCGAAGCAAGCCCTGCACCACTACTTGGGAAATCCACCCTTGACCGGTTCAGAGCCTGGGGCGGTTAGATTCTCATTCCCGGAAGAGTTTGTGGAGCCTGCGGCGGTGCGCCCCATGGCTACTCCACCCCCACTGCCGCCGCGTCACGGTCGCTGAGCCAGCCGCCGTCACTCCTCTGACGCACCGTCCTGTCGCGCTTCCACGAACGCTCACAGCGCGGCTCGCCGCGCAGGTCCGTGTCGTAGTCCTCCTGGCCGTGGCCGGGCGCCGTGTGGACGAGGCTGGTGCCGTCCTCGATGGTCACGTAGTCGGCCGCCACCACGCGGCCCCGGCGGTCGCGGAAGGGGTGCAGGTACTCGAGGCCGACGAGCCGGGGCGGATAGTTACGCGATTCCCAACTCCGCCTTGACCTCGGACAAACTCAACGTCGGAGCTGCCGCCTCCTCTTGCTTGGCAGTACGAAGAACTTGAAGATCATGATAGTCTGCCAACTCCTCCTCAATCTGAACGAACTCGTCGTAAGGCAAGACCACGAACTCTTTCTTGCCGTCTTTTTCAAGAATCTGTGGGTGAAGCTCGATCATGAGTGACCTCACTTTCTGTAGACGTCGCGCGTCCCCGCCTACTCCACCCCCACCGCCGCCGCGTCACGGTCGCTCAGCCACCCGCCGTCGCCGCGCAGCCGCACGGTCGCGTCGCGCTTCCACGAACGCTCGCAGCGCGGCTCGCCGCGCAGGTCGATTACCGCCACGCCCTCGCCGTCCGGCTCCAGGCGCACCCGGGAGACGCCGATGACGTCGTCCAGGTCGGCGGCGAAACGCGCCAGGGTGCCGTCGGCGTCGGGCAGGGCGACGCCGGCGTCGAGTCGGTTCTCGATGCCTTGGGCTTTGGCGTCCTCCAGGGCCTTTCGGGCTCCTTCCCGTGCCGCCAGCACCCGCTCCCACCCCGCGTCGGACGCCGGCGCTTCGAGGCTCGGGAACGTCCGCAGGTGGACGCTCCCCGCGCCCTCGCCGTGGAGCGCCCGGAACGCCTCGTCGGCGGTGTGCGGCAGGATCGGCGCCAGCAGGTGGACCAGGAGGTCGGCGACGGCGTACATCGCCGTCTGCGTGGCGCGGCGGCGCGGCGAGTCGGCGCGGTCGCAGTAGAGACGGTCCTTGACCGCGTCGAGGTAGAAGGCCGAGAGCGTGTCGTTGCAGAAGTCGAAGACCAGCAGGTGGACCTGACGGAACTGGTAGCGCTCGTAGGCCGAGAGCACCCGCTCGCGCAGCTCGGCGGCGCGCGCCAGCGCGTAGCCGTCCACCCCGGTGGACGGCACGCTCGCCGCGTCGACGGCGTCCTCGGAGGTGAAGTCGCTCAGGTTGCTGAGCAGGAAGCGCAGCGTGTTGCGCACCTTGCGGTACGACTCGGCCATCACCGCGAAGGACTCGACGTGGGTCCTGATGTCGTTCTCGAAGGCCTGGGCGCTTACCCACCAGCGGCAGACGTCGGCGCCGTGGTCCCTGACCAGGTCCTCGACCTCCACGGTGTTGCCGAGCGACTTGGACATCTTGCGCCCCTCCTTGTCGACGGTGAAGCCGTGGGTCAGGAGCTGGCGGAACGGCGAATGCCCGTGCGCGCCGAGGCTCAGCAACAGTGACGACTGGAACCAGCCGCGGTGCTGGTCGGAGCCCTCGAGGTAGAGGTCCGCCGGGAAACCGAGGCCGCGCTGGCACATGACCGAGTGCCACGACGAGCCCGACTCGAACCAGACGTCGAAGATGTCGTAGGTCTTCTCGAGCTCGCCGACCTCGAGCCCCGCCGGCGCCTCGGGGTCGGCGACCGGGTCGTAGCCGGCGAGCAGCTCCGCCGCGGAGCGCTGGAACCAGGCGTCGGAGCCCTCGCGCCCGAAGACGCGGGCCACCGCGCGCACCATCTCCGCGCTGGTGACCACCGCGCCGTCGCCGCGCCGGAAGGCCGGGATGGGCACGCCCCAGGTGCGCTGGCGCGAGATGCACCAGTCGGGACGCGACTCGAGCATGCCGGCCAGGCGCGAACGGCCCCAGCCGGGGATGAACTCGATGCCCTCGGCGCAGGCGGCGAGCGCCAGCTCGCGCAACGAGCGGGCGCCGTGGCGCGTCGGCCGGTCGACGCCGATGAACCACTGCTCGGTGCAGCGAAAGATCACCGGCGTCTTCGAGCGCCAGTCGTGCGGATAGGAGTGGGTGAAATCGAAGGCGTGGTAGAGATGACCGCTCGCCCGCAAGCGGTCGACGATCACCGGATTGGCCTCCCACACCGACAGCCCGTGAAGCCACTCCGGCACCGAGTCGTCGAAAGTGCCGTCGTCCCGCACCGGGCTGTAGACGTCGACGCCCTCGCGCACCCCCGTCTCGTAGTCCTCCTGGCCGTGGCCGGGCGCCGTGTGGACGAGGCCGGTGCCGTCTTCGAGGGTCACGTAGTCGGCCGCCACCACGCGGCCCCGGCGGTCGCGGAAGGGGTGCAGGTACTCGAGGCCGACGAGCGCCCCGCCGTCGCACTCGGCGACGACCTCGGGCGCGGCGCGGCCGGCGGCGGCGGCCACCGCGGCCACCAGCTCGCGAGCGACGACGCTCAGGCGTCCGTCGAAGCGCACCAGGGCGTAGCGGAACCCCTTGTGGACGGCCACCAGGAGGTTCGCCGGCAGGGTCCACGGGGTGGTCGTCCAGATCATGAGGCTCGGCGTCCCGACGTCTTCGGGAGCGAGGCGGAACGCCGCCGCCACTT
>Ga0214471_10001743_pt1 | contig 17210 bp, 18 predicted proteins | sample RVTome_5_FD_207665 | JGI IMG/M metagenome (GOLD analysis project Ga0214471, IMG submission 207665) | Soil microbial communities from uranium-contaminated site in the Upper Colorado River Basin, Wyoming, United States - RVT142D155 | ecosystem: Environmental > Terrestrial > Soil > Contaminated >... | reverse complement strand
ACGCCACCGAGGTGCTGGACAGGGTCGTCGCGGCCGGAGCGGTGGCTTGTGGCCTGGGGGCGCGGGATACCCTCCGCCTGGAGATGGGCTATCCCCTCTGGGGCCAGGACCTCGACCGCGACACCACACCGCTCGAAGCCGGGCTGGAGTGGGTGGTCGGCTGGGACCAGGACTTCATCGGCAAGCCGGCTCTCGAACGGCAACAGGAGGTGGGCCTTCGCAAGCGCCTGATCGGGTTTCGGCTTGCCGATCGAAGGGTGCCCCGCCACGGATACCCGCTGCGAGCGGGTACTTCCACGGGCACCGTGAGCAGCGGCAACTTCAGCCCCACGCTGGAGGTGGGGATCGGAATGGGATACCTGGCACCCGATCCCGATGACCGAACCCATCCGGTGGAGGTCGCCATCCGCGGCGAGTGGGTACCGGCCGAGCGCGTCGATCCGCCGTTCGTGGGGGACTGATGGACTTCACGCCCCACACCGAGGCCGACATCGCCACCATGCTCTCGGCGCTCGGCCTGAGGGCGCCCGGCGATCTCTTCGCCCACCTCCCGCCCGACGTGCTCGTCGCCGACGACCTCGGCCTGCCCGAGCCCCTCTCCGAGCTCGAGGTCATGCGGCACATCGACGACCTGGGGAGTCGCAATCGGCCGGGGCTGGTGTGCTTCGCCGGCGGTGGCATCTACGACCATCACCTTCCGCCCGTGGTCCGATCACTGACCCTGCGCCCCGAGTTCGTCACCTCGTATACCCCGTATCAGGCGGAGGTTGCCCAGGGAGTCCTCCAGGCGCTCTACGAATACCAGTCGATGGTGGCGGAGCTCACCGGGCTTCCGGTAGCCAACGCCTCCCTGTACGACGGGGCGTCGGCAGGACTCGAGGCGGTCAACCTGGCGGTCGGTCACACCGGGCGCAACGGCGTCTGGGTCTCCCGTGGGGTCCACCCACACACCCGGGCGATCATCGACACGTTTGCCCGGGCACGCGAGCTCGAGGTCGTCGAGCACCCGATGGTCGGAGGGCGAACCGTCTGGGCAGCCGATGCCGGTCCGGCACCGGCGGCGGTGGTCTTCTCTCAGCCCAACCATTTCGGGGTGATCGAGGATTACGACGCGGCAGTGTCGCTCGCCCACGGGGCGGGTGCCCTCGCCATCGCCGAAGTGGACCCCATGCTGCTCGGTGTGCTGCGCACACCTGGCGACGCCGGATGCGACATCGCCTTCGCCGAGGGCCAGCCGCTGGGGAACCCCATGTCCTTCGGGGGCCCGGTCGTCGGCATCTTCGCGACAACGATGGAACTGCTGCGGCGGATCCCGGGCCGCCTCGTCGGCGCCACCCTCGACCGGGAGGGCCGCCCCGCATACACCCTCACGCTGCGCACCCGCGAGCAGGACATTCGCCGCGAGAAGGCCTCGTCGAACATCTGCACCAATCAGACGCTCAACGCCATCGCAGCCGCCATCCACCTCGCCTGGCTGGGACCCCAGGGCCTGGCCGAGGTGGGCCGCCAGTCGATGGCGAAGGCTCGCTATCTGGCGGCACGCGTGGAGGCGATCGACGGCGTCCAGATCGCCGTCGAGGCGGCGTTCGGGCGTGAATTCCCCGTAATGCTCCCCATGGACCCGCATCTCGCCGTCGAGGGCATGGCAGAACGGGGCTTCCTCGCCGGCATCGCCCTGTCCGACGAGTACCCCGAGATGCCGGGAGGGCTGCTGGTGGCGGTGACCGAGAAGCGGACCCGCGACGAGATGGACCGCTTTGCCGCAACCCTCGAGGAGGTGATCGCCGATGCCTGAACCGGGAGGACGCGCCACTTCCTCGCCGCTCGTCGGTGGAAGTGCCGAGCCCACCCTCCACGCCCTGTCCTCGCCGGGGAGGCGCTCCTGGTCGTTCCCGCCGCTCGACGTGGATTCAGATCTCGGTGATCCCCCGGAGATGGCCAAGACCCCGCCTCCGCTGCCCGAGGTGGCCGAGCGCGACCTCGTGGCTCACTTCACCCGACTGGCGCACCGCAATTTTGCTGTCGACCTCGGGGCATACCCCCTCGGCTCCTGCACGATGAAGTACAACCCCAAGGTGTGCGACTGGGCGGCGGAGCACCCCGGGTTCCGCAACCTCCACCCGGCGCAGCCGGCATCCACCACCCAGGGCGCCCTCGAGGTCCTCCTCGAGGCAGAGGACATCCTCTGCCGGCTCACCGGAATGGCGCGGGCAACGTTCCAGCCGCCGGCGGGCGCCGCCGGCGAGTTGACCGGCCTGCTGATCATGCGCGCCTATCACCGCTCGCGCGGACGCAAGCCCCGCACGATCCTCATACCCGACTCGGCGCATGGCACCAATCCGGCGTCGGTCACCCTCGCCGGCTACTCGGTCACGCACCTGCCCAGCGACGAACGTGGGATGGTCGATCTCGCCGCGTTCCGCGCGCTGATCGATGAAGACGTGGCGGGCCTCATGCTCACGAACCCCAACACCCTCGGGTTGTTCGAGGAGGACATCGTCGAGATGGCTCGCCTGGTTCACGAGGTCGACGGCCTCGTGTATTACGACGGAGCCAACCTCAACGCCATCCTCGGCGTGGCGCGACCCGGCGACATGGGGTTCGACATCGTCCACTCGAATCTCCACAAGACCTTTGCCACGCCCCACGGGGGAGGTGGCCCCGGGGCGGGGCCGGTGGCGGTGGTGGACCACCTTGTCCAGTTCCTCCCCGGTCCCCTTCCCGAGCGAGACGAACGCGGTCTCCGCTGGGCGATGCCGGCCGCGTCGATCGGCCGCGTCCACGGGAACCACGGAAACTTCCTGGTGGTCCTCCGAGCCCTCACCTATATGCGCGCCCTCGGAGGCGCGGGCCTGCGGAGAGTTGCCGAGCGCTCGGTGCTCAATGCCCGGTACCTGGCATCGCTGGTGTCCGATGCCTATGAGATCCCGTACCCCGCACCGTGCATGCACGAGTTCGTCGCGTCCGCGGCGGCTCTCAAGAACCGGACCGGGGTCCGCGCCATGGATGTCGCCAAATCCCTCCTCGACCGCGGTATCCACGCACCCACCGTCTACTTTCCGCTCGTCGTCGAGGAGGCGCTGATGGTGGAGCCCACCGAGACCGAGTCGCGCGAAACCGTCGAGGCCATCGCCGGGGCCCTGCTCGAGATCGCAGCCGAGGCGGCCACCGATCCCGAGCGCGTGCAACACGCTCCGCATGCCACCCCGGTGTCCCGTCCCGACGAAGCCCGCGCCGCCCGCAACCCGGTCCTGGGCTGGCACATGGAGGAGGCATGACCCTCTCCACCAGCCGCCGCCAAGCGGGCGATGGCACGACCCTCTTCACGCGCGAGTGGCCGGCGGCCGGGAGTGCTCGCTCCGCGATCGTCCTCGTCCACGGCCTCGCCGAGCATTCGGGTCGATACGACCACGTCGGCAGGGGGTTTGCCGCACGAGGCCATTCCGTTCGCGGCACCGACCTGCGCGGGTTTGGCGAGTCGGGAGGCCGCCGCGCCTGGGTCAGCGGGTGGGACGACTACCTCGACGACCTCGCCGACGACATGACTGCGGCCCGGCAGCACGGTGTGCCCGTTGTCCTGCTCGGCCATTCGCTCGGTGGCCTGATCGCCACGTCCTACGCTCTCTCGACTCGACCGAGCCCGGATCTCCTGGTGCTCTCCAGCCCCGCCCTCGATGCCGACCTTCCTGCCTACAAGAAGGTCATGGCGCGGGTTCTCGGCGTCGTGATCCCCACGGCCAGCATCGACAACGGCTTGAAGGGTGGTCAGCTCTCTCGTGACCCGCTGGTGGGTGAGGCGTACTTTGCCGACCCTCTGGTGCACACCCGCACCACGCTTCGCCTGGGTCGAGAGGCACTCCTCGCCGGGGACGACGCCCGCTCCCGGCTCTCGGAACTCGACATCCCGACATTGGTGATCCACGGATCCGACGACCCCATCGTCCCTCCGGCGATCAGCCGCCCCCTCGACGATCTCGACCTCGTCCGTCGGGTCGAGCTCCCGGAGCACCGGCACGAGTGCTTCAACGAGGAGAGCGGCAACGCGGCAATCGACACCGTGGCGTCCTGGATCGAGGAACGACTCTGAGGGTCGGCGACCGATTCTCTGATGCCTAGGCCGGGTATCCCGCCGTCACGAGAGCACGAAGCCGGGTTCGGGTCTGGTCGTCACAGAACGCCGCCTCGACGGCATTCATCGTCACGGCCAGGAAGTCGTCGTCGGTGAAGCCGTGGTGCTCGGCTAGGAGGGCGAACTCGTCGCTCATCGAGATGCCCGACATCAATCGGTTGTCCGTGTTGACGGTGACGGCGAACCCTGCCCGATACAGCTTGCCGATGGGGTGATCGGCCGCCGACCGATACATCTGGGTGTGGAGGTTCGACGTCGGGCAGAGCTCGAGGGCGATCCGGCGCTGATGCACCTCCGCCGCCACCGGGCCCATCTCTACGATCTCGCCGGAATCGACCTCGGTGTCCTCGATGATCCGGGCTCCGTGTCCGAGCCGCTCGGCGCCAATGGCCAGAGCCCCGGCAATGCTCTCGACTCCCGCACCCTCACCGGCGTGAATCGTCACCCGAAGGCCTCCGGCGCGGCCGAGGGCGATCGCCCGCTCGAAGAGCGCAGGCGGATACGCCGCTTCCGGCCCGGCGAGATCGATCGCCACCACTCCGCGCGCGGCGTAGCCAGCCGCGGCGTCAGCGACCTCCATCGAGTCGGAGTCCTGGCGGAGGATGTCGACGATCACACCCGAAGCAACACCAAACTCCTGCTCGGCCTCGGCGAGGCCCTCGATGACGAACCCGATCGCCTCGCCCCGGGTCATCCCGGCGCGGAGGTGCAGGCTCGGGGCGAATCGGATCTCGGCGTACACGACGCCCTCCGCGGCGTGATCGGCGATGCACTCGAATGCCACCCGGCGCATCGCCTCCGGGGTCTGTATCACCCCGAAGGTGTGCCGAAAGGCGTCGAGATAGACCTCGAGCGACGTCGCCTCTCCCTGGTACAGCACGCGCCGCAGCTCGTCTGGGTCGGTCGACGGGAGGTCGCGATAACCCGCGTCCGGCGCCAGTTCGATCAGGGTCCGGGGGCGGACCCCACCGTCGAGGTGGTCGTGGAGCACGACCTTGGGGAGTGACCGGAGATGCTGCATGGGCGGTCGAATCTAACCGGCGGGGGAGGCGACCACGGCACCCCTCACGCGGGCAGCCACCACCGCCGCTCCACGACGTCCTCGCCAAAGAGCGTCCCCTCAATGACTTCGCCAGGGGAAAAGCCTTGAGATTCGTAGAAGCGCTCGCCGTCCAGATTCCCGAGCAGAACATCAGCGCAGATCGGCAGGCGCGGTGACGACGCTCGCACCGACGCCAGCAGTACCCGGGCGATCCCGCCCCGGCGATAGGCCGGCTCGGTGGAGATCGCGTTGAGCTGCACCCTCGATCGATCGAGCTCGGCGTCGACGAAGCCCAGGATGCCTCCGCGACCGGCGTCCGCGACCTTCACGCCGCCGCGCAACAGACGGCGGCGCAGCGGCGCAGGCGAGTAGTCCCGGCTGAGGAGCCGGCCGATCGTGTCGGGCTTGAGGAGCCCGGAATAGGTCTCCCATGCAGCGGCGTCGGCGACACGTCCGATGGTGAGAAGATCGCCGCGTGTGGCCGGTCGCACCCGCATCCGTCCGAACCTACTCCGGCCGATCGCAATGCGAGCGCGTTCCGTACACTCGGGTCCGTGCCGGTCGACACCATTTGGATCGCCGCCTCCGGGGGCGCCATGCTGCTCCTCGCGATCACGCTCGGCCTGCTGAGACGGCGCCGCCGGATGCGGGCTCCGATCCCACCCGAGGCGGAGCCCCCGCCCCCACCCCCGCTGGTGACCGGAGTCACCGCTGGCGAGCGCGAGGCAGCCTGGTCGGCGACCCGCGCTGCCGACCTTCTGGTCGCCACCAGGGATGAGGCTTCCCAACTTCGCGCCGGGCTGGACCGCGCGGAGCAGGCGGCGGTGCTCTTCGAGACCGAGAGCGACGACCTTCGGGCGACGGTTGCCGAGTCGGACAGGCTGATCGACAGTCTTCGCAACGGGCTGGAGCAGGCCGAGCGTCAGATTGCCACGCTGGAGACCGAAATCGCTGCCGCAGCCCGATCGCCCGTTCCCGGCGGCCCCATGACGGGACGCATCGAGGAGCTCGAGGGTGAATTGGAGCGCCTCAGGGATGCCGTGGCGAGCCATGCTGCGGTGGAACGCGATCTGCGCCATCGCCTGGCGGCGGCCGAGAGCACCCCCGCCGAGCGCGACACCTCGGCCGGAGGCGATCTGGTCTACGCCGGTCGGCGCATCGACGAGTTGGAAGCCCAGTTGGCCGACACAGAGATACTGGACTCGCCTGAACTCGAGGAGCGGATCCGCGATCTGACGGCCCGCTTGCAGGTGGCGGAACGCGAGCGGGCCGAGCTGGCCGCCGAGCACGAGAAGACCCGCGCCGAAGCGGCGCGCGTCAAAGAATCCGCCCGACATGCCCGCGAGGAGGCGGACCGACGCATTGCCGCCGCCGCCGCCGAGGTCGCCCGCCACTCCGCCAAGGTTGCGGATCTGGAACGGACCGCAGGTGATCCAAATCGCGACGCCGCTCGCCTCGTGGTGCGTGACGCCGAGATTGCCGACCTCGAAGCTCGCCTCGCCGCGCTGTCGGCGGCCCGCGAGTCGGAGCTGCGGCGCCTGAACGACAAGATCGGCTCGATGGAGCACCTCTATGTCGAGGTCGAGACCCGCGAACGCCGGATCGAGCAGCTGGAGGATGAGGTCAAGGCGCTCGCCGAGGCCCGCGACGAGGCGGTAGCCGATCTCGCCCGGACCGAGCGCGAGCTCGTGGCCGTGCAGGGGGCTCACGCCGAGGCGTTGGCCGCGATCGAGCGTCTTGCTGCGCTCGAGCGTGATCTGGTGGAGGCACGGACCCGCATCGCCGAATTGGAGCAGGTCGATGCCGCCGGCACCCTCCGCGCCGAGGTCGACCGGCTCCACAAGACACTCGCCGGTGAGCGCGAGCGCAATGCCCGTTTGCAGCGCCGGCTCTCCCTCGAGAGCACGGAGAGCGCCAGGTCTCCGTCGTACGCCGAGTGGGATCACCGCTTGCGGCAGCGCGTCGACCAGGCGGTGGCGAGTGCGGTGGGGCCCCTCGAGGCGCGGATCGAACGGCTGCGGGTGGTGATCGTCGAGAAGGAGCAGCGGCTCGCGCAACTCGCCGAGCCGGCCCAGCCGGCGGGACCTGACGACCTCACCCGGATCAAGGGCATCGGCCCCAAGATTCGCGACATCCTGCACGACCTCGAAATCACCACTTTTCGCGAGATTGCGCAGTTCACGGACCAAGATGTGGAGCGCGTGGGTGCCGCCCTCCCCGTCTATGGTCGGCGCATCCTCGACGACGGTTGGATCTACCAGGCCCGCGAGCTGGCCGATTGAGGTGCACGCGACCACGACCGGATCACACGACACCTGCTGGCGCGGGACTTGCTACTTGCGACTTGCTGCTTGAGACTTACCCCTGTGTCACTCTTGGGAATGCTCCTGATCGCCACACCGGTCATGGGTGATCCCAATTTCGCCGGCAGCGTCGTGCTGGTGTGTGCCCACGACGACGACGGGGCGGTCGGCGTGGTGCTCGACCGCCCGACGGAGCTCCGCGTCGACGACCATCTCCCGGAGTGGGCGGGCAACGTCGCCGAACCGGGAGTGGTCTTCCTCGGCGGCCCGGTGCAGATCGAGATGGCGATCGGCTTGGGAGAAGGCGATGCCTCTGTCGCCGGGTGGACCCCAGTGGTCGGCGGGACCGGGCTGGTCGACTTCGAAGGCGGCGACCCGGGGACGATCGGGCGGGTTCGCGTGTTTGCCGGCTACGCCGGATGGTCGGCCGGCCAGCTCGAGTCGGAGATTGGCGCCCTCGATTGGATCGTCGTCGCCGCCCATCCCGACGACCCCTTCGACACGGATCCCGATGATCTCCGGCACAAGGCCCTCGTCAGAAAAGGCGGCCTGTTCCCCGCATACGACACATACCCGGCCGACCCTGCGCTCAACTGACAAAGATCACCGCGGCCGGCGGTAAAAGAGGAGCAACTGCACCACACCGGCGAGGAACCCTCCGGCCACGATCGCCGCACCGGTTGTGCCATCGAAGTCGCCGGCGACCTCGAGGGCATGGTCGACCGACCACTCACCAGGCCCGAGGAGGGCTACGGCAATCGCCGCCGCCACCAATACGAGAACGTATTCGTAGCCCTCGTCGGGACGCGCCGTGATCCAGAACCCCGCAAAGCGGTGAACCGTCCAGAAGGCGCCCAGCATCATGGCCACCAGTCCGGCGGCGGCGAAGGACGTGAGGAGCCCGGCGAGGAAGCCGATGCCGATGCCGATTTCGGCGAAGGTCATGAAGGTCCACTGGAGCGTCGGGCTCTTCAACCCGATCGACGCCGTCCAGTCCATCGTCTTCTGCCGGTTGCGGAAGTGCTTCACTCCGTGGGCGAGAAACACCACCCCGATGGCCAGGCGCAGCACCACCATCGCGGTGTTGAAGACATCGGCGGACATGGGCCTCCCAGGATGGACTGCCGCAACGATAGATTTTCGGATGCCAGGATGGCGGACTCGTCTTGGAACAAGGAGCAGTGTGTGACTCTCGTCCCGTTCCCCGACACCTGGGCGGGCACGGCCCGTGCGCTCCACGAGTATTCCCGGGTGATCGGCGCCATCCCTCGTGCCCATGCCGATCCCCAACCGAACTGGTGGCACATCGGGCTCATCATCGAGGGGCAGTCGCTGGTGACGGTGCCCGTACCCCTACCCGATGGAGGCTCCCTCCGCCTGGGGATGGCGCCGGCGCGGCACATGGCATGGATGCAGACCACCGGGGATGAACATGCCGAGTTCGCCATGGACGCCGGGGTGGCGGCGAACGACTTCGCGGATCAGCTCTTCGGGCGCGTCGCTGCTCTCGGGCTGGCCGGGGACTACGACCGATCGCGATTCGCCTCCGACGAGAGCCACCCCTACGACCGCGAGGCTGCCACGGCCTACTGGGGCAATCTCACTGCCATCGCCGGCGTGCTCGAACGACGCCGGGCCGAGATGGAAGGAGAGCCGGGGCCGGTGCACCTGTGGACCCACCACTTCGACCTCTCCTTCGAGTGGTACGGGACCCGGTCGATTGAGGGAGAGGACGGCACCGATTCGCTGGGCCAGATCAACCTCGGATTCAACGTGCTCGACGAGCAATATCTCTATTCGAGCCCCTGGCCTTTCGACGACTCGCTGACCGGAGCGCCGCTGCCGGGCCCGGCGCGGTGGCACACCGAGGGGTGGAACGGCTCGATGGTGCCGTACGAGGCTCTGGTGGGCCGGATCGACTGGGAGGAGTTCGTGCTCGAATACGCCCGGGCGGTCTTCACCGCCGCTCGGCCGACCATCATGGCCTAGGGCAGGTACTGCTCGACCAACTCCGTCACCTCGCCGCCGTTCACGAAGAGCCACACCGCGCAGTACTCGCCGGGACACAGGGTGTATCCGCTGCCGACCGGCCAGTCGGTCATCACGATCGGCTGGAGGCTGATGTCTGCCGCGGTGGCGTCGAGCCAGTACGCGGTGCCGCCAGGATCGAGGGAGATCGTGAACAGCTTGGGGTTGTGGTTGCGGATGTAGAAGTCGAGGTCGTAGCCAGCTTCGCCATCGGCGGTCGCCGCCGCGACCCCGGCGGGGCCGGTGAAAAAGCACGCCAGGTCGAATGTGAGCGTGCCCGCGGAGGACGCCCTGGCGAAACCGAACCACATCCCGGCCGGCAGCGCGTCACCAGGTGGGGCACACCCCGAGCCATGGCCGTCGGCGGCCGTCGCCAGTGGGTCGGGGAACATCCCGTACCAGGCGACCGAGTAGTAGGGAACGGTCGCCGTCGTGGTTGGTACCAGGGTCGTGGTGGGCGGCTCGGTCGTCGTGGTCGTCGCGGCCTCGCTCGTCGTAGTGGGCGGCAGCGTGATCGTGGTCGTCGCCTCGCTCGTGGTCGCGCTTGTGGTCGTGGTAGCGGCGTCGTCGTCACCGCACGCGCCGGCCACCAGGACCAAGGCGAGGGCCAGCGTCAAGCGTCTCATGTCGACCTCCCGTCCGGTCCTCAGGGCCGGTACTGCTCGATCGCCTCAGTGATCACGCCGTCGTTGATGTACAGCCACACCCCGCAGAAGTCACCGGGGCACTGCCACTCCTCGTCAGGGCCCGGCCAGTCGGCCATCGGCATCGGAATAGGTTCGAAGGTGCCCGATTCGCTCAGGTAGTAGCTGAGAAACCACATCGTCGCACCCGGACCGACCGGCACCTCGAAGGTGAGGGGGTTCTGGTTCCGGATGTAGTAGTCGTTGTCGACCTCCAGACCGTCCTTGGCTCCCTCGGTGTAGGCGATCTCTCCCCAGAACCAACAAGCCATGTCGAATGTGATCGAGGTGCCCGTGGTGGCGAGCACGAAGCCGAACCAGATCCCGTCCGGGATCACCGTGTTGCTCCCGGGCACACACCCCGAGCCGCTCGGACCCTCGCTCTGGGCTAGCACTGGAGGGGGGTACAGCCCGGGAGTCTCGATCAAATACGGGCCTTCGTCGAACGGTGCGGTGGTGGGCGCCGCCGGCACTGCGGTGGTCGTCGGCGCCGCGGTCGTGGTGGTGGTCGGCGCCGCGGTCGTGGTGGTCACGACGGGGGCAGTGGTGGTCGGGGCGATGGTCGTCGTGGCCCCGTCGTCGTCGCCGCACGCCGCGACGACAAGGGCGAGGCCGAGCACTGGGATCAGCTGTCGGTACACACGGACCTCCTGGAAGCAACGCTATTGCGAACCATCGAGCCCTCGACCCGGCCGAATGACCCGAATCTCAGAGATCCCGGGCGACGATCTCCTCACCGGCGGCTTCGAAACCGAACGACTCGAAGAGGGCGCGGGTGCCCTTGTAGGCCTCGGCGGCGTTGCGGGCGGAGTCCACCGGGTACGCCTCCACGCGTCGATATCCCTGGCCGGGAAGCGCCTCCAACGCCGTCTCGAGCAGGCGCCGAGCCAGGCCGTAGCCGCGATACGCCGGTGCCACCACGAAACACACGACGCTCGCCGTGCCCTCGTCGGCAGCGTCGCCCGAAGCGTGCTCGGGGAACTCGGCGCGAGCGTTGACATTGCACCAACCGACCACCTGTTCGCCTTCGTAGGCCACAAAGCCCCGGTGGTTTCCGGCGGCAATTCGCTCGGCGACCTGCGCGCGGGTCGCCTGCCACCGCCACTCCTCCCACGGCGGCTCGGTGCCCATCACGTGATGGAACATGCAGTAGCACGACGCCCACCCCGGATTGTCGGTGAAGGCGTCGAGGTCGAAGAACGACAGATAGTCGTCGGCGCGATCGGGGGAGAGCGGTTCCACCGTGATCTCGCCGATCTCGAGGCGGCGCTCCGGTACCGGTCCCAGGATCCGCAGACGCTCGATGGCGTTCAGGGTGGCGGCCTCACCGGGGTCGAAGTCGTGAACCTCCCTGAAGTGCTCGCGTTGGGCCGCCACGAGGGCGCTGTCGTCCTCCGCCTCGAAGGCAGCACCGCAGAAGCACCGGGTATCGGCCACGCCGCGACGCTAGTGGAGGGTCTCTCAAAGGGCAGTCGCGGCAACCTGCGAACGAGACTCGACGGGCCGCGCGGCGGGGAAGGCTTTGCGTACTTGGCGGGAGGTCAGCATGCGCACGATCGTCAGGAAGAGCACGAGGGTGACCGCCGTCAGGCTCACAGTGATGTACGCGACGTTGCCGGCATCGGTGCCCGCCGTGGCTCCGTGGACGACAGCCAGCCAGAACAGCACCCACGAGGTGGTGTGGACGGCCCGCCACAGCCTTCGCGGCAGCCGACGCATCGCCAGCGAAGTCACCTCCACGGTCAGAAGCAGATAGAGGGCGACGATGCCCCAGGCGACCGCTCCCGGCTGCCACTCCGCGGCGAAGGGGAGGAGCACCTCGGCAACCCCGAAATGGACGAAGTTGTCCGCCACCAGCGCGCCCAGGTGCACCGCCGTGAACAACACGGCCAGGCCGCCGAGGAACCGATGGAGGTCGAGCAGCCACTTCGGCGTGGGTTTCCCCCCGAGGAGGCGCGTCGAGTAGAGCAGGCCCCAGATGACCGCGAGCGACAGGATGACGAGCGCCACTATCCCCGAGGCGCGCGCCACGAACCACCAGAGCTGCTCGTTCACAGGTAGGACTCCATGCCGCCGATGAGATGGGTGTCGCCGCCGGCATCGACGACGAGGGCAGCGACACCCGGGAGCGGGTCCGCCCCGGCGGGCCGTCCCAGTAGGTCCTTGGTGGCCACTTCGGCCCACCATGCCTCGGCCGCCACAGCCGCCACAAACCGGTGAGGATGCTCCCGGGGCCGTCCCGACGCCGGGTCGATCAGATGATGCGATTCATCGGCCCCGGAGCCCCAGCGTCGCTTCAGTGGCGTACTGGAGGTCACCGCCCCGGCAACGATCGACACGACCCCCAGGGCTCCCTCGAGTTGGATGGACCAACCAGGGCCCTGGGGCGCAACCCCCTCGGCGCGAAGGTCGCCCCCGATGTTGACCATCGCTCCATCGGCCCCCAGGTCCATCAGCTCTCGCACGACGAGGTCGGCGGCGAGGCCCTTCCCGATACCACCGGGGTCCAGGTGGACTCCGGACGGGAGCGAGACCGCCTCGTTCGACCAGTCGACCTCGACACCGGCGCACCCGGGAGCCGCCACAGCGGCCGCGGGCTGGGTCCCGGACCCGACGGAGGCGAGAGTGCGGTCGTAGCCATGGGCCACCAGGGCGTCGTACACCGTTGGATCGAAACGCCCCCCGGTCTCGCGCCACCCGGTCACGCAGCGATCGACCAGCTCGAGCGTCTCCCAGGAGACCCGAAGCGACCCTGCCGCGTTCAGTCGCGACAGTTCACTGGCGGGGTCGAACCGCGTCCATCTCCGTTCCAGATAGGCGATCCGCTGCCGGGCGATACCCAACAGCGTGTCGCCGCCGGCGACGATCACGTGGGCTGTGGAGCCCATCGCCGGGAATCGCGCTCCTGCGGTCACGATCCGCCGCTGCTGGTCTGCGGCGGCTGCTGCGGTGCCGGTAGCGGATGCTGCTGCTGTTGTTGCTGCGGGCGAGAAGCGCGCCGCGGCGGTGGCGGGGCTTGCTGGATCACCCCTGTTCGAGGACCCCTGGCCGGGGTGAACTCGACCACCGGCGGTGGAGCCGGCGGGACCGCTACCACGACCACCCGGCGCACCAGCGTCGTGGGAGCGGCCAGTCCTACCGTCGCCGATCGAGCTGCCGTCGCCATCACTCCAACGATCAGGAGCATGGCACCGGCGCTCGCCCCGAACACCAGACCGCGGGCTCCCAGGGCCACCCACCGCCGCCCCCTCCTCCTCGGTCTGGGAGCGGGCGAGGCGGCAGTGTCCGTTGCAGCGGCAGAGGGCGTCCCCTCGGGGGAGGGAGTCCCCCCGCCACCGGAGCGCCGGGCGGCAAGCGCCGCGATCCGGGCGGTGCGCTCGGCATCAGTCATCGTCGTCGTGGTCTTCGTGCTCGTCCTCGTCCTCGTCGTGGTCGTCGTCTTCGTCGTCCTCACCGTCGTCGTCGTCGTCGTCGTGATCGTCGTCCCACTCATCGTCCGAGTCGTCGTCGTCCCAGTCGTCGCCCACCGACACATCCCCGCCGAGGCTGGCGTCGAATGTGAAGGTGCCCGGATCTGCCGCGACGACGATGGTCTCGGTGGCGTCGGCGCCGAGCTCGACCACCACCAGCTCCGGATCGGCCACTGCGACGTCTTTGGGGCCTGCGATCGGGTTGCCGAATTGGTCCACGTACTCCGTGACCACCACGGTGTCGGCTTCCGCCCCGGCGCCGCCGCCGGTCGCGGTCGTGGCACCAAGCGTCATGGCGAATGCGCTCATCGCACCCGCCACCATCAGGACCAGACCGCCGGCCACCGCCAGCGCCGTCTTCTTCTCCATCGCCGATCTCCTTGTTTGGTAGTTCCCTGAATCGTGCGGCCCGGGCTCTCAAGAGAACCTGAAGAGGAGCACAGGGAACTCAGAACCTTGGTTCGAGCCTTCCGCGCCCTGGGTCGGGACCAGGGTTCGCCGCAGACCCCTTCGCTAGCCTCCACGGACCGTGACCTCCCACCCGGATCGCCTGCGACGAGACCTCGGCGTGGGCGGGGCCGTCCTGCTCGGTCTCGGCTCGATCGTGGGGACCGGGGTGTTCGTGGGCACCGGGCTCGCCGCGGAGGCTGCCGGGCCGTCGATCACCCTGGCCATCGTGCTCGCCGGGCTTCTGGCCACCCTGAACGGCCTCTCCAGCGCCCAGCTGGCCGCCTCCCACCCCACCAGCGGAGGCACCTACGAATACGGCTACACCTATGTCGCGCCTGTCATCGGCTTTACGGCCGGGTGGATGTTCCTCGCCGCCAAGTCGGCGTCCGCGGCAACGGCGGCGCTGGGGTTCTCCGGCTATCTCGCCCGGGTCACCGGGATCGGTGGCGGGGGAGTGGTGACCGCGATCGCCGCGGTGGTCGCAGTGACGGCACTCGTCGCCTTCGGGGTGCGCCGCTCAGCGGCGGTCAACGCCATCGTGGTCACGGTCACCCTGGCCGGTCTGGTGTGGTTCGCCGTCGCCGCCTCGACCGAGTTCACCAGCGACGCATTCGTGCCGTTCTTCAGTGGCGGAGCGCCGGGGCTTTTAGAGGCCACGGCGCTCATGTTCGTGGCGTACACCGGGTACGGCAGGATCGCCACGCTGGGTGAGGAGGTGCGCGAGCCGGCGCGCACGATCCCGCGGGCGATCATCGTCACCCTCGCCGCCACGGTCATCCTCTACGCCCTGGTCGCGGCCACGGCTGTGGGCGCCGCCGGCGCCGACACGCTTGCGGCGGCGACAGGCGGCACTGCCGCCCCCTTGGAAGTCGTGGCCCGGGAACTCCCGGGACCGGCGACGGCGCGCATCGTCGGTATCGCCGCGATCACCGCCATGCTCGGCGTGCTCCTCAACCTGCTGTTGGGCCTCTCCCGGGTGGCGCTGGCGATGGGACGGCGACGGGATCTGCCGGGTGCGGTCGCCCGCATCGATCGCTCCGGGCGGACCCCGGTGGTGGCGGTGCCGCTGGTCGGTCTCGTGGTCGCGAGTCTCGCCGCCTTCGGCTCGGTGAGGACCACCTGGACCTTCAGCGCCTTCACCGTGCTCGTCTATTACGCCCTCACCAATCTGGCGGCGATCCGGCTCCCGACAGGCGCCCGCCGGTATCCGGTGGGGTTCGCCTGGATGGGCCTCGCCGGGTGCCTCGGTCTGGCCTTCTGGGTGGATGTGGCCGCCTGGGCTGCTGGTCTCGCCGTGATCGGGGTGGGGCTGATCTGGCATGCAATTGCCGCCCGGCTGCGCTCCCACGACAATTCGGCCTCGTGAGCATCGTCGTCGAGACCGAGCGCCTGCGCCGGGAGTTCAAGGCCCGTCGGTCCAAGTCGGGTCCTGTCGTGGCGCTCGACGGCATCGACCTGAGGATCGAGCAGGGCGAGATCCACGGCCTGCTCGGCCCCAACGGTGCCGGCAAGACCACGCTGGTCAAGATCCTCACCACGATCCTCATCCCCACGGCGGGTCGGGCATCAGTGCTCGGCTTCGACGTCGTCGACCAGGTGGACGAGGTCCGCAAGCGGATCGGCCTCGTCTTCGGGGGCGACCGCGGTCTCTACACCCGGCTCACCGCCCGCCAGAACCTCGACTACTGGGCGGCGCTCTACGACGTGCCGTCGGCTGTGGCCGGCCCGCGGATCGACAGCCTCCTGGAGCGAGTTGGGCTCTCGGAGCGCGCCGACGACCGCGTGGAGGAGTTCTCCCGGGGCATGAAGCAGCGGCTCCACCTGGCACGCGGCCTGGTCGGCTCCCCGGAGGTGCTCTTCCTCGACGAGCCCACGGTGGGACTGGATCCGATGGCGTCCCTGCGATTCCGCGACCTGGTCGGCGAGATCCAGGCCGAAGGCAAGACCGTGTTCCTCACCACCCACGACATGGCCGAGGCCGAGGCGGTCTGCGACCGGGTGTCGCTCATCGACCACGGCAAGATCCTGGCCACCGAGCGGCCCGCGGTGCTGGGGCGGTGGATCAACCGGTTCGAATGGGTCGAGGTCCGCGACCTGCCGGCCGACCTCGCCGAGCGCTTCCGAGCGACAGCCGGCGTCGCCTCGGTGGACACCCGCCCCGACGGTTGGACCCGCATCCAGCCCGACACCGACGGCGCAGCCCATACCGTCCTCGAGATCGTGGTGGGGTCGGGGATCACGGCGGTGCGCACCGGATCGCCGTCGCTCGAGGACGTGTACATCCACGTGATGGGCGGGCGCGGGATGGAGCTGTGAGGGCAGCGGTCGCCGCCTACCGAATGCAGATGTCTCTGGTGTTCCGGACACCGAACTTCTGGATGGTGCAGTTCATCACCCCGGCGCAGACCATCTTGTTTCTCTCGGTCGTGGACGCCTTCGGCCGTCCCGACCTGGTGGCCCACGCCATCATCGCCCCCACGCTGATCACCATTTGGTACACGGCGGTGTGGACCGGCGGATCGGTGGTCCGCAACGACCGCTGGAACGGGAACCTGGAGCTCCACGCCGCGGCCCCCACCTCGTATGGGGTGGTCGTCCCCGCCCGGGTCGCCGCGGTCATGAGCATGGCGCTCACCGCGGTGCCGCTGGCCCTGGGGACCGCAGCGCTCACCTACGGCGTCGACATCGACATCCAGCACCCCTGGCTGCTGCTTGCCGCACTGGTGCTGGTCGTGATCGGCACCACCGGGTTCGGGGCGATCCTCACCTCGATGACGGTGCTCAGCCGTGCCGCCAACACCATCCAGAGCTCGGCGTCGTATCCGTTCCTGCTGCTCGGCGGCGTGTTCGTCCCCCTGGCGCTGCTGCCCGGCTGGGTGCGACCGATCGGGCGGCTGATCTTCCTTTCGTGGGGGAGCGACCTGGTGCGCGACGGCATCACCGAGCCGTCCGTGGAGGGCGTCCCCGGCCGGCTTGCCGTACTGGCCGCGCTTTCCCTGGTCGGGTTCGTGGTGGCCCACCGGCTGATCCGGTTGGTGATGCGCCGGGTGAGTGTCACCGGGGAGATCGCGGTCCAGTGAGCGCCTTGCGGGTCACGGCCCACGC
>Ga0214471_10001741_pt1 | contig 17213 bp, 15 predicted proteins | sample RVTome_5_FD_207665 | JGI IMG/M metagenome (GOLD analysis project Ga0214471, IMG submission 207665) | Soil microbial communities from uranium-contaminated site in the Upper Colorado River Basin, Wyoming, United States - RVT142D155 | ecosystem: Environmental > Terrestrial > Soil > Contaminated >... | reverse complement strand
CGGAGTCCGTCGCGCTCGCGATCTGGGGCGGGGTGCGCCCGGTCCGCGAGATCGGCACCCGCATCGTGACATCAACGGTCGAGCACCCCGCCGTCGGCGGGGTGCTCTCCACACTCGAGACCGACGGCTTCGAGTCCGTCCTCGTCGAGGTCGACGAGGACGGACGTCTGGACCTCGATCGATTCGGCAGGGAAGTGCGGACGCGCGGAACGCTCCTCGCCTCCGTCCATCATGCGAACCACGAGGTCGGAACGATCCAACAGGTCGCCGAGGCGGCGCTGCTCTGCCGCGAGGGGCGTGTCCTCCTCCACACCGACGCCTGCCAGACCGTCGGACGCCTGCCGGTCGACGTGCACGCGCTCGACGTCGACCTGCTGTCGCTCTCGGCCCACAAGTTCGGAGGACCGGCAGGGGTCGGGGCCCTCTACGTTCGCCGCGGTGTTCCGATCGCCGCCTACCCGTGCGGCGACGAACGGGAGCGCCGGCGCCGCTCGGGGATGGAGAACGTGCCCGGCATCGCGGCGATGGCCGCCGCGCTCGCCGTCCGACTGAGCGACATGGCCGACCAGGCCGCCAGCCAGTGGACCCTCACCGATCGCCTCCGCGCCGGGATCGCGGAGCGCGTCCCCGATGCCCGCCTGCACGGCCATCCGACGCAGCGTGTTCCGCATCTCGTCTGCTTCTCGGTGCCCGACCTCGACGCCGAGATCCTGAGCATGGCGCTCGACGACCGGGGGTTCCGGATCGCCTCGGGCTCGAACTGCTCGGGGGCGCCCGGAGACGCGTCGTCGGTGCTCGAGCACCTCGGTCATCCGGGAACGACGAGCTTCCGGATCGGGATCGGTCCGGAGACGACCGGATCCGACGTCGACCGGCTCCTCGACACCCTTCCCGCGCTCGTTCACGAGCTGCGCGAGGTCGGTTCGGTGGCGGAGGCGGCGATGGCCCGCTACGGCGCGAGCGCGGATCCGAGCACCTAGCCCGGTCTCAGCCGACGTTCCAGGTGTCGCCGGAGTGCAGGAGCTTATCCAGGCTCCCCTTGCCGAGCCGCTCGGTGGCGGCATCGACCTGCGCGATCGTCGCCTCGCCGAAGACCGGGCGTTCCACCTCGCGGAACACGCCGATCGCCGTCGGTTCGGTGGGACCCCGTGAGAGGTGAGCCAGCGCGAACGCCAGCGAGGGCCGGCCGTGCACGTCGTGCACCACGATCGAGCCCTCGTCCACCTCGTCGACCTTCGCGACCACGAGGCGGCCGTTGTCGCCGACGGCCACGCAGCGCGTGCCCTCGTCGAACACGATCGGCTCCCCGTGCTCCAAGCGGATCTGGTTGTGCGAGCCCTGTGGCTTCTCGCGGAGCAGATCGAACGCGCCATCGTTGAAGACGTTGCAGTTCTGATAGATCTCGACGAACGCGGCGCCGCGGTGCTCGGCCGCCTGCCGAAGCACCTTCGTGAGGTGCTGTTTGTCGTTGTCCATCGTTCGCGCCACGAACGTGGCCTCGGCGCCGAGCGCGAGCGCGATCGGGTTGAAAGGATGGTCGACCGAGCCGAACGGGGTCGACTTCGTGACCTTGCCCTCCTCCGACGTCGGCGAGTACTGGCCCTTCGTCAGCCCGTAGATCTGGTTGTTGAACAGCAGGATCTTCAGGTTGACGTTCCGGCGCAGCGCATGGATCAGGTGGTTGCCTCCGATCGACAGGCCGTCGCCGTCCCCCGTCACCACCCAGACCGACAGCTCGGGGCGCGCGGTGGCGATCCCCGTCGCGAGCGCCGGCGCGCGGCCGTGGATGCCATGCACGCCATACGTGTCCATGTAGTAGGTGAACCGCCCCGAGCAGCCGATCCCTGAGACGAAGACCGTGTCGTCGGGCTGGATGCCGAGCTCGGGCATGAACGACTGGACGGTCGCCAAGATCGCGTAGTCGCCGCAGCCGGGACACCAACGGACCTCCTGGTCGCTGGTGAAGCTCTTCTTGGTGAGGGTTCCGACCGCTCCGCCGCCGTTGCCCTCAGGGGTCGGTGTCGCCTGTCCGCTCATCCTTCGATCACCTTCAGCATCTCGGCTTCCAATTCGTCCAGGTGGATCGGGAGGCCCTGCACCTTCGTGAAACTCTGGACGTCGACCAGGAACCTGCCTCGGATCAGCAGCGCGAGCTGCCCGAGGTTCATCTCGGGGATCAGGACCTTTCGGTAGGCGCGCACGACGTCTCCCGTGTTGGTCGGCATCGGGTTCAGATGGACGAGGTGCGCGACGGCGACCTTGTGGCCCTGCTCGCGCAGCCGCCGGGCCGCGGCCCGGATCGTCCCGTAGCTCGAACCCCAGCCGAGGACCAGCAGCTCCGCGTCGCCGTTGGGGTCGTCGACCTCGAGGGGTGGGATGTCCTCCGCCACCTTCTCCACCTTCGCGGCTCGCAGGTTCGTCATCCGCTCGTGGTTCTCGGGGTCGTAGCTGATGTCGCCGGTCCCGTCTTCCTTCTCGAGCCCGCCGATGCGATGACGGAGCCCCTTGGTGCCCGGGATCGCCCAGGGCCGCGCGAGGTTCTCATCCCGCAGGTACGGCAGGAACTCCTGTCCGGCGTTCGGGCCGTCTGCGAAGTTCGGGTCGATCGTCGGCAAGGTGTCGACGTCCGGAAGCAGCCACGGCTCGGAGGAGTTCCCGAGGAACGTGTCCGAGAGCAGGATGACCGGCGTCCGGTACTTGACCGCGATCCGCACGGCCTCGATCGCGGCGTCGAAGCAATGCGAGGGCGACTTGGCCGCGACGATCGGCAGCGGCGACTCGCCGTGGCGCCCGTACATGGCGAGCAGGAGGTCGGCCTGCTCCGTCTTCGTCGGCATCCCGGTCGAGGGACCGGCGCGTTGCACGTCGACGATCACCATCGGAAGCTCAAGGGTGACCGCGAGACCGAGCGTTTCGGCCTTCAGGTCCATCCCGGGGCCGCTCGTCCCCGTCGCTCCCAGGTCGCCGGCGAAGGACGCGCCCAGCGCGACGTTGGCCGCCGAGATCTCGTCCTCGGCCTGGAGCGTGATCACGCCGAAGTTCTTGAGCCTCGACAGCTCGTGGAGCAGCTCGGAGGCCGGAGTGATCGGGTAGCTCGCGTAGAAGAGCCGAAGCCCGCTGCGCTCCGAAGCGGCGACCAGGCCCCAGGCGAGCGCCGTCGCCCCGGAGATGTTCCGGTACGTCCCGGGCTGTGCCGGCGCGGGCTTGACCATGTAGGAGGTCGCGAACAGCTCGGTCGTCTCGCCGAAGTTGTACCCGGCCTTGTACGCCGCGACGTTCGCATCGTAGACCTGTGGCTTGTCACCGAACTTCTTGTGCAACCAATTCAACGTCACGTCCGTCGGACGCCCGTACATCCACGACAGCAGACCGAGCGCGAACATGTTCTTGGACCGCTCCGCCTCTTTGCGCGTGAGGCCGAGCTCCTCGACGGCCCGGACGGTGATCGAGGTCATCGGCACCTTGTAGACCTGGAACCCGTCGAGCGTTCCGTCGGTCACCGGATCGGAGGTATACCCGGCCTTCTGGAGGTTCCGCTCCGTGAAGGCGTCCTCGTTGATGATCACCATCCCGCCCTTCTCGACCGAGGCGAGCTCGGCCTTCAGGGCGGCGGGGTTCATGGCGACCAGCACGTTCGGGTGGTCCCCCGGCGTGAGGATGTCCGTCGAGGCGAACTGGATCTGGAAGGCCGAGACGCCGTGCACGGTTCCCGCCGGGGCCCGGATCTCGGCGGGGAAGTCGGGAAGTGTCGCGAGGTCGTTGCCGAGCACCGCGGTCGCGTTCGTGAACCGGTCGCCGGTCAGCTGCATCCCGTCGCCCGAGTCGCCCGCGAAGCGGACGATGACGCGCTGCTTCTCTTCGACCTGCTTGGTCATCTGGCCCGAGCGTCGGCCCGGCCGCCTCCTTCAGGGGGTCGCAGGAGTTCGCGTTCGACTACCAGCGTACCGCGTGCCTGCGGAGAGAGACCGCCGGTACATTGATGCCGTCGGTCACCGGGTGGCCATCGCTCCCCGGTCGGAGAAGGGAGAGAGCCTGGGATGAGGACCGCCAAGCTCGGATCGCGCGGACCGGACCTCTCGGTGATCGGTTTCGGTGCCTGGGAGGCGGGGATGGGGCGCGAATGGGACGACGCCCCGCCCGAGGAGCAGGTGGTCGAGGCGATCGCGATGGTCTTCGAGACCGGGATCGACTGGATCGACACGGCAGAGGTCTACGGGAACGGGACCTCCGAACACCTCGTCGGCCGGGCGGTCGCGGGCCGGCGGGACGAGGTCTCGATCGCGACGAAGGTCGCGCCGGCACCGGAGGGTACGGGGTTCCGTCCCGACCAGGTGCACGAGGCGTGCCGGAAGAGCCTCGAACGGCTCTCGACGGACCGGATCGATCTCTACCAGCTCCACTGGCCCGACGCCACCGGGGTCCCCATCGAGGAGACGTGGGGGGCGATGGCCTCGCTCGTCGACCAGGGCCTCGTGCGCGCGATCGGGGTCTCGAACTTCGATCGCGAACTGATCGAGCGTTGCCTGGCGGTACGGCACGTCGACTCGCTCCAGCAGGAGTTCTCGATGCTCGTCCTGGACGATCGCGACCTGATCCGCTGGTGCGGCGACGTGGGCATCGGCGTGCTCGCATACGGGCCGCTCGCGTACGGCTTGCTGACCGGCGCCATCACGGCCAAGACCAGGTTCGCCCGCCGCGACCATCGCCGCGTCGAGAAGGGGTATCTCTTCGGCCCGGGGAAGCGCGAGCGGAGCCTCGCCGTCGTCGACGCCATGCGCCCGATCGCCGACCGGCTCGGCATCACGGTGTCCCATCTCGCGCTGGCGTGGACCGTGCATCAGCCGGGCGTCACCTCCGCGATCGCCGGCAGCCGCAACCCCGAGCACGTCCGCTCGAACGCGGCCGCCGGTGACGTGGTCCCGGACGCGGCCACGCTCGCCGAGCTCGAGCAGATCCTGAAGCTCGGTCCGGCGTTCGACTGAGCTCTTCGCGGCGACGCGGTGACGGCGGTCGCGCGTTCGTTGCGCTTGCGTGGCGACCTCGTGGCGGCGAACGGACCCGCCACCTGACGCACGGTGGCCGGGGTGGCGTCGGCACCATGAGCGTTGGGCGCCCGCTGGCGAGCGTTCTGGGATGGGTAAGCGCCGCGACGTGCGCGCTCATCGGCATCGCGTACGTGGGCGAGCCTTCGTTCGGGCGGGCCGTCGCATTCGTATCGACACTGGCCTGGCTGGGCGCTGCGGCCCTCGCCGCGGTCACGATGTGGCAGACACTCACGGCATCAGGTGCTCGAACGGTGCTCCTGATCCTGTTGTCGGTGCTCGCCGCCGGGTTCGTCGCCGCGAACGTGCTCGCACTCATGGCGTCCTCCGAAGGTGTCTCCCAGGTTCCGGAAACCCTTCACGTCCTCGGGGCGATCTCCGGCTCGGCGTTGTACCTGGAGGCGCTCGCCGACGTCTCCGTGACGTTCCTCTCGGCCAGGAACGGAACGCGCGACCCGATGGAACGGGCGATGCCGGTGTAGGCTTCCGCGTTCTGCCACCCGCGAAGGAATGGTTTTGGCCTACAAGCGCATCGTCCTGGCGACCGACGGTTCACCGTCGGCCGAAACGGCGGAGCACGTCGCGGCGACGCTCGCGGCGGCGACCAAGGCGAAGCTGACGATCGTCCACGTGACTGCGGATCCGTCCCTCGCCCGCGATGCCGTGGCGCGGGCCCTGCGCATCGCGGAGCGCGAGGGCGTGAAGCACGAGGTCATCGTCTCCACTGGCGATCCCGCCGAAGCGATCATCCACGCCGCCGAGGAGGCGGACGCCGAGATCATCGTGACGGGCAGCAAGGGCCTGTTCCACGCCGAACAGCTGATCGGCAGTGTCGTGCGCAAAGTCCTGACGCACGCGCCGTGCGACGTCCTGCTCACCCGCGCCCGGGACGAGGCCGACCGCCCGCACGGCTCACCGCCGTACCGGCGGATCCTCCTGGCGACCGACGGATCGGCGACGGCCGACCGCGCCGCCCACAAGGCCTACGCGCTGGCCGGCCGTCTGGAGGCGTCGATGACGCTCGCGTTCGTCGGGCACCCGAAGACCGGCGAGCTCGTCCTGGGCGACACGGCGGCGACGATCGGCGAGAGCGCGCCGGTCGGGATGCTCATCCTCGACGGCGACCCGGCCGAGCAGATCGTCGCGACGGCAAACAAGGAAGGGTTCGACCTCGTGATGGTCGGCAACAAGGGGATGACCGGCGCCCGGGCCGCCCTCCTGGGATCGGTGCCGCGCGACATCGCCGAGTACGCGACGTGCGACGTTCTCGTGGCCCGAACGATCGCCCAGAACCTCTCGGAGATCGAGCAGGGCGAGGGCGGCATCGTCGCGACCGGCGATCACAAGGTCGCCGTCTACCGCGACGAGCGCGGCAAAGTCACGACGCTGTCGGCCAAGTGCACTCACATGGGATGCACGGTGAAGTGGAACCCGGCCGAGAAGACGTGGGACTGCCCGTGTCACGGCTCGCGCTTCGCCGCTACGGGCGCCGTGGTGAACGGCCCGGCGGAACGCCCGCTGCAGCCGACCGACCTCTGAGGAGGCTCTGCTGGAGCCTCACACCTGCCAGAGGGGCTTCCAGATCATCAGCCATGTGATGATCGCGAGCGCGGCGATCCCGAACACGGCGTTGAACAGCGCCCCGCGTGCCCGAAGCAGATCGTCCAGCTCCTCGTCGCTCTTGCGCGGCACCCCGGACGGGCGGAGCTGGATCGCGTCTTTCAGCTGCTCGTAGTACGGCCTCGCGACGGCGTACATCTCGGCGATCGTCGCGATCAGGAGGCCGAGCGAGATCCAGATCCACCAGTAGCTCCACCACTTCCCGGAGAACCCGGCGATCACGCCGAAGAGGATCAGCCCGCCGAGCGAGACGTACATCCCCATGACCGACGAGCCGGAGAACTGCAGGAGCTCGGCGATCCGAACCCGGTCGCGTTCCTTGCGCAGGCGGAGCGCGACGAGCACCGAGACCCCGTGGAACAGCACGAACCCGAGCACGGCGGCCACGTGCAGGAACTTCCACCAGCGGTAGTCGATCGCCAGCATCAGCCGCTGATCGAGCGCTCCGCCTCGCGCAGACGGTGGGCGACGACCGCCAGGATCTTGGCGGCGACCGCGGGTTCCTTCGCCACGACTCGGTCGAACGAGCGCTTGAAGATCCGGATGGCGGTGACCGGCGTCATGGCGACCACGCTCGCGGTCCTCGGTCCCCCATCGAGGAGCGAGATCTCGCCGAAGAACTCGCCGGGTTCCAGACGGTCCACGGCCTTCCCGTCGCGGACCACCTTCGCCTCGCCCTCCAAGATCACGTAGAACGTGCCGCCCGGCCGGCCGGCCTCGACCATCTCTTCGCGCTCGCCGAAGCGCACCACGTCTGCGTGCTCGGCGAGCTGCCTGAGGTGCCGGCGCGACAGGCCGGAGAACAGCGGCACGCCGCCCAGCAGGTCCGGGGCGCGGCGGCCCAGCAGGTCCGGGGCCCGGCGGCCCGGCGGGCCCTCGAGCGCTCCCTTGGCCATCGGTCTCCTCCGTTCACCATCGCGGCGCGGGCCGCGGCAGCCTACCCCACGCTCGATACGCTGGTCATACCGGTGGGCGGCCGGTAGCGTTTCGCCATGCGGGACCGGCTCGAGACCCTGCTCGCCGATCGGATCCTCATCCTCGATGGGGCGTACGGCACCGCGATCCAGGCGCGCAGCCTCTCGGATGAGGACTACCGCGGCGACCGGTTCCGCGACCACCCACGCGACGTCGCCGGCGACCCCGACCTGCTGAACCTCACCCGTCCGGACATCGTCGAGGACATCCACCGGACCTACCTGGCGGCCGGGGCGGACATCATCACCACGAACACGTTCACCTCGACCTCCGTCTCGCAGGCGGACTACGGCCTCGAGGGGTTCGTCCACGAGATGAACCGCGCGGGCGCCGAGATCGCCCGACGGGCCGTCTCGGGCTTCGGGCCGGACCGGTTCGTCGCCGGCTCGGTCGGGCCGACGAACCAGACGTTGTCGCTCTCCCCACACGTGAACGACCCGGCCTACCGCTCCCTCACCTTCGACCAGCTGTGCGAGGCGTACGCCGAGCAGATGCGAGGCCTGGTCGACGGAGGGGTCGATCTGCTCCTGGTCGAAACGATCTTCGACACGCTGAACGCCAAGGCCGCGATCGCCGCCGCGAAGGACGTCGCTCCCGACGTTCCACTCATGATCTCGGTGACGATCACCGACCGGAGCGGCCGGACCCTGTCCGGGCAAACGATCGACGCGTTCTGGATCTCGGTCGCGCACGCGGAGCCGTTCAGCGTCGGCGTGAACTGCGCGCTCGGCGCCTCGGACATGCGCCCGTACCTCGAGGTGCTCGCGCGCGCCGCGCCCGTCTATACGACCTGTCATCCCAACGCCGGCTTGCCGAACGCGTTCGGCGGGTACGACGAGCGGCCGGAGACCACATCGAAGTACCTGCGCGAGTTCGCGGAGAGCGGTCTCGGTAATGTTCTGGGCGGGTGCTGCGGCACGACCGACGAGCACATCCGCGCGATCGCGAGCGCGGTCGAAGGCCTGCCGCCTCGCCGGCTGCCGGCGCCCGAACGCCGCGCGTCTTTCAGCGGGCTCGAGCCCTTCCAGATCGCCCCGGACACCGGGTTCGTCGTGATCGGCGAGCGTCAGAACGTGACCGGCTCGGCGAAGTTCCGGCGGCTGATCGAGGCCGGCGACTTCCAGAGCGCCGTCGAGATCGCGGCGGACCAGGTCCGGAGCGGCGCGAACATGCTCGACGTGAACATGGACGCCGACCTCCTGGACGGCGTCAAGGCGATGACGACGTTCCTCAACCTCATCGCCACCGAACCGGACATCGCGCGCGTGCCCGTGATGGTCGACTCGTCGAAGTGGGACGTGCTCGAGGCGGGCCTCAAGTGCCTGCAGGGCAAGGGCGTCGTGAACTCGATCAGCCTCAAGGAGGGAGAGGAGGACTTCCTCGAGAAGGCCCGACGAGTCAAACGATACGGGGCGGCTGTCGTCGTGATGGCGTTCGACGAGCGCGGTCAGGCCGACACGGTCGATCGCAAGATCGAGATCTTGGAGCGGGCCTACGGTCTCCTCACGGAGCGCGCGGGGTACGTCGCCGAGGACATCATCTTCGACCCGTGCATCCTGGCGATCGCCACGGGGATCGAGGAGCACGCCGAGTACGGGAAGGCGTTCATCGAGGCGACGCGGATCCTGAAGGAGCGGTTCCCGGGCACGAGGGTCTCGGGCGGCGTGTCGAATCTCTCGTTCAGCTTCCGCGGGAACGACCGCGTGCGCGAGGCCATCCATTCGGCCTTCCTGTACCACGCGATCCAGGCCGGGCTCGACATGGCGATCGTGAACGCCGGCCAGATCGCGCTCTATGAGGACATCCCGAAGGACCTGCTCGAGCACGTGGAGGACATCGTCTTCGACCGGCGCCCGGACGCCACCGAGCGGATGGTCTCGTTCGCGGAGACCGTCAAGGGCGAGGGCATGAAGAAAGTGCTCGACCTCTCATGGCGCGAGACCTCGGTGGAGGAGCGCCTGAAGCACGCCCTCGTCCACGGGATCGACGAGTTCATCGTCCAGGACACCGAGGAGGCCCGGCTCGCCCGCGAGCGGCCGCTCGACGTGATCGAGGGACCGCTGATGGACGGGATGAAGGTGGTCGGCGACCTGTTCGGCGCCGGCAAGATGTTCCTCCCCCAAGTCGTGAAGAGCGCCCGTGCGATGAAGCGGGCCGTGGCTCACCTCGAGCCGTTCATGGAGGAGGAGAAGCTCCGGCTCGGGCCGAGCGGCGACCGCGCGAACGGCAAGGTCGTGCTCTGCACCGTCAAGGGAGACGTGCACGACATCGGTAAGAACATCGTGGGCGTCGTGCTCGCCTGCAACAACTACGAGGTGATCGACCTCGGCGTGATGGTGTCGGCCGACGTCCTTCTCGACACCGCGGCCGCCGAGGGCTGCGACATCGTCGGCTGCTCCGGGCTCATCACGCCCTCGCTCGGCGAGATGGAGAACGTGGCCCGCGAGATGGAACGTCGCGGCCTCGAGCTCCCCCTGCTGATCGGCGGTGCGACGACCTCGCGCCAGCACACCGCCGTGCGGATCGCGCCCGAATACACGCCGCCCGTCGTTCACGTGATCGATGCCTCTCGCGTGGTGGGCGTCGTCAGCGACCTCCTCGACCCGGAGCGCCGCTCCAAGCTCGACCGCCAGAACCGCGATGACCAGACGCGGCTGCGGAAACTCCACGCCGAGCGCGAGTCACAGCCGCTGGTGCCCATCCGCGTCGCCCGGGAACGACGATCGCCCATCGCCTGGCGGGCCGAGGACCTGCCGGAGGCACCGTTCATCGGGACGAAGGCGCTGGAGCCCGAGCTCGCGACGCTCCGCGGGTACATCGACTGGACGTTCTTCTTCACCGCGTGGGAGCTCAAGGGCCGCTACCCGCAGATCCTCGACCACCCGGCGCACGGCGAGGCCGCGCGCGACCTGTTCGAACAGGCGAACACGCTCCTGGACACCATCGTCGCCGACGGGTCGCTCCGGGCTCGCGCCGTGTACGGCTACTGGCCCGCCGTCGCCGAAGGTGACGACATCCTGCTCGAGGACGGCACGCGGTTCCCGATGCTCCGGCAGCAGGCCGATCACGGCGACGACCGGCCGAACCGCTCGCTCGCCGACTTCATCGCCCCGGCCGAGACCGTACTGCCCGACCACGTCGGCGCGTTCGCCTGCACGGCCGGGATCGGCGCCGACGACCTCGTCGCGGTGTTCGAGGCCGACAACGACGACTACTCCGCGATCATGGTCAAGGCCCTCGCGGACCGCCTCGCCGAGGCGTCAGCGGAATGGCTCCACGAAACGGTCCGGCGGGAGTGGTACGAGACCGGTCCGGCGATGTCGGGAGAGGAGCTGCTCGGCGAGCGCTACCGGGGCATCCGTCCGGCGTTCGGATACCCGGCCTGTCCCGATCACTCGCGCAAGCAGACCCTCTTCGACCTCCTCGGCGCCGGCGAGATCGGGATGGAGCTGACCGAGACGTACGCGATGACCCCGGCTGCCAGCGTCTCGGGGCTGTACTTCGCACATCCGGCCTCTCGCTACTTCAACGTCGGCCGCCTCGGCAAGGACCAGGTCGAGGACTACGCGCACCGGTGCGGGATGGACCGCCGCGAGGCCGAAGGATGGCTCCGTCCCAACCTGGCGTACGACGCGGATTAGAAGGAGGCCGCTCGACAGGCCCGGTCGGCGGAGCTAGTGGAAGGAGTTCCCGCAGGCGCAGGATCCCTGCGCGACGGGGTTGTCGATCGTGAAACCGGAAGCCTCGAGCGTGTCGACGAAGTCGATCTTGGCGTCGGACAGGTACGGGACGCTCATCTTGTCGATCACGATCCGGACGCCGAACTGCTCCTCGGCCACATCCTTCTCCGAGAGCTGATCGTCCAGATACATGGCGTACCGGAGCCCTGAGCAGCCGCCCGGCTGGACCGCCACGCGAAGGGCGATGTCGCTCCTGCCCTCCTCGACGAGGAGCTCCTTCACCTTGCCGGCGGCGCTCTCACTCAACTGGATCATCGGTCCTCCGGTCCATGGATCCGTTCCCGGGATTCTAGCGGCTTGACGGCTCAACCATCGCTCGGGTGCCCGGATTCCTTCAGTTCCACGACCTGGGCATCGGCGCTCCGCTGCAGCTCGGAGGGGCTGGTCCGGAACACCGAGTCCGGCGTCCCGGCGGCCGCCCAGACGTCCTCATGGGCCAACAGGTCCCGGTCGAGGAAGGTACGGAGCCGGCTCGGGTGGCCGAACGGCGGCGTGCCCCCCACCGCGAATCCGGTGGCGCTCCGGGCCTCCTCCGCGTTCGCGCGCCGGGCGGTCCCCGCCCCCGCGAGCTCGGCCAGACGTCGCGTGTCCACGCGGTTGGCGCCGCTCGTGAGCGCGAGCACGGGCTCGCCGTCCGCGACGAACACCAGCGACTTCACGATCTGCGCCACGTCACAGCCGATCGCGCGGGCGGCATCTCCGGCCGTCTTGGTCCCTTCCGGGAAGCGACAGACCTCCACGGGATGGTCCAGCACCCGCGCCGCCTCGAGGAACCGGTCGATCGCATCGCTCACGGCGGCGACGATAGCCGGTCCGGATCGAGGGCGACCTCGGCGGCGAGGTCCTCGAGCGCCCTGCGCGCATCGCTCATCGCGCGCTCCTCGCCGAACCGATCCACGAGCGACGCCACGCGGGCCTCCGGCATCCCGATCTCGGATCGCCCGCACAGCACCACCATCGGAACCCCGGCGCGTTGCGCCTCGCCAAGCAGTCCCGAGATCACCTTCCCGCGCAGCGACGAGGCGTCGAGCCGGCCCTCTCCCGTCACGAGGACGTCAACGGCCGCGACCCGCCGGCGGAGGTCGAGCGCATCCATCATCACGGCAACGCCGGGCCGCAGCCGGGCGCCGAGGAAGGCGACGAGCCCCGCACCCGCGCCACCTGCCGCTCCCCCACCGGGCAGCGCGCGCAGATCGATCCCGAGATCGCGATGGATGACCGCCGCGAAGTGCGCGAGCGCGCGCTCGAGCACGAGCACGTCGTCGGTCGTTGCGCCCTTCTGCGGGCCGTAGACGCGCGCGGCACCTCGAGGACCCGTGAGCGGATCGTCGACGTCGCACGCCACGACGAACCGGATCCGTCGCACGGTCTGCTCGAGACCGGTCGCGTCCACGCGCTCGAGCTCGAGCAGACCGCGTCCGCCGTCGGGGACCGGCCGGCCGGCGCGATCGAGCAGCCGGACGCCGAGGGCCGCAGCGATCCCCGCACCGCCGTCGGTCGACGCACTGCCGCCGAGGCAGACGAGGATCTCGCCGGCGCCCTCGCGCGCGGCGGCGAGGACGAGCTCACCGGTCCCACGGCTCGACGCACGGAGCGCGTTGCGCCTGGCCTCGCCGACGAGCGCGAGTCCGGACGCGCGGGCGAGCTCGATCACGGCCGTGGGGCCGGACGGCGTCACGATCATGCCGAACCACGCGTCGACCGGATCCCCCAGCGGACCCGAGACCCGCACCGATCGGAGCTCGCCACCCAGCGCCGCGACGAGCGCGTCGAGCGTTCCCTCGCCGCCGTCGGCCATCGGGACCTCGTCGACCTCGTCGGAGGGTCGCTCGCGACGCCATCCCGCGGCGATGGCGCGCGCCGCCTGAGCCGCCGTGAGGGTTCCCCGGAACTTGTCCGGCGCCGCGAGGACGCGCATCGGGCGAGGGTACAATCCGCCGCGGTTGCCCCATCGGGTCGCCCCTCGGAAGGAGCTCGCGCGCCGTGACGCTGGACCGGAACAAGCTGCTCGCGATCGCGCACGCCGAGCGCGACCGACTCGGCAGGACGATCCAGTACGTGCCGCCGGAGACGTGGGACAGCGACAGCGTCTGCGCGGGATGGCGCAACCGCGATCTCATGGCCCACCTCGCCGCGCAGGAGACCGCCGCGGCGCAGCTCGTCGCCGGGGAGCGAGCGACCGAGTTCGACGCGTTCCGCGAGGCCAACGAAGGCGACCTGTGGGTGAACGGCTTCAACGAATGGGCCGTCGAGGTCCGCCGGGAGACGCCGGCCAGACAGCTCATCACGGACTGGGGCAAGGGCGCCGACGCGTTCCTCGAACGCTGCTCGCGCCTGGACGAAGACGAGTGGCGCACGACCCGCGTCGAATGGGTCGCCGGCGCGATCGGCGTGCGCTACCTCGTTCAGTCGCGGACGATCGAGTGGTGGCTCCACGGCGAGGACATCCGCGAGAGCGCCGCACTGGAGGAGAATCCGCAGCACTGGCCGGTCTACCTCACGAACGACCTCGCGATCCGGATGCTCCCCTACGCGCTCGGCCTGGCCGGGATCTCGTATCCGGGGCGGAGCCTCGAGGTCGCCCTCGAGGGCGTCGGCGAGGGGACGTGGCACTGGGGCCTCGCGCCGCGCGAGATGCCGCCCGAGGACAAGAAGCCCGACGCGTTCATCAGCGGCCGCGGCCTCGCCTTCGCGCTCGTCGCCGGGCGACGGTACGACGCCGGGGAGTTCCTGGACGACGGGGCGCTCGTCGTCGGGGGGGACGAGAAGCTCGCGCTCACCGTGCTCACCCACCTCCGCGCCTTCGTCGAGTAGGCGAGCCCTTCCGGCTCCCGGCCCGTACATCCAGCGAGTACCGTGCTGACCGTGCGCTCCCGAGGACCCCGCTCCGACTCCGCGCTCATGCGCGCCTTCGCCGCACGCGACCAGGCGGCGGCGGACGAGCTCTACGAGCGGTTCGCCTCCCGCGTGTACGGGCTGGGGATCGTGATGCTCGGCGGGGACGCCGCCGCGCAGGATCTCGTGCAGGACACGTTCGTGAAGCTGTGGCGGAACGCCGGCCGCTACGACGCGGCGCGAGGCAAGCTCGAGACGTGGGTCCTGCTCGTCGCCCGGAGCCTGGCGATCGACGCCTTGCGCCGACGGGTGCTCGAGGCCCGGGTGCTCGAGCGCAACCCCGTTTCCCGAGAGGCATCGGACGAGCCGGGCCCCGATCTGCGCGCGGAGGTCGCCGACCTGTCCGACCGCGCGCGCCGCGCGATGGGCGCGCTCACCGACGGGCAGCGCGCCGCGCTCGAGCTGGCCTACTTCGGCGGGAAGACGAGCGCCGAGGTCGCCGAGCTCGAGGGGATCCCGCTCGGGACCGCCAAGACGCGGATCCGAACCGCCCTGCTGAAGCTTCGCGACGCGTTGCAGGAGCAGCGGCGTGACGTGTGAGCAGGTTCGCGAGCAGCTCGCCGAGCACCTGCTCGGCACGCTCGACGAGACCGTCGACGGCGAGGTCCGCGCACATCTGCGTGGATGCGGGTCCTGCCGCGCCGAGCTCCGCGCGATGGCCGACGGCGTCGGAACGTTCGCGGCCGCCGCCCACGACGTTGATCCCCCCGGCGAGCTGCGGCACCGCGTGCTGACCGCGCTCGACGAGGAGTGGGCATCGGCCGCTCCCACGCGGATCCGGAGCGGACGGCGTGGCCGCGTCGCCGTGATCGCGGCGCTCGCGGCGGCGCTCGCGTGGGGAGCGGTCGCGACGGTCCTCGCGCTGAACTACGAGGAGGCCTCCGACAAGTACGAGACGTTCCTCGCTCAGCTCGGCGGCCAGAACGTGCGGGTGGGCGCGCTGCGGGCGCAGGGATCCCAGGACCTGCAGGGAAGCGTCGTCATCTACGAGTCCAAGGTGGGGCAGTCCTGGGCCCTCGTCCTGTGTCGCGCGCCGGGCTGGGAGGGAACCGTGAACGTCACGATGCTCGCCGGGGAACGCCGGATCGACCTGCGCCCCATCGAGCTCGGGCCCGGCGGTGAAGGCTCGACGTGGCTCGTCACCTCATCCAACCTGGCCTCCTACGACCGCGTGAACCTCTGGGACGAGAGCGGCCTCCTCGCCAGCGCCGAGATCGGGGCCTAGGTCTGGCGCGACTCTGGCGCATCGCTGCCCGATGACTCGCGGGTCACGACGAGCCGCTTGACGCCGCGCGGGACGGCGCCGAACCGGTACTTGTACACGTAGTCGCCTTTCAGCATGTCGAACACGGAGCATCCGGCCTCGATCGCGATGCGGATGTCCTCCGCAACGAGCACCATCCCCGGCGACGCGGCCTGATACGCGCGGTCGAACGCCGAGTTGTACAGGTGATACGTCCCCTCGAAACGGAACCCGATCGTGCCGGCCACCTTGTGATGATCGCCGACCTCCATGAACGTGAGGTTGAAGATCCCGCGGGGCAGGAACTCCTCGCCGAGCCGGCGGAAGAAGATCTCCATCCCCGGCTGCATGAAGACACCTTTAGGCCCCTCGCTGGTCCGATGCAGATCGACGAACCGGTCGAGATCATCCTCGAGCGTTTCCTGAGTCGCGAGGCAGATGTGCCAGGGACCGATGTCCGCTTCGAGCTTCCGGGCCTTCCGCTTGATCTCGTGCCGGAGCTTGGCCGGCAACGATGCGAGGTACTCCTCGTAGGAACCCGGAAGGGTGATGAACGGCGCGACGCCGTTCTCCTCTTCGGCGACCTCGACCGCATTGCCCTCCGCCTCCGCGGCCTCGGCGAGCAGGCCGAGCCACTCCCGGTCCTCCGGCAGCCCGCGCAGGTCGGCGCCGGTCCATCCATCGAGCCTGCCGAGTGCCGCGAACAGCTCCTTCGCAACGGTCGGCTGCACGTCGGGCAACGCCACTGGACCTTGGTAGTCGGTCACCTCCGTTCCGCCGAGGAACCGAAGCGTGTCCCCGATCCGCTCGAACGCGACGGCGCCCACCTGGGCCCCGTCCTCCTCGGCGAACGCGAACAGCAGGTGGTCGGGCTCCCGCCCGAACTCCTCCCAATACAGCTTCAGGTACTGCGGTGTGTGGAAGAACGTGCCGGCAGGATCTGCGGTGACGAGGCTCGACCAGTCGCGGCGCGCGAAGTCGCGGGGGTCCTCGGTAAAGACGATGTCCACGGGGTGTCGAACCGCCTATCCGTCGCGGGAGTTCCCGACCCTACCAGGAGCCTCCGCCGCCACCGCCGCCGCCGCCGCCGGAGAAACCACCGCCGGAGAACCCGCTGCCACCGGAACCGGACGGCGTGGCGCTGATCACCCCGCTCGTGGTCACCGAGAACGAATCCATGCTGTCGGCGAACGCGACGTAGGCGAAGGGCTGGGTGCTCACGTACCAGGACATGTCGTCGGCGGGCATCTGCCCCAGCGACTCGAACGCCTTCGCCCACTTGTCCGTGACGCCGAACACGATCGCGTAGGGCAGGTACCGCGTGAACACGTTCTCCTGCTCGGCCCATCTCGCCGTGTGCTCCTCGGCGGTTTCGATCACCGTCCGGAACCCGTTCACGCGGCGCGTGATGGCCGTCCCCTTCGCCGTCCGCCCCGGCATCCGCTTGGCGCCGAACACCAACAGCAGGCCCCCGATCACGAATGGGATCCCCAGGAGCGCGAACTTCGTACGGACGGCAAGGAGCACCGTGATCCCGATCCCGGCGAGGAGCGCAACCATGCCGATCCCGAGCCACACCTGACGGACCCGGTCGGGCGGGCGGAAGAACCACTTGCGCTCGACGACGTCCCGGTACAGCGCGTCCTTCACCTTCTGAAGCCGGGCGGCGAACGTCTTCCGCAGGTCGGAGAGCTCGAC
>Ga0214471_10001738_pt1 | contig 17219 bp, 9 predicted proteins | sample RVTome_5_FD_207665 | JGI IMG/M metagenome (GOLD analysis project Ga0214471, IMG submission 207665) | Soil microbial communities from uranium-contaminated site in the Upper Colorado River Basin, Wyoming, United States - RVT142D155 | ecosystem: Environmental > Terrestrial > Soil > Contaminated >... | reverse complement strand
CGATGTACGAGGAGCACACCGGCGAGGCGCCCTGGCGGGGCGAGACCATGTCGGCGTCGTACACGTTCGAGGATGGCGAGTACCAGAAGGAGATCCGCGTTCCCGACCAGGAATGGCGGTTCAGCGTTCCGATCGCCAGCCACGACGCCCTCGACCTCGACATCCCCGAGGGCATGTTCCTGTTCCGCCCGCAGGCGAGGGCCATCGACTTCTTCACCCATCCGGCGCTGCTGGACCTCGCGGTTCCCGAGGTGCTGCAGCCGGGCTGGAAGCAGCGGACGATGTTCTTCAAGCCGGCGCCGCCGGTACGCCATCCGGGCGAGGATTGGGTGCGAATGGAGCGGGACAAGCTGGCCAGCCTCGGGCGCTACTACGACAAGATCACCCTCGAGGCAGGCGAGGAGACCCAGCTGGAGATCGCCGGCCGCACGATCACGGCGCGCCGCCTGGAGACCAGCGGCAGCCTGCGAGGCGCCTACCTCGACGAGGGTGGCCGCATCGTCTACATGGAGATCGATCCGGATCCCTGGACGCGCCGGCCCCGCCACATTCGCATGCTCTATCCTTCCGAGTACTGATCCGGGAGGTCGCGTGACCTTCGAGGGCGCAGCGCCGGCTTGCCGGCAGCGGCCGTGGGCCGTCACGATCCTTCTGCTCGGGCTCGTTGCCCTCGGTGGCCGCCACGTCGCCGGCCAGGAGATCGCCGCCGCCGGTGACGCGCCGCCGGCCGCCACCGGATCATCGCAGGCGTCGCGACAGTACCGCGACGCCTTCGGCTACACGATCGGCGAGGAGCGCCGCTACGTCCTCGAGCCGGAGCGCTCGCTGCGCTCCGGCGAGAGCGCCTGGTGGTCGATCGTGCTCGCCGATATCAGGGGCGAGGGCGACCGCCTGGAGATCGATTTCGACCTCGAGCACCAGCGCACGGAGGTCTATCGCGACGTGTTCTCCGGCCCCTCCGGACGCCTGCAGACGATCACCGCCGACAGCCGCGTCACGATGAACCGCTTCGGGTTCCCTGAGCGCGTGGTCCTCAACGAGCAGCACGACGTCTCCGGCGAGACCGGGTCGTTGAGCGACGCCCGCACCACCGTGTTTACCTTCGACGGCGAGCGCTACGTCAAGCAGGTGCGCATCGACGGGCACGAGTGGACGTTCAACATCGCGATCGCGAGCCACCGCGGGCTCGATCTGGCGGCGCAGACCGGGCTCTACCTGTTCATGCCCTCGGCGCTTCGCTGCCTCGGCCACCAGGGCGTCCCGGGGCGGCCGGCGCGCTGCAACGACGGCGAGATCGCCTTCGCCAACCCGGGCCTGCTGAGCGTCGCCCTGCCGGTCCTGTGGGAGGAGCAGGTCAACGAGAAGGAGCTCTTGTTCTTCAAGCCCGACGGGGTCGGCACCACGCCCTCCGGGCTGATGAACATGGGCGACTGGGTGCGGCGCGAGCGCGACCAGCTCGGCAGCATCACGCGTTACTTCGGCCGCGCCAAGCTGGAGTTTCGCGAGTACGTCGAGCAGATCGAGGTCGGCCCGCGAACGGTGGGGGGCTGGAAGGTCGACGCCGGCGGCAGCATGCGGGAGCTCTACACCGACGGCAACGGGACCGTTCTCAGGGTCGAGATCGATCCCCACCCGGTGACCAACGGTCGCCGCTGGATCCGGCTGCTGTATCCTTCGGAGTACTGACCGCGGCGATGCTCGACGACTACACGGTGAAGCTGCCGATCCGGCCGCGCTTCTGCGACACCGACATGCTCGGCCACGTCAACAACGCCGTCTACCTGAGCTACTTCGAGGCCGGGCGCATGCAATGGTGGACGGAGGTCAGCGGCGACCCTTCGCTCGAGGATCTGCCCTTCATTCTCGCCCGCGCCGAGGTCGATTTCGTGGCCGAGGCCCGCGCCGGCGAGCCGCTGGTGCTCGGCCTCCGCTGCGCCAAGCTCGGCAACAAGTCCTTCGACATCGAGTACGAGCTGGTGCGCGAGGCGGACGGGTCGCCGGTGGCGCGCGGCCGATCGGTCCAGGTCATGTTCGACTACCGGCGGCGGGAAACCCGGCGGATCCCCGACGACGTCCGCCGCCGGATCGAGCGGCTCGAGGCCGCCCGCCCCCGGCCGACACGATGACCGTGTCTCCGATCCGTTGGGCGCTTGCTGGCCCGACTTCGAGCAGCGGCGGCGTCAGTGGGCCACGGTCACCAGGCGCGGGATGAACTTCGTCACCCCCGTGACGCTGCCCACCTCGCCCCCATAGACGTTCCCCGCCGCATCCACCGTGGCGCCTTCTCCCATGGCGCCGAACCCGCCGCCTCCGGAGGGGACCTCGGAGTCATGCTGCGGAACGTAGTACCAGACGTCGCCGGTTCGCGCGCTGCCGATGCGCAGGCCCTTCCGCCAGCCCGGGTTGCGCGGGCCGGACTCCGAATCGATCGCGTACAGCACGTCGTCCGCAGTGATGACGAGGCCGCTGATCCGGCTGAACTGCTTCCACTCCTCGATGAAGTTGCCTTCCTGGTCGAAGATCTGGATGCGGTTGTTGCCGCGGTCGGCGACGAAGAGCCTTCCCTGCGAGTCGAAGGCGAGCGCGTGGGGCGTCCGGAACTCACCCGGGCCGGTCCCGAAGCGGCCGAAGCTCATCATGTACGTGCCGTCGCTCGAGAACTTCGCGATCCGCTGCACGGTCGTCGGCGTTGGCTCGTCGAGACCCTGCCCGGAGTGGGCCTCGGCGACGAAGATGTCCCCGCCGGGCGCGGTGATCACGGCAGACGGCTCCGCCAGCAGCGGACCCGTGCCGTCGCCCCGCTCGCCGGGCGTCCCGAGGGTCAGCAGCACCTCGCCCTCGGGGCTGAACTTGTACACGGCGTGCCCTTTGTTCGCCTCGCTCGGGAACTGCTCGAGCTCGCGGGCGTTGGCGCTCCTCGCGTCCGTGACCCAGACGTTGCCGTCGCTGTCTACGTGCATCCCGTGGGGCCAGATGAACATCTCGGCGCCGAAGCTGGTCACGGCGTTGCCGGATGGATCCAGCTTGACGACCGGGTCCACGGTCGCGCCGGCGCAGGAGTTCGTGCCGCACCGTTCGGCGACCCAGATGTGGCGACCGTCGCGGTCCACGTGGATGGCGCTCACCGACCCCCAGGGCCGCCCGTCTGGAAGCGTTCCCCAATTGCGGACGGTCTCGTACGGGTTGGGAAGGTGGTTGACCGGCTGCACCACGCCGCCCTCGACGGCGTAGCCCGGGGCGTACGCGGCGTAGGGCTGCGCGCCGCTCCCCCCCGAGGCGGCCGGAGACGGACCGTCCTCCCCGGGCGCACAGGAGACGATCGAGGCAACCAGCAACGCGAACGAAGTGAATCTCAAGCAGCTCCGGCGTGACATCTCGTGTCCTCCCCGGCGACCGGTCATCAGCGCCGATCGCGCCCCGTGAGCAAGCGGTTATTCGCGCGCCAACGTTGTCCCACCGGGCGCCGAGGATCAAGGGACCGTTGAGCAGTCGGACCCATCGGACACACGCGGAATGCGCTCGGCGGCATCAGCACCACGCCCAGGCGCTTTGCGCCACTTAGGCGCCCTCGCGATCGATCAGCGCCTCGCGCTGCTCCTCGAGATAAAGGAGAACGCCGCGAGCGTGACGCGTGATCTCTTCGAACACCGCCTTCAGCCAGGGATCGTCGAGCCCGTCGGCCTCGCCGAGGAAGAACTCATAGGCTTCCTCCTGCTCGGTGCAGGCGATCTCGAAGAGGTCCTGAGGGCTCACTTCCGGGCCGTCGTCGGTGAACGTCAGCAAGTCGGGCCGCCGGTGCAGCCGCGTGATCAGGTCGGTCGGCTGCGGGACGGTGGCGTCGACGCGCTCTTCGAGGACCAGCTCGAGCTCGCGGGCGAAGTCGTGCGTCGCCTCGGCGGCGGTGCCGAATACCCGGGCGGTCTCGTCGTCGACCACGTCGTCATGGGCGGCCTGCGCGAGCCAGCGAGCGGTGGCGCGGACGTGCTCCAACGCCAGCAGGGCGGCTTCTTCCGGATCGAGGTCGCCGTACTCGAACACCGTGCTCGTCGCTCCTTCTCTTTCTCTACCGCGTGCGAACGAACACGGCCCGCTCGGCCGCCGGACGCTCGCTGACCAATATGCCTCGGAGGATCTTCCAGCGGTCGCCCTCGCGGCGCAAGAGGTTGATGTGCTGGCCGTTCTGTCCTCCCTGGCCTCATCACGGCCATCCGTGGAAGCGAGATGGAATCCCCTGAAAGCGGCGTGGGGAAGGACGCCGACGCGCGGCTGGCAGCCGGCCTGTATTGTTCTTGCAGGAAGGGATGCGATGAACGAATCCGGCAAGGTCGAACAGAGCGAAGTCGTGGTGCAGGTTCCCGGCGCCGACCTTGAGGGGACGCTGGCCATCCCCGAGGGCGCCACCGCGATCGTCGTTTTCGCCCACGGTAGCGGCAGCAGTCGCTTCAGCCCGCGCAATCGCAGCGTCGCCCGGGTCCTCAACGACGTCGGGCTCGCCACGCTGCTGTTCGATCTGCTGACCGCGGGGGAAGACGAGATCGACCGCCGTACCGGCGAGCTGCGCTTCGACATCGGCCTGCTCGCCGAGCGCCTCGGCGGCGCCGTGGAGTGGGCCGCTCGCCAGGAGCCCACCCGCGGGATGGGAATCGGGTTGTTCGGCTCGAGCACCGGGGCGGCCGCCGCGTTGATCGCCGCCGCTCGTCATCCCGGCGCCGTCGGAGCTGTCGTTTCCCGTGGCGGCCGTCCCGACCTCGCCGGCGGCGCCCTCGCGGAGGTTCGGGCCCCGACGCTGCTGATCGTCGGCGGCGATGACGTGCCGGTGATCGGCATGAACCGGGAGGCTGCCGAACGGATGAGCATCGAGCCCCGAATCGAGATCATTCCGGGCGCCGCCCACCTCTTCGAGGAGCCCGGCAAGCTCGAGGCGGTCGCCCGGCTGGCCGGCGCCTGGTTCAACGAGAAGCTGGGCAGGATGCGCTGAGCCGCGACGCCTAGCCCTTAGCCCAGCCTAGCGGGCCGCTCAACCGAGAACCACGCGCACCCGGTGGCGGCGACCGGCCTCGAGCGTCGGCAGCTCGTTGCCGGCGAGTCGCCGGCCGTCGAGCTCGACCCGCTCGACGCCCCGATTCACACCCCGGGGGTTTTCGACCTCGATGTACAGCTCGGCCCCCCGGTGGCGAACCTCGATCTCGAAGCGTTCCCAGCTCCGCGGCACGCGGGGATCGAAATACAGCCGTCCGCCGCGGAGCCGTAGCCCCAGGATCCGTTCGACCGCGAGCCGGTACATCCAGGCCGCGGCGCCCGTGTACCAGGTCCAGCCCCCGCGACCGACGAAGGGCGGCTCGCCGTAGACGTCCGCGGCCATCGCGTAGGGTTCGACGCGATAGCGCTCGACGCCGGTCGGCCGGTTCGAGCGGTTGATCGGGTTGAGGATGTCGAACAGCGCCTTGCCCAGGTCGCCGTCGCCCAGCTCGGCGAAGGCCCAGGCCGCCCAGATCGCCGCATGCGTGTACTGGCCGCCGTTTTCGCGCACCCCCGGCGGGTAGCCCTTGATGTAACCCGGGTCCCACGGCGCCTTCTCGAACGGCGGCGTCAGCAGCAGCACCAGACGATCGTCGTCGCGCACCAGCCGTTCGTCCACCGCGCTCATGGCGCGGGCGCAACGGTCGGGCGCCCCGGCCCCCGACATCACCGCCCAGGCCTGCGAGATCGCGTCGATGCGGCACTCGGCGCCGCGCGCCGAGCCGAGCGGGGTGCCGTCGTCGAAGAAGGCCCGCAGGTACCAGTTGCCGTCCCACCCCGAGGCTTCGATTGCCTCTTGCAGGGTGGCGGCGCGCTGTCGCAGGCGGGTGGCCTCGACGCCGTCGCCCCGCGCCTGGCAGATTCCGGCAAAGCGGTCGAGAACCGCGTAGAGAAACCAACCCAGCCAGACGCTCTCGCCTTCGCCGCCGATCCCGACCCGATTGAGGCCGTCGTTCCAGTCGCCGGAGCCGATCAGCGGCAGGCCGTTGCGGCCGCGCGTCGTTCCGCGCTCGATCGCCCGCAGGCAGTGCTCGTAGAGGCTGGCGGTCTCGACGGTGCTCTCGAACTCGCCGTAGTGCTCGGCGACCCCTTCTTGCAGCGGCGGCCCGGACAGGAACGACACCTCTTCGTCGAGGAGCGTGGCGTCGCCGGTCGAGGTCACGTAGTGGGCGGCGGCGAAGGGCAACCAGAGAAGGTCGTCGGAGCAGCGCGTCCGGACCCCGGCGGTGGAGGGCGGGTGCCACCAGTGCAGCACGTCTCCCTCGCTGAACTGGTGAGCGGCGGCGCGGAGGATGTGCTCGCGCGCCAGCTCGGGCGCCGCCACCAGCAGCGCCAACACGTCCTGGAGCTGGTCGCGGAAACCGTAGGCGCCGCTCGACTGGAAAAGCGCAGTCCGCCCCCACAGCCGGCAGGACACCGCCTGGTAGAGGAGCCAGCGGTTGACCATCAGGTCCATCGCCCGATTCGGCGTGCGTATGGTCACGGCGCCGAGGAGCCGGTCCCACATTTCGGCCTGCTCCTTCCAGGCCCGTGCGATCTGCTCGTCGGAACGCAGCCGATTGATCAGCCCGACGGCGTGCTCCCGGTCGCGGCCCTGACCCAAGAGAAAGTGGACCTCGGCGGTGGCCCCAGGCGGCAGATCGATATGGACCTGCAGCGCGGCGCACGGATCGACGCCGGCGCGCACGGTCCCCGCCAGACCCATCCGGAAGAGGCCCTCGGGGCGGGCGGGATCGCCGCCGCGGCCGAGGAACTCCGCGCGGTCGGCAGTCATGCCGTGGAGTGGCAGGCTCGAGGCGAGGAAAGCCACGGGGGTCTGCGAATCGACGGGCAAAGCAAACGTGTTGCGCGCCAGCAAGGCGCCGCTCTTGACGTCGTACTCCGGCACCACGAAGGGGGCGCTTTCTTCCCGCGTCGTCCCCAGGACCCACTCGGCGTAGTAGGTGGCGGTGATGCGGCGGGCCCGGCTCCAGCGATTCGTGAGGCGCAGCGAGACGAACTTCACCGGCTCGCGCGGGTGGCAGAACAACCGCGTCCGTTGCTCCAGGCCCCGGCTGTTGTGCTCGAAGCAGGTGTAGCCGGCGCCTTGTCTGACGAGGTAGGGACGAGCGTCCCCGAGCGGCTGTGGGGTCGTCGACCAGACGGCGGCAGTCTCCTCGTCGCGGAGGTAGAGGACTTCGCCGGGCGGATCGAGGACGGGATCGTTGGCCCAGGGCGTCAAACGGTTTTCGGCGCTGTTGCCTGCCCAGGTGTAGCCGCCGCCCGACTCCGAAACGACGAAGCCGAACGACGGGTTGGCGACCACGTTGATCCAGGGAGACGGAGGGCGGCTACCGTGCTCGAGGTAGAGGACGTATTCGCGGCCGTCCTGGCTGAAACCGCCGAGGCCGTTGTCGAACAAGAGATCGGCGGGCCGGGGCACGGGCTCGGTGCCCTCGTCGCGAACCGCTGCGGTAGCGACGGGGAAGAAGGTCGGCAGACGGCGGGGCGGCACCCTTGCGGGGGCGAGCTGCAGCCCGAGCGGGCCGGCGTCCGCCTCGAGAACGACCCGTGCCACCGATTGGAACGCCTCGCGATCCGCCGCCGACAGTTGGTCGCCGCCGATCAGGTGGCAGCCGCCGGGCGCGCCGACGACGGCGTGCTCCTCGAGCCGTTCGAGCATCCTGACGACCCGGTCGCGCAGCGCCTGCGTGTAACCGCCACCATGATCGTCGATCACCACCAGGTCGACCTGCATCCCCCGCCGCCGCCACAGCGCATGGGCCCGGAGCAGCGGGCCCAGGAACCCGGCGTCTTCCTCGGAACGCACGATGGCCAGGACGATCGGCAGGTCGCCGGAAACGCCCTGGGCCCACAATCGCCGCTGGTGGGCGAACGTCGCCCCACCACCCGCGACTCGACGGAGGGCAGGTTGCGGATACAGCGTCGCCGACAGCAGCTCGAGCGCCTCGCGGAGGTCCTGCCCCGTCATTCCGATGGCCTCGAGCTCGCGCTCGCTTCGTTGACGGGCGTCGCGAAAAGCCTGCTCGATCCTGGCCGGCGAGCGATAGTCGTCGATCAGCGTCCGGACAACGGCCGCCGATCCCGCCGTTGCGGTCAAGAAGGTGACCTCGGTTTCCTGGTGGGGCGCCAGCTCCACCTCGCAGCTCATCGACATGATCGGGTCGAGCGTCGCGCCGGTGGTTCGGCTTCGATGCCTCGACAGCCCGGCGAGCGCCTGCGGGGCCCGCCGTGAGCCCTTGCGCCCGAGGAACCGCTCCCGATCCGTTTCCCGGCCGAGCTCCGGGTCGCCGGCCCAGCGGCCGGTGACCGCGTGAGCCAGGTGGATGGGGGCTTCGTCGGCGGAGCGAGGTCGACGGCGGAAGAGCAAGATCGCGGCGGTCTCGTCGGAGAGGCTCTCGACGAAGAGCTTGTTGAAGGCGGGGTGGCGCCGGTCGTCAGGACGAGGGGAGAGCACGGGCTCCGCGTAGCTGGTGAGCGCGAGGCGGCGGGAACGGGCGCTTTCGTTGAGGATCGTGAGTCGGCGGAGCTCGACGTCGTCGTCGGGAGAGACGGTGACCTCCATTCTGAGCGAAACTCCGCGCTCGCGGCGGCGGAACTCGGCCCGGTCCGTGCCGAAACTGACTTCGCACTGCTGCGGCTCGGCGCCCACCGGCTCGCGGCCAATCGACCAGAGCTCGCCGCTGCGCTCGTCACGCACGTAGACCCAGGTGCCCCAGCCGTCGACCGTCGGATCGGCGGACCACCGGGTGAGCGCGACCTGGCCGCGCCAGGCGGTACCGCCCCCGTTCGCCGTGATCAACACGCTGAGGCTGCCGTTCGACAGCACGTTGACCTGGGTGCAGGGATGGTCGGTGGCCACCGGCCAGGGCGCCACCTGCGCCGCCCGCGGGGCGGGTGCCGTGGGTCGCGTCCGTCTCCAGGTGCTGCTGAGCGGCACGCCGCGCGCAAGCTGCTCGTAAACCAAGGGCTCGACGCTGGCCACCCGCGGGTCGGCGTGGAAACGGTCGACGGTGCGGCCGCCGGTGAGCAGGTTGGTGATCGCCACCAGGATCATCCCCTGGTGATGCACCATGTAGGAGCGGACGATATCGGGTCGAGCGGGCCGGTTGGCATCGCGGGCCCCGTAGTCGAGCGCCTCGAACAGGCCGTAGCGGCCGAGCATGCCCAGCCCTTCGAGCACCTCGATGTTGCGCAGCGCCGCGCGGCGCCGGAACGCCAGCGCCAGCACCGACGCGTAGGGGGTCACGACGAGCCGCTCACCGAGGCCGAGGGCCAGGCCGAGGGAGGGCATTCCAAAGGCCCGGTACTGGTAGTGGCCGTGCTGGTCGAACTGGTAGTAGCCCGACTCGGAGGTTCCCCAGGGGATCCGGTGGCGCCGGGCGAAGGCGACCTGGGCGTCGACCGCGGCCCCGCAGCTCTGGCCGAGTAGCGTCTCTGCCGGGGTTCGCACGATCAGCGCCGGCAGCAGGTACTCGAACGCCGTGCCTCCCCACGACACGAGCGCGCGGGTTCCCTGGACGCCGGTGAACGGCCTGCCGAGGTGCAGCCAATGGCTTTGCGGCGCGTCGCCCTTGGCGATCGCCAGCAGCCCGGCGAGCCGCGCTTCGGAAGCCAGCAAATCGTAGTGGTTCGGGTCGAGCTTGGCGGTGGTCACGTTGAAGCCGATATGGAAGATCTGCCGCCGCCGATCGAACAGAAACGAGAAGTCCATCTCCTCGAATAAGGCGTCGGCGCGCGCGGCGACACGCTCGAGCTCGGAGACGAGGAGCTCGGCGTCACGCCGGGCGCTGTCGAGCGCCTCGCCGAGCAGACGGTTCCAGTCGCGCGCCGCGCCGACGGCATCCTCGGACGCCGCGTCCGCTGCCCGTGCCGCGAGCAGGCCATCGAGCCGCTCGATGCAGCCCACCGCGCGATCGCAGACGCTGGGGATCTGCCGCAGCGAGGGGGCCTCGGAAAAGGTCCGCACCAGCTCCCCCCAGGCAACGGCCAGCGGCGCGTCGCCTTCAGCTTCGCGATAGAGGGCAGGCGACTCCGCCATGACCTCCAGCCAGGGAGCCAGCGCCCGCAGGTCGCGCCGGGCCCTGCGCAAGGAGCGGTCGAAAAGCTCGGAGAACATGCGCAGCTCCGCGACTCTCTCGAAGTCCAGCGTGGCCGGCGCCTTCTCGACCAGCGAGACGATCAGCTCTTCGCAGGCGGGAAACGTACGGTCGCAGAGCTCACCCAGCAACCGGATCCACTCGGCGTCGCCGCGGGCTTCGACGATCCGGCGGCGGATCGCCCGTAGCGAGGCCAGCAGCTCGTCGCGCTCGGCGCCGGGCTCGAGGCGCTGGAGCGAACGGTGGAGCGGCTCGAGCGTATCGACCAGGCCGCTGCGCAGCCGGGGCTGGCCGAAGTCACGCTCGAGGATCTCTTCGCAGCCCCGCGCCACCGCGATGAGGGCGCCCGCGAGGTTGCCGCTGTCGACCGTCGAGACGTAGCGCGGCTCGAGTGGCAGCAAGGTGTGGGTGTCGTACCAGTTGAGGAGGTGGCCCCAGTAGCGCTCCAGCGTGTCCATCGAGTCGAAGCTGTTGTGCAGCCGGGCCGCCAGCTCGAGCGGCCCCAGGTAGCCCAGGTCGTGCGCCGACACGGTGGCCAGCAGCATCATCCCCACGTCGGTCGGCGACGTCCGCTGGGCGACCTCGCCGCCCGGCTCCTCCTGGTAGTGGTCGGGCGGCAGCCAGTGGGTGTCGGCCCCGACGAAGCGCTCGAAGAAGAACCAGGTGTGTCGCGCCACCAATCGAAGACGGCGCTCTTCGGTCGCTGTCAGGGGCTTGTCCCGCGCCGCCGGGACTCGCCCCGCCCAATAGGCGATCTGCGGCGAGGCCAGCCAGAGGAGCAGAAACGGCGCGGCGATCAAGATCGTCACGGGGCGCGATACCGCGGCGTGCCACGCCACCAGGGCGGTGATACCCAGGATCAGGATGACGACCGGCGCCATGCGCCGCCACACGGCGCCGGCGCCGGCGCCGGCGGGCGCATCCCGGAGCGAAGCGGCGCGCGCCGCCGGAACCCATTCGAGGAGCCGCTGGCGGCTGAAGGCCAACCGATACAGCGTGCGCACGACCGCGTCGCAGCTCGTCAACGCCACGAACAGCGTGAAGGTCAGCGACAGCAGCCGCCGCAACAGCTCGACACGGATCGACCAGCCCGTCCCGGCGAGGGCCGGCAGACGCGCCGGCCCCAGGGCGACGCGTTGGAAGCCGCCCAGCCCGGTGAGCACGACCGAAGCGCCGACGATCGTCACCGCGACGCCGGTCCACGTCCAAGGTGATCCCGGCAGCCAGGTCCAGCCCGCGACCAGGAGCACCACGATCGAGGCGGAAAGGAGCGAGCGGCGGAGGTTGTCGATCATCTTCCAGCGGTCGAGCAGCGAGAGGTGGTTGCGGATCCGCCTGCCCCCTTCCGCCGGCACCCACGGCAGCAGCCAGGGCAGCAACTGCCAGTCGCCGCGCACCCAGCGATGGAGCCGGAGCACGAACGTCTCGACGTCCGCGGGAAACTCCTCGAACACGACCACGTCCGATACCAGGCCGGCGCGTCCGTGGGCAGCCTCGAAGAGGTCATGGCTCAGCAGGGCGTTCTCCGGCACCCGCCCCTCCAGGCTGCGCTCGAAGGCGACGGGATCGTAGATGCCCTTGCCGGCGTAGTTTCCCTCGCCGAAGAGGTCCTGGTAGACGTCCGAGACGGCCTGTGAATAGAGGTCGAGGCCGCGATCGCCGGCGACCAGCCGGGAGAAGGCGGTGCGGTTGGCGCTCGACGGGTCGACGGCGACCCGCGGCTGCAAGATCGTGTAGCCGGCCACCACCTCTCCGCTCACCGGATCGAATCGAGGCCGGTTGAGCGGATGCGCCATGGCCCCGACCAGGCGGGCAGCCGTGGTGCGCGGAAGCTTGGTGTCGGCGTCGAGCGTGATGACGAACCTGACGCCGGCGAGGGCGTCGGCGGCGCCCGTGTGCACGCGGTAACTGGTCTCTTCGCTGCCGGCGAGCAAGCGGTTGAACTCCACCAGCTTGCCCCGCTTTCGCTCCCATCCCATCCAGCAGCCGGCCGACGGGTTCCAGACCCGCTCGCGGTGAAAGAGCAGAAACGGCCCCCGGCCCTCACCGCCGTGCTCGAGGTTGAGCTCGGCGATGCCCCGGGTCGCCCGCTCGATCAGCTCCTGGTCCTCGGGCATATGCTGTTGTGGAGCATCGACGAAGTCGGTCAGCAGGGCGAACAGCAGGTTGACATCGGGGTTGGCCAGGTAGCGGATCTCGAGCTCGGCGAGAAGAGAATCGACCTCGGCGGCGCTCGACAGCAGCGACGGGACCGCGACGACGGTTCGGGCGTCGGCGGGGATGCCGTCCTCGAAGTCGAGCTTCGGCAGCACTTGCGGCCTGGCGGTGTGCGCCACCAGGAAGTTGACCAGGCTCAAGGCCAGGCTCGAGGCGGGAATCGCCGCCACCGCGATCAACAGGAGGAGCCGCGAGGTTCCTGCGCCGTGGCGTGCCGCGTAGAGGCAGAGCGCCAGCCCAACGGCGCCCGTCAGCAGCGCAACGGCGCCCAGATACACCGGCGCGGCATGAGCGAGAAGGAATCGTCCCAGGCGGCGCAACCACGACGGCGCGTAGCCGACGGCGCGTTCGAGCTCCTCCCGCCCGGCGTCGATCAACCAGTAGCCCACGTGTCGCCGGCGGTCGGTGTCGACATCGCTGGCCCGCGCCAGCGCCACCGCTTGCTGCGCGATCCACTCCTCGGCCCTCCAGTCGGTGGCGCGCGCCAGGCGCTCGATAGCGCCTCGGTAGCGGTCGCGCGTCTCGAAGTCCATGCGGCCGTAGACGCCCGGCGGGTCCTGCCGCAGCGCCTGATTGACCCTGCTGACCGCCTCGAAGAAGCTGCGCCAATCCTGCGTCCCCAGCTCCCGCAGACTGACGATGCAGTTGATCAGCTCGCCGCCGGCGGCGAGCTCGCTCGGTCCCTCCGGTTCCCTCCTCCCCGCGTCTTCCCGGTCAGCTCGCTCCCGACCTCTGCCGCCGGTCTCGGCGGCGGCGGCCGCCGTCCCTTGCGCCGGCTCCGCGAGGCCGAAGACGAGGGGAGCCAATTCGGTGATCCTCTCCAGCGCCGCCAGTCGCAGCATGATCGGCAGCGCCCAGAGCTCGGCGATGGCGAGCCCCGCCGCTTGCTGGTAGGCGGAGACGAAGGCGATCAGCTTGTCGATGTCGACCTCGCCCTTGCGGCGGCCGACGAAGCTGCGGGCGATGGCGTAGATCCTCGACCGTCCCTGCAGCGGCCCGGTGGTCAGATGGGGCAGCCCGCGGTAGAAATCGCGGGGCAGGGCCTCGGTGATGTATTCCAGCGTCGCCTGCAGCAAGTAGTCGTTGTCGAGCAGCCACTCGCCGCTGCGGCCCGCGCCCGCCGACAGCTCGACGTCTTCGGAAAGGAGCTGCAGAACTCCCCGTAGCTTCCGCTCGACGCCCCGCAGTCGACGACGGAAGGAGCGGAAACCGGGCTTACCGAGCGCCACCGTGTGGCTCCGCGCCAGCAGGGCTGCGGCGGCCTCCAACGACGGAGGATGATGCGGCGTGGTGCCCCAGGTCATGGGGCCTGTTCCATCAACCTCTCCTCGCCGGGCTCAGCGCACGACTCGGTGTTCGTGGCCTCGTAGGCAAGATCCTGGAAGAGCAGCAGGGGCACCTTGGTGTGGGCGATCAGGCTTCCGGCGATTCCCCCGTAGAGCCACTCCCCTTCGCCGCCGTGGCCGTGCGCGCAGCTCACGAGCAGGTCGGCCTGCTGCTCTTCGGCCACCTTCTCGATCGTCTGTGCCACCCGCGAAGAGACCAGCAGGTGCGAGCGCACCTGCAGCCGCCCTCCCTCGAAGCGGGCCTCCATGGCGTCGAGATACTCGCGTGCAGCCTTGCGATTGTGCTGAACAACCTGTTGGCGAAGCTTCTCCTCCTCCGGCGTGCGGGGGAAGCGGCGTGCCATCTCCGGAACCGGCACCACGTGCACCATGTGGAGGGTCGACGCGTGGGCTTCGGCGATGGTGCTGGCCAGACACAGGGCCCACTCCGCCCGCCGGGATCCATCGAGGGGAACGAGGATCCTGCGGAATGCCTGCTTCTCCAGGCCGGGCTCCTCTCGCGCCTCGGCCGGAACGAGCATGACCGAAACGTTGGCGGCGAAGACGATCTGCTGGACCGTGTTGCCCAGGCGGAAGGGTCCCCGGTGGCCGCGACCGTGGGTGGACAGCACGATCAGATCGGCGTCGCGGTCGCCGCTGCATTGCAGGATCTCCTCGGCTGGATCGCCCTGCGAGACGACGATCTCACAGCTCCGGCACTTGCCGGCGCAGCGAGTCTTGATCTCGCTCAAGTAGGCGAGGGCTTCGGCGCGAAGGAAACGCCAGTGCATTCCATCGTTGAAGGAGGAGCCGCCTCCACCGCTCTCGACGACCCGCTGCACGATGATTTCGGCGTCGAAGGCGGATGCCAGGGCGATGGCGCTGGCAAGCGCCGATTCGGCGTGGGCGGAACCATCCAGTGGGGCGAGAATTCGACGAATCATGGCAATGCGAATCTACAGGCCCGATGGGCGGCAAAAGATCGGCGCAAGCCCGAAAGACGTGTAGGAAGGAGCCCGACGCCGCCGTCGCGGCCGGAATTAGTTTTCTCTGCTGTCGTATTCGTTCCTACCGTCCTTTCAGCGCCTCTCCGATTTCGATTGCACGGCGATGCGAGCAACCTTGACGGAGACAGTATCACCACAGCATCGCTGGGTCCCGGTGGCCAGCGGCGGGTCACTGGATCTGCGCTGCCCGCTGTCGGGAAGGTTCGGAATCAGGAAGGTCTCGGGCCGTTCGGCGAGCAGCGCCATCAGCTCGTCGTCGACGTCCATGTCGCGCACTCCGTGGGCGAAGCCGTCGAGCCCGGCGCGCAGCAAGCCCTTGGCATCGGCCAGCGCGAAGATGTGGGCGGCGACCCGAAGATCGTGCCGGTGGGCCTCGTCGATGACGGCGCCATAGAGCTCCGGGGTGAGCTTTTCGACCGTGCCCCTGCGATCGTCGACCCAGATCTTGACCATGTCGACGTTGGCGGCGGCCAGCTCGCGGACGGCGGCGTGGGCCTCGTCCTCGGTGGTCACCCCGTAGGCGATCGGCCGCAACCTCCCGAGATCTGGCGGCGGCGCGTCTTGCCCGCGCCATGCTCGCTTCGCGGATCGAGGCCGCCGCCATGGTCACCGGTACTTTCCCAAGCGGCACGGCCTTCCGCCAGGGCGGCTGGTCCTGTCGCCAGGCCGGTGTCGCCGGGGCACTCGATGCCGCTTTCGCGGTCATGCTCTCCCTTCACCTCGAACCAGCCGTTGCCAAGATCGCCGCTGTTGCGCGAAACGTGCAACGCTCGCAGGCCGGCCGAAAAAGGCGCTCAGCGCACCAGATGCAGCTCGGTCTGGCGGCGCAGCATCCAGCGGGTGCGGCCGTCGGCGGTGACCTCGGCCTCCTCCTCCATGGCCATGCGCACCGGCTGGCCGCCCCACTCGGGGACCGGGGTGGTCACCTGCAGCTCAGTGGAGAACCACATCGATGGGATCACCGGCACGTCGCCGCGGCCCGGCACGCCTTCCTGGTAGTCCCACAGGCCGATCAGCGGGCCGGCGCCGTGGCCGTGGTCGCCGATCGGATGCGTGTACATGGTGCCGTTCAGGCCCTCGCCGCGCATCCGCTCGAGCACGACGGTGAGGATCTCGTTGCCCGTGCGCCCGACCCGAATCTCCTCCATCAGGATGTCCTGCAGGCGCTTGGCGTTGTCGAGCGCCCGCTGCAGGCCGGCGGGCGCCTCGGTCTCGCCCTCGCGCAGCACGTAGGCCATGTGCTGGGTGTCGGTGTTCAGCCGCATGGCGGTGATCCCGAAGTCGCAGTGCAGCACGTCGCCGCGCTCGATGACCGGGGCGTTGCCGAGCGCGGCGCCGGCGGCGTCGCGCCGCTGAATGCTCACCGAGGGTTGAAACCAGGTGCTCAGCCCCATGTCGTTGACCCGCTGCCGCATCCACCAGACGACGTCCTCTGTGGTGGTCACGCCGGGCTCGATGACCAGGTTCGAGAAGGCCGCCGAGATGACCTCGTGGACGATCGCCTGCAGCCGCCGGTATACCGGCGTCATGCTCGGTACCCGCATCGCCAGGTAGTCGATCGCCAGCCGCGGGTTGCGTACCACGCGGGCGGTGTACTCGGGACCCAGCGCCGCCGCCATCTGCTCCCACTCGCCGGCGGTCAGGCCGTCGGCGAAGTTGTGCTCGTGGTCGATGTTCACCGCGATCACCCGCGGGTCGCGCTCCGCCACGACCTGGGCGAGCAGCCGCCACTGGCCGGCGCCCCAGAGCTCGGCCGGCTGGTCCCGCGAGGTCGGCAGGTCGGTCCGGTAGTCCTGGTAGAGTCCGCCCTGCGAGCCGCCGCCGAGCGCCAGCCGCTCGACGCCGGCCTCCGGGCCGCGGTCGAAGAACACGTAGATGGTGCGACGGCGGGCCGCGAACGAGGTCGGCGCCACCAGGGCCCGGAACACCGGGTCCTCGTTGTACTCGCGCATCGCGACGATCCACATGTCGACGCCCTGCTCGCGCAGGATCGCCGGCAGGTTCACCTCGAGCCGCTCCTTCACCCAGGCCTGCTGCACGGCCGCCTGCTGCCGCAGCGTCCCGAGCGGGCGGGCGGCGTCGTAGGAGCCGGTCTGTTGGGCCGCGGCTGGTGGCAGTGCCGGGCGCACCGATCCCGGTGTCGCGCCGCTGGCGGGTGCGGTGACGAAGGCGAGAGTGAGAGCGGTCAGCGCTACGGCGCGAAGTAGCATGAGTGGGTCTCCAAAGCAGATTTCGGAAGGGGCGAGCTCGGCCCGGCCTGCGGAAGAAAACCGGGTGAGCCAGGCTCGGAGCGAGGAATCATCGGGGATACAGTCAGCGCTGCTCCTCCTCAGTCGCCTGGAACATCTGGTCGCGCCCGGCATCGAGCGCGTCGTGGTGGAGGATGGCGTTGAGCACGAGGGCCGCCTGCCCCCAGGTCTGGTGGCGCCACATCGGGTTGATCGCGAACATCACCACGTGGCCGTCGCCGACCGGCGCGTCGATGATCGCCGGGCGGTCGGCGAGGGCGCTGCCGTTGTTGAGCATTCCCGAGAGAAGAAGGTCGCCGGCCC
>Ga0214471_10001737_pt1 | contig 17235 bp, 14 predicted proteins | sample RVTome_5_FD_207665 | JGI IMG/M metagenome (GOLD analysis project Ga0214471, IMG submission 207665) | Soil microbial communities from uranium-contaminated site in the Upper Colorado River Basin, Wyoming, United States - RVT142D155 | ecosystem: Environmental > Terrestrial > Soil > Contaminated >... | reverse complement strand
GTCTCCGGCGGCAACTGCGGGGAGGGGTAGAGCAGGATGTTTTGGCGGGGTTTTCTGGTTAGGACTAGCATTGTCTCCTCCTGTGAGATCACGAAGGGGACGACGCTAGCACGACGAATTCACGGTTGTCGCCTGCCTATAGGCAGTCTACCTATAGTGCGCCACCACGCTTGCAGCACATCGCACTTGATGGTGTGGCGACTCATCGTCTGTCGACACGGTGGTATTGCGCGCGCTCTACTCTCGCGCGTGACGACAACACCAAGAGATCAGATCGCCAAGCGTATCCGCCTTCTCCGGCGGCAACGTGGCTGGTCACAGGAACGGCTTGCCGATCTAAGCGGGCTTCACCGCGCTTACGTCGGCACACTGGAAAGGGCGGCTAAAAGCCCAACAGTGGATACATTGGCAAAAATCGCCAGCGCGTTGGGGATAACGATTCGCGAGCTTATCGACTGTGACGACGTCGAATAGCCCCACGGGCCGAATCGAGTCCGTTCTCGCTGCGTTTCGTTGACTGCTCCGAGAGAGGCGGCCCTAATGCCTGACCTTCCTTTCGGCCAACATGAATGGAGAGTTGGCCATCGAGCGCATGAGCGAACTTCACCATCGAGTCAATAGTAAAGTTCGTGTCACCACGAAAAACCTTGGTGACGTAGGCCGGCGTCTTGCCAATGCGCCGGGCAAGCTCCGCCTTGTTTACACCTTGTTCTTCCATCAGACGGAACAGGTCCTCGGTGAAATCGTGGATAGCCTTCCCCACCCAGTACGCGTCGCGCTTTCTTGCTTTCTCAAGGAGAGACCGGAAACTCTTCTTAGCCATTGTCGTCTTCCTCGATTTCTAGATCGTTCCGCGATTTCGCCGCGAAGTACTGCTCTTTGATGCGGACTGCTTTCGCGATCTCTATCCTCGGCGTCTTCTGGGTGTCTTTCACGAACCCGTGGGTACATATGATGATGCGCCCCTTGTCATAGAACCAAAGCACGCGAAGCCGCCGCTTGATGAACTCGTAAATATCACCCTGAATCTGATGACAGATGTCCTTGTTGCGCGGTGGGCCGCTGATAGAAACTCGTTCGAGCAACTCAAGCATGTGGTCGCCATCGTCCTGAAGGTTAGCCCCCAAGCCATCGAGAAACTCGATCAGCTCGCAACCGCCACGAGCGTCGCAGGCCGCGAAAACCGTAAACGACTGCCCTTGCAAAAGTCGTCGAATGCGCATATTAACCTATAAGTTAATATCGGTCAATCAAGCGGCGGGACGTCGAGTTTCTGGGCGATGTAATCGACGACGTCCGTGAGATCCGGGTGCTCCTTGTCACGGATGGATGCGCGAAAGGCCTCCTCGACCAGTGCCACGTCGCCGCCGGCGAGCTGCAGGAGCTTGTCGAGCACCTCTGCTTCCTTTCGAGTCATGATACGCATTGGCACGTCTCCAACTCTCTTAGAGACAATAGGAACCGTAAAACAAGGGCTACCGTGGACCAGTACAATCTCTGCCGGCTCAGTGCCCCAGTTCGGGATCAAGTCTCCCCTTGCCCAGGATTACGCCAGCCGACGCGGTGAGCTTCAACAGCAGATCTGCGGGATTTTGCACATCGTTGTGCGGTAGCGGCTAAGTTCCATACCACCGTACAATCACATCACCGAGGCCATGGGTCGTAGTTGGACATGGTCGTCGAGGAGATCATGCGGATCCGCGCGAGGTCGAAATGGCCGAGATCGCACTAAGACTTACTGGCCCCGATCTTGCTTCGCGCAAGACGGCGGCCATCGAGCGAAACACGCTTCTTAGTCACGTTGCCGCCGGTAACCGGATCAGGGTTGACCTGAGCAGGGTCGTCTCGCTGTCCTACGCATACGCCGATGAGCTTTTCGGCGTGCTGGTAGTAGTCAAAGGATGGGGCTGGCTGACAAAAAACGTGCGATTGAGCAACGCCAATGAGCGTGTGCTGCGTGTAGCGGCGGAAGTGATTTGTCGCCGCCTAAAGGAAATCAGATGCAACGAAAACCACTAATTGAAACCAACCCATATTTGCGCGATCCGGAGAAGTTCCGGAAGGCTCTGATTATCAGCGCTGCTAGCTCGACCGCCATCGAAACGGGCGCTCCGGTCGCGTCCGTCGTGCGCATGTTGGACGAAAGTGCTGAAACCGGGCATCTCACGACAATGCCGGGGTCTTCTCCGCAAACGTAATCTAGATTAGGCCTTTAACATCGCCGCGATCAGCGGCCTGCAGGCAAGCCAGCTCCGCGCGACATAGTCCACTATTCGACGGTCCCGTGTCCTTTTGCATTGCGCATAGTGAAATGAGGCGCCAATCATCAACTGTAGATTGGAGCGCTTCATTGCCAGACTATCGTAGGTCGCCCGGAGCCACTGCGGCTGCAATCGAACGCGTGCCCCTGCGCGCCCCTGCGGGAAGGCGGTACGCAAGTCGTATTCAAGCCGAGCATCATGAAAGGGCTTCCCGCGCTGCGAAAGATAATGCCGCTGCACAATCTCAACCCATGGAACCGCTCCCTCTGCCCCCCGCAGGGCGCGGAGCAGATTTGTGTTGATGCTGCCAAGGAGGTCAACGAAGCTGTCGAAACCCGGCGCCACGAGGTTAGCGCGATACGCCGGCTTGACACTGTTCGGCACTGTCACCGTTGCCAGCAGGCGGTCGCGCCAAATAGCGAGCGTGAGATGCGGAAAATTGGTAAATTGCTCGACACGCTTGGCCGCTTTAAGCCGGAGAAAATCCCAGACCAGAATCCCGTCTTTGCCGGTGATTGCCCCGCGGCCCTGGCCTTTTGGGTCGATGCCCAATACCCGCACAAGATCTTTGCGGGCACGCAGGTCCGCCATCATCAGCTTGAGGAGCCGCTTTGCCTCAAAATAGTTGTAGGGTTCCTTTTCGCCAAAAGGGATGCCCGAAAACGTCGTCAATGTGCCTTCTTTCAAGTATTCCTCCTCCACAAGGCGGTTCTCGGCAACAACAAAATAGTCCGCCGCCCGCCTCGCCCATTCGGACTTGTCCGATTCCCCGATGAGCCATGCGTAGACATCTGACCATTTCTTTATGATCACGCCGGCCGGAAGACGGCCCCTGGGTAATTCGGTATCCAGAACCAGAACTTTGGAACGCCTGAGCCCACGTCGCTCGGCCGTGCGAAGGTGGCGCAGTAGCTGGCCAACACTAAGTGGAGCAGCGACCTTGCTCTCGATCAGCAGTGCCCATTCATCGCCTTGGTATATGCACGCATCGGGCAAACCACGTTGCTCGGCCTCGTCTTCCGTTGGTTGTGATTCGCCCGGAAAACTTTGTTCAACCAACCCTATCGGCGCCGTACGCGATACTGGCCGCCCCGTGGCCCACCGAACGAATCGCCGGAGCAGGCGACGATCCTCGAGCAGCGCGGTAGCAAGCGCATGGGTCAGCCTGTTCTCTGGCTGGGAGTATTGATCAAAGACGTTTCGCATCGACGTTTCAAAAAGTAATGAACCTACGCGAAATCAGACCCAAATCATCAATCTCCCGACGCCCCCCATCCTGAGTAGCACCTCCGTATAGTCTCAATACTTCAGTTCTGACCCGATTATCCTCGGCATGTTGAAGCATGCGCTTAGGATATACTGTCAAGGTTCTTCTCCATCAACATTGGCCGCTTCTCCTTGGATTCCCTTTTCAAATGTTACTTTGTCTACTTCAAACAAATCTACTGTGCGTTTCTTAATAGCAACACCATGTTCGATCAACATATCGAGTAGCTTCTCGCCATCAATTAGACTGATTGGTGCCGCACCAGGATAGACCGCTGCATCGCGCGCGCCTTTGCTCACTGTCCCAAGTGTAATGAGCGTACCCCGAATTGCCTGATGGTACGGCAGAGCACCACAAAGCTGATCGAGAAGTGGACGGCCTACACTCGAATTAGGAGTACGCTTCACTTGCACGACCTCACGAACGGTCGTGATGCCAAATTGGACGGTCGCCACCACGTCAACGCCCTTGTCCCCCGACTCCTTTGTAACAATCACGTCTTCGTAGCCAATCGACTCCAACAACTCACGGATCAAATGTTCGAACTGATAGGGCCGCATACCACAAAGCAGCGCGTAGAGGGCTTCACGCTGCTTCGCATTATGTTGGTTCGCCGCTCGGAGCACCGCACGCTTGGGATCATCATCAACTGCCGATCCACTCTGAGCATATTTAAGTCCAACATCGGTTATTGTGTAAGTAATGCCGTCACGCGACACCAGGTTACGTTCAACCAGGTTGCGCAGCCGTCTACTAAGGCTATCCCGAATCGTACCGGTGGTAGTAAATTTAGAGCACTCCTGCAAGAACTCTGTCCATTCCGGAAGCAGGTCTCCGCGCTTTGCCTGTGTTTTCGTGGCAAGGATGTTGAGCAATTTCAGCATGCCCTCCATCTCATCCAAGTACTGTACTGTCGCGGGGTCGTCCTTCAGAAACAGCCTTCCACGCTCGGAAGGCTCATATACGCCTTCTCTGTTGGTGACCAGAAGCTCGAAACCGTTAATAAACAGGTACGAGCCATAGATGTGGCGTGGGTTGACTTGGTTGCTACTTTCAACCCAGATGCGCCGCGCCAATTTCGCGTCTGCACCACTGAGACGCTCGTCGATCCATCTATCCGGCTCAGACCAATCTACCGGGTTCTGTGGCGTGCCAGTTTGATCCCAGATTGCCTGGATCAGATGCATCACATCCGACTTGTGCACACCTGCCAAAATCTTCATGGTTGCCCGTACCCGCGAATACCTCGGAAACAATGGTGTGCGAACCTTCGTTTCTTTATCGCTCATATTGTGATAACCCCTAGATTCTTTACTTCGCTTTCTGGTTCGCCGCTTGCGCCGCGAGCAATCTTTCCTCCGCCTCACGACCCATGGACCTTCGCGCGTACCGTAATGCCTCGTCGTCTATCGTTGCACCCTGTCTAACCAGCTCATCCACAACACGCGCTCGGTTATGGTAAGCGGCCCAGTGCAGTGCGGGCCTGTCCTTCTTGCCGCCATGAGTATTGGGATCAACACCCATCTGCAGCAAGCTTAGCGCGGTAACCTGATCGCCCTTCTGAATAGCCAGGATTAAAAGGTTGCCATGTTCGTCTGGTGAGAATCGCGCAATTCTTTTGCGTGCATCATCTTGTGAAACAGCGAAATCCGAGATTGACCGTAAAGCCTTTGATCCCGTGGTCGTCTCGCCGAGTACGCCCAATGCGGTTTCAACGAAGAACGGCATAATCGGGGTAATATAAGGCTCCCTCCCTTCGCTTCGCATCTTGACGCTCCAGTCGACAACCGTCTGCTTTTGTTTTTCACTTTCTGATCGATTGATTACGTCGATGGTCACATGGCGGGTAAATACTTCAACGACCTTTGTCCTTTGCTTTGATCCCACAATACCAATGGTCGGCGAACTGGTTGACGTTCCCGAGTAACTTGCCATGGCGCCATCCGAGTACACTGTGCCGGAATGAAACGTTGTCCCGCCACCAACTAGGCCGTACACCGGAACGCTATAGGAGCGAAGCTCCGTCCTTCCGTCGTCTGCGGCATAATTCAGAACGACCACATAGTCGGCTTGGCGAATTTCCGTCGGTTTCCAACCGTCACGACGAAGAAACTTGGTTATTAGTGCAGAATACTCGGTAAACTCGAGGTCGTTGGCGCGCTCCTTCGGCGTATAGATCGCGAAGGTCGCCGTTGACTTCATGGGGTGTGCGGTATTCGCAAAGCTGTTGTAGTGAATAATCACTCCGGCCCGGATTCTGTAGGCAGAATCGTACGCCGAGTCGAGTTTCTTGTTTGACGAGCCGCCACAGGCAGAAAGAAGTACGGCTGTCGACAGAATAATTACCGCTCGAATATTCAGCATCGATATGCACCTCTATTCAATTATTGCCCTGCAGCGCTCAAGAATCGTTGGTAGCGCTCCTCCAACAGGTCAGGATTTGGCTGATGCTCGACCGCCCTCGGCAACAGCAACTTCTGCTGGTGCATGCCTTTCAACCCATGCAACAACATCGGCCCATCCTCCTCATTCAGGATATCAGCCCGAACCTCGATCACATAGTCGGGCCGTATCGCCAGAAAGTACTTGTCGAAGGCGGCGTGGTGGAGCTTGCAAAGGGCGATACCATTTGAGACCCGGGGCTCGCCTTCCGGCTCGGCGTCAGGAATGATGTGCGCGGCATCGAGCAATTCCTCATGCCGCAGCCGGCACAGCGCGCATTGCTCACGATAGGCCTGCAATACCCGTTCGCGGAATGAGCGCTGATGTACCCGCTGCCTCACCGTCGCCGTGATGTAGGCGCGCCGGCCGTCTTCCACCCAGAGCGGCACTGCCTCGCCCGGGGCATCATACTTCGCAAAGCTCGCGTCATCGACTTCGACCTTGAACGTGAGCGCCTTCGGATCATCCCCAACGATGAACACCGGCCAGATGGCGAGATACTTGCCCTCGACCACCCGATGAAAGTACACCAACGGCGTCTTCAGGCCCATCGCCTTGCGCAAGCCGGCATTGTCCGGATGTTGTGGGTCGGTTCCGCGGTAGCGGTAGAGGAGCAAACCGTCCGAGGTATAGCCGTCATCATACGGCCCGCTCGGGATGGCGGTGATGGATAACGGCATATCGAGCACCCGGGGCTTGAAAATCCCCTGCGGCCCAAGCAAGGGCACGCGGTTGCCATCAAAGGTAAACCCCTGCGCCAACACGCTTCTTGGCAGCACGTCACCGTGCAGCTCGACCTGCTCGGTAAGCCACGTGAAGGCTGCTTGCCGCACCCGGGTATCGTGATTCGCCGCCACCATTAGTCCGAAAACACGTTAAGGTTGTGCCACTCAAGTAGCTCTCTCGCCGGCCTTTCGTTGAGACCCGGCGGCAGGACCGCGAGCGGCCGCCCGTGATGCGCGTAGTACTCGTGGCCGTTTTCGTATTCCTCCTTGATGCGCTTGCTGACTTCCACCCGCAGGTCCGGCGTGACCGTCAGCAGGCCGATGTCAAACAACTTGTGCAGGTCAGAGCGTAGCAGCAGCCCATTCCGAACGAGGTTGGGTCCGGACCGGGCGTAGGGTTTGATATGGGCCGCCTCCAGCACCGGCAGCGTTCGCTCGCCCGATATCGCGCAGCGGCGTTGATAGGCGTCGGTGACCAGCACCCGGAACGCCCCCTGCCCCAACCTCGCCTTGACCAGATATTCGGGGGCTTCGCGGCGGTCCTCGTCGCGTAGCTCGCTGGATTGCCAAACGCCAAGGGCGTAGAGCTTATCCACCACGGCCGCCCAGAGCGACCGGCCCGGTTCCGTGCGGCTGTCATAGGTCTTCCCCTGAACGATGTTGGGTGCCCAATCCTTAGGCACGGGAATCCATTCCGGCTGCGGGAAGAAGAACGGCTCGGCCAAGACATTGCACCCGACAATCGGGTCCGGCTCCGGCTTATGCGCATCACCGCTCTTGGCGCGGTACTTGCGGATACGCGCCAGGAACTCGGCGTAATCCGTTACGCCGTTCTTCTCCCCAAACGCCTCCCAGGCCAGCGAGCACGGCAGCGCCGAGTACCGGACAAAGAAACCTCCCCCGACCACGTAGTTCTTGGGGCTGTGCAGCTTGAACAGAAAGGGCTCACCGGGTGCCAGGGCGCGAAACTCCCGCCCGCCGCTCGGCTGCCAGAAGTTGACCTCGTCCGGATTGCGCTCGGCCAGGTGGTCAAACCATCCCTCGTCCGTCACCCCAACCCAGACTTTCATCGTGCCTTAATCTCCGGGGGTTGAGTTTCCGCCGTTGCCGTTCAAGTCCGTGGCAATTTCGCGGAACTGTGCCAGCGCTGCCTCCAGGTCCTCTACAATCTCCTGCGCCAGCACATCCGGGTCCGGCAGGTTCTCCGAATCCGACAGGGTTTCATCCTTGAGCCAGAAGATATCGAGGCTGGCCTTGTCGCGGTTGATCAGTTCCTTAAATTCATAAGCGCGCCAGCGGCCCTCGGGCTTCTTGTCGGACCAGGTGGGTTTGCGCTGATGGCGGTTTTCGGGGTTGTAGCACTTCACGAATTCATCGAGGTCTTCGCGCTTCAAGGGGTCGGTCTTAAGCGTGAAGTGCATGTTCGTGCGCAGGTCGTAGATCCAGAGCTTCTTGGTCCACGGGGTCTCGCTCGCCGGTTTCTTGTCGAAGAACAGCACGTTCGCCTTCACGCCCTGGGCGTAGAACAGGCCGGTGGGCAGGCGCAGCAGGGTGTGGACGTCGCACTCGTGCAGGAGCTTGCGGCGGATGGTTTCGCCGGCGCCACCTTCGAACAGCACGTTGTCGGGCACGACCACGGCGGCGCGGCCGTTTTGCTTGAGCAGGGTTTTGACGTGCTGGACGAAGTTGAGCTGCTTGTTCGAGGTGGTGGTCCAGAAGTCGCCGCGCTCGACGATGTCGCGCTCTTTGCTGACCTTGCCCTCTTCACCCACGATCGTGGTGCTGCTCTTCTTGCCGAAGGGCGGATTGGTGAGCACCAGGTCAAAGCGGTCGCCGGGGTCGGCGGCCAGCGAGTCGGACACCACAATGGGCTCGAAATCCTGGCTGCCGATGCCGTGCAGCAGCATGTTCATGGCGCACAGCCGCGCCGTGGCCTGCACCAGCTCCCAGCCTTTGAAGGTTTCCTCCTTGAGCTTGGTCTTTTGCGACTTGGTCAGGTTTAGATTGTGCTTCACCACATAGTCGTGCGCCGCGAGCAGAAAGCCGCCGGTACCGCAGGCCGGGTCGCTTACGGTCTCGCCGGGCTTCGGGGCCATGACATCCACAATCGCCTGGATCAGCGGGCGCGGGGTGAAGTACTGGCCGGCGCCAGACTTGGTGTCCTGGGCATTCTTTTCCAGCAGACCTTCGTAGGCATCGCCCTTCACGTCGGCGCTCATCGACACCCAGGTTTCCTTGTCGATAAGGTCCACGATCAGCCGCCGCAACTTGGCCGGGTCCTGGAATTTATTCTGCGACTTGTTGAAGATCAGCCCAAGCAAGCCCTTCTGGTTGCCCAGCGCCTCAAGCGTGTGGCGGTAGTGATCGAACAACTCGTCGCCGTCTTTCTTGATGAGGCTCGGCCAATTGTATTTCTCCGGCACCGGGCTCCTTTGGCTGTACGGCGCCTTGGTGCGCTCGTCGGCCATCTTGAGGAACAGCAAATACGTCAACTGCTCGACATAGTCGCCGTAGGACATGCCGTCGTCGCGCAGGACGTTGCAGTAATTCCAGAGTTTTTGGACGATATCCGATGAAGTCATCTTTTAATACAACTCATGTAGCACAGCCATATTCTTATACGCGCGCACGAACACGCTGCCGCAGTCTTGCTCTCAGTTGTGCGTAGAGCTGTACGTCATTCCTGGCGCGATCTTCAAGTGCTACCGCCAAGGCGTACCTCTCTTCGTTTTGCACTAAGTCCTTTGCCCAATCTTCGACTTGATGCGTAACAACCACGAATAATCGTTTTCCATGGAGCAGTGGCGAACTGTTCGGTAAGACCTTCATCGTCTTCGCGGCCGCCATAACTGTGCCTTTGCTTCTGATCTGACTCCCCGGCGCTAGACCACCCCACTCCCCGACATTTTCAAGGTCAGAACCTTCGCGAAAGCGAGCAGCTACAGTGTCGATATCGTCATCGGCAACAACTTTGAAAGCTATCTTGGAGCCTTTGTAGGCCTTCCGTGTTGAACGACATGGTCGGCAATGCGCTAATGCAACTCGGATACTCCGCTCACATCTGCCGGGCGCCAGGAAATCCCCAGGTAGCGGTATCTCGAAGAACTGCGCTTGGTCTGCACCGATTCTCTCTTCAGCTACTAAAGTCACACATGTTTCAAGAGAGTAAAGCGTTTTGTCGCCATCAGGGAGTCCATATCCGTAACCGAAGTTTCCAAGCTGTCCACCGTCATCGCCTGCGCTCTCTACAAGGTTCCTAGCAGCACTTGGCCGGCTTGCATTGAGCAAGAGTAAGGCGCGAACCAAGTTCGCTGATGCGTCTGGATATTCACGCAATAAACGCGCTGCAATATTACTCACTTTTGGCGCGGCAAAGCTCGTGCCAATAACTGGCACAAACAGACGGTCACCCGCATATGTGTGCTTCACCGCAATTTCGCCGATATTTGGATCAGCCGGATTGAATCGTGGCTCACCTCCGGCCCGAAGGTCCACTGCAACGTTACCCCCATACTCGACCAGTTCCGGTTTTATAGCTCCATTTGGTCCGGGTCCCGTTCGAGTAAAGGGTGAGAGTTCATCAACACGTGCAATCGGCTGGAGATTCACATCGCGCGGATACCTGGCGACCTGCCGATCTGCATCGTATCGCGCCAGACTACCTACAGTTATTGCGTTCAGCGCAGGGGCCGGATCAATAATTCGCGCCTCTGGCGTACATAGATAGCGCGGATAGTCTGCCCTCCAATCTCTTGGAACATCGTCTGTTCCCGAGAAATTCCCGGCCGAAACCACAAACACGACATCCGATTCTCTAGCCAACTCATCGAGCACGGCCGCCAATCCCTTGACATGCCTTCCATCATACGGCTGCTGCTTGTCACCGAAAGAAATATTGAAGACTCGACAACCAAGTTGGCCATTGAAATAGCTGACCGCGTCGACAACCTGATTGGCAATAAGCCTTCGGTCATATTCGTTCCGATCTCCGGAAAGTACCTTACCGCTGAGTAACCGCAGGGATGTCGGAAAATGTCTCTGTTCTACGCATTTTTCGACGTCGCCATAAAGTGCAAAACCAGCAACTGCACTTCCATGTCCTGACTCATCGATTGGGTCACGCCCAGCGACAAATGATGCTTCTTCACCAAGCGTTGGTGCGATCAAAGGATGTCCTGCAACGATGCCTGAATCCAGAACCGCAATAGATGTTGTGTCATCGTCATTAGGGCCTTCTACCGTTATGTCTCTTAACTCGGTATCGTATTCTGCTGTTTCCAAAAATATCGCTGGTGGCAATTCTATAACTCGGACGGTTTCAAGTTCGAGCATCTCGTCTAACAAGCCGCCTGTGAGACGCGTCCGAATCAAGACGACTGATCCTGTCGCTAGTTGATCCCAGACTTCTGCACCCCTCTGCCTCAACCATGCGGCTGTCTGGTCACATTCACGGCGATTAGCTTGCAACGACTCACGCGGCCACAGTTCGAGGTCGACAACCTTAGTATCCGCACCTGTCCATACTTCTTGACGTAATGTTCGCCCTATCCTGTCATCGCGCTGCCATGTCCCCACTTCCTCAATTGCGTGAAAAACATTGGCAGATACGCCACGTCCGGTCTGGCCTGCCTTATACCGTTCAAGCCGTGTCAGAAATTCCTGTTTCGCTTGTTCACTAACAAATACAACCAGGGTCTCATCAGATTCTTCAGAAATGACGTCAATTCCAAATGATCGCAACGCTTCTTCGGTGACCGTCTCGGCCTGAATTCGGAGCCTCATAAGTAGGCCTGGGTCGAATTGTTGGGGTTTCAATTGGGTCAGATTCTGCTCTGCCCCTTGCAGTTGTTGGCCAAGAACTTCGCCATGCTGTTGGACATTCTCGTGCTTGCGGACGGCTACGCCACCACCGCCCCCCTTTCGTCGAGGTGGCGCCGGAACAAGACGCGTGAGTACTAGATGCGCATATCGCTCAGCCGGCATTTCTTATCTCCCTATGCCCTTTACTTTCGACCGGCTTTCAAGGCGATATTCTTGCGTTCTCTTTCACGCTTAAGCGCATCTTCAAATATGTCCTTATCAACCGTCTTTCGACCTTTTAGAATTGTTTGCTTTATCGCCTGAATTACGACACGTTCAATATCTGCGTGCGAAAAGCCTTCCATGTGCTGATGAAAGTCTCTCGAGTCCGTTGGCAAATCATACTCAGTCGACCGAAGCTTCAATTCAAGCAATCTGCGTATCTGTTCTGCGTTTGGCCGATCAAAGAAAAATATCTCGTCAAACCTTCGCCAAAGCGCGCGATCAAGCATTCCCTCGTGATTCGTGGCCGCAATAAGCAAACTTCTTCCGCGATAGCTATCGAACATCTGCAAGAAAGAATTCACAACACGCTTCAGCTCCCCGTGTTCTGCTTCGTCTTCTCTTTCTTTAGCAATCGCATCAAATTCATCAAAGAGCGCTACAAACCGTCCTCTCTCTAAAAATTCGAACACCTTCCGGAGATTCGCTGCGGTCTCACCGAGGTAGGAAGAAACGACCGCATCGAAGCGGATCACAACTAGCTCCAATCTAAGCTCACCTGCAATAACCTCCGCTGTGAGCGTCTTGCCACACCCTGGTGGACCACAAAACAAGAGTTTTGATTTTGGTCGTAGCCCATGTGAACGTAGAACCTCATCGCGATCTTGTTCAAGAATGACTTCTTCAATCATCGACTTGTTATGGTCCGAGAGCACAACATCCGCTAGGAAACGGCACGGTACTCGCAACTCTAAAAGAGGAAGACTTCTCTCCGTGTCCTTAGGAATATCGGAAGGTCGAACGCTTGATATGCGTAGATTGTCGCCTGCAAGGTCCGGTACACCACTCTGCAGTAGCCGTTGTAGATCATTTGCAAGGAGGTGATGATGTTTTGCTCGCTCCTCTTGAATGATCTGCTCTGCGGCCAGTCGGAATGACTCTTCGTCTCCCTGAGTCACACCTTTGAAAAGTTGTCGCAGCAGTTTCCCACTAGCCATTGGAGTTCTCCTCGCGTTTCTAGTCGGCTACCGGCCAAATCATCTGGCCAAGCTCAATGAAGTTGGTACGATCACATATTAACACTTGCAACGCTCCCACTGCTTCTTCTTCTAACCGCGCTATCCAGACTATTTGATCCAAGGCAGTTCAGCGTACCAGAGAAGGCGGCTGTCAATATGGACTGTCGGAGACGCTCGCCGCGCTTAAGAGTCACGTAGACTTGAGCCTTGATTTCGCGAACGAGGGAAAAACGGCGGTCGATTTCGGCGACGATACGAGCTTGTTCACTCAGCGGTGGGCAGGTGAAATAGAGTTGCCGAAGGATTTCCTGATTTAGGAAATCGCGGGTGCTCCCCTTACACAGGTCTGATACCTGCTTGAGCACAAACGGTGATCCATTGAACAGCAATACAAAGAACTCCGGCAACATCCCGTTTTTAGCGAGACTTACCTTCATTAGGTTGGTGGATATCCTCACTTCTCCGATGTCCCTTGGTACAACGCAGACTTCACCAACGGTGCCCGAACGCGAAATAAGAACATCGCCCGCCATGACGGCGTAGCCAGCGAGCTCCTCAGCTTTCTGAAGCGAAACATGGATCTTGCTACCACGCACGAAGCGCATAGCCTCTATGTTTTCAATGCCAAGTACCGCAACGCCTTCATCTCGGTGCTCATGTTTCTTTAGTAAGCTGCCAAATGGCCCCGTTTTCATCGCGTTTCGTACGGGCGGCAGAAGTTGATCGATAGATGCGTACACCCACCCCTCCGGCAATTCAGGCAGATCGGTGGTGTCTGGCGCAGCGGGTTCTTTGTACTTGCCCTTGCCTTTCCACTGGCTGCGGCGGGTTTCGAGGATGCGTTGCAGGAGTTGGGCGCCGGTCTCAAAGCTGCGGCCTTCGCGGCGGGCGAGGTCGGCTTCGGTTTCGACGAGGCGGCCTTCGACGGCGGCTTTGAGGACTGCGGCTTTGTAGCGTTTGAGGTTGGCCTTGACGCGCTTGAGGTTGGCGACGGCTTCGTCGAGGCGGGAGAATTGTTTTTCGATTTCCGCGACGATGCGTATTTGTTGGTCGAGGGGCGCGATCCGAATGGGGACGTTTCGAATATTGTCTAGATTTAGTACGGGACGGCCCAGTCCGTACGCCATGCCCTCAAGGTGAGTCTTGTCACCGTTAAACTTTGTTGTTAGTTGGTAATGGAGAAATTTTCCTACGCGCTTATCTTTCAGGCGAACAAGTGCCACTGATTGGCTGACGTATGCTTCCTCTATGTCGTTTTCCACGAGAGCGATCTTTCCCACGTTCGCTCCGGTAATTGTGATAAGGATGTCACCTTTGAAAACGCGGGTTCGCTTGCCTTCAACTTTCGCGGGAAGCTCGACACGCGCAACGTCATCGAGCCGGAGTCGATTGGTATTAATGTCCTGCGTTCGTATGAAGAGTGCGCCCTTATCGGAATAGTACTTGGACCAATCACGAGAGCCACTTGTGACATATTCAACAATCTCGCCGAATGTGGTCTCCATCCAGCTGCTTGGTAACTCTTTCGCGTTTGCGTTGGATGTCATGCCGCTAACGTCTCGTTCAATTCTTCAATGATCGTATTCAGCTTGCCGCCGAATAGTTGATGCACTTTGCCGAGCCCGCCTTGTTGTGAGAACGGCGCGTACTCGAAATCGTCTGGCGCGATGCTGAGGTTGGCGGCGATGTGGTCGCGGATCATTTCGAGCCACTTCAATTGTTCTGCGGTGAATCGACTGCCCTCACCCCTGCCCTCTCCCGGAGGGAGAGGGGGTTGGGTTGCGAGCCACGCCTTGAAGTTGGCGTTGACGCGCTCGGGGAACGGGATGAGTTCGTTGTCCTGGTGGATGGCGAAGCGCACGAGGGACACGAGGTCAGTGAGGATGCGTTTGGCGCTGGCGCCTTTGACCTTGGATTTTTCCAGCGCGGCGTAGGCGTTCCAGAGCTGGGATTCGTTCCAGAGGTAGGGCGGCTTTTCGATGGCGTCGGCGAGTTCTTTGACGGCTTCGAAGGTGAGGCGGTGTTTGTAGGGTTTGCTGTAGAGGACTTGCAGGGCGGTAATTTCGTCTTTGTGGTCCTTGATGAATTGCTCGAAGGATTGGACCATGCCTTTGGCGCGGTCGAGGGCTTCGGGGGAGAAGCCGCTTTCGAGGACTTTGTCGGCGCTGACGTGGTCGATGGTGATTTCGGTTTTGGCTTTTAGTTCGATGAGAAGCTGGCGCAGGCTTGGATCGTGTAGCGGTTTGACGGCGTCTTGCACGATTTTCCCGCGAATCGCTTCGCGGTTGGGCGCCTGCGGCGCGGTTCCCCGGGCTTCGCTGCGCTCAGCCCAGGCTACATTGATTTGGTCCGGGTCGAGGGATTGGACGATGCGGTGGGCGAGGTCTTTGAGTCCCAGGCCGCCGCTCGCGGCGCGTATCTTTTTGTCGTCGTCGGCACTGATGCGGTGTTCCATTCTCGCGAGGCGGCCGGCGAGGGAGGTGAGCACGTCGTCTTCGGTGTTGCCGAAGGCGACGGCTTGCATGAGCTTTTCGAAGCTCACGGTGGGCTTTTGCTCCATGGGGCGGGAGTCGGTTTTGTCCTGCTCGCAGACGCCGACGGCGTCGACGATGACGAAGTGGTCCTTGGCCTTGGCGTCGGGGGTGACGCTTTGCAGGTCATCGGCCTTCATGATGCGCACGCCGCGGCCTTTCATCTGCTCGAAGAAGGCGCGGGATTTGACGGCGCGCATGAACATGACGACTTCCACCGCCTTGATGTCGGTGCCGGTGGCGATCATGTCCACCGTCACGGCAATTCTGGGCATGGGGCTGACGCGAAAGTTGTTGATGAGTACTTTTGGACTCTCGCCGGTGGTCTTGTAGGTGATCTTCTGGGCGAAGTCGTTGCCCTTGCCGAATTCCTCGCGCACGATCTCGACGATGTTCTCGGCGTGGGCGTCGTCCTTGGCGAAGATGAGGGTTTTGGGCACCCAGGTGCGGCCGGGGAAGATTTCGGTGAACAGCTTGTCGCGGAAGGTGCGGACGATGGTGCGGATCTGGTCCGGGGCGACCACGTCGCGGTCGAGCTGGTTGGGGTCGTAGCTGAAGTCGTCGTCGAGCTGTTCCCAGCGCTTCTTGCGGGTGTCGCGCTCCTGAATCTGCACCGAGTAGCCGGCCTCCACCTTGGAGCCGGCCTCGGAGATTTTGGTGCGGATGCGGTAGACGTCGTAGTTGACGTTGACGCCGTCGGCCACGGCCATTTCGTGGTTGTATTCCATCACCAGGTTCTGGTGGAAGAAGCCGAAGGTCTGCTTGCTGGGCGTGGCGGTGAGGCCGATGAGGGAGGCGTCGAAGTACTCCAGCACCTGCGCCCAGAGGTTGTAGATGGAGCGGTGGCATTCGTCGGTGACGATGATGTCGAAGCTCTCGATGGGGATGCTGGGGTTGTACTCGATGGGCTCCGGCTGTTTGAATAGGCCGCCGAGTTTATCCACCGATTCTTCGTCGAGGTCTTCGGGCAGCTCTTTGCCCTTGAGCATGGAGTACATGCGCTGGATGGTGCAGATGCAGACTTTGGCCGGCCAGTCGATGGTGTTGCCTTGCAGACGCTGGACGATGTACTCCTCGGTGAACTTGAAGTTGTTGTAGGGCGAGGCGTACTGCTGGAATTCCTTGAGGGTCTGGTCGCCGAGGTTGCCGCGGTCAACCAGGAACAGCACGCGCCGGGCGCCGGCGAATTTGATTAGTCGGTAGATGAAGTTGATGGCGGTGTAAGTCTTGCCCGAGCCCGTGGCCATTTGGATGAGGGCGCGGGGGCGGTTTTCCTTGAGGGATTGCTCTAGGTTCTGGATGGCCGTGATTTGGGCGGGCCAGAGGCCTTCCGTTTTCAGCGACGGCATGTGTTGCAGGCGGGCGAGGAAGGTTTGGGGCCCGGCATCATAGGTGGCCGCCGCTTCGGCGGCGGCGTTGGTGGGCGAAGCCCACCCTACATTGAGAAAATCGGCCAGGGTTTCGGGTTTGTGGAAGGCAAACACCGGGCGCGAGCGCGGCGCGGGGTCGAGGCCGTTGGTAAAGCGGGTTTCAACGCCGGTGGACTGGTAGGAAAACGGCAGCGGGTTGCTCCAGCGCGGCAGACCGTCCGGGAGGCCCTGGGTGTATTTGGCGGATTGGGTTTCCACGCCGGAGAGGGTCATGCCCTCTTTCTTGGCTTCGATAACGCCGGCGGCCTGGCCGTCGACATATAGAAGATAATCGGCGAAGCCGTGGCCGGATTTCAAAGGGAATTCGCGTATGGCGATACCCCGGGCGCCGTGAATGTTGGTCTGCTCTGGGTCGCTGACCATCCAGCCGGCTTGTTTTAGTAACGCGTCTATCCGTTCCCGGGCTTGTTGTTCTGGGGTTGGGGCCAACTGCTCCTCCTGTTCGCCCGGTCCGTCGCATCTCCCCTCGGGCGATGGGGGATGGTAGCACAGTATTTGGTGGGGTTGGGGGGTGGGGAATATTAGGATGGGGTGATAA
>Ga0214471_10001736_pt1 | contig 17237 bp, 31 predicted proteins | sample RVTome_5_FD_207665 | JGI IMG/M metagenome (GOLD analysis project Ga0214471, IMG submission 207665) | Soil microbial communities from uranium-contaminated site in the Upper Colorado River Basin, Wyoming, United States - RVT142D155 | ecosystem: Environmental > Terrestrial > Soil > Contaminated >... | reverse complement strand
CGACCCGACCGACAAGACGGTGGACGCGCTGATGAAGCTCGACCTCCCAGCGGGGGTGGACGTTGAAATCAAATTATGAGTGTTGAGTGCTTAGTGTTGAGTAAACCGATTTCAACTCAACACTCAACACTCAACACTCAAAACTAAACACTAAACACTAAACACTAAACACTAAACACTAAACACTAAACACTGAATTGGATGGGCAAGAAGATGAGCTTGGGATTAGTAGGGCGCAAGGTCGGCATGACCCGCGTGTTCACCGACGAGGGCGACACCGTCCCGGTGACCGTGGTGGACGTGTCGAACAACCGCGTGACCCAGATCAAGACGCCTGAGACCGACGGCTACACGGCGGTGCAGGTCGCGTACGGCGAGCGGCGCCCGCGTCGCGTGAACAAGGCCGCGGCAGGGCATTTCGCCAAGGCAGGCGTGGTTGCCGGCCATACCCTGAAGGAATTCCGCGTCAACGCGGATCAGTTGGCGAGCCTCAAGCTGGGTGGCGCCGTTGGGGTGGACATCTTCGAGGTCGGACAACTGGTGGACGTGTCCGGCACTTCCCATGGCAAGGGTTTCGCCGGTGTCATCAAGCGCCATCACTTTTCCTCCAACCGCGCGAGCCACGGGAACTCTGTTTCGCATAACAAGCCCGGCTCGATCGGCCAGAACCAGGACCCGGGGCGCGTTTTCCCCGGCAAGCGCATGGCTGGACACATGGGCGCCGCCCGCAGGACGGTGCAAAACGTCGAAATCATCCGGATCGATGCGGAGCGTCAGCTGCTGCTGATTCGGGGGGCGCTGCCCGGTTCCCGCGGCGGCGGCGTGACGGTGAAGCCGACGACCCGCGCGGCGAGGGCGGTCGCGGTACCGAAGCCGGCCGCCAAATCCGCCACCGCCAAGCCGGCCACCGCCAAGCCGGCCGAGGCTAAGCCGGCCGCCAAAGCGGCGAAGTAAGAGGGTGCCATGGAACTCCAGGTGATCAACGAGCAAGGCAAGCCCACCGCGAAGGTCGCCGCTTCCGACGCGGCGTTCGGACGGAAATACAACGAGTCACTGGTGCATCAGGTCATTACTGCGTACCTGGCGAATGCGCGGCAGGGCACGCGGGCGCAAAAGGCGCGCGGCCAGATCAACAAATCGAACAAGAAGCCGTGGCGGCAAAAAGGCACCGGGCGCGCGCGCGCCGGCAGGGCCTCTTCGCCCTTGTGGCGTGGCGGCGGCAAGATCTTTCCCAACCTGCCGGACGAGAACTTCACGCAAAAACTCAACCGCAAGATGTATCGCGCGGGCGTCTGCTCCATCCTCTCGCAGCTCGCGCGCGAAGAGCGGCTGGCGGTGGTCGAGAAGTTCACGCTGGAAACGCCCAAGACGAAGCTGCTGGCGGCGAAGTTGAACGGCATGGGCCTCGATGACGTCCTGATCATCACCGACAGCCTGGATGAGAACCTGCGGCTGTCCTCGCGCAATCTGCCCGACGTCGAAATAGTGACGGTGCGCGAGGCCGATCCGCTGCGCCTCATGCGGCACGCCAGGGTGCTGGTGACGCGGAGCGCGGTGGCCAAGATCGAAGAGTCGCTTAAATGACTCCCGCCGCACCCAATGCGAGGCAGCAAGAGCGACTGATGCAGGTCGTTCTGGCGCCGGTGATTTCGGAAAAAAGCACCTTCGTCGCCGACAAGAACAACCAGGTGGTGTTCCGGGTCGTCCCCGACGCCACCAAGCCCGAGATCAAGGCCGCGATCGAGCTCATGTTCAAGGTCCAGGTGGACTCGGTGCAGGTTGTCAACGTGCGCGGCAAGGGCAAGCGCTTCGGCCAGTCTTTCGGGCGTCGCCGCCACTGGAAGAAGGCCTATGTCTGCCTCAAGGAAGGCCAGGAAATCAATTTTGCCGAACAGGCGGAGGCCAAATAATGCTGGTCAAGATGAGACCCATCACCCCCGGCCAGCGCCAGGTCGTCAAGGTCGTCAATCCGGATCTCCACAAGGGCAAGCCGGTGGCGCACCTGGTCGAGAGCAAGTTGAGGAAAGCGGGCCGCAACGTCCACGGCGAGATCACCATGCGCCACCAGGGCGGTGGCCACAAGCAGCGCTATCGCATCGTCGATTTCAAGCGCGACAAGGACGCCATCACGGCGAAAGTCGAGCGCCTCGAGTACGACCCCAACCGCAGCGCTTTTCTCGCGCTGCTGCTCTACGCCGACGGCGAGCGCCGCTACATCGTTGCGCCCAAGGGCGTTTCCGCGGGCACGCAGCTCATTTCCGGGCCGGAGGCGCCGATCAAGTCCGGCAACACCCTGCCACTGAGGAACATCCCGGTCGGGACCACCGTCCATTGCGTCGAGATGCTCCCCGGAAAGGGCGCGCAGCTCGCGCGCGCCGCCGGCGCCTCGATACAGCTCCTCGCGCGCGAGGGCGACTACGCGCAGATCCGGCTGCGCTCCGGCGAAATCCGCAAGGTGCACATCAACTGCCGCGCCACCATCGGCGAGGTCGGCAACGAGGAGCATTCGCTGGAGTCGATCGGCAAGGCGGGGCGCGTGCGCTGGCGCGGTATCCGTCCCACCGTGCGCGGCGTGGCGCAGAACCCGGTCGACCATCCGCACGGCGGCGGCGAAGGCAAGAAGTCCTCGGCGCGCGACCCGGTCTCCCCGTGGGGCACGCTGTCCAAGGGCTACAAGACACGCAAAAACAAGCGTACCGACGCGATGATCATCCGGCGTCGCAACGCCAAGGTCGTGGGAGCTTAGAGGGCACTAGCCATGGCACGCTCAGTCAAGAAAGGCCCGTTCGTGGATCTCCACCTCATGAAGAAAGTGGAGGCGGCGCAGAAGTCGAATGACAAGCGTCCGATCAAGACTTGGTCGCGCCGCTCGACCATCCTGCCGGATTTCGTGGGCCTGACCATCGGTGTGCACAACGGCAAGCAGCACGTGCCGGTGTACGTGACCGAAAACATGGTCGGCCACAAGCTCGGGGAGTTTTCCCACACGCGGGTATTCAAGGGCCACTCCAAGGCCGGTTCCGCGCAGGCGGCGGCCGCGGCCGCAGCCGCCGCGGCGGGCGACCGCAAATCGACCCCGACATCGGCGCCAGGCGCCGCGCCGGCACCGGCCGCGCCAGCTGCGCCGGCCAAGGCATAAGCGACGAGCATGAATACGAGAGCCAATTTGCGCGGGGTGCGCCTCTCGGCCCAGAAGGGCCGGCTGGTGGCGGATCTCATCCGCGGCAAGCCGGTGGAGCAGGCGCTCAATATCCTGCAATTCGCGCCCAAGAAGGGCGCGGTGATCATCCGCAAGGTGCTGGAGTCCGCCATCGCCAACGCGGAGCATAACGACGGCGCGGACATCGACGAATTGAAGGTCACGCAGATCCTCGTCGAGCGCGGCACCTTTCTGCGCCGTTTCCGCGCCCAGTCCAAGGGGCGGGGGGCGCCCATCATGAAGCCAACCTGCAACATTTTCGTGACCGTCGGCGACGGGAGAAAATAGGAATGGGCCAGAAGATCAACCCGATCGGCTTCCGCCTTGCGCTCAACCGCAACTGGGCCTCGCGCTGGTACGCCAACAACAAGAACTTCCCGGGCATGCTGCTCGAGGACATCAAGGTGCGCGACTTCTTGAAGAAGAAGCTCGCGCACGCGGCGGTCTCGCGCGTCGTGATCGAGCGCCCGGCGAAGAACGCGCGCATCACGGTGTACAGCGCGCGCCCGGGCGTCGTGATCGGCAAGAAGGGCGAGGACATTGAATCGCTCAAGATCGAATTGCAGAAAATGCTCGGCGTTCCGGTGCACGTCAACATCGAGGAAGTGCGCAAGCCCGAAATCGACGCGCAGCTGATCGCCGATTCGATCTCCCAGCAGCTGCAGAAACGCATCATGTTCCGCCGCGCGATGAAGCGCGCTATCACCAATGCCATGCGGCTCGGCGCGCAGGGCATCAAGATCATGAGCGCGGGGCGCTTGAACGGCATCGAGATCGCGCGCACCGAGTGGTATCGGGAGGGGCGCGTGCCGTTGCATACGATGCGGGCGGAGATCGATTACGGCGTCTCGGAAGCCAAGACCAGCTACGGCGTGATCGGCATCAAGGTCTGGGTATTCAAGGGCGAAGTGATGCACAAGAGCGAGCAGCCGGCGGCGGCCGTCGCCGCGGCGCTGGCGGCGCCGGCAGTGACGCCCGTGCCGGAGAAACCGGCGCCGGCGGCCGCGCCCGACGGCAAGGGGAGGGCGAAGAAACCACGGGCGCCGCGCAAGGCCACGGCGAAGCCAGGAGCAAAGAATGCTGCAACCCGCAAGGCGTAAGTACCGCAAGGAGCAGAAGGGCCGCAATCGCGGGATTGCGACTCGCGGCAACAAGGTGAGCTTCGGCGCGTATGGCCTGAAGGCGGTGACCCGCGGGCGCCTGACGGCCCGCCAGATCGAGGCGGCACGGCGTGCCATGTCGCGCGCCATCAAGCGCGGCGGCCGCATCTGGATCCGCATTTTTCCGGACAAGCCGGTGTCGCAGAAACCGGCGGAAGTGCGCATGGGCAACGGCAAGGGCAACCCGGAGTTCTGGGTATCCGAGATCAAGCCCGGCGCGGTGCTCTACGAGATGGACGGCGTGGACGAGCAGGAAGCGCGCGAAGCGCTGCGCCTGGCGGCATCGAAGCTGCCGCTGCGGACGACATTCGTTTCGCGGCTGCTGGGGACGCGGCAATGAAGGCATCCGAGCTCAAAGTGAAGTCGCCGCAGGAGCTGCAGCAGGAGCTCAACTCGCTTCTCAAGGCGCAATTCGGCCTGCGCATGCAGAAGGCCACCCAGCAGCTCACCAACACGAGTCAACTGAAAAAGGTGCGGCGGGACATCGCGCGCGTGCGCACGGTGCTGGCCGAGAAGGCCGGGAATACCGGGGGACAGGGACGAGCATGAGCGAAGCAGCGAACAAGCGCCGGTTGGTCGGCCGCGTGGTCAGCGACAAGATGCAGAAGACCGTCACCGTGCTGGTGGAGCGGCGCGTCAAGCACCGGCTCTACGGCAAGATCATGACGCGTTCCAGCCGGTATCACGCCCACGACGCAGCAAGCGAGTGCAAGGCAGGCGACCTGGTGCTGATCGAGGAATGCCGGCCGATCGCGCGCACCAAGAGCTGGCGGGTGATACAACTGATGGAAAAGGCGAAGATCGTCTGATCGTCTCGATTTTGCGTTGCGGAATCAGCGAGATACCCTTATAATCCGCAACCTTTTCGCCGCGCCCCGGCAGGCGCGACGACCGACCCGGACGGGCTCCAATACTGGCCGCGACGCGGCCAAGTTGGGGAAGACGGTTTAGCGAGAGAACGATGATACAGATGCAGTCCATATTGGACGTGGCCGACAACACCGGCGCGCGCTCGGTGATGTGCATCAAGGTGCTGGGCGGCTCGAAGCGCCGCTATGCCGGCATCGGCGACGTCATCAAGGTGAGCGTCAAGGACGCGGCCCCCCGCGGGCGCGTCAAGAAGGGCGAGATCTACGACGCCGTGGTGGTGCGCACCGCGAAGGGCGTGCGCCGCAACGACGGCTCGCTGATCAAGTTCGATTCGAACGCGGCGGTGCTGCTGACGCCCAAGCTCGAGCCGATCGGCACCCGCATCTTCGGGCCGGTGACGCGCGAGCTGCGCCGCGCGCGCTTCATGAAGATCGTTTCACTCGCGCCCGAAGTGTTGTGAGGGGGGCGGCCATGCATAAGATCCGGAAAGGCGACGATGTCATCGTGACGACCGGGCGCGACAAGGGCAAGCGCGGCACCGTGTTGCGAATCGTGGATGCGGAGCACGTGGTGGTTGATGGCGCGAACCGGGTGAAGAAGCACCAGCGCCCGATCCCGATGAAAGGCATTACCGGCGGCATCGTCGACAAGGACATGCCGCTGCATGTATCGAACGTGGCCCTCTACAACGCGGCGACCAAGAAGGGCGACCGCGTCGGCATCCGGGTGCTGGAGGACGGCCGCCGCGTTCGCTTTTTCAAGTCCAACGGCGAAGTGATCGACGCATGAGCGCAGCCAAGGCGAGGGACGTCAAGGACCCCAAGGATTCCAAGGGGGCCCGGGACGCCAGGGGCCAGAAGGATGCCAAAGGCGGCGGTGGCGACGCCCGAGCTTCAAAGGAAGCCAGGCAACCCGCACCGCCCAAGGAAGCACGGAAACCCCGGCCCGAGGGGAAGGAACCCCCCGCGCAGAAGGACCAGAAGGAGCGGAAGCCCGAGCGGCCCGCCCCGGTGCCGCGCCTGCAGATTCTCTACCGAGACGCCGTGGTCAAGCAGCTGATGGAGCAGTTCGGCTACAAGACCCCGATGCAGGTGCCGCGGCTCGAGAAGATCGTGCTCAACATGGGCGTGGGCGAGGCGGTGGCGGACAAGAAAATCATGGACAACGCCGTCTCCGACATGACCAAGATTGCCGGACAGAAGCCGCTCGTGACCAAATCGCGCAAGTCGATCGCCACCTTCAAGATCCGCAACGGCTACCCGATCGGCTGCAAGGTGACGCTCCGCGGCCGGCGCATGTACGAATTCCTCGACCGCCTGGTCAATATCGCGATGCCGCGCATCAGGGACTTCCGCGGCATTTCGGTCAGGGCCTTCGACGGCCGGGGCAACTACAACATGGGCGTCAAGGAGCAGATCATCTTCCCCGAGATCGATTACGACAAGATCGACGCGATCCGGGGCATGAACATCACCATCGCCACCACGGCGAAATCGGACAACGAGGCGAAAGCGCTGCTCAGCGCCTTCCGCTTCCCGTTCAGAAACTAGGAGCCCCCGAGGCACATCCCATGGCAAAAACGGCACTGATCAACCGCGACAAGAAACGCCGCGAGGTCGTCAAGAAATACGCCGCCCGGCGCAAGGAGTTGCTCGCGATCACAGCCAACCTGAAGCTCTCCCCCGAGGAGCGCTACGCGGCACGCGAAAAGCTGCAGAAACTGCCGCGCGACGCCTCCCCGGTCCGGCTCCGGAACCGCTGCGCGCTGACCGGACGCCCCCGCGGCGTCTACCGCAAGTTCGGGATCGCGCGGGGCAAGCTCCGCCTGATCGCCCTCCACGGGGAGATTCCGGGCGTGATCAAGGCGAGCTGGTAGGAGGCTGATTGCCATGTCGATGACCGATCCCATTGCCGACATGCTGACGCGCATCCGCAACGCGCAGCGCTCCGAGAAGCAGCGGGTGGCGATGCCCGCGAGCAAGCTGAAAAGCGCGATTGCCCAGGTGTTGAAGGACGAGGGCTATATCGAGGATTTCGCGGTGCGCAGCCAAGAAGGCTGGCCCCAGCTCGAGATCAGCCTCAAATATTACGCCGGCAAGCCGGTGATCGAGCGCATCGAGCGCGTGAGCCGTCCGGGGCTGCGGATCTATCGCCCCAAGGACGAACTGCCGAAAGTGATGAACGGCCTCGGAGTGGCGATCGTCTCGACCTCGCGCGGTGTGATGACCGACCGCAAGGCGCGGGGCATGGGCGTCGGCGGCGAAGTGCTGTGCATCGTCGCGTAACGGGGAACGCGCCATGTCGAGAATCGGAAAAGCCCCCGTCGTGCTGCCCCAGAAGGTCGAGGTGACCATCACGTCTGGTGAGATCTCGGTGAAAGGCCCGCTCGGGAGCCTCACCCAGAAAATCGTGCCGGAGGTTGAGGTCGAGAAAGTGGAAAACCGGATCCAGTTCAAGGCTGCGGGCAACTCGCGGCAGGCCAACGCGATGTCGGGCACGCTGAGGGCGCTGGTAGCCAACATGGTGACCGGCGTCACCCGGGGTTTTGAGAAGAAACTGACACTGGTCGGCGTGGGCTACCGCGCGCAGGCCCAGGGCGACAAGCTCAACCTCACGCTCGGCTTCTCTCATCCCGTGGCGCATTCGATGCCGAAGGGCGTCAAGGTGGAGACACCGACGCAGACCGAGATTGTGATCAAGGGCATGGACCGGCAGCAGGTTGGCCAGGTGGCGGCCGAGGTGCGCGCGTACCGCAGCCCCGAACCCTACAAGGGCAAGGGCGTGCGTTACGCCAACGAGCAGGTCGTGATCAAGGAAACCAAGAAGAAATAACGGGAGCCCGGTAAACCATGTTCGACAGGAATGCCCAACGGCTGCGCAGGGCGCGCCAGACTCGCGCGAGGATCGCGGAGCGGGCGGCGGCGCGCCTGACGGTGCACCGCTCCAACAGCCATATCTACGCCCAATTGATCGATCCGAGCGGCGCGAAGGTGCTCGCGGCCGCATCCACGGTCGAGCCCGAAGTGCGCAAGGGCGCCCGCGGGGGCAACGTCAAGGCGGCGGCCGAGGTCGGCCGGCGCATTGCCGAGCGGGCGAAGCAGCTCGGCATCGAAGCGGTCGCGTTCGACCGTGCCGGCTACCGGTTTCACGGACGCGTCAAGGCGCTGGCGGATGCCGCGCGCGAGGCGGGCCTCAAGTTCTAGGAGCTCCAGGGATCTCGACTATGGCGAAATTACAGGCATCCAAGATGCAGACCGGCGAGGCGCGCGGTGACGGCCTGCGCGAGAAGATGGTCGCGATCAACCGCGTGACCAAGGTGGTGAAGGGTGGCCGTGTGCTCGGCTTCGCCGCGTTGACCGTGGTCGGCGACGGTGACGGCGGCATCGGCATGGGCAAAGGCAAGGCGCGTGAGGTGCCGGTCGCGGTGCAGAAGGCGATGGAAGAGGCGCGGCGCAAGATGGTGAAGGTGAACCTCAAGAGCGGGACGCTGCAGCACGCGGTGATCGGCCATCACGGCTCCTCCCGCGTCTATATGCAGCCGGCGTCCGACGGCACCGGCATCATCGCCGGCGGCCCCATGCGCGCGGTGTTCGAGGTGATGGGCGTGCAGAACGTGCTGGCCAAGTGCCTGGGCTCAACCAATCCCTACAACGTGGTGCGCGCCACCATCAACGGCCTGACCGGGATGACGACACCGGCCGAGATCGCCGCCAAGCGCGGCAAGAAGGTCGAGGAAATCACGGGCTGACCATGGCGAAACCGGGTGCGAAGATGGTCAAGGTAACGCTGGTCCGGAGTCCGATCGGCACCAAGCAGGCGCATCGTGCCTGCGTGCGCGGGTTGGGGCTGCGGCGGATCCGCCAGACCGTGGAGCTGGCGGACACGCCGGCCACCCGCGGGCTGATCAATGCGGTGTCCTATCTGGTGAAATGCGAGGGCTGACATGCGACTGAACGAGATCAAGCCGGCGCCGGGCTCGAACCGCGGCAAGAAGCGCGTGGGCCGGGGCTTCGGTTGCCACGGCAAGACCGCGGGGCGCGGGCACAAGGGCCAGAAATCCCGCTCCGGCGGCTATCACAAGGTGGGGTTCGAGGGCGGCCAGATGCCGCTCCAGCGGCGGGTGCCGAAGCGCGGTTTCAATTCGCACAAGAAGGGCGAGACCGCGGAAGTGCGGCTCTCCGATCTCCAGCGGATCACGGCCGACGGAATCGACCTGGCCGTGCTCAAGACCGCGGGCGTGGTGCCGGGGCCGGCGCTGCGCGCGAAGGTCATTCTCGCGGGCGAGATCAAGCGCAAGGTGCTTCTCAAGGGCTTGCTCGTGACCAAGGGTGCCCGCGCCGCGATCGAGGCCGCCGGCGGCAGCGTGGAGTTGCCGGCGCCCGAGCAGCCGTCCGCTCAGCCGAAGGGCAAGGGCGAGGCCGCCGGCGGCGGCGAGCCGGCGCCCGCGAAGGGCAAGTAACGGCGGAGAGATCGAACTTGGCTGCCACCAATTCACTGCTGGGCCTGGGCAAGATGGGCGACCTCAAGCAGCGGCTCCTGTTCCTGCTCGGGGCGCTCATCGTATTCCGCATCGGCTCCTTCATCCCGGTGCCGGGAATCGATCCGGAGCAGCTCGCCGAGCTGTTCCGCTCGCAGCGCGGCGGCATACTCGACATGTTCAACATGTTCTCGGGCGGCGCGCTCGAGCGATTCTCGCTGCTCGCGCTCGGGATCATGCCTTACATCTCCGCCTCCATCATCATGCAGCTGATGAGCGTGGTTTCGCCCACGCTGGAAGCGCTGAAGAAGGAAGGCGAGTCGGGCCGGCGCAAGATCACCCAGTACACGCGCTACGGCACGGCCGGGCTCGCCCTGTTCCAGAGCATGGCCATCGCGATCGGGCTCGAGGCGCAGCGCGGGCTCGTGATCGATCCCGGCCTCGGCTTCCGGCTCACCACCATGGTCACGCTCACGACCGGCACCATGTTCCTGATGTGGCTCGGCGAGCAGATCACCGAGCGCGGCGTCGGCAACGGCATCTCGCTCATCATCTTCGCCGGCATCGCGGCGGGGCTGCCGCAAGCGGTGGGGGGCACGCTCGAGCTGGTACGCACCGGCGCGTTCTCGATCCTGATCGCGCTTTTCATTTTCGCGGTGGTGCTCGGCGTCACCGCGTTCGTGTGCTTCGTCGAGCGCGGTCAGCGCCGCATCCTCGTCAATTACGCCAAGCGCCAGGTCGGCAACAAGGTCTACGGCGGGCAGAGCTCGCACCTGCCGCTGAAGCTCAACATGTCCGGCGTGATCCCGCCGATCTTCGCTTCCAGCATCATTCTCTTCCCGGCGACGCTGGTGGGGTGGTTCGGCGCGAGCGAGGGCATGACCTGGCTCAAGAGCATCGCCGCAATGCTGTCGCCGGGACAGCCGGTCTATACGCTGCTCTATGCTTCCGCGATCATATTTTTCTGCTTCTTCTACACCGCGCTGGTGTTCAACCCGAAGGAGACGGCTGACAACCTCAAGAAGAGCGGAGCGTTCGTGCCGGGTATCCGTCCGGGCGAGCAGACCGCGCGCTACATCGAGAAAATCATGATGCGGCTGACGCTGACGGGCGCGGTCTACGTGACCCTGGTGTGCCTGCTGCCGGAGTTCCTGATCGTGTGGAAGAACGTGCCGTTCTACTTTGGCGGCACCTCGCTCCTCATCATCGTGGTGGTGACCATGGACTTCATGGCGCAGGTGCAAGCCTACGTCATGTCCCACCAGTATGAGAGCCTGCTCAAGAAGGCCAATTTCAGGGGCGGAGGTATGTTCCCGACGCGTTGATGGCGAAGGAAGAGACCATACAGGTGCAGGGTGAAATCGTGGAAACCCTGCCCAACGCGACGTTTCGGGTGAAGCTCGAGAACGGACACGTGGTGCTCGGGCACATCTCGGGCAAGATGCGCATGCACTATATCCGCATCCTGCCGGGGGACAAGGTAACGGTGGAGCTGACGCCCTACGATTTGACGCGCGGGCGCATCGTGTTCCGCGCGAGATAGGGAGTTTGATATGAAAGTGCTGGCATCGGTGAAGCGAATCTGCCGCCACTGCAAGATCGTGCGGCGCAAGCGGGTGGTGCGGGTGATCTGCAAGAATCCGCGCCACAAGCAGCGCCAGGGCTGAACTGCGGTGGATGGTGGATAGTGAACAACAGTGAACGGCAGCCTTTTGAATTGAGGACGGAAGCATGGCCCGGATAGGCGGAGTCAACATACCCAACCATCAACACGCGGAGATCGCGCTGACGGCGATTCTCGGCATCGGCCGTTCGCGCGCACGCCTGATCTGCGCCGCCGCCGGCGTCAACCATGCCACCAAGGTCAAGGACCTCTCCGACAACCAGATGGACAAGCTGCGCGAGCAGGTGTCGAAAGTCACCGTCGAGGGCGAGCTCCGCCGCGAGGTCTCGATGAACATCAAGCGCCTGATCGATCTCGGCACCTGGCGCGGCAAACGCCACCGCCTGGGGCTGCCGGTGCGCGGCCAGCGCACCCGCACCAACGCGCGCACGCGCAAGGGCCCGCGCAAGGCCGCCGTGAAGATTATCAAAGCAGTCGCCGCTTAACGAGGAACGGAACCATGGCCAAAGCCAGCACCCGGGTACGCAAGAAGGTCAAGAAGAACGTGGCGGAGGGCATCGCCCACATCCACGCCTCCTTCAACAACACCATCGTCACCATCACCGACCGCCAGGGCAACACGCTCGCGTGGGCGACCTGCGGCTCGAACGGATTCAAGGGCTCGCGCAAGAGCACGCCGTTCGCCGCGCAGGTGGCCGCCGGCCGCGCCGGCGCGCTCGCCCAGGAATGCGGCGTGAAGAATCTCGAAGTGCACATCAAGGGTCCGGGACCGGGCCGCGAGTCGGCGGTGCGCGCGCTCAACGCGGCCGGCTTCAAGATCACCCAGATATCCGACGTGACGCCGGTGCCGCACAACGGCTGCCGCCCGCCGAAGAAGCGCCGCGTCTAGCACCAGGAGAACGATATAGGAACGAGGGGATACTCCCCTCGTGCACCCCGACAGATGATCAAGAGGTAATCAGGAACATGGCCAGAAATCTCGACGCGAAGTGCCGGCAGTGCCGCCGGGAAGGGGAGAAGCTCTTTCTCAAGGGCGAGAAGTGCTTCACCGACAAGTGCGCCATCGAGCGCCGCAATTATCCGCCGGGGCAGCACGGCCAGAAGAACACCCGCCTCTCCGGCTACGGCGTGCAGCTGCGCGAGAAGCAGAAGGTCCGGCGCATCTACGGACTGCTCGAGCGCCAGTTCCGCAAGATCTACCACGAGGCGGAGCAGAAGAAGGGCATCACCGGCGAGAACCTGCTGCAGCTGCTGGAGAGCCGGCTCGACACCGTCGCCTACCGTATGGGATTCGGCTCCTCCCGCACCGAGGCGCGCCAGATCGTGCGGCATAACGGCATCCTGGTGAACGGGCGCCGCGTCAACATGCCCTCCTTCGTCTGCCGCCCGGGCGACGTGGTCGAGGTCGCCGGCAAGGCCAAGCAGCAACTGCGCATCAAGGGCGCGGCGGAGGCGGCGGAGGGCCGCGGCTTTCCGGAGTGGCTCGAAGTCGACGCCAAGGCGCTCAAAGGCAGGTTCAAGGCGCGCCCGCAACGCACGGAGCTCCCGTCGACCATCAACGAATCGCTGGTGGTCGAGCTCTACTCGAAATAGTCATCGCGAGAGGTCACCGAAACATGCCAAGCAGCACCTACTTGAAGCCCCGCATCATCGATGTCCAGAATATCTCGCCGTATCACGCCCGGCTGACGATGGAGCCGTTCGAGCGCGGCTACGGCCATACGCTGGGCAACGCGCTCCGGCGCACGCTGCTCTCCTCGCTGCCGGGCGATGCGCCGACCGAGGTCAAGATCGGCGGCGTGCTGCACGAGTATTCCACCATCGACGGCGTGCAGGAGGACGTGGTGGACCTGCTGCTGAACCTCAAGGGCATCGTGTTGAAGATGCACAACCGTGAGGAGGCGCTGCTTTCGCTCAAGAAATCGGGTGAAGGCGTCGTCACCGCCGGCGATATCGAGCCGATGCACGACGTCGAGATCGTCAACCCCGATCACGTCATCGCGCACCTCGCCGCCGGCGGCAAGCTCGACATGGAGATCAAGGTCGTGCACGGGCGCGGCTACATCGCGGCGACCACCCGCAAGACCAATCCCGAGGAGGGGCGCACCGTCGGCAGCATCCTGCTCGACGCGTCGTTCAGCCCGGTGCGCCGCGTGAGCTACGCGGTCGAGGCGGCGCGTGTCGAGCAGCGCACCGACCTCGACAAGCTGGTGATCGACGTCGAGACCAACGGCGCGATCGACCCCGAGGAATCGGTGCGCTACGCCGCGCGCATCCTCGTCGAGCAGCTCACGGTATTCGCGGATCTCAAGGGCCTGCCGACCCAGATCGAGGAGAAGAAGGCGACCCAGATCGACCCGATCCTGCTGCGGCCCGTGGACGACCTGGAGCTCACGGTGCGCTCGGCAAACTGCCTCAAGGCCGAGAATATCTACTATATCGGCGACCTCATCCAGAGGAGCGAGACGGAGCTGCTGAAGACCCCGAATCTCGGCCGCAAGTCGCTGAACGAGATCAAGGAGGTCCTCGCAACGCGGGGGCTGACCCTCGGCATGAAGCTCGAGAACTGGCCGCCGGTGGGGCTGGAGAAGATTCAAGGATGAAGGCCGACCCAAAGGCAGAAGGCAGAAGGCAGAAGGCAGACCCAGCGGGTGCCGTCTCTCCGCGCTGCCGGGTCGTCCTTCGGTAAGGAAAGAACATGCGCCACAGACACGGCCTACGCAAGCTCAACCGCACCAGCAGCCATCGCCTGGCGATGTTCCGCAATATGGCGAACTCGCTGCTCCGGCACGAGGCGATCCAGACCACGCTGCCCAAGGCGAAGGAGCTGCGGCGCGTGGTGGAGCCCATCATCACGCTGGGCAAGAAACCCTCGCTCGCCAATCGTCGGCTTGCGTTCAATCGCCTGCGCGACCGCGAGGTGGTGGTGAAGGTGTTCGACGAGCTGGGGCCGCGCTACGCGAAGAGAAACGGCGGCTATCTCCGCATTCTCAAGTCGGGCTTCCGCAAGGGCGACAACGCGCCGATGGCGTTCGTGGAGCTGATGGACCGCCCGGAGGCCGGCGCGCAGGCCGCGCAGGGCAAGGAAGCGAAGGCCGGAACGGACAAGGAGGGGGCCCGCAGGGGGGCGAAAGAGAAGGCGGCCGCGAAGGCCGCATAACTAGCACCAAGATTCCATTTAGGGCCGGCCTAGTGCCGGCCTTTTCTTTTCTGTACGCGACGGTGCTTCCGGGTGCCGTTAAATCCGGACGCTTCGCGCCGGTTTAACTCCGCGAGATCGAACGGTCGAATCAATCGCCGTTCAACGCGCGGGTTAGAATCCGCACATGATCTTCCTCTTCAGCGACTTTGGCGCTGCCGACATTTACGTCGGCCAGTTGAAGGCGGTGCTGCAGAGCCAGGCGCCGAAGGAGGCCGTGATCGATCTCCTGCATGATGCGCCGGCGTTCAACGTGAGAGCGGGCGCGCATCTTCTCGCCGCGCTTGCCGTGCGGCTCCCCAGGGGCAGCGTCACAGTGGCGGTCGTGGATCCCGGCGTGGGCGGGCCGCGCGAGCCGGTCGCGGTGCTCGCCGACGGGCGCTGGTACGTGGGCCCCGATAACGGGCTCATTTCTGTCGCCGCCGCCCGCGCGAAGGGCAGCGCGGCCTGGTCCATCGGCTGGCGTCCGGCGGATCTCTCGGCCTCGTTCCACGGGCGCGACCTGTTCGCGCCGGTCGCCGCCCTGCTCACGAAGGGCAACCGCAAGGCAGCGAAACTCAGGAAGGCCGCGCTCGCCGTCCGCTTCGGTGCGGACGATCTTCCCGAGATCATATACGTGGACCATTTCGGCAATCTGGTCACGGGGTTGCGCGCGGGTGCGGTAGCGCAAGGGCGCACGCTGGTCGTCGGCGGACGCGCCATCTCCCGCGCCCGGGTGTACTCCGAGGTCAAGCCGGGCGCGGTATTCTGGCACGAGAACAGCCTCGGCCTGGTCGAAATCGCGGTCCACGCGGGCAACGCGGCTGCCGCGCTCGGCGCTCGGATCGGGCAGGCAGTGGGGATCGAGCCGGGGTGAGCGGTTGGTGGCAAACTAGTCGCAGGAAACCCCGGGCATGCCCCCGGCGATTGCGGAGCGTACAGCGGAGCCTTTCAACAAAGGAGGAGAGCAATGAGAGCCAGATCCCGTGCCCGTGGTTGGCTGCTAGTCCTGTTGTGCGCATTGGGCGCGATCCTGCCGGCGCATGCGCAGTATCCGACCCGGCCCGTACGCCTCATTCTGGCGTTTCCGCCGGGAGGCGGCACCGACACGCTGGGCCGGATCCTCTCCCCGCGGATGTCCCAGGGCCTTGGTCAGCAAGTGGTGGTTGAGAATCGTCCAGGCGGCGGTGCCAATATCGGCGCGGAAGTCGCCGCGAAATCACCGCCGGACGGCCACACGATGTTCATGGTCACGACCGCCCATTCCGTCAGCGCGACTCTTTACACCAAGCTTGGCTACAGCCTCGTAAAGGACTTCGCGGCTGTCGTCCTGCTCGCCTCCACGCCGAACCTCGTGGTGGTGCATCCGTCAGTGCCCGTGAAATCGATCAAGGAGCTGATCGCGTTTACCAGGGCGCGCCCCGGGCAGCTCGACTTCGCATCCTCGGGAAGCGGAAGCCAGCCGCACCTTGCGGGGGAGCTATTCAACAGCATGGCGGGGACCAAGATGCACCATATCCCGTACAAGGGAGGCGGCCCGGCGGTCGTCGCGCTGGTCGCGGGCGAAGCCGCGGTCGGATTCGCAACCGCTCCCTCGGTGGTGCAATTCGTCAAGTCCGGCCGGCTGCGCGGGCTCGCCATCACGAGCCTGCAGCGATCCCCCCTGCTTCCGGATCTTCCGACGGTGAACGAATCGGGCGTTTCCGGTTACGAGGTGGGCCCGTGGTACGGCTTCCTCGTGCCGACGGGGACACCGAGGGAGGCGATCGCACGGCTGAACGCGGAGTCGCTGAAGGCCATGACCTACCCGGAAGTGAAGGAGCGGATGGCCGCGACCGGCCTCACCCCGCTCGGCAGCACGCCCGAGGCGTTCGGCGCGCTGATTCGCAGCGAGGTCGAGAAATGGGGGAAGGTGGTGAAGGCGACCGGCATGCGCGTCGACTGACTCCGGGAACGGGCCTCGAGCACAAGCTGAGCCGCCTGGCCCGGTACGACGGGGGCCGGCTCATCTACGACGCGGATTCGCAGCCCGGATTGGGGATCTAGCGGGCGCCGCCCAGCCGCAGGTCCGAGGCGAGAGGGCTGGCGGGGTAGTGGAAGGGAACCGGCCCGTCGGGCAGGCAGTCCACGAACTGCCGCACGAAGGGGTCCTTCGACGCCTTGACCTCCGCGACGGTGCCCCGGGCGGCGACCACGCCGTCGGCGATGAAGTAGACGTAGTCCGCGATCTTGAGCGATTCCACCACGTCGTAGCTGACCACGATGGAGGTCACGCCGAGCGTGTCGTTCAGGCGCCGGATGAGATTCGCGATCACATTGAGCGAGATCGGGTCGAGCCCGGCAAATGGCTCGTCGTACATGACGAGCATGGGATCGAGCGCGATGGCGCGCGCCAGCGCAACCCGGCGCTGCATCCCGCCCGAGAGCTCGTTCGGCATCAGGCTGTGGGCGCCGCGCAGCCCCACCGCGTGCAGCTTCATCATCACCAGGTCGCGGATCACCGGCTCCGGCAGCGCGGTGCGCTCGCGCATGGGAAAGGCGATGTTCTCGAACGTGGAGAGGTCGGTGAACAGGCCGCTCCGCTGGAACATCATCCCCATCTTGCGGCGCATGCGGTAGAGCTCGTCGTTGCGCATGTCGCGCACGACGCGGCCTTCCACCTCCACGAAACCGCCGCGGGGCTTCAACTGCCCGCCGATCAGGCGCAGCAGCGTGCTCTTGCCACAGCC